>Ga0193739_1000057_pt1 | contig 26456 bp, 15 predicted proteins | sample L2a2metaG_FD_144926 | JGI IMG/M metagenome (GOLD analysis project Ga0193739, IMG submission 144926) | Soil microbial communities from a riparian zone of the East river system, Colorado, United States - L2a2 | ecosystem: Environmental > Terrestrial > Soil > Riparian zone | place: USA: East River...
TGAGCGACACAAGGCTAAGACGCGACTGTCGGCCCCCGCCGAACCTTGCCTCAGCTAGAACCGAGGACGTTCCTGGCCCTAGAATGTGGTCCGTACCGATCACGTGGGCCAGGGTACGTTTTTGATGGAACGTTCAGAGATGGCCCCCTTCCAGCATCGCCCGGCAGAGGTGGTTGGTCAGGGGTGCAGCGGGCACGATGGAGTCTGGATCACGAGAGGCCTGGTTCTCCTGCTCCCTTGGCGCCTTGCTTCGCTTCGGCGGACGATCCCAGGCGTCATTGGCGTCGAGCGCGAGATCGTACCCAGACTCGTCGGTTTGCGACTTCAGGACGTCCAGATCTGGGGCACCATGCAGTCACAAATGCCTCACGATGTCACCGATTAGCAGGTGCTCGATGAGAATCTCGCGGTGCGAGGACCGGTGATTGTCTTTTTCCGTGGCCATAACGTGTCCGGTCGACGAGAGCTAGGTTTGCTGCAACTCCAGACCAGTTTAAGCATGGGGCCCCGCCCCACTGGAGATGAGGAGCGAACCCCGATGTCGTTCAATGGCCGAGGGTAAGCGAACCTAGCACCGTATCGTCCACAATGACCGCTCACGTTACATCAGCCGATCAGACTCGGGCCCGCTTGGGCACGCCCATTTTCACATGGGCGGTGCGTGGAAGGCCGTGTTTCGTCGGCGCGTCGGCTAGGATGGATACCGGGAAGCGTACCCGTGAGTCTCACGCGCGAGCAACCGTGTGGTTTCGCCCTAATGCAAGGTAAAACGATTCAGATCTTCCTCCCCGATGGCAATGCTCGGGGTGTCAGACTAGCCGAGATAACGAGCCGGACCGTCTTGGCCATTCTCGTTCCTCGGGCTCACTTAGACATCGCAAGTGAACGCCCCGAGCTATCTAGAGTTGGCCTCTACTTCCTCGTCGGCGAGGAGGAGGGGGGAGGCCAGCCCCTGGTCTACGTCGGCGAAGCGGAGGACGTCCTGGCCAGACTTCGTCAACACAACAAGGGGAAGGACTTCTGGACATTCGCTGTCGTGGTCGTTTCCAAGACTCAGTCCTTCACCAAGACTCATGTCAAATACCTCGAGTCATATTGTCACGAGGCCATAGGGCGAGCGGGCCGCTTCCGAGTGGAGAATACGACGCTGCCGGCGCGTCCTTTCGCATCGGAGTCTATGGAAGCGGACCTGCATGACAATTTCGAGACAATGCGGGTTCTCGTTGCGACCCTTGGTTATCCACTGTTCGATGAGATTACTTCGTCCTCCAAGGATGACATGCTCGTCTGCCGCGGGAAGGAGGCCGAGGCGCGCGGCGAGTATACCGAGGACGGCTTAGTCGTGTTCGAGGGATCGAGTGCGAATCTCGAAGAGGTGAGGTCGGCGGTCGGCACGTGGGTCACGCGGATCCGTGATCCGCTAATAAGCGCCGGCGTCCTGAAACGTGACGGCACTGTGTACCGCTTTGCTGCCAATCATGTATTTGCCTCACCAAGTGCTGCTGCCGTCGCGGTTCTAGGCCGCAACGCCAACGGTTGGATCGAATGGAAGTTTGCGGATGGTCGCACTCTGTCCGAAGTGAAGCGGTCAGATGTGGCCTGACGAGTCTCAGCTGAATCTCGAGTGAGCATTCCTTTTGGACTGACAGCACCTTCTAATGTCCCACCCCTACGCAATCCTCAAGGTACGGAATGTCTAGCATAGCCTGGCTCTCCTACTCCGAATCCGAACGTCGCAAGGCGCTCGATGTCATCTCGCTCTTTCGCGAGCGGGATACCCGCGACGAACTCGGCATCGGTGTGATCCGCGACGCCTTTGCCGACCTCCTCTTTCCTGGGACCAGCACGATCCAGACTCGAGCCCGGTACTTCCTGTTTGTGCCGTGGACATACCAACGACTCGAAAGGAAGCGCATCCGCTCGGCCGAGATCGCTGAACGCGCGCGCCGGGACGAGCTCGACCTCATTGAGCCCCTTGCCGAGTCCGACGATTCCGACGGCACGATCGGGATCGACGCTCGCAAGACCCTCAAGCGGCTCCCCAGTAACGTGTACTGGCAAGGCCTAGAGCGGTGGGGCATGCGGGTCTACCCAGGCGCCCAGGACCAGTATCACCGATCACTGGACGGGTTTTACTCACGACTCGGCCGCGCCTTACAGAACGACGATGGCGAGGTGGTGGAGGATCACGCGCGTCGCAACTGGCACGGCGGTCTGCCGCGCGCCCCGGAAGGCTTCCCCGACGGAGCCTCTTTCCACCTAACTCATGCCGAGGCCGAGTACCTGCGTGACCGCCTGTTTGCCAACGCGCCCCGAACGCTGCTCGCGTTCTTGGTTGGCGAGGCGAAGCCCTGCGAGCCCGTTGGGTTTCCTTGGATGCATCCTCAGCAGGACGCTTTCGGGCCGACGATCCAAGAACAACTCTTTCACGCGCGCTGCTTCTCCGAGGTTCTTCATGGCGCCGCCTTGCTCTACAACTTGATGCTGGCGCGGCTGCGGAAGGCAAAGGATCTGATTTCGGGCTATGGAGACAGCCTCGAAGCCTGGGTGAAGAGCGTACGCGAGGCTCACGGGCGGCTCGGGAAATGGGACCGCGGTCGGTTCTGGGAGATCACTCTCCGCGCAGCCCCTGGGGCGGTGCCCGTCCCAACCCGTCGATTCGTTGACCAGTGGTTGGCTCTGGCACTAGATGGGGACCTGAAGGGCATCGACAGTAATCGGAAGGCGACGGAACTGATTCGGGCGCGCGAGCGAACGTTGAAGCGCGCGCAGGCTCGGCTCGAGAACCCGCGCGCACTCGAGCTGTGGGGCGGAGCGGCAGGTGCCTCACAGCTCGATTATCGGTGGCGAACCGTTCAGACTATTGTCGCGGACATCCAGCGCGGCCTGGGTGCCTGAGGGCAATGCTCGATCCACACGATCGGCAACTCCTCCTCGACTCGCTTCGCCCGCCTGCGGGCTACCAGGTGGACCACGCCCTTGCGACGACGTTCTCCCTGGACTTGATCGCTCTGCTGCTGGCCCCACTCGCTTTTTCGCTCTTCGAGCTGGGTGAAAAGGATGGCGAGATCGCGCCCGACCGGATGGCTTGGCTCGAGGCGATTAGACGACACGCCGACCACCTCACAGTGTTTTGCCAGGCCGGTCAAATCGCGGTGCCTCGGCATGAGCAACTGCTCTTCGGGTACCTCGAGGATTCCGTGTACCCGGTCACGCCGCCGCAAGCGACAGGAGTCTTCCATCCCAAGGTGTGGCTTCTGCGGTTCACGGCCTCGGACAAGCCGGTCCGCTATCGTCTCCTCTGCTTGAGCCGGAACCTCACGTTCGATCGATGCTGGGATACCGTTGTCGCACTCGACGGCGAACTGCTTGAGCGCAAGAAGGCCATTGCGAGGAACCACCCGCTCGGCGACTTCGTGAAGGCACTCCCCGGCATGTCGCGCCGGGAGATCCCCGCCGCACTCGCCCAGCGGGTGGTTCCTCTGGAAGATGAACTAAGACGGGTTGACTTTACGCTACCCGATGGCTTCGACGACCTTGCGTTCTGGCCGATCGGCCTCGATACCAAGCCCGTGTGGCCGTTCCAAGGGAGGATCGAGCGTCTACTCGTGATCTCCCCCTTCATTAAGGAGCCGATCCTCGCCCAGCTGACGAAGCAGGGCTCCCACCACGTTCTGATCTCCCGTCTGGAGGAGCTGCAGCGCCTTCGGCCCAAGGCTCTGCAACCGTTCGCGAAGGTGTACGCGATGACGGACGAAACCTCCGACGAGGCAGCTGTGGAGATGGACCCGACGCTCAACGGCGTCCCAACCACGGGACTCCACGCGAAGGTGTACGTCGCGGACGATGGCTGGGACGGTCGTGTGTGGACGGGCTCGGCCAACGCCACGAATGCAGCCTTCGGCCGCAACGTTGAGTTCCTGGTTGAGTTGCGAGGAAGGAAGAGTCACTGCGGTGTGGACGCCGTCCTCACCTCCGGCAGCAAGGATGTCGCCCTGTCGGAGTTCTTGCAGGTGTACGAGCCACAGGAAGCCCTCCCGGTCGACAAAGACCTCGAGGCGCTCGACGAGCTCCTCGATGACGTCCGGCGCCGCATCGTCGCGCTGGACCTGAACGCCCATGTCAGCGAAGCAGCCAACGGCTACCTGGTTGAGCTGCGTACCCTAGTCAAGACGCGGAAGGCGTTGCCTTCGGGCGTGACCCTGCGCATGTGGCCAGTGACTCTCCCAGAAGCGAGCGGCGGGACTGAGCCGGACGTGACGAAAGAGTTGGTCGCGACCTTCTCTGGAGTGTCCTTTGAGTCGTTGACGGCGTTCTTCGCGTTCGAAGTAGCGGGCAAGAAGGGCAAGGCTACGCTGGCGCGGCGCTTTGTGCTCAACCTGCCCCTGCATGGAGCGCCCGCTGACCGCAAGGAGCGAATTCTCCGCTATCTGCTTCGGGACCAACGCCAGGTGCTGAGGTTCATCCTCTATCTCCTGGGGGACGAGGAGTCACAGCAGGCATTACCGCTCGGCACGACCGGGGAGGGGCTGTCCGCAGATGAGGGAGTCGCGGCGTTCGGATCGCCGGCTCTGTTCGAACAACTGGTGCGCGCTCTTGAGCGCAGTCCGGCGCGATTGGATGAGGTACATCGAGTCGTGATAGATCTGCGAGCCACACCCGAGGGACAAAAGCTCTTGCCGGAGGCCTTTGAGGCCGTGTGGGAACCGATTTGGGCCGCGCGCCAGGAGATCGGGCGTTGACCGCGACCGTCGAACGGCCAGACCCGGCAGTTGCCCTAAAGGGACTCAAAGACTTCCAGCGAGACACCCTGGCGTATGTCTTCCGTCGCATGTACTCAGATCCCGACCCCACCCATCGCTTCCTGATCGCCGACGAAGTCGGGTTAGGAAAGACGATGGTTGCTCGAGGGCTGATCGCGAAGGTGATCGACGATCTTTGGGACAAGGTAAAGCGAATCGATATCGTATACATCTGTTCCAACGCGGACATCGCGCGCCAGAACGTCCGCAAGTTGAACGTCACCGGCGCGGAAGACGCTGCCATCGCGTCGAGGATCACCCTGCTCCCCACTCAGATCCAGGGTCTTGCTGCCAGCCGAGTGAACCTTGTGTCGTTCACGCCTAGTACCTCGCTCGAGCTGAAGTCCAGCCTAGGGACTGCGGAGGAGCGCGCGTTGCTCTACTGGATGCTCAAGAGAGAATGGGGGCTTCACGGCGCCGCCCCTAAGAACCTCCTCCAGGGCTACGCGGGCGCGGACAATTTCCGCGAGCGCCTTAGGTCGTTTGATGAAGAAACGATTGATGAGACCCTGCTTGAGGCCTTTCACACCGCGCTTACAGCACGTGCTGACGTCAAGCCGCGTTTTCTTGCCGCTTGTGAATTATTCGACCGTTCGCGCATGTATGTGGAAGACGATGCGCGAGATGGGCAGCGACAAGTCATCGGCGAACTCCGAGCAATCCTGGCGGCGACCTGTGTCCGCGCCCTCCAGCCGGACCTGATCATCCTCGACGAGTTTCAACGCTTCAAGCACCTGTTGGAGGGAGATGCAGACGCAAGCTTGTTAGCGCGGGAGCTCTTCAATTACTCGGACAGTGAATCGAAGGCCCGGGTAGTACTGCTGTCCGCGACGCCGTACAAGATGTACACGCTGACCGACGAAGCTGCGGACGACGACCATTATATCGACTTCTTACGAACCGCCCGATTCCTGTTGAACGATCCGGGGAAGACCGCTGATCTGGATGGACTCCTGCGTAAGTACCGCACGGAGCTGTTTCGCCTTGGTGCCGACGATGGCGCTCTCCGCGGCATCAAGAGCAAACTGGAGAACCTGCTGCGCGGCGTGATGGTTCGCACCGAGCGTCTAGCGGCCACCAAGGATCGCGACGGCATGCTGGTCGACGCATCGCGCCGCAACACGGAGTTCACCAAGCAGGACCCACTGTGCTATCGGGGCCTGCATCGTGTGGCGATGGCCGTCGATCACGGGGATCCGTTGGAATACTGGAAGGCGGCGCCCTACGTCCTGAACTTCATGGACGAATACAAGCTTAAGGAGGGCTTCGAGAAGACCGCCAAGGATGAATCCAAGAAGGGATCGCTGGCGGACGCGCTTGCCGTGGCAACGCCGCTGCTCCTGTCTTGGGAGGACATCGAAGCGTATCGCGCAGTTGATCCAGCCAATGCTCGGTTACGCTGGCTGCTGCAAGACGTCATTGACCGCGCGTTGTGGAAACTCCTGTGGGTTCCACCATGCGCACCGTACTATCGACTCTCGGGACCTTATGCCGATGCTGCACTCGGCGGGTTCACAAAGCGGCTCGTGTTCTCCGCGTGGCGCGTCGTCCCCAAGGTCATCGCAGCATTGGTGAGCTACGAGGCAGAACGTCAGATGATCCTATCCGGATCGCCGAACCAGACGGCGGAGAACACCGCAGATGCGCGAAAGAAACGCCGGGGTCTCCTCCAATTCACGCGTTCCGAGGGACGTCTTACTGGGATGCCCGTGCTCGGATTGCTCTATCCCAGCGTCGTGTTTGCTCGAGAGTACGACCCCGTAGTCCTCGCCGGTGAGGACGCCACGCTCGACGCCGTGTTGGGTAAAGCGAAGCTACGACTTGAGAAGCAAATCAGTTTCCTCACGGCCAAGGCGAAGACGGACGGGCCCGAGGATGAACGGTGGTACTGGGCGGCGCCGATACTCCTTGATCGCCAAAAGGAAGCCGAGGCGACCAGGGAATGGTTTGCGGATGCGGATCTGGCCAAGCAGTGGGGCGGGGACAGACAAGGCGATGATGAGGAGCGGGTGGTAGGACAGCGCTCGCCTTGGGAAGAACACGTCGAGGAGGCCAAGGCCTCGGCGGTTATCGTACTCGGTCGTCCTCCGAAAGACCTAACCACCGTCCTCGCGCAGGTAGCGGTCGGCGGTCCGGCGGTGGTAGCACTCCGCGCGCTAAGTCGAGTCGCGGGCGCAGCTGCGATCAAAGACAACGACGTCCGGCATGCTGCAGGGCGCATCGCATGGGCCATTCGCAACCTATTCAACCTCCCAGAGGCCATGGCCCTGGTTCGCGGGTTGAATCCGGCGGAACCGTATTGGTTGCGTGTGCTCGAATACAGTTTGAACGGGTGCCTACAGGCTGTCCTCGACGAGTACGTACACGTGTTGCGTGACTCTCAGGGGTTGCTGGGTCGTCCGATGGCGGAGATCGCAACGGCGATAGCGGATGACGTCTGCGACGCTATCGGCCTTCGCACGGCGCTTCTCGGTGTTGACCAGATTAGCGTGACAGGCACCAATCGGGACATCGTTACGACCAAGCACGGTATGCGGGCTCGCTTCGCCGCCCGGCTCAGCGAAGAGACAACGGAGACGGGTGGCGAACCGACGCGCGCCGATCAAGTCAGGAAGGCATTCAACTCCCCGTTCTGGCCGTTCGTGCTGGCGACGACCTCTGTTGGCCAGGAGGGTCTCGACTTTCATCAGTACTGCCACGCGGTGGTGCACTGGAATCTGCCGTCGAACCCGGTGGACCTGGAGCAACGCGAAGGACGCGTCCATCGATACAAGGGGCACGCGGTTCGAAAGAACGTTGCTCGCCGCCACTACATCACGGTGGATAAGACGGACGGTTCGGCCCTCTGGGAGGGGCTGTTCGATGCTGCCGTGGCGGAGCGTGGGTCGGAGGAGTCTGATCTCGTGCCCTATTGGGTGTACCCGACGCCGGGTGGCGCAAGGATCGAGCGGCATGTGCCGACGTTTCCGCTGAGTCGGGAGGTCGGACAGCTGGAGGCACTCAAGCGATCGCTGGCGGTTTATCGGATGGTGTTTGGGCAGCCGAGGCAGGAGGATTTGGTGGCGTACTTGTTGGAGGAGGTGCCGGCGCCAGAACTGGAGAAGAAGCTACAGGAACTGCGGGTTGACCTAAGACCCCCCGCGTGACACTCCTCGCGACCAACTACTAGGAGTGACACGCGGGGGGTCTTAGGTCAACCCGCAGTTCCTGTAGCTTCTTCACCATGTGCTCAGGTGCAGTGTCGATTCGAAGGCTGATAGGAATCTTGCGGAGCCACTGGTTGCGATCCGTGGGCCGCTCTCTGAGCAAAGCGATGATCATTTCGTCCCTTAGTATGCTGCTGCCGGAGGGCAGGTCGGCGAACGCAGAATCGACCACACGGCTTCGAAAGTCCAGGAGCGTCTCACGAAGGTCCTCAAGAGACACACTTGCCGCGTTGGCCCGAGGGCGCGAGGTATCAACGTCGCCATACGTGACCGAGGTGTCCTGTACCGCGAGGCGTGCCGCTTCGAGGTCTAGTGCTTCTTGAATCCTCGCGACGGCGCGGCCGAGCTCCCGATCCGGCTCCTTGAACCAGTCCGTCGACCAGATCCGATGGACTCGCCAGCCCAAGCTCTCGAGCACACTTTGCCGTAGTCGATCCCGGTCGCGTGCCGACTTTGCTGAATGGTAGGTAGCGCCATCGCACTCGATGGCGAGGATGTGCGTTCCCGGCTTCTTCGGGTGCTCCACCGCGAGGTCGATGAAATACCCGGCGACACCAAGTTGGGCGGTTGTGCGAAACCCATGGCCCGCGAGGGCTTCTGCGACCTCAAGTTCAAACGGAGAGTCAGGCTCTCGCGTCGTAAATTCAGGTTGCTCGAGGTGCCCTGTCTGGCAGAACGAAAGGTAACCCTTCAACGCCCGAACCCCCCACGAACTCGTGGGCTCGACGCGCACGTCCTCCGGTGCCAGCGAACTAAACACCTCCACTCGCTTCCGAGCCCGCGTGAAGAGCACGTTAAGGCGGCGGTGCCCATTCGGTCCTGAGATGGGCCCGAAGCGCTGGAAGACCTGGCCGGAAGGGCTCGCTCCGTATGTCACTGAAATGAACATCACGTCGCGCTCGTCGCCTTGTACGTTCTCCAGGTTCTTGACGAAGAAGGGTTCGACTTGTTCCTGCGGGTCAAGAAAACGGGCTGCGAAAGGATCACCCTTCGCAAGCTGCTCGAGTTCACCCTCGATCAGCCTGCTCTGTTCCAGATTGAGCGCAACTATTCCCAAAGACTCGTGCGGTCTTCGCCGCATATGCTCGATCGCTGCTTTGACGATCGCCGCTGCCTCGCGAGCGTTCTTGCGGTTCTCGAATACGCCCTCGCTAATGTGATGCAGTTTGACGCCATACTCGCTTCCGCCCATCGCCGGTGAAGGAAAGACGATGAGACGGCCGCCGTAGAACTCGCGGTTAGAGAACGCTACGAGACTTCCATGGCGAGACCGGTAGTGCCACCGAAGAGGCCGCTTGGGGTGATAAAGGGCACCTGCAACGTCTAGAATGCTTTCGGCCGTAGTAAGGCCCTCGGCGGTTTCGTCTTCAACCTCCTCTTCGCCAATTCGTTCGAAGAAAGACGTAGGCGGTAGCTGCATGCTGTCACCAACGACGACCAATTGACTCCCTCGTGCAACCGCTCCCAATGCGTCCTCAGGCTTCAGCTGCGACGCCTCATCCATGATAACGAGATCGAAGGTTAGCTTTCCGGGCTCAAGATACTGGGCGACTGATAGAGGTCCCATCATGAAGCAGGGCTTGAGCGCCTGTAGAGCGCGACCTGCGCGACTCATTAGCTGACGAATGGGAACATGCTTCCGCTGTTTGTTAACCTCCCGCTCCAGGAGGCGAAGCTCTGTATGTGTCCGCACAGGTCCCATGCCATTGCCACTTGGGACTGGTCGCTGATCAGCGACCAACGCTACACGACGACGGTGAAGCTCCATAACGCGGCGGTCGTTGTCGCGAAAACGCACGCGCACGCGTTCGTGGTCGTCTCCGCGGAATTGCATCAAGTCCTGATTGTCTCGAAGGACCGCCCGCGCCATGGACTCAAAGACTACGAACTCGAATGCGGTGAGAATTGCCGTGTGGCGGATACGACCTGCACGAACCTGAAGTCCAAGGTTCGCTGACGCCTCGTGAGACAGGGCGCGCTCCGCCCGAAGCAGGTTGGTCCACGATTGGAGGTCCGCGTCCGATGCCAAGGCCCTCTTCGCACGGTCGCGCAGAACACCCAATGGAAGCGTCGTGTAACCGTCGTCACTTCCGCACCAAACCTTCTCGTCAAGGGCCGCAAGACCACTCCACGCTTCCCATGCCCGAGCTACGCGGTCTAGTGCTGGCATCAGAGCGCTGTGAAGTGTTTGCAACCTCGCCAATTCGGCTGCGACATCGTTGCTAAGGATCTTCTCTAGGACATCATCCATCAGGCCAGTTGAGTGGACCTTGTCCGCAAACTCAAGTGTAGCCGCGACAGATTCCCAATTGGCATCAGCTCGGGCGTATTGGATCCCGAGGATGCCGATCAATCCATCGTCCTGCCGAACCTGATCTCGAATGGCGTTCACTTCCCGTAGGGACGGACCGGCCGCGAGCACGCGTTCAAAAGACAAACCATCGCCAAGACCGAGGCTTCGTAGGCTGGAGATGCATTCGCTCAAGACGCTCGCGCGCGCGTCAAGCGCCGTTACGAGCGTTGCGATGGGCACGGTTCGTGACGACGAAGGAATGCCAAGAGTATCCAAGGACGTTGCGCTCCTGCCTGCCGCCCGAAGGACTTCGGCGAGGCCTACGGATCGGTCCCGCATCTGCAGATGAGTTAGGGCGTCGGGGTCCGCCTTCCAAGCAGCGTGCACGATGCTGTGTCCAACACGGTTTGTGGCCTTCGAACTGAGCTGCCGCCACCACTCTACTAGAGACTGAACATCAGCGAACTGAGTGGCGATGCCGCGGTACGCTCGTCCCAACGCGTCCTGATACCTTTGATCTCCTAGAAAGCGTGTTTCGTCGTCCTGATAGTCAGCCAGCAAACGCAACTCACGCGTCGCGCTTCTGTTCGAGAACCCAGAAGGGTTTCTCAGAAGTCCACGTAGGAGACGGCGCGCACCTCGTGCGCGACTATTGAGGAACCAAAGGAACCCTGCCTCCGACAACTGAGCCGCAGCGACCCGGAGATCACGGGAAGGGGGGAGAAAGGCGAGATCATAGCGGGCACTGAGTTCGGCCCGACGGCGCACGATCGCCCCGCCAGCCCTGCACCCTTCCAATGCCAAATGCTGCGTCGTGGGTTCGAGGAGGGCGTCGTGACGAAGTAAGAGAGCCGCGACTGGCAGGTTCGCAAGGGATTCCAACACAGAAGCAACCAGATCGGCGACCTCTGGCGTCGCATCGAGGTCGGCGGTAAACCGCTCGCAATGGTTGTTGATCCCCTCACCCGCTGCTCGGAGAATCACTGCGGCCGATTCGAGGCGAGCGACAACCTTCGTCACGTCTGCCAGATTCTGGGCGCCTGGGGCCAGTTGTGTCGACGCAATCAGTTCTGTTACTTGTCGCCAGTCGGCAGCAAGAAACGGCTCAACGGGTCCGATGTCGCTGCGGAGCGTTTCACAGAGCTGACCATGGCGGCGTACAAAACCCAGCGCATTGCCAATCCGGGCACGAGTCTCGCGTGACAAGAGGTGGTGGAGCGAATCTACCAACCCCCCCGTCGGCCATGTGGGAAGCCTTGCTAATGAAGTACGCAGGGACTCACTGTCATCAATCGAGCAGTGGGCTGAGACTAGGTCTATCAGGTTGTTGAGCGCTCCCGTGACGGCTTCGAGTGAATCGCGAACGCGCGGTAGGTCAAGGAAGGAGAGCGCCGCGTTCTGTACACCCGCCCAGGTATGCGCGTGGAGCGATGAACCGTCCTTAAGGACGTCGTCGAACGACTGCGCGAGCGCTGCGACACGCAGTTGCTCTTGGTCGTACTCCTCCCTGGTGATGAGCGCGGCGCTGGGCGCGTCAATGTCGGCAAGAGTACGAGCTTGGTCGCCGAGGCGGCGACGGAGCATGCGCGCGCGCCATAGGATCTCGTGGATGGTGTGTCCAAGGTTTCCCGCTTGCCGATTGATCAAGGCAGCATATCGATTCAGCCGGTCACGGTCTGCTGCAACCGTACGCTCAAGGTCCCCCAACTCTCGCGCATCACCAAACGTGGCGCGTTGCGAGAGACGTACCTCGATATCGGAGAGTAATTCCTTCTTCCTGGTCTTATGGCTATGCAGCTCCAAGCACAGGTGACCCAACGCCGCGCGATTCAGGCGCGCACGGACGACCTCTAGGGCAGCCAGTTTCTCTGAAACAAAGAGTACTGTCTTGCCGCGCTCGATCGCTGCGGCGATGAGGTTGGTAATTGTTTGAGACTTCCCCGTTCCCGGCGGACCTTGGATCACGAGGCTTCGGCCGCTCAGCGCGTCAATAATGGCGCTGTGTTGCGAACTATCCGCGTCTTCAATTAGTCGTGGGGTCTTCTTGGGGTCGCTGTCAATCTCATATTCCTCGGCGAAGTCGCTCCCCTCAACCTCTCGGCCAAGAAAGAATTCTCGAATGCGGGAATGGTTGCGGAGCTCTCGTGTGCGCGGCCACTTGTCAGGATCGAGGTCGCGATACATTAGGAGCTTGCCGAACGAGAGCATGCTGATTGCGACTTCACGTCGAATACGCCAGTGCGGCCTTTGCTTCAGGATGGGCGCGACCGTATGGAAGTAGTGTTCCGGCGTCGGATCATCGTCTAGATCCGGTATCAGCAAGTTCCAGTCTCTCCTCATTTTTTCCTGGAGAGAAATATTTGCGCTTAGGTCCTCACCGGAGTAAGAAACGAAGTATTGATATGCGTTAGTCTTGGGATCGGGCTGCCCCTTGCGAAGGGATGCGGGCACCAGGAGCAACGGCGCAAGACGTGCCTCTGACGATTCGTCGCTCTCGTACCATTCGAGGAATCCGAACGATAAGTACAGCATGTTGGATCCGGTCTCCTCGATTGCGGAGCGCGCGGCACTGGCGATGGTTGATAGCATCGCCTCCAACTGCTCGGGGTAATGGAGCGTCTGAATGGCTAGGTCGACGTGCCCCGGATGATCGGCGTCTGACGTGGTGGCGTCAGGGAGCTCGTAACTCGTCTGAATTCCGAGGCGGCGCGCCCATTGGTCTGGGGGAGGCAGAGCGAGCTGTGAGTCTCCGAGACCGGTCCCGCCTGAGTCGCCAGTAGCCTTCTTTTCCTCCGCGAGTCGAAACAGCTCAACCCGACTTGGTTTGGGAACTGGCTTGAACGCCAGCTCTCGCTCATTCATGAGCATCTCAAAGAGCTGGTCGGGAAGTTCGTCTACGACTCTAATCGTCGATTTTCTTGTAAACCGAAAGTTCAGCAGGCGATTGCGAGGCGTGAGGTCTATCAGGCGTAAGCGAACGCGCTCCAGGCCGGCGTCTATGTCTCCTTGAAAGAAGGTCCCGGACGCGGTGATCGGGCCCACCCCGTTGTCTTTCGGCGCTTCTTCAGTCGCCATACCCCACCGTCGTCACGCTATGTCTTCGAGGTAATACATCGTGCTGGGCTCCGCCGCTTTGGCTTGTGAGAGTCTAACGCGGATCAGTGACACCGCTAGAACGGCGAGAAGGTCCCGCCCCGCTCGTCTCTGTCGCACCCCACGCCTAGTCTTCATGGCGCGCAATGGACTAGTTCATTGCGACCCACAGAGCTGAGCAGGGCGTTTGGCGCGGTGCCGAAATACCGACCGCTCGGGGAGACCGTTCTCCGATGCCGCCATCGAGCAGGTGTGTACCAAGGCGAAGCAGTGGCAAACGAACAGCGACAGAGGCGATACGTACCCCTGGTCGTGTCCTTGATGCCGCGAATCCGGCTCTTGTGGCGGTCGCATTCTCGCCCTATCGGGACCGCCAGAGAGAGGCATACCTTCGTCGCCTCACCTATTCCGAGGGCCTGATGAAGCCCATTGTCGTTCCCACGCACGGTGTCCAAGACTGGCAACAGCGCCTCGCCGATCCGGACAAGCATTGGCGCACCGGCTACTCTGCGAAAGCGTTGGCCCACGCGTGGGAAGCCGCAGGCGGCCTGCCACCTGAGGTCGCGGCCCTACTCAGTCCCCTCGGCAAGGCCGAGCTGCTCCTCGCCGTCCCCGAGTACGACGTCCCGCTGCCGGGCGGCGAGCGCCCGTCTCAAAACGACGTCTTCGCCCTCGTGCGGACCAACGACGGGCTGATCGTTGTCACGGTCGAGGGCAAGGTATCAGAGTCCTTCGGTCCAACGCTCGAGGAATGGCGGAGGGACGCTTCCGCGGGGAAGACAGAGCGGCTCGCCCACATCAAAGCCAAGCTCGGCCTCGCGAGCGACCCGCCGCCCGGCACCCGCTACCAGCTGCTCCATCGGGCCGCGTCTGCCGTGATCGAGGCCGAACGCTTCCACGCACGCGATGCCGCGATGATCGTCCACTCGTTCAGTCCGGAAAACGCATCACTGGGCGACTACCAGGCATTTCTCGGGTTGTTCGGCAAGAAGGGAGGCCCAGGGCAAATGGTCGCGCTCGGTGCGCCGAACGGGATTCGCCTCTGGGCGGGTTGGGCGCAGGGTGACGCGAAGTTCCTGAGAGAGTAGTTCACACGCCATGCCCCCCGACCGCGACTGGCAACTCCGCCTCGCTGCCTTCGCCCGCCTCGAGGAACTAAAGCGAATACGGGGTGGTGTCGTCACCGACGAAGACCTCGAGGCCGGTTTCACGTTCGACGGCGACACCGTCAAGTTCTGGAGCAGCCGCCGCGGCATTTGGCGTCCGAAACAGCTCTCGGCCTCGGGTGCCGCTCTGTCGATCACCACGACACCGCCGAAGCCCGGCAAGAAACCGCCCTACGACGACCAGATCGCGTCGAATGCCGACTATCTCATCTACCGTTACGAAGGCGACGACCCACAGACTTGGACGAACGTCGCGGTGCGCGCAGCAATGGAGCAGCACCGTCCGTTGATCTACTTCTACGGGGTCACCCCCGGGGTGTACGACGCTGTCTTCCCGTGCTATGTCGTCGCCGACCACCCTGGCGACCTGGCCTTCGAGATCGCCGCGGATGTCGAGGGCGCGCGCCTTGATCCCGCCACTGCCGGCATCGACGCGGATGCCGCCCGACGGCGCTACGGCACCGCCACCGTCAAGACACGACTCCATCAACGCCGCTTCCGCGAACTAGTCGTCGCCGCCTACCGGGAGCGGTGCGCCGTGTGTCGCTTGGCCCACGTCGAGCTGCTCGACGCCGCCCACATCCTCCCGGACCGCGACGAGCGCGGTCGCCCCGAAGTCCCGAATGGCCTATCGCTCTGCAAGATCCACCACGGCGCCTACGACACGGAGATCCTCGGCGTCGACCCCGACTACAAGGTTCACATTCGGCGAGACGTGTTGGCAGAGGAAGACGGCCCGATGTTGTTGCACGGCCTGCAGGAACTGCACGGGTCGCGGATCATCCTACCGAGGGCGGACGTCCTCCGACCGAACCGCGACTGCCTGGCTGAGCGGTTCGGCCGGTTCGAGGCCGCCTAAGGCTGCGCCAGACGCTCCCTACAAGAGCCTGCGCACCTGTCGAAGGAAGGCCACCAACTCACCCGCGCCGAACTCATTTGTGTTCAGGCGATGCTGTGCCCAGAGATCGAAGACTCGTTGCTCCTTGGCATTGGGAGGACGACCGCTGCCGGCGCCACCCGAGCAGTTTGAGCGTGCTCAGGCCAACGGCGACACCGTCCTCGTGAATCTGGACTCGCACGCACACAGTCTGTCCCTCCTGCCGCCGCCGGTTGATCTCCTGCGTCACCCATTGCGGATCGGCTTCCTCACCAGCCCTGCTGTCGCTGCCAATCGTCACGGTCACCATACGTACCCTGAGACTTGAGTTACGCCAACGTTCGTAGGGGGGTGTGACAGCCGTCCGGGCGGTGCCGCAAATCCGCCCCCCTCTGCCGCATTTTCGCCCTAACACGCCTGCCATTGAGCACGCATCGTGTCCATCGGTACGCTGTCACAGACCCTTCGTACACTGGACGCTATGACCCACCCGCTGCGGTGCTGAAGTGATCTACCTGCCTGACGGCTCGCGCCGGTACTCCCCGAGCGATCTGATCGCCTATCTCGAGGGCGACTTCGCAGCGTGGATGGAGCGTCGACAGGCGGAAGGGAAGGCGGGGCGCACGAGCCTCGACTTCCCGTTTGCACCCGATGAGGCGGACGCGGAGCGGGAACTTGTTGCTGGTCAGGGCGCTCAGCACGAGGCAGCCGTGCTCGCAGTGCTTCGAGCCCGCCTCGGTGACTGCGAAGAGATCCCGAGCGGCGATCAATCGGTGGACCAGACGTTCGCTGCTATGCGTGGTGGCCGCCGGCTCATTTACCAAGGCCACCTGACTGCCGGCGAATGGCATGGGTATCCTGACTTTCTCGTTAGAACGGATTCGCCAAGCCAGCTCGGCGCTTGGGCTTATTGGCCTGTGGACTCCAAGCTCGCCAGGTCGGCCAAGCCATACTTTCTCATCCAACTGAGTGCCTACGCTGAGTTTCTGCAGCACGTCCAGGGACTTCGGCCCAGGCAGCTCGGCTTCGTCTTCGGTAACCGCTTGGAGCAAGCGTTCGATACCGAGCGCTACTTCTTCTTCTATCGTTATCTGAAGGAAGCGTTCGATCGATTTCAAGAAACGTTTGATCCCGACGCGATGCCCGATCCGGCGCTGGAGTCCGGTTATGGTGGCTGGACGAACGCGGCCCGGCGCATCCTGGTGGAGCGCGACGATCCTCGCCTCGTTGCTCGTATTACGATCAGCCAGATCAAGCGCCTGCGCGACGCGGGAATCCGCACTTGCACCGAGCTGATAGCGTCGGGCGCTGTGCCGCGCATCAACAGTGACGTGCTCGATCGCATTCGGCGTCAGGCGCGCCTCCAGGTCGCTTCCCGCGGTAAGCGCCTGCCGGAGTTCGAAGTACTCCCTCCCGACGTTGCCAAGCGTGCCGGACTGGCTGCGTTACCCCCCGCGTCAGACGGTGATGTGTACTTCGACCTCGAAGGCTTCCCGCTGGCGGAGAACGGTCTTGAGTATCTCTTCGGTGCGGTCACTGTCCGCGATGGCACTCCACAGTTCCACGATTGGTGGGCGCACGACGCTGCCCAAGAGAAGGCAGCGTTCGAGAACGTCGTGGATTGGCTGCACAAGCGATGGAAGGCGGACCCGGCGATGCACATCTACCACTACGCCCCCTACGAGGTGAACGCTCTCCGTCGACTAATGGGCCGTTACGCCACGCGTGAGACCGAAGTCGACGACCTACTCCGTGGCGAAGTATTCGTAGACCTCCTCAGTGTCACGCGCGCGGCGGTGGCTATCGGAACGTCCGGATACTCTCTGAAGGACATCGAAGTGCTCTTCTCACCCGCTCGGAAGGCCGGAGTCACCGACGCGGGCAGCTCAATCGTCGAGTATCAGCGATGGATGGATAGCGGTGAGCCAGGAGACTGGCAATACTCGGCGACACTCAGCGCCATCCGCGACTACAATCGCGAGGACTGCGAGGCCACGTGGCGGCTCGCAGGGTGGCTCAGAGGCCTGCAATCGAAGGCGGGCATCCGTTACCTGCCCATCGAGGCGCGGCCCGAGGAGCCGCAAGAGGCTCGCCCCGAGGATGCGGTCGCCGATCTGTTGCTGGCTCGAGCAGCGACCGAGCCGGACCCCGAGCGTAAGCGCGTAACACAGCTGGTGGGATGGTTGCTCAACTACCATCGTCGGGAAGAAAAGCCGATGTGGTGGCGCTACTTCGATCGACTGCAGGCGAGCGAAGAGGAGCTATTCAATGACGCTGACTGCCTAGCTGGTCTGGCCAGGACTGTCACACCGGCGACACGGGAGAAACGCTCGCTGGTGGCCGAATACGGGTTCGATCCCGATCAGGATACCAAGATCCAAGAAGGAGATAAGGTGTACGTCGTTACCGCCGACGCGGTGCCGAATGAGGTTGTCACGTTCGATGCCGATCGCGGGCTTCTGACGCTGAAGTTCGGGCCCACCAGGGCGATCCCCGACAGCTGCAGCCTCATTCCGAATGAGTATGTGTCGTCTGAGGCGCTTCGAGACGCCGTGTTTCGCTTTGCAGAGCGTTGGCAACAGGGAGACATCGCGTCGGTACAAGCGATCGACGACCTGCTCTTTAGACGCCCTCCGCGGCTCAAGGGTGGTCCACGGAGCATCCTGTTTGGCGACGGCGCGCAATTGCCGGAGGACCTTGTAGGCCTAGCGCAGAGCCTTGATCACACCACCCTTTGCATTCAAGGCCCCCCCGGGTCGGGCAAGACGTACAATGCCGCCGCCGTGATCGTCGCCCTGTCCGGTGGTGGTGCCCGCATCGGAGTGTCGTCGAACAGTCATAAGGCGATCGTCAACCTACTCGATGCAGTTACGAAGGAGGCCAAGGAGCAAGAGCGCGAGGTGCCGATCGCGAAGGTCGGCAACGACCAGGGCGAGATCAAGTCGAAGGATGTCGCTGGCGTACTCCGTCCCGGCATCGTGGTCGGAGGAACGGCGTGGGTTTTTGGAAGGCCCGATCTTGAGCAGCAATTTGACTACTTGTTCGTCGACGAAGCTGGGCAGGTGGCTCTGGCAAACGCCATCGCTATGGGCCTCGCGGCACGGAACATTGTCCTCATCGGCGACCAAATGCAGCTCGCCCAACCGGCGCAAGGTTCGCATCCGGGGCAAAGCGGCCTCTCGTGTCTACACTACCTCCTCGAAGGCCACGCCACAGTGCCGCCGGATCGCGGCGTGCTGCTACCGATCACCTGGCGCCTGCACCCGGACATCTGCCAGTTCATCTCGGATACTGCTTACGACGGCAGGCTTAAGCCAGAAGCGCGCACGTCCCGACGGCGCGTGATCCTCTCGCCAGACTCGACACGGCTGCGCCGCGGAACAGGCATCCATTTCGAGGAGCTGCGCCACGAGGGCAACACGCAATCAAGCGAGGAGGAGGCTGAGCGAATCGCCGAAGTGCTAGGGGACCTCGATAGGTCGGAGATACAGGTCGACGGCAACCGGAGCCCCTTCGATCGCGAGAAGGACCTGCTCGTCGTCGCGCCATACAATGCCCAAGTCCGCTGTCTGAAGCATCGCCTCGGAGACAGGCTGCGGATTGCGTCAGTGGACAAGTTCCAGGGCCAGGAAGCCAGCGTCGTCATCGTGTCGATGTGTGCCTCCTCGCTCGAGGAGGCAGCCCGCGGCTCGGCGTTCCTGCTAAGCCCCAACCGACTCAACGTCGCGATCTCCCGCGCGAAGTGCCTGGCCATCGTCGTAGCCTCCGCCACCCTCATTCGCACGCGACCGACCAGCGTGGCTGAGCTCGAACTGCTGAATCTCTTTTGTCGGCTACGCTATTACGCACGAGACCTTGATGCGTCCCGGACTCACGTTTGACCCTGGTACGCGTCTTCCGACGATGTGTTCCGCGGGGGCGTTAGGGGCCGCTCCCATGTCGGGGCCTGAATGAAAGGACGGGAGATGTGGAGAGCATTCAGCAGGTGCGTCACCGTTTCGCTCGTCCTCTTAGGCGTAGGCGCCAACGCCGCGCGCCCCCAGACTGTAGCGTGGCATACGGTGCAGCTTGGCTACGGGATTCGCCTCGAAGTCCCCCACGACTGGACCGTTGACCGGCCGGTAGTCGCATCGGCTATTCACGCCGGCCAAAAGGGGGTCGACGTTACGGCGCTGGTCGCCGATGACGAGGGGCACCTAATCACCTTGACAGGTCCGGCCTTCGACTCGAATGAGGTGAGTCTGTCCATTCACATCATGCCGACTCGCATTGGCCAGACCGCCTTGGCCCAGATGAGCGACGCAGATATTCGCGCGGGGGACGAGAACGTGTTCAGGCCCGAGGCAGAAGGTGTGGCCAAGAGGCACGGACTCCGTATCACGTCGTGGCACGGCGCTTCCCGGAGGACGATCGGCGGCCGCTATGGACTCCTCACTAGCTACCGCTTCACGTACCCGAACGGTCGAGAAGTCATCAAGGAGACATACAGCGTGTACCTCGGCTCGCGCAGCGTGAACGTGCATGTGTTTCGGCGAGCAAGCGCAGACCCTCGGATAGTGTCGGCGATCACTCGGATGCTCCAGTCCCTTGTGATCGCCGTTGACTCGCTGTGACGACTAGGCGAGCCCGCTCTGGAGGCCTTTGACACATGACCAAGACCGAGCGCTGGCTCAACCTCATTGCTTTCCTGCTCAACCGGCACTACGCGGTTGCGCGGGAGGAGCTGCTCAGCCAGGTCGCCGACTATAGGGACGACTGGGGCTCGGGCAGCGAAACCCGGCGCGAGTCGGCCCGCCGCAAGTTCGAGCGCGACAAGAGCGAGCTGCGTGATCTCGGCGTCGTCCTTGAGACCCACAGGGTCACGGCCGAGCACACCGATCAGGAGGTCGAGGGATACGTACTGAGAGCCAAGGACTTCTACCTGCCGTACGTCGAGGTCCGAACCGCGGGAATGCGTCGAGCCAACACGTACCCACTGCCGTCTGTTCGCATCGAGCCCGATGAGTTGCCGATCTTGAGGCGTGCTGCGGAGCGGGTCGCCCACCTTGAAGGCACATCACTCGGCGTAGCAGCAGAGTCGGTCATACGCAAGCTCTCGTTCGATCTTCCTGACCTGACCAGGCTAACCCATGAACGGACGCTGCTTGAGCCTACTCCCGCATCGTTCGAGAAACAGTTCGCCGTCGTAAAGGAGGGTCTGGAGGAGAAGCGCGCGGTAGTGTGTCGCTACTACGCGATTGGTCGGGACAAGACGGAGGAGCGCGTCATCGAGCCCTACGGCCTCATGCTAACATGGGGCTACTGGTATTGCGTGGCCCGCTCCCGCGAGCGCAAGGCGCTCCGTGTATTTCGCATTGACCGGATGAAAGACGCGGCGCTCGTGCCTGGCGAAGAGGCGGAGTTCGACGTCCCTCGCACGTTTTCGATCTCTCCTTACCTCAATCGTGCCCCTTGGGAGCTCTCGAACGACAAGCCGTTCGTAGCACGGGTTCGCATAGGATTCCCCCACTCGCGTTGGGTGATCGGCGAGGGGCTAGGGAAAGTCACCAAGTCCGTTGCGGAAGACGGCGGCGCCGAGTTTGAGTTCCCGGTTCGGTTGGCGGACCCCTTCATTCGGTGGCTTCTCCCCTTCGGCGCACAGGCCGAGGTGCTCGCACCCGCCACGCTCAAGAAGCAACTTGCCGGCGCCCGCGAAGCGCTGCGCCGGCTCTATCGCTGACATGCCCGAGACGGCCCCCGCCCAGGTAGCGCGCCTCGTCCACCTGACCGCCTGGATGTCACAGCGTGACACCGGCACCCCCGTGCCTTACCCCTCCGCCGCAAAGCATCTTCGCGTTTCGGAAACGACATTGCGCCAGGATCTCGACACCCTGGTCCGTCTCACCGACGAGTACAAGCCGTGGTTGTCGAGTCTCAACGTCGTCTTTACAGCCGGTGGGTTCATGCTCGCGAGTCAGGGGCCCTTCCGCCGGCCTTTCCGCCTCACCGGCGACGAGACGCTGGCGCTAGCTCTCGGGCTTGCGACTGCACGTGGCGGCCAGAAGCTCGCGGGCAAACTTGGCGCTCTACTCGCCAAGAGCCCGGCAGTCGCCCGAGCCACCGCGACCATTGGCCTCGGCCCGACGCCGAGCGAGCATGTCGAGGAGGTCCTCGGCCTGGCCCGCGAAGCCCTGGCGACACACAGAAAGCTTGAGATCAACTACTGCGGCTCCAAAGGGGAGCCGGGGCAGCGCGTGATCCACCCTCACGAGATCGTTCAGCGGCTGGTGTGGTGGTACGTGATAGCTTGGTGTGAAGAGGTGGGAGGATTCAGGCATTTCCGGGCTGATCGTCTGCTCGAGGCGAAGCTCCTTGTGACGGAGTTCGCGCCACGGTCTGACTTCAAGCCCATTACGCATGCAGGGGAAGTGTTTCGCGCCGACGAGACCATTTCTGCGGCCGTGGCCTTCAGCCCAAAGATCGCGCGCTGGTTGAAGGAGAAGTTTCCAGGTGGCAAGCAACAGTCCGACGGCCGCTACCTCGTGACGTTTCAGGTGGCCGACCCGGCGTGGTTCGTGCGGGAGGTCTTGCAGTATGGGTCGGAGGCTGAAGTCCTGAGCCCGGACAGTCTGCGGGAGGCAGTGAAGCGAGTTACTTGAGAGAGAGGACGTCTTGCACGTCGCCAGCTTACGGAAGCGGTGCGGCAGCCGGCTACAACGGTCGCCCCAGAGAGTTCGATACTCACATCCAGGGAACGTCACATGAAGCGTCTCCTGCTGAACGCATTGCTTCTTGCGCCGGCCAGGCTTGCCGCACAGGCCCCCGTCCCGGATTCTACCGCCCGGCTTACCTACCGCTTTGAGCATCCGACCAAGACGCCGCCAGAGACTGCTATGGCCGGGCTACCCACCTTCGATGCCGTGTTGGTTTCAATCGACTTACAGTGGGGAGACTCCGTCGCCGAAATCACCGGTCGTGTGCGTGAGAAGACCTGGGCGCTGAACCCGGAGGTTTGGGGAGGCTCTCCGAGCCACGACAAAGAAATGTACTTCGGCCGCATCCAATCCTACCTCGGGGGCGAGCCCCGTTTTCGCATCCTAGTCCATCCGGCACGGTGCGCGGGCTGTGAGGGGTGGCGGGAGGTGATCTTCTTCCGGTACAACGACACCGGATACTTTGTCGGCCGACCACGGCTCGGGCGTGATAGGAAACCGTGACGCTGCAGGCATTTCGTGATCTGTTGAGCGCGCGCTGCAGGGTCTTGCCAAGGGATGGTCAATGCCGTCCTGAGCTAGGAAAGGCTCAATCATAGAGGCCCCCAGCGACAACGGCGAGATGCGAGCTCCGACCCGTCACGACCCATCGACATGCCGCATTGTCACACCCCGATGCGACCTTCCGACGCGTGAATCGAATACCTCGGGGGCTTCTTGAGATCGAAGCGCTGCTCGGAAGCACGACGACGTCGCCTCCTGTGGAGGCGCTGGTCGTAGAGCGTCTGGGGTTGATCCAGATCCTGAGGTGTGCGTGCGCCGAGCTGCACGAGCATCGCCAGCGGGTCGCAGGCACGCCGGCCGAGGGGATACGGTGCGGCAGATCAAGTACTGGGAAGATGTCCTGGTCTGGGTGAAGGACCAGGGCGGGAGCGAGTTGATTGTGATGAGCCGAAAGTCTTGAGGGGGAGGCGTCGATGCTCGCCGGGACCTACTGGAGGACGGCGACTCACCCGGTTCATTATTCGGAGTCGTCCGGACGTTCGCCAGTGGAAGCGTAGGGGAGCGAGCGAGTGACCTTCGACCAAGAAGCGCTGATCCGATCTATCGCCGTCGCGAGGAAGCAGAAGTACATGCTTCTTCTTGGGGCGGGAGCGTCAGCAAGCTCGGGTGTGCCGACTGCAGCGCAGTGTGTTTGGGAGTGGAAGCGCGAGATCTATTTGTCTGGCAACCCGTCTCTTTCACCCCGCCTTTTCCTCGATGTCAGCCTTCCATCCGTGCGAGACAAGATCCAAAGGTGGCTTGATTCGCAGCGAACCTTTCCGCCCCCTGGCGACCCTTCGGAGTATGCTTTCTTCGTTGAACACACCTATCCGAAGCTCTCCGATCGACAGGCTTACTTCGAGAAGCGCTTCTCGGGCGCTCTGCCGCAAGCTGGCTATCAACTTCTAGCCATGCTTCAGAACTCCCTGATCGTACAGTGGGTTTGGACCACGAACTTCGATGGTCTGCTAAGACAAGCCCGAAAGCACACCCACACACGACCCCTCAAAGAGATCGGGCTCGACACAACGTTCCGCATTCGCGATCTCGGAGAAGCCGAGGATTGCGGTTACCTCGTCTACTTACACGGGGACTACCGCTATGATCGGCTCCAGAACACGAGCGACGAGACGCAGGCTCTAGATGACGAGGTTCGCGCCCAGTTGATCGACCGAGTACGTCGGCAACCCCTCGTGATCATCGGATACGGGGGACATGACGAAAGCGTAATGAACGCGATCGAGGCCGCTGTGAGTGGGCAACCCGCCGGTGGGGGCCTGTATTGGTGCGTCCTACGGGATGAAGAGCCTGCCGCGAGGGTGCTCAGACTCGTGGACGCCGCGAAGGCAAGGGGTTTCGAGTCCGACCTCGTTCAAATCGATGGTTTCGACGATACAATGGTTCGCTTGGCGCGCTACGTGTACCGAGAAGGACCCGAGGCGCACGAGGTAGACACTCTATTGGAGTCTGCCGTCCCCGAGAGGTCGGTCTTCAGTTTCACTGGATATCACCCGGAGGAGAACTGGCTGAAGAGCAACGGGTATCCGATCGATCTGCCACGGCATCTGTATCAGTTCGAAGCCGATGGCATCACGGGTTGGGCAGAACTCCGAGAGCTCGTAAGGGCAACAGGGGTGGTCGCCGGCCTGCTCAAGGGCAAGGTGCTTGCCATCGGCGAGTCGAGCACCATTGCCAGCGCCTTCGCTGGGCGCTTGAAGTCGCAGATCGAACTTGTGCCCTTGAGCGATCGTGACTACGAGCGACCCGATACCGTCGTCGCCTCCTTGATGGTGGGTGGCCTGCAGCGTTCCCTGGCAAGTACATGCGGCCTCGTGCCGAAAGGAAAGGCGGCCCTTTGGGACCCCTCGAGGTATGAAGTTGCTCTGTATCAAGAGACTCGCTACAAGGCCCATGCAGCGATCAAGCTCTGGGTGAATCGAGCTGCGGGATGCTACTTCCTGAATCTCGTGCCCGACCTTCACGTGGCAAGTGAGGACGGGAGTGATGCCGCCCAGGACGCCGTCAAGGACGTCAAGCGTCAGCTGCTCGGGAAGCAGTGGAACAGCGCGTACTACGACGTACTCGAGGGATGGAAGGGGTGTCTGTTAGGTTCTGACAAGTCGCGCTCATTCAATTTTCCGCCGGGGGCGGGTGATGGTTTCGCTTTCAGACTATCGATACCCCCAGCGTACTCGCGATTGTTGGTCCGGTCTCGCCGCGCGAGCACGAAAACAAGGAAGCGAAAGGCAGGCGAGCAGTTCGACGCTATCGTTCTTGACGAGCCAGCGCTGGTGTTCGGTTCCGCGCGCGGGCATCCGAGCCCCAAGGATACCCATCCCATTCGCGGGTTGGTGAACGACGGACCATACGATCTTCAACTGACGCAAGCAGGTCTCTGCTCTGAGGTCAACCTTGGCATCGTCTGCGGCGCAAACTACGCCCAGGCGCTCTCCCGGTATTTAACCGGGCTGCAGGTGCCACACACGACCGTGGAGACTAAGCGCGAGTACCTGCTGGCCTATCCTGGATTTCAACACGCCTACCGTATTCCGCTCAAGACGCCGTCTCCGGGGAGTAAGGAGTGGAGAGCGCTTCCTGAGCTGGGCCTTTCGCGAGACGATAGGATTGCAGGTCAGCGGGCTATCGCTGCCGCGGTGACCCGCGAGATTGAGTCCCTCACGACGATTGCCTCAGTCGATGTCGTGCTCGTCTTCGTCCCGACTGCGTGGGAACCCTACGAGCTCATCGAAGAGGAGACCGTAAGTCTTAACTTGCATGACCACATCAAGGCGTACTGCGCCCAGCGAGGAATTCGAACCCAGCTTCTTCGCGAGCGAACCCTCGACAAGGAACATCAGTGCGAAGTTCTGTGGTGGCTGGCGCACGCGTTGTACGTGAAGTCCCTACGGACACCTTTTCTGTTGGATACGGCCGATCGCGATACGGTTTTCGTTGGGATTGGGTACGGGTTCTCCAAGACTGGGTCTGGTGGCTTGGTTCTAGGATGCAGCCACATCTATGACGCGGCTGGCCAGGGGATGCGGTATCAGCTGAGCCGTATCCAGTCGCCAATCTGGAGACATAGGAACCCATACCTTAGCCAAGACGACGCCATCCGGGTCGGTTTGCAGACTAGGCAGCTCTTCCACGAGACGTATCAAGATCTCCCTAGGCGAGTCGTCATTCACAAGAGGACTCCATTCTTGCGAAGTGAAAGAGATGGCCTTGCTCACGCGCTGAAAGGCGTGAAAGAGCTCGAGATGCTAACCGTAGAGTACGAGGATGCCTGGCGGTTCATCGCGTACAACAGGTGGCGAAAGACTGCCGATGCCTTTCCAGTGAAGAGGGGAACGGTCCTGTTGGTTGAGCCCCATCGGTTCTTCCTGTGGGTCCACGGGGCGATTAGGGGCTTGGTCGAGGAGAACAAATCGTACTATCAAGGCAAGTCACGCATCCCCGTTCCGCTGAAGATCACGCGCTTCGCCGGTCATGGGGCCATCGAGCGCGTCGCGGGCGAGATACTTGGTCTCTCGAAAATGGACTGGAACAGCTACGACCTCTACAGTCAGATGCCGGCGACGCTTGAAAGTTCGAGTGCAATTGCTAGAGTGGGTCAGTTGCTCGGTCGATTCGGTCCCGAGACGTATGATTACCGGCTGTTCATGTGACTGACACAGACCTCCTGGGAGGGGACCTCTCGTGTGACGCTTGTAAAACGCTTGCAAGTGCTTGCAGGGACCCGCGCCTTCTCGACATCCGATCAAGCGAGCACGCGCAGGGCCCT
>Ga0193739_1000058_pt1 | contig 26295 bp, 30 predicted proteins | sample L2a2metaG_FD_144926 | JGI IMG/M metagenome (GOLD analysis project Ga0193739, IMG submission 144926) | Soil microbial communities from a riparian zone of the East river system, Colorado, United States - L2a2 | ecosystem: Environmental > Terrestrial > Soil > Riparian zone | place: USA: East River...
ACCAAGAACTTGATACTGCTTATGTATTTGCTCAAATGGCTTAGGGGGTGGTTCTATGAGATACATGCTATTTCTACAAAATTCGTTTTACCAACCAAAAGATAGTTTGTGGCTAAAAAATAAGGCCAGAGAACTATCTTCAACAAGCGGAATAGCCATCAGAGACGCAAGAGTATCTAGGTTCCACATTGAATATGATATAAGCATACCAGATTACGATAAAATCGTCAAGGTTGCACATATGTTCCGTGACATTGGCGACTATTCAAGTTCATACCATGTCATAGAAAAAAGAAGGGAAAAGCTAGAGGCGATTTCTGAGGCGAAAAGTTACTTTAACGAAGAGAAATATTGGATTGCTCATGAAATACTCGAACCTATATGGAAAGAATCCACAGGAGTCGAAAAGGAGCTAATAGGCGGCATTATTCTAGTCTGTGCAGCCTATGTTCATTACCAGAAGGCCGAGGAGGAGATCTGCATTTCTATCCTTGGACGTGCTCTCAAGAAACTCACTAATGCCCGAGGGAAATACTATGATATTGATGTAGACAAAATAAAAGACCGAATTTGTGACATCATATCTAATGGTAAAATCACAGTTTTTAGGATCTGAGGGAATACATCACAGAAGCCTTAACAGAAAGTATTGTCTCATCCAAGGTGCATCTTAATTACTCAAGGTCCAGATTCCTATTTATACTATCTTATGTGACTAGATTGTCAAACAAGTTTTCATACGCAACAAATAAAGGTGATGTTGTAAAATCTCAATCGACCGATGACAGTGGAATTAAAAGTACATCCATCCTTTTTCAGGGAATTTGCTACCAAGACTTGGGTTTCGCCAAATGAAATTGTAAAGGAATTAATAGAAAACGCTTTTGATGAGGATGCTACCAAAGTTCTAATCACAGTCCTAAAAGACGGATCTGTCTTGATAGAAGATGACGCGGGAATGGATGCGGATGGGATGGAAAAATTCTTGTTTCTTGGATCACCGCATAAGAAGTATGATTCGATTTCTCCTAGGCTTCGGAGAGTAAGAACTGGTAGGTATGGCACAGGTAGGTTATCATTTCTGACATCTTTCCAGAATATGAAGATACGAACAAAGCGTGACGCCTTCCATAAATCACTCCTACTGGAAGCGTCAGTACTAGATAGGCTTTTTACTGGCAATACCCCCCTTGATGAAATTAATGAATCCCAGCTAAGAAGAAATGGGACAGAATTGTTTCTGAAGGGCCCGAAATTACTAGTTGACCCAACCAAATTGTCAAAAGAAATTCGCAAGCTGGCAATTTTAAGGCAGCCCTTATTTCAGGTTTTCATCAAGTCATCTGATACCTATACGGAATGGGATTTCATGGGGGCTGAGGCTGTAACGGCACCTGATATTCAAGGCCACAGACTTGGTATCAACCTAGACAGTGGGAAGATCATGGGAGAGATAATCATTGCCAAGAGACCTCTCTCAGATGATGAAAACGGGATTGCTATCATGGTTGGGAATCATGTAGTAACGAGAAGTTCATTTGGATTTGGGAACAAACTCAAAAGGGTGACTGGATTCGTTAGATGTGATTCATTAACGTCAAGATTTGCTGATAAGTCGGCCTTAATAGAGGATGAAGAATATTCCAAATTCTTCCAGATTATGCAGACTTTCATAACAGATACTGTATTTCCGAGTTTAAGCGAATACGAGGACGTCCTGATAACAAGGGAGGAATCAAGGATCTACAAAGAGATAGATAAGGTGCTTGGCCAGGCAATAGTAGAGAACATAGAAACGGAAGAAGTAGAGGGCTACGAAACCATTGAAGTCAAACAACAAGGCCCAAGAGGGCGAGCTCAAACCGGCAATAGTTTGAAACGTTCTCAGAAAAGCCTTGGAGCTGCCGTTACTTCTCCAGATGATTCCACTCTAATTCCTAATTACACAGGGAGTACCATGCCGTCAGATACTATGGTTGAAGAGGGTGGAACTCAGATTATTTCAGAAACTAGTGCCGACCGAACATCAATTCAAAACTCATCGGACAGCCATCAAAATTTGGTTACGACCGATAATCTTCCTGGCACGACTCAACCAAGTCCATCTGATTTCGATACAATTGGCAATGCACAACGTCCTCTAATTGTTACAACCAGCAAGGTTAGACGACCTGTTCTAAAAAAAACATTTGCACTAAGGAAGGTTGGCTATAAGGTAATCCCATATGAAGACGACTCCGATTCGAGATACAGTTTTACTAATGAAAACGTCGTGTTTGTGAATAAGGCAAATTCTACATATACTGCAGAAGCGACAAGGGGCGATGAATTCTTGCTAAGACATATCATAGGAATTGTGGCCGAGGCAATCGCAGAATCAAAACATCCGGAAGGAAAAAACGCGTTGGAGCTTCAAAATAGACTGGTAGCTGAAGCAATTAGAATACATGATAACATCGTGAATAAGAAATAAGAACTTTATAATCTGGATATTAAAACCTCCACGTTAATCGTATTGACTTGGGAACCTTTCGTTTAAATTGGATCGCCATAAATAGAATGGGTACTCTGCAGTGATTTGCAAACAGTCTTGCGAGCTGAATGGAACCATCAATCCAATATATTCCTTTTTAGAAAAGACTAAATGAGATTGATTATAGAACAGGTGTAAGATATGGCATTTCAATTTTTTCCAGGGGCAACCGCAATAGGTATTTCTTATAAAGAGGGAATTATTCTCGCTGCAGAAAAACGTGTTTCTTATGGAAATTTCGTTGTAAATAAGAATACCAAGAAAATATTTCCGGTAACTGAACATGTCGGTGCAGCCTGTGCCGGAATGATCGCAGATATGCAAGTTTTAGTTAGACAGGTTACTGCTCTTGCTAAAATTAGGAAGCTCGAAACTAAGAGGATTGTTGCTACTAACTCTATCGCGAAATTGATGTCTGTAATCATGTTCGAAAGGCGGTTTTTTCCGCTATTAACACAAGTGGTAGTTGGTGGTACCGAATACAAACCGCAAATATACACATTAGATCCTCTCGGCTCGGTACTCCCTGATGATTACGCCTCGGTGGGCTCAGGAGCCGAAATGGCGCTAGGTGTAATGGATGCAGAATATAGCCAAGATCTGTCTGAAGATAAAGCTAGAAATCTAGTAATCAAGGCGATGAAATCATCTATACAACGAGATTCGTCAAGTGGAGACGGGATAGATATCTTAACAATAAACCGTAGTAACTTGCGCGAAGAAATGTTGCCCGTTAAATAGAATGATAGGCTCAAGGAAGTACCAGTGGCCGAGGAGCAGACGGGCTGTGTGACAGTTCACTAGAATAGCGATTCTTAATAGATATCATTTCTGATTCTGAATTTTTATCTAAGAATCAACATGCTTACATTTTGACTATAGTTTTGGACGAAATTATGATTTCTAGTTCTTGTCCAATCCAAACATTTGGAAATAAACTAATTACATCTAAAATTGCATCAAGCATGTAGAGGACAAGCCTATATCATCATGCTTGCAGTTTTTTTAGTCCCAACAATGTCGTAGAAAACATTGCTTTTACATGTCTTCAGCATGGCAAAATATCTAGAAATAGGAGCCTCTAGGAATTCAGTTTTGTATGTCAATTTATATATTTAGTACGAGCGCATCTATGACTATAGATGGATGCGAGGAACATTGGTTTGCGAAATATTGAGGTGGCAGATACCAAGATTTGTTCTATTGATGGTAACAATGGTAAATTAATTTATCGGGGATATGATATTCTCGACCTTGTCAATCATTCAACGTTTGAAGAAACATCTTACCTCCTGCTCTTCGGCGAGCTACCACGTAATAATGAGCTAGCTATATTTTCTAAAAAACTCCGAGAAGCAAGACAGATCCCCCAACGGCTAATAATGAGCCTCAAAAATCGGCTGCCAAGTGCGATGCCAATGGACGTGCTCCAATCAAGTGTCTGTGAACTGGCAGACTATGATCCAAATCTTGATGATGACACAAAGGATGCTAACCTTAACCGTGCTATTAATTTGATATCCAAGATTCCGCCAATAGTAGCAGCATGGGATCGTATCAGAAATCACAAAGAAATAGTGCCGGCGACAGAGGAGGAATCGCATTCCTCTAATTTCCTACATATGTTGAGAGGAAAAAAGCCACCTGCTCAGGAGGCAAAAATTCTTGATATATGTCTCATTTTACATGCTGAACACAGTTTTAACGCGTCCACATTTGCTGCAAGAGAGATTGCATCTACAAGGGCCCATATGTATTCCTGCACTGGAGGGGCGATTGGAGCTCTTTCTGGCGAATTGCATGGCGGTGCCAATGTCCAGGTAATGAAGATGCTTCTTGATATCAACGAACCAAAAAACGTTGAGAAATGGGTAAAAAATCGCCTCGACGCAGGAGATCGGATTATGGGAATGGGTCACGCCGTCTATAAAACTACGGATCCTCGATCTGAAGTACTTTCAAGACTGTCTAAGATCATGTCAAACCAGAAGAAAACCAGGTGGTTTGAAATTACTGAGAAAATTGAGGGAATTACCGAGAAATATATGATAGAAGAAAAAAAGCAAGCAATCTACCCTAATGTTGATCTCTATAGTGCGTCGCTCTATCATGATATGGATATACCTATGGACCTTAATACGCCCATTTTCGCAATTTCTAGAATTGCAGGCTGGTCATCGCACATAATTGAAGAAAAATTCGCAGAAGCCGCACCTAAGCCAGCACTATATAGGCCAAAGGCACTATATGTAGGAAGATATTGCGGGCCAATGGGTTGTGAATATGTACCAATGGAAGCCCGAGCAGCATCAGAGAAATTTATTGATAGCACAAGCCGTACTTGAAAACTTTTAAGGTAGGACATGAAGAAATCAATACTTTCTAAAAAGGAAAGTTCAGTGATAAAGGACATTATTCGGAAAAACTGGCCACCTAGTGCTCACAATTTTGATAACGAAAAAAACTTCATATCCTATGAAATAGACAAAGGTCAGCGGGTAATTTGCACTAAGGCCTTCACCGCGGTACAGATTGATAGCGAGACCATAGTTCCCTTCTTAGGAACCGTGCAAATTCTTACTGCTTTTCCAACGGTAGTAGTAGATATGGGAGCAATAAGATTTGTTTGCAATGGTGCCAAGATAATGCGGCCAGGGATCACAAAGTTCGACAACTTTTCGAAAGGCGATTTTGTGACAGTCAAAGACGAGAAATACTCAAAAATCCTTGCAATAGGTAGAGCACTCGAGGATAGTATGATAGCATCCCATAACACTAAAGGTTATGTTCTAGATAACCTGCACTATGTGGGCGACGCATTTTGGGAATCCTATAAGGAGATAGATCCCAAACCCTGAATATCCAGAATCGTATACCCGACTTTGTATGTTCAGACTAGGCTAGGAAAAAATATACTTACTCATAGATTTTACTCCAATATTAGTAAATAGGATTTACTTTGTGATTATTTACAATTAATTAGAAAATTATTTCCTTGCTCTACTCTTAGCGTAGCTTACATGTTTATCTTTACCTTTGTGACCAGAGTATCGCTTGAATTTCATCCTTCTGAACGAATCCTCGTCTGCTATGAAAACTTTCGTCCCAATGATCCCCGTTAATTTCTCTCGGCTCGGGAGTACAGAGGCGTAAGGAGAAAATACAGGTCCAAAAATCTCTTGAATCTTCCCGATTCTTAACCCTGATGAATCGACCAATAACATACCAGTTGATTTTTTCTCACCGGCATCAGCATTGACTTTTACAATAATCCTGCCGCTTCTTGCCACGTGCAAAACTTTACCTAATTCTTCCATGGCACATATCGTGGGTGAAGTCTAAATATCAATGCCATCATTTAATGTTTAGCCCAATTTGTTCTGTTTTTCAGCATTCTCTGTGCAAGTGTGATTATCAATTTGTTTTTCTTACGAGAGTCATTTTTTGGAAGTGCGATATAGCCAGACTTTACGAATGCCCTTCTTGGGTATCGAGCTCCGTCGTTAATCTGATCACTTTTGGGATCAAATCCAGACTCTCTGGCTGCACTTATTAGGTCAGTTAAAGTCGGATCAAATATTGCCTGTTCCTTCTTAATCTTTCGACCCTTCGCCCTCGTAAGGTTCTTGTTGAAATAGTCCAGCCATAGGATTACATAATCGTAGTCCTTCAAAGGTGAGGTTTGTATTACCTCATAATAAATATATTTTTTTAGGTTTTATTTTATTCATTTATTATGGAAGTATGACATTCCACCAATCAGGGTATACCGGTCGTGTTATCGCCCTCATCTAATCCCCGGACAACAGACGTAGTAACGATATAGTCATCAAATCGGTAAGTGAATTTGAGAACCAGTGAACCTTCTATGCCCACAAGAATATTAATGGAAATTATAATCATTATAAGTTGTTTGAACCTTCGCAAGAGCAATGTCACAGATCCACGGGCAGTTAAAATACATATGTTTAGTCCAAGTAATAGAAGAATCTGTACCATATTGGGGAAAGACGAGGAGTACTGGACTGAACCTGATTTGGATTTTTGCAGCTGCAAAAATTATTTCTATAAGTCCCTTTCGTCTGGAAAACCATGTTACCATCTGACAAGTACTGTCCAATCTATCAAGGAAAAAACGTTCACAGCTTTGGAATTTGAAGACAACGAATATGATCAATTTATCAGAGCAATAATACATGATTCATTCAATAACGTGCTTAGACTATAACAGGATATCAACACAGTCGAATTTTTTTGACCCTTTGACTTGTACTACTCCGTTATCTTGATAATCGGTCTCTAAGTTTTTCTGCCCCTTTTTTTCCTATATCGCTGTAGAAACTCGAACCATATTTTTCCTTAACAATAGCACCACCTTTCTCGCCTATTTGTCTGTAAAACTCAATGCCGTACTTCTCCTTTACCGAATGGCCTCCCCTCCCACCTATGGATTGATAAAATGAGGTACCGTACTCAGCTTTTACCACCTCTCCCCCTTTCTTACCTGCTGTCCTCAATCCTTCCGTATTGAGCGCTCGAGCACTTCCTCCTGCCTTGGCCACTCTAGATCTCGTAATCGCGTCTGCCGCCGCCAGTCCACGAGTATGATGCGGAGCTGTCCCACCCTGCTTGGCTACTCGTTCGCGAGTGTTTCCTGTTGCCGAGGCAAGTCCACGTTTGGATCGCTCCTTACCTTCTAATTCAGCCATATAATTAACTTAGTAACCTCAAATAAAAGGACATCATTACACATCTAGTTTTTTCAGATTTCAAACAGTTTATTATTAAGAAATTCGAACTACTGTTCTTGCATCCTATTGGAAGGAAAAAAAATCTTTTAATAATAGGTTCTGGCGGCAGGGAACACGCATTAGGATGGAAGCTGTATCAGAGCGACTGCATTAAAGAAATCTTCTACTCTCCGGGGAATGGTGGGACTGAGAGGAATATCCCGATCGACTATTCAAACTTTGATAAAATAATGAAGTTTGCTGCAGGAAATAATTGCGAAACCATTGTTGGACCTGAAAGTCCATTGGCAGAAGGTATTGTAGATGAATTCATGAAAAGAGGTTTGAGGATCTTTGGTCCAGTAAAAGCAGCAGCAAAGCTGGAATCAAGTAAGGTGTTCAGCAAGCAATTTATGAAGAGGGAAGGAATAAGGACAGCTCCTTTCGCTGCATTTTCTTCTTATAGAGATGCCGAAGATTATGTGAAATCGCAGGCAGAAGGGCTCGTAATTAAAGCCGATGGTTTGGCTTCAGGCAAAGGAGTCCTTGTTTGTAGAACCCAGCAACAAGCCGTACAAGCTCTACGCGTCTTGATGCTAGATAAGAAATTCGCCGATGCCGGTAATAAAGTCGTCGTTGAAAAAAGACTAACTGGGAAAGAGGTATCATATATAGCTATTTGTGACGGAATCTCATTCGTACCTCTCGCGACTAGCAGGGACCACAAACGAGCACACGACAATGATAAAGGTGCAAATACAGGGGGTATGGGCTCATACTCTCCAGTACATGCGGTCGACAGAAAATTGGAGGCTCAGATAAATAATGACATTTTAGAGCCGACAATCAGAGGTATGAAACATTTGGGATCCCCCTTTACTGGATTTTTGTATGCCGGTCTGATGCTAGATGGTCAAAATGGACTCCCTTACGTCCTGGAGTTCAATGTCAGAATGGGTGACCCAGAATGTCAGGCACTTATGGTTAGGATGAAGTCTGACCTTTACCCTTACTTAGAAGCTGCGATAGACAGGAAACTCGACCATATGCCACCTATTAAGTGGAATAAAGAATCCGCTGTTTGTGTAGTCATGGCTTCAAAGGGATATCCCGGGAAACATAAAAGAGGCCAAGAAATTTACGGATTGAATTTCTATTCCTCAAAAAATGTATCAATTTTTCATGCAGGAACAAGGAAGGAATCGACAGGCCGCCTCATTACCGCAGGAGGACGAGTTTTAAGTGTTACGGCGACTGGACAAGACCTTGATTCAGCGAGAAAAAAAGCGTACAATACCGTTCGAAATTTAGGTTGGGGTCATGGGGAAGAACATTATAGGACTGACATAGGGCTGTCAGCTGTATAACGGTTAGGAAGGCTTACTCTTAAACTTAAAGTCCACGAATCCTGTTTCTATCGATAAAGCATCTATCGCCTGGTCTAGAGGCGTTCGAGGCAAATTATAGGGTACTAATTGAAACTCGTACCCAAGACCCAATGAAAACGAAACTTTCGCCCTCCTAAGATACTCGTCAAAATATCCTCGCCCATAACCTATTCTCGAGCCCTGATTATCAAATCCGATACCTGGAACTATGAGTAAATCTATCCTATTAACTCGCCTACCAATTTTAAGCGGTTCCTTCACCCCAAGTTTGCCCAAAACCAGCTCCTCTTCATTGAAAATCTTATCGTATAGCTGATAGAACTTTATCTTTTCTGATTCAATTTTAGGCAAAGCTACTTTTTTACCAGTACTGATCGCGTTTCGTATTATCTCCTCCGTCCTTACTTCAGTTCCTATAGGTAAATACACTCCCACGATATCAGATCTCAAGAATTGTTGCGAATTGAGAACATGAAGCTGGATGAATTGGCTTTTTTCGTAAATCTCGCTTGACGATAACTTGTTTCGTCTTTCCAACAACGATTTTCTGATTCTACTTTTTTCAGCCGCTAGGTTGGTCATATATCGACATATTTCCGATTCCAACGGCTGAAAATGCGGCGGATACAGTATTTCTAAGCAGGATGGCCACTGTCATGGGTCCAACGCCTCCCGGCACGGGAGTAATCCACGAGGCCTTGGTCCGGACAGAATCAAAGTCAACATCACCACATATTTTCCCCTTGAATCTGCTAATTCCGACATCAATTATTACAGCCCCTGGCTTAACCATATCGCCAGATAGAGTAAAATGTTCGCGATTTCCAACTGCGCTTATTATCATTTCTGATCTGTTCAGTTTCTCCTCCAGCTTTTTAGACTTGGAATGGCAGACCGTCACAGTAGAACCCCTCTCGAGGAGCAAACAAGCTAGTGGCTTGCCAACAAGACTACTCCTATTAATAATAAGTACATCCATTCCTACTGCATTGATTCTATAAAAATCCAGTAATTCTAAAATTCCCGTGGGGGTACATGGCGTAACGGCAGGCGTTCCCTTCATTAGCATCCCAGAATTGAAAGGAGTTAGACCATCCACATCTTTTAAGGGGTAGAGCTTGTTAATGATAACATTCTGATCTATATGTTTAGGAAGGGGAAGCTGCACCAGCACTCCATGGACGTTGCTATCAGAATTAAGACCAGAAATTACCTGCAATAGTTCTTCCTGGCTTAACGTCTCGTTGAACCTTAAATCTTTCGTAGAAATCCCTACATCATGGGCGGCTTTCTGTTTCTTGTTGATGTACGTGATTGAAGATGGGTTTTCGCCCACCAGAATTGTACAAAGACAGGGTTTCACTCCCTTACGAGCTAAGCTTTCGACTTGCACTTTAACTAGTTCTTGTATGCCTGCAGCCACTGATAGGCCATCGATTATTTTTGCAATCATTTTACTAGAATTCGGTTCTTAAATGCTGGTCGATAATGTAGCTTGCATATACCCTTTTCACTAGAGTTCTAAGAACAACAACATTTTTGACTCATAAGGGTTTCTATATTAATTTTACCCTGCGATCATGAATTGATATCCTCTTTTCAGCTATTAGTCTTATTGCCTGAGGGTAGAGTTTGTGTTCTTCTCGTAATATTCTTTCAGATAATGTCTCTTCTGAATCCGAATCGAGAACCCTGACAGGTTGTTGAAGTATTATTAACCCAGAGTCTACCTTATCTTCAACAAAGTGAATGGTACAGCCTGTCACCTTTACTCCTTGTTCGAGAGCTTGTTTCTGTGCATGTAAACCAGGAAACGACGGAAGTAACGAAGGGTGAATATTAATAATGTGCATCTTGTATCTATTTACGAATTCATGGCTTAGGATTCTCATGTACCCAGCCAAGCATATCAACCCGTTATTAGGAGAGACATCATATCTTTCTAGAACCTCGACCAGGTTCTTGTCATATGCCCAGCCTTTAAGGATGGGATGAGCTAATATTTCTGTCTTAACTCCAAATTCTCTTGCTATCTCAAGACCATTTGCTTGAGCATTATCAGAAATTACAACCCTTGCTTCGACCCCGGTCAAATTATGTTTTTGAATCGCCTCTAGAATCGATTTCATATTGCTCCCTCTTCCTGATATCAGAATAGCGAGTTTGAGCACTTTAAAAATACTCCAAAACATGCTTAAACGTTTAGCGGCCAAGACTGGCCATAATATTGGGGTTCATAAATCTTATTGACAAAATCTTTTGGCGCATCGAAGAACTCCGAAGTAGCCGCAACTTATTCCTTTTTATGGATAGGAATGCGTGCAAAAAGCTGGGTGCAAAAAGTGGAGTGGGGTTAAAAGAGGATAAATTTGAACATAGGTCACATATTCTTCTACGCTAAAATTAAAATAACTCTAATCCGAAGAAAAGAGATTCTTGGCCAATTTGAGCTCTACAGTAGAGGTATCTGAGTGCGGAATTGTAGTCTTTAATAATGGGCAGAGGGTACTACTCGATCCTCGTAGAGAATCGAAGGCTGATGTCATGTTTTTTTCTCATGCCCATTCCGATCATTTAATGACAGCAGGGAAAAAGAAGATTGCTTATGCAAGAGAAGTCTTAGCCTCAGAAGCGACTATGTGCTTGGCTCAGGTGCGTGGTAATGATCTGTCCCCCGCTAATTGCAAAGATTGCTCTAATGGATATAATCTAATTGATACATGCCATGTTTTAGGATCAAGGGGATTGTTAATAGACGACCAAATTTATTACACTGCTGACATTTCGACAAGACAAAGAGGATTTATGGGCAGCGCTCAGATACCTCGAGCTGAAATATTGATCGTAGAGTCAACATTTGGATTACCAAAATATGTCTTTCCCCCAGTTTACGATGTCGTACATATGACCAATAAAATAATCGGCGAGATGTTTGATAGGGGCGTGTCGGTGATACTTATGGGATATCCTCTTGGCAAAGCTCAATTGCTCACCCAATTGTTTCAGCACTGGGCACCACTCTTTATTCATGATTCAGTAGAAAAAATAAATGATGTTTACAGAAACTTTGGGGTTCGGTTAAAAGAAGGCACAATAGTTTCTAATGCTAAACAGAATCTATTGTTAGAAAAAGCAGCCCCATGGTTGATGATACTACCGTTAGGAGCTGCCAGGTCAGGATACATTAAGACCATTAAAGAACGGTATCGGGTAGTTACAATAGGATTTAGCGGTTGGGCGATGGATAAAGCCTACAAGTTTATGATGGGACTGGACTATGCTCTGCCACTAAGTGACCACTGTGATTATGAAGAACTAGTTCGACTAGTTTTAGTCTCTCGGGCGCGTAAAGTTTATACTTTTCACGGATTCTCCTCCGAATTTGCCCACTCCCTAAGAGGGCTGGGCATTGATGCCGAGCCGTTGAGAAGACTACACAAATCACATCAGCCAATCAATCAAATTCATCAGAATAGTACCTTAGACTTGTATTTCTAAAGTTAGGAACGAGCTCGATCCCTAAAGTAAGTGATTACCTTGTTCCCGAATGTTTCAATATTTTTAAAGTACCCTTCACCCCAAAACCGAATTATAAAGTGATTCGTACCTGCAACAATAAATCTTTCCAGCATCTGGATTACATCATCTGGTTTACCAACTCCTATTGCAGTCCGGGCAACAGCATCCGGTATCTTTAGCGCCGCTCTTTTCATTTGCTCCATGAGTTCTGGCTTATTCATGGCATACTCAGTAAAGTATCGCCTGAAATCGAACTCAGAGTCTTGGGGGATATTGTGCACCTTGAGAAGCTCGGGCTTGTACAAACTTACTTTTACTGCGTTCTTCATCTTATTCCAAGCCTCCTCTCCATCATCCGTGAAGTATATATCGACATCGTTTGCGAAGTGAAATCCGTCCAGGTCTCGCCCATTTTCCTTTGCAAGTTTTTTAATCACACCAGCATGATGTTTGAATAGTTCAGGAGTGTAACCTATTGGGATCCAACCATCACCGTACCTTGCACATAATTCTAGGGTCTTAGGCGCACCGGCAGCAATATAAACTGGGGGTCGGGGCTTTCGTATGCTTTTCGCTTGAAGACATGCTTCCAAAAGGGAATAGTATTGGCCCTTATAGCTTACACGGTGGTCAGGCTCTGATTCAAAAAGCTTCTCTATAACTTCCAGTTGTTCTTTGAACTTGGAAACAGGCTTGGAGAAATCAATCCCAAAGTCTACTACATTTTGTGCTTCACCAGCACCGATACCCAAGATCGCTCGACCCTTTGTTATTCTATCGAGGGTGATTGTCGAAAGGGCAATACTTGAAGGATGGCGCCTTATCGCATCTGTTACACACGCTCCAAGTTCGACATGAGATGTAACCGCTCCAATAGCAGCCAACATCAACCAAGCATCATTGACCACGGCATTCTTCCATTGAGGAACATTCGAATGGTCCATAATCCACACTGAATCGTAATCCATCCTATCCGCTATTTGGCAAGCAGTTATCACCTGACTTTCATCCAACCCAAGCCTGGCAACATTAAGTCCCTGTGTGAATCCAAACTTTACACTCATGCAGAAATATAACCTCTCCCACGATGATGATGAATAAGGAGAAGAAGAAAGATGGTCTCTCCCATTTACTCAAGATTCAAAGTTCGGTCTATTTAAGTATGACTTGACGACATCCATACAGGTGCGAATTTATTGTTATTTACCGAACTCTGAGGAAGATTGTTCTAAATGACCAGACAACCTTTATATAATAATCCGATAAATTTTTAGAATACCCGCGTATATGCTATTACCCTCAGAAATAGAAGCTAGATCATTGATCCCTGCGATCCGATCCTTGCTGGCAAGGAAATTAACCACAGAATATGATCTAAAGGAGGAAATAGTCGCTAAGGTATTAGGGGTAACTCAAGCAGCGGTAAGCAATTATGTTCGAGGGACCAGAGGTGATACTCAATTAATGTTGCGTCTTTCTTCAACGCCCAATATTATGGTCATGATAGAAGATATCGCTCGAGATCTCGCGACAAATAAGCTATATACTCCGAGTACCATGGCAAAATTTGTAGAACTGTGCATTTATATGCGATCCACATTCATAATCTGTGACGTCCACCATACCATGGAATCTGAAATAGATGAGCAAATCTGTGAAAAGTGCAAGGGCACATTGTTAACGGGCCGGCCATAGAAAGTCTTCAATGCATTCTTTATGGGATTTTACCACCAGGTTACTAGACTATTTGACTCGGATGATTTCACTTGGTAGATATTGATGAACCCATGGGTTGCCGTCAACAGTAAGTAAAGGGTTAACTAATCACAAAATATCCAATTGATATTATTGTGCACTAATCACCCTCATGACAGTAGATAACACTTGAACTCCATTCATTTTCCCGAGAATTCCGCTTGCCGCATACTCTTCCGTAAATCTAAGTCCACCATTAGCATGAATACGAGTACTAGAGATCAAGAGTGGAACTGGGTCAGGGCTATGTGATCTCTTTATGCAGGGAGTCGAATGATCTGCTGAAACAACGATCGTAACATCATCTAATTTTGATCTCTCCAGCATCTTTGCAAAAAACGTCCTGTCAATTTTCTCAATATTCCTCCTTTTGCCTTCAGCGTCACCGTCGTGTCCATATTCATCAGGACCCTTAATATGCGCGTAAATAAGGTCATGGCTAGAGAGGTTTGAATAGATCACTTCCGCCTTCTGTTCATAATCATCCACTTTACCAGAAGGCAATACTTTCATTTGCAGCAAATTTGCTATACCAATTTCTACAGGCATATCAACCACAGCTGATACTCTCATTCCGTATTTCATTCCAATAGGTTCTAGTTTCGGAATCCTGTTTCCAGCATCCCGGAGAAGTACACAATTTATAGCTTTTTTTCCAGCATATTCTCTTTCCTCATTTACTGCATCATTTTTCAATATGCCAATAACCTGGTCACTAAAATTATTTATTAGTTGAGCAGATATCTTGGAAGTGTCCAAATCGTCCCTAGGCATACTTGCTTCAATCGTGTCTTGGAATGAGGACATCCTAGCGACTCCTATTCCTGAAATTTTGTCGTAAGCAGGATCAGTATTGCCTATATTGTCGGAGAGTTTAAGGTTATTGTGCCTGAATCTGATTACTAATCTATGTCCAGTTGTTGGCTTAATGACAACAGAAATGTCTGGGTCGCTGAATTTGACTTTTGAAGAAAGACTTTCACATATCGCATTAGCTTCTCGTTCTGAAATATCCCTTCCAGCTCTTCGGTCAAGGATTTTGCCATTATCATCAATTGTAGCAAAGTTCCCTCGCACTGCAAGGTCGCCATCTCGAAGGTCAACCCCCGATCCAATCAGCTCGATAATACCTCTTCCAACATATGCTTCATCTCTGAAATCATAACCTAACATATTAAAAACGGCTATGTCTGATTGGGGGGCAATATTATGACCGACTGTCGTTACCTGTCCCATCACACCCCTTCTTGCTAAGGCATCCAGAGATGGGGTTGAAGCCGACTGCAGCGGAGTAAGCCCCCCCAATTGAGGGCTGGGAAGATCGCCAACTCCATCGAGAAGGACGTATACAATTTTACATCCCCTGGGGATCACTACGATTAAGATGCAGGTGTCAAATTTATTTTTAATGGATGGTTTATTGCGACAACGTTCAATAGTTTCTAATTAGACCAAGCTCCAGTGCGAATCTGACTTCCATACTTATCCCGTGTCGATAATAAATATTACCAAGTCCGCCATTCTAGAGACAGGTCGCATCAAAATACGACCAGACAATTAGCGCTACGCCTTGCGTACCGGAAATATTACTAAACTCATTAAAATTATCTGGCTAATGGGTTGGACTATGGGAGTATGAGATCGAAAGACATGTCGTACTCCAATAATTTTTGATACCCTTGCCCATAAGCATGTCGTCGAGCCAATATCTTGTTTTTTCATACTAAGATGCTTTAGTTTTTGTTTGGTTCGCAATACGGATTTTGAACCGATTGTAGTCTGTATTAAGATAAGTTAAAAGTATTCCGTTATAATATTCAACTATGTCCAATGATGGTCTAAGTTTGCGGTTCTTGCACAGCGGTATTTCACTTGCCGAATCTGAGACGATCTACAATATTCTAAACAAGACCTTTCAGGTAATTGAGGAGGATCGAGAATTTCAGTTTAGTGATCAAAGAATGCAGGGAATTATTAGGATTCATTTTCCATTCCCCTTCTGTGAACCATTTTTTGAGTTGTTTGCCGAGGGTTGGTTCAGTATGAAAAACGTTCTAAAAGATATGAGAAAAAGAAGGGGCAGGAGAGGTTTGACAGTTCAATTTTACTTCGAAGGTTTCATTCAAAATGAAGAAATTTATCACACTGATATCATATTCCAAATGAACGCCGAATTACCAAAGGAATTTGAAATGGCAATCGAAAAGATTGATTACCTAGTAGATGCCATCTCAACAGAACTGGCTAAGATACAGGAAAAGACTTCACCGTTTGTCTACGATTATGATACTACTAGAAAAAAGTGGTTATTAAGACCCAGAACAGAATCCAATACGAACAGGAATAATTTATAGTGGATATTTTTTGGCGAGACTATTTCTCTTCATAATTGTCTATATGGCTTAACATAAGGACTATTATGTTATCAACGCAATTTTTATCACTCACGTGAGATTTTGAAGAATTGCAGTTAAATTTCGGAAAGTGAAAAAAAATGGTCAATATTCTTATCAACCAATGGGATAATCTTTTGCGTGATAATCTCATGGAAATTCTCAGTGGTGACATCGAAAGTGAATATTAAGACATATAGGAGATGATTCGCATCGTCTGTAATTGGTATTGTTGATCGGAGCAGTCTGCCGTAATGCGAACATGTATAATTTATCTTGCCCAAAATATGTTGCCACCTTATCCTTGTGTACTGTCTCGTCGCAGCGGTTATAGCATATTGCTCTGTTTCTTGTTGGTTCAACAAAGGTTCTAGCCCTGGCCGTTCCGCCGTGGCTAAGATGCGTCCATGGCCGTCGGCTATCCCGATGAATCTAATTGATGGATCGGTCTTAATGATTGCCTCGCAAAAGTCTTGAAAGTACTGTCCCATTCTTAATACAATCTAATAGTTCCTTTTTTATATGTACTTATCATTACGAAATCTCATATCTACTGTATGACTAATTAAAAAATATTATCATATTCTCTAGTTATAATTTAAGACTCGATGACACGTAATTCAACCCACAGGATTAAGTGCATCCCTCGACCTTGAAGATTCATGTATGGTCAAGAGTTGATACATCGTTTCATCTTCATCAGGAGGAAATACTTTTCATTATAGTTATGGGAATGTTCATAGTTAGGTTAGTAGAAGCGGGAATTAAACGCGTACGGATCCGACAAATTAATAGAACAAATGGCAACTAATAGTCTGCGATAGATTGAATAACACATGTGACACTCTTATTTGCGATGCTTCTCTCGTAGTCCCAAATAAGGGCATTCTCCCTAACGCAAATATCTTGATTGAAAATGGAAAGATAAAAGGGGTCCAAAGATCTGTCAATAACGTATGTGCAGACAAAAAAATTAGTGTAAATGGAAAATACGTGCTGCCTGGAGTCATTGATCCTCATATACACTATGGTGTGTATACTCCGATAGAAAGGGCGGCGGTTACAGAATCAAGATCTGCAGCAATTGGTGGTGTCACCACAATAATTCGGATGATGAGACTTGGCGGCAGTTATAAGAACATTGAACAGCATTTGAAAGCTAGCCGCGGCACACATTATATTGATTACGCCATACATGCTTCATTATTTAATTTTCGTCAGTTAGGAGATATTGAATATCTAAAAAAGAAGGGAATTAATTCTTTCAAGCTCTACTTGAATCTCGGATTTGATTTGAATTCAATATCTATGGACCAAGAGCCCGGAAGTAATTGTATCATTAATGAAGAAGTCAACGTTACCCCAGAATTAGTCGTTGCTACTTTGAAGAGAGCGTCGGAAGCCTCTTCCATTGTCCTTGTTCATGCCGAAGACCCCTTAGTGTGCTCGAGAAGAATTGCAGATGCAAAGGCAGAAGAAAAGGCTCATAAATCCATTGTTAATCCATTAGAAACGTGGTCAAACTGCAGACCGCCAATATCGGAAGCAGAGACTATCTCGCTATTATGTAGACATGCTAGGAATTCAGATTGTCGCATTTACTTTGTTCACTTAGGTTCTAGACAAGCAATAGAAACAGCCACAAGGGAAAAAACGATCTATCCTAGGCGAACGTATGTTGAAACATGTCCTCACTATTTGACTCATTCTACAGACTATAGTAATGTCTTAGGAAAAGTAGTACCCCCTCTGAGGACAAGAGAAGACGTGGCATTTACGTGGTGGGCACTCGCAAATGGACTAATTGACACCATAGGAAGTGATCACGTTGCAAATACTTTGTCCTTAAAGCGAGGAAACGGAGATTTATGGTCTACTTTATCTGGCTTTCCTGGTGTGGCAACTCTACTACCGGTCTTATTGAGCAAAGGAGTCAACGAAGGCAAGGTTGATTTGGTAAAAGTGTCACAAATCACCAGCTACAACACTGCAAGGATCTTTGGTATGTATCCAAGGAAAGGTATCATTCAACCAGGTTCAGATGCGGATATAGTCGTCATTGATTTATCATTGAAGCAGAAGGTGTCGCCAGAAATATTACATTCCCATTCTGACTACACAATCTATGATGGGTGGGAATTAAGAGGTTGGCCCATAATGACTATGGTAAGAGGGCAGGTAATTATGGAACATGGCAAGATTAATGAGTCTTCACTAGGTCACGGTCAATTCATATTTAGTTCCTAGCAGTGACTGTCAATTACTTTTCATTTAAAGGTAATCACGTCAAACGATTCGTCTTGATGAATCTTATAATAGATTACATTCTTCGGCCTCGGAAATATACCAACCTCGATAACCCCAGGGATACTTCTAATTTCACTTACCATTTTTCTCGGCGAGGAAAGTGATTCAAAGCTAACATCAAAAATAATATTTCCATTTTCGGTAAAGAACGGAAAGCCTTTTTGAAGTTGTCTTAGTCTACAATCGGTAACCCTGCTATTCAAGTTCTGTATATTCCTAATAAACGATTTTCGTGCAAATGGATGAACTTCAATAGGAACCGACCTGTTGAGTTTATTGGAATATTTTGAGGAGTCCGCTAGAATAACTATTTTCCTCGCTACCGAGAATAAAATCTTCTCTCTGAATAGAGCCCCTCCGCCTCCCTTTATCATGTGATACTCAGAGTCCAATTGATCTGCTCCATCGAATAAGATGTGAATGTTAGTCGCTTCATTCTCATCCACAACATTCAATTTGTTGCGTTCAGCCGCCAACTTAATTTGCAAGGAAGAAACGATGCATTTAAAGAACTGTTTATTGGGCAGAGTGCCAATCTGGGAAACAATGGCTGCTACTGTCTTTCCACTACCTAAACCGATAACCTGATTTCTAACGCCTAAGTAGTGCTCACTGATATGTTGAAATAAACTCATCGTCCTGTCCTCCCTGGCCGAAGCAAGAGAACTTGGAGACTTTGCCATCAGACAATTGTTTTTCTAAGGTCATTTCTTATTTAAAGGCATAGATATCTCAGTTTGCGCTGTGAAAAATACTATAGCAGATATCCACCAAGCTCAGCAGACCGTGAATCTAGCCCATGTCAAAGCTGGCTAGTGCATCCTTGTTTGTGTTGTAGAAGGTTTTAGTACCTGCATGGTTCTCATCCGAATGTCGTCCTTCCAACCGCTCCAATGTGGTCATTATTTCTTTCTGGGTATCCTGTATCCTCTTCTCTTGATCGGCAAATGTCTTAGTACGACGAGAAAAGAGATTCGAGGGATTTCGAGTCTGACCTGATTTCTCTACATTTCCTCTAGTTACAAATTTTTCGAAGAGATCTGGATTCGATTCGAATTGAGACTTATGCTGGGATATTTGACTGAGCTTCTCATCGACCTGCTTCATTTTATTCTGCAGAAAGTGATTTAGGTCGTTTCGTAGGGCCTGAAGCTCGTGCACATCAGAGGTCGATCGTAATTCTGAGATCTCTTTCTCAAAAAACCTTAATTTCTCTTCATATTGCAAAACGAGTCTGTCATATTCGAGAGAACTTATTTTCCCCTCGTTCATAGCCTCGTAGACCCGAGTTAGAGCCCCGGCGGTAAGGCTTTTCTCAAATTCTAATGAATACAAATATGATTTTAGCTCAGAGACAGACGCAAAAGGTTTAATCTTGGTATTGAGAATATATGGTCCACTTCGTTTTTCTAACTTCCTTTTTAGATAAAAACCTGCGATCGTTCCTAATAATAAGAACAATAAAGACATTCCGATTGTAATGAATAACGTAGAATTCTCCAGAACTGTTGCCATTAGTTTACCAGATCTCTGGGTATTGTCACTAAGGACATAATATGTTTTTCCTAAGTTGACCATCTAAGAATGAAGCTTTGCCTTCTAATTCATATCTCAGACACATCAATTGCTGCAATACTAACTCTTCTCAATTGCATACCCTTTCATACCCAAATTACCCAATCATCCCGGTGAATAAGATCATTTGTCCACTACTTTACTAATTTCAACTCTCAATTCTTCGACCAAGTTTTCTGTATGCAGCTTTCTTTCCTTACCGGTTCTCAAAGATTTGATAATAATCTCCCCTCGTTCAAGCTCTTTAGGTGCTAGTATGATGGCAACAGAAGCGTTTTTCGATGATGCATCGTCTAACTGCCTTGTTAGAGTGCGGTCTTGAAGATCATATTCAATTACAAATCCGTTGTTTCTGAGAGCGGAAGCTATTTGCATAGCTTTGGGTCTAGTTTCACCTGAAATGGACGCAACGTAGACAATGTGACTATGTGCTTTTTGAATTAAGTTATGTTTCCGGAGGGCAAGGATTATTCGTTCTACCCCAGCTGCTGCTCCAGTCGCTCCCAAATTCTTCCTTCCGAATAAATCGGTTAACCTGTCATAACGTCCTCCGCCTACTAGTGCACCGAGGCTAGTATCTGTGTCATAGACTTCGAATACAACACCAGAATAATAGTCTAGACCTCTAACGATCCCCAAATTGATTGCAGCATTTCTGATTTGTCTGGATTCTAACATTTCCATCAACTCTGTCATAGTTTTCCAATTCTCCAGCCCTAGCAATTGAGTATTATCTATAGCATCTGGATCGACCCCTCGTATACTCGAGAAAGCAATTAGTTTTTCCAGAATGGAACTGTCAATTTTGTTTCCATATTCCCTGAGAATTGCCTCAGTCCCCTTTTTTGTAACCTTATCCATTATTCTGAATACATCAGCAACTAACGCATTGTCAGAAATATTGAGTTTTTTTCGAACGAATTCTTCCACTAGAAGACGACTATTTATCTCTATAGTCACATCTAGGCCTATGTTTCTTAAAAACAAGTACATGAATTCAATTATCTCTGCATCCGAGGTGAGATTTTGAGATCCATAGATTTCTAAGTCACACTGATGAAAATACCTATACCTCCCGGATTGTGGTTCGTCATATCTCCATACACCCCCAAATGATGCTATCTTTACCGGCATCTTGAGATCCCTTCGCCTGGTGACAAACCTAGTCAACCCAACAGTTAGATCATATCTCAGGCCAATATTTCTCCCCCCCTTATCTGTCATACTGTAAATTTCTTCTGAAATAGATGGCCCAGATTTTGATTCAAGCGTTTGGAGCGTTTCGATAGGGGATGGTTCCATTGTAGTAAAGTTAAATAGATGAGCAAAATCAAAGAACTTTTCTCGCACATAATTAATCCTCTCTAATGTATCTGGGTCCAAATCTCTCATTCCGCGAGGGAGTTCCAAGTTCACAACATGAAACATCAATTGTTTTAATTTAGATTTTGCTATTCTTTATAATAATCGTCCTTCATTAGAATAAGTGTGTCTAGGGTTGACTATCGATACATCGATCATATGAGTGATGCAATGGTTGAAGCTTACGGACGGACTCTAGGCGAGGCATTCGCAAATTCCGCAAGGGCTCTAGTTAACATAGTTTGTGATGTGTCAAAAATAGATATAGGTGAACGTATTACTATCCAGACTACAGGTTTTGACCTGGTAAGCCTCCTGTATAATTGGTTAGAAAAGGTATTAATGGCACTCCTGGTTGACAATTTAGCACTAGCCAAATTTCAGGTAATGATAGAGCGACGAAAAGGTAGTTATTATCTGTCAAGTGCATGTGGGGGAGAAACGTTTGTAGGGCGAAAGCATCACTATAAGGTTGAAGTAAAGGCAATAACCTATCACGAAATGAAGGTGACTAGAAACAAGGGCAAATTCGTTGTGCAATTTCTTGCAGACCTTTGAATATGATTAAGGTATAGTTCAAGGCAAAGAGCAACACCAATATTCCAATATCTATATCTCCGTTCATAGCTTACAATCATTATAAGTTATGGTAAAACTTAAAAAATCTTATATATTAATTAGGCGATACTGTGTTGGGAGCATGAGTAATAAGGAACACATGGCCAACGGGCCTTCGTCGGCAGGCGGAGCTGCTCAGCTATTTGAACTTTCAGAAAAAAACTTTGATGAAACCATTTCCGGAGATAAGCCTGTTTTAGTGGATTTCTGGGCCACGTGGTGCGGCCCATGTCAATTTATGTTGCCAATTTTTGACAAGCTGGCAAAAAAATATTCTCAAAAAGTCAACTTTGGTCGACTAAATGTTGATGATAATCAAGGAATCGCAATGAGATTCGATGTGTACGCGATTCCTACATTTATTGTATTTATGAACGGTAAAGCCATAGATAGAGCAGTGGGAGCAGTAGGAGAGAAAGGGTTAGAAGGGCTTTTGCAAAAGTATCAATAATTGAAAGCCACCCGACTTCGGAAGCGTACTATGGTAGAGTGAGAGGGTTGCTTTAATTATTGCTTGAATTAGATATAAGCATATGATGGATCCACTCTTCTTTTTATCTCAACTATTTTATCAAGCAAAGATTTTTCATCAGGTGTCAGTCGGGCGCTAAAGCGTTCTAACAACAACTTTGCCTCTTTGCTCTTTAAATTAGTATAAAAAATGTCTCCCTCGTTAATATGTCTTCCAACTGAAATCTCTTTTATCGAAACTGCTACCTGTTCCCCTTGAGTTGCCTCATCAATAGGCTTACCATTTTCTTGGATCTGATGAATTATTCCGATTCTTTTTCCAACCTCGTTTATCACCTCAACTTTCTGACGAAGTTTGCCAATTTGAATTTCAGCTCCAAAAACAGCTGGAAAATTTCTTCTGAACACGAAACCTTTCATAAACTGAAATCTACAGACTGGTGGGATCTCGTTAAATAGAATAGAATCTTCGTGCTCTCTCTGATAACTTACCCAGTCAGTATAATTTCTAACTAGGTTGTAGATTACCCTTTCACTGAAAACCTGTATACCTCTCTCCTGAGCCTCCCTATTTGCCTCTTCAAGAATTTTTACGTTAAAACCCAAGATGACGCCTAAATATCGATTCTTTTCTTTAACCGCTGATGCAGCGAGCACGTCTCTCCTAGTAATGTGTCCTATGTCCGCTTTCTGTATTGGGATTTCTGCTTTTCCTAACATGTCTCTGATTGCTTCAAGAGAACCAATAGTATCACAGAGCAAAATCACCCCTTGTGTATCGTTATCTGCCACAATAGTGTTCTTAATCTCATCTTCTACTATCGGTCTAAGTCTTGTTTCTTCTTCTTTGTTCTCTAATACATACAATGGGCTTCCTGCCAGTACGCCCTCCAAATCAGGTGATGTAATTTTTACCCCGGCTGCGGACACAACTTCGGTCACTGGTTTGAATTTATCGCGCGGGTCCCGCATCTCATCAAGGGGTTTCGGAAGGAGTAGGGCCTTTATTCTTGTAACGACAGCCCTGTCCCTCTTGGCTACTATGATGTTATTCCCTACTCTTAGAATTCCATCTATGAGTACCAAATTCGCGGAAGGCCCTAACCCAATCTCCTCCTTTATTTCAAGAATGATTCCTCTTGCTGGCCCCTCTCTTCGTTCTAATCTCTTTGCCATGAATTGTTGAGATAAGCCAACCACAACGGCCAGAAGCTCAGGAATCCCTATGTTCTTTGCGGCACTAACTGGAACTATCGCTACCTCTTTAGTAAAGTCCTTAACACGCCAAAATCCTTCAGAATTATATCCAAGCTTTGATAGAGACCCCACTACGTTATAGATTCTTTCATCTAACATTGTTGTGACTGAAGAATCCTGCGCTTTCACCTGTTCAGTGACATATGGTGAGTTTATACGTCTCCAGCCTGTGATCATGTCTACCTTATTAAGTGCGACAACAAAGGGAACCTTCCTTCTCTTTAATATCTCAACACTCTCAAATGTCTGCTGTTCAAAACCCTTATTTGCATCAATTACAACTATTGCAATATCTGCAGCAGATCCTCCACGACTTCTGAGATTGGCAAAAACCTCGTGACCAGGCGTATCGATTACCAAAAGACCGGGAACTGGAGATTCCGACTTCGCGAGTTTTTCGTAAAGTGGACCAGTCAGTTGTTTTATTGTATCGATAGGAAAAAAACTAGCACCTATATGTTGGGTAATCCCCCCAGCCTCACGTGCCTGAACACCCGTGCCTCGAATGGTATCGAGTAAGGAAGTCTTACCGGAGTCTACATGACCCAATACAACTAGTACTGGTTGGCGCAGCTTCACTTAGGTACGGTTAAAAATGACTCCAGACTCTTTTATGAAGCTTTCAGGAGAGTCAGAAGCATGAATCAGGTTTTCAGTAAGGCTCAGGCCGAAGTCGCCGCGAATAGTACCGGGTGCTGCTTCAAATGACTTGGTAGCACCTGCCATGAGTCTAACAGCAGTAATGGCATTGTTTCCCTCAATGAGGCACGCGATTACAGGACCAGAAGTAATGAATGAAACCAATTCTTCGAAGAAAGGTTTCGCTTTGTGTACCGAATAAAATTCAGAGGCCTGTTCACGAGAAAAAATAAAAAAGCGCAAATTATTTACCCTGAATCCCTTGTCCTCAAATCTGGAAATAATTTTACCTATGAGGTGTCGCCGTATTCCATCTGGTTTTATGACTATAAGAGTACATTCGCTCTTCATAATATCATTTCTTGACCCTTACTCCGCCCTTAACGTACTTACTTGTCCACTTAAGTTTACGCGGATCTCTTTTTAGAATTCTCAGGTTCTTCCTGCACTTATTGGAACATGTCCACTGAACTGTCCCATCATTTTTCACTAGCATAGTACCCTGACCGCTACTTACTTGTTTGCCGCAGAAAAAACAATTACGGAAGGACGAAGATGTCTTGCTCAAGACCATTACTCACCAAGGCTGTCTACTAAAATGTTCACTTTATCTTTCGCGCCTCTCTTTCAGTTTCTCGCAGCATTAATATATCATTCATTCTAACAGAGCCTTTGACGTTTCTAGTTAATATACGACCCTTGTCCTTCCCCTCCAATACTTTGACCCGTACTTGGATCACTTCTCCTGCAATTCCTGTCCTACCTACAATTTGAATGACTTCGGCTGGAGTAACTTTCTCCTCTACATTGCGGCTCATAGGCTTAACCCTTCTTCAAAGAAGCAGGAGCAATAGAGGTCACTACCTGCTCAACGATATGCTGAGCTTCGCCAGAATCTATGATAGTCGCCGCAGCAGAACCAACATCAATACCTAATGCAGCGCCTAGCTGTTGTTTGCTTGGAACAAATACATAAACTGCGTTTCGCTCTTCGCACAAAATAGGCAAGTGAGCAACTACTTCGGGGGGTTCAACATCTTCGGCTATAACTACCAATCGGCTTGTGCCACGCTCTATTGCCTTAGTAGTTTCATTGGTTCCCTTTCGTACCTTGCCACTCTGTTTTGCTAATCGTACAGCCTCGTAGATTGCGTTCACAAGATCTTTGGGAGTTTCAAATTTAACGTAATACGGTTTACTCATTATGCGTATCACCCATTGGGATCATCCTTTGTTCCTTCTATGAAAATCAGAAGCGTATTAAAAGTGTTATCTATACCAATTGTGTAGACATCGGGAAAAATATAGTAAAAGAGGTCAGCCATCTAAGCTTAAAGCAGAGAGAATCTTGTCGACTTTGAAATTGCTAATATCTACGTTTAGTGTTCAGAAAGGGTGGGCATTGATAACTAAAAAGACTATTGAATTCAGAATCTAGTCATTAGTCATTAATTCTTGCCCAATCAAACGGACATATTCGTTTACTTTGGAATCCAACAGATTTTTATCAGTAGATTCTGCATAGAGCCGTATTATTGGCTCGGTGCCACTAGGCCTTACCATAACCCAAGTTTCATCATCTATCCAAGCTTTTATGCCGTCCAAAGTTTCGATTTTTTTAGGGTTACCATGTCCATGAACTTTATTCATAACCTTCAGCGCAATTGTCTTGGTTGGGCATGGGAAATTAGACTTAAATTGAAAGGTTCGAGGGAGGGTATTCATAACATTAGAAAAACTGTCTTTTG
>Ga0193739_1000059_pt1 | contig 25577 bp, 26 predicted proteins | sample L2a2metaG_FD_144926 | JGI IMG/M metagenome (GOLD analysis project Ga0193739, IMG submission 144926) | Soil microbial communities from a riparian zone of the East river system, Colorado, United States - L2a2 | ecosystem: Environmental > Terrestrial > Soil > Riparian zone | place: USA: East River...
GAGCGCCGGGTATCGGCGGAAAGGCCGAGACGGCTCGGTGCGGGCACGACCACCCAGGGGCGCGCGCTGGAGATCATGACGTCCAACCTACGACTGGCCCGAGGCGACCCAGTCCGAGCCGTGGAGCACAGGACCGTTCCGGCACATCTGCATGACTGGGACCACGCAGCGCCGGCCATTTGCGCTGGTATGAGAACGGCAGGGCGTCGACCGCGTCGAGGTCGGACAGGTCACATGTCACCGCCTGGCCGCGCGCCTGCTCGGCGGTCCGGGTGGCGCCCTCACCGTCGCGGTCGAGGGCGATCACGTGCGCCCGTCCGCGGCGAGCCTGACGGCGCACGCATGTCCGATACCGCTGGCCGCACCCGTCACCAGCGCCGTGCGACCCGCGAGCGCCGCACGCCTGGTCGCCATGCGAGACGACGCGAGGGTGCCTGCGCGTACCGACCCACGGTGCCCGTCCACACACTTGAAGCACTGTTGTGGTGCCTTCGCACATTCGTGGTCTTGCCAGCGGGCGAAGCCGCTCCCCACCAGTGCGACGAACTCTTCGTTCGTCACGTACGGGCGACCGCGACTGAGACGCCGGCGTGGCGGAGCAGGGCCTGGCTCACCGAACCGAGGAGCATTCCGGCGAACCAGCCGTGTCCATGCGAGCCGACGACCAGAAGGGCTGCGCCGGCAGACTCCTCGATGAGCGCCTGCACCGGACGCCGCTGAACGTGGCGCGCGATCACGTCGACGTCCGGATACTTCTCGGTCCAGCCCGCGAGCGACTCGGCGAGGACGCGGGCACCGGCTCTGTCGCACTCGTCGATGTCGCGCACGTCGATCGTCCATGCGTCCGGTTCATACTGCCAGGCGTGGACCGCCGTCAGCCCGAGGCCGCGGCGCGAGGCCTCCTCGAACGCGAAGCCGACTGCCGCCGTAGAGGCGTCCGATCCGTCGACACCGACGACGACACGCCCGACACTCGGGCCGGTTGTCGGTTCACCCTGCTCGGGGATGCGCGCGACGATCACGGGACACGGCGCGTGTGCGGTCACGTGCGTCGCGACGGACCCGAGCCCGACCTTGGACGTGTCGAACCGCTGGCCGGAGCCGAGCACGAGCAGGCGTGCACCGGACGCGGACTTCACCAACTGCTCCACGATCTGACCAGGTCGCACCTCGTGCACGACCTCGAGACCGGGCACCACCGCACGCGCCCTCCCGGTCGCGCTCTCGACGATCTCCGAGGTGGTCGCGCCGAATTGGGCGAGCGCCAAGTCGGCCAGGTCGCTGGTCATCGTCGGGGGGAGCGTGGGTGGGTTCGCGACGTGGACGATGCGCAATGGCAGCGCCCGCATCGAGGCCTCCTGTGCGGCCCAGCGGATGGCGACGTCGTCGGAGGTCGACCCGTCGACACCGACGGCGACGAACTGCCTCGCGGCACGCACGGGGTTGTCGGTCACGATGCGCTCCCACGAGTCGTCGGATTGCTACCAGCCGAGTTCGATCCCGGCCCTGGCGCCCTACACGCAATACTGGCATCACACCGAAGTGATCTTCAGGTCCTGACCCGATGCGGTGGAGGCGACCGCCATGACGACCACGAAGCGCTGGAACGTCGAGATCTTCATCGACGAGCACGACGGCATGACCCGCGCGGAGGCACGACTCGAGACTGCTGACACGACGAACCTCGTGGGCACCGGGACCGCACGGCGCAACCCACACGACGTCGAGGTACCGGAGATCGGCGATGAGTTGGCTGCGGCGCGTGCGTTGTCCGAGCTCGCGCACCGCCTGCTCGACGCGGCCGCGGAGGACATCGAGGCCATCACCCACCGTCCGGCCCACCTCCAGGGATGACGCGGCCCGACCAGCCAGAGCAATGACGCACCACCGGACTGCGTCACCTGCTGAGTGGGTCGCCGCTCACGCGGTGTCGCTGCACGAGCTCTCGCTGGCCCGGGAGCGGCCGTGGGGCCGGATCTACCGGTACGGCGAGTTGTGGTTGAAGATCAACGGTGGCGGGACGACCTACGAGCCGGCGGTGCTCGACCTGTTGAAGGGCCGGGCGCTCACGCCCGCCGTCATCGCAACCGAATCATCCCGCGGCTGCAGCAGTCGTTCACGGCTTCCGCCGAGGTGGCGCTGGCCGCAGGGATACCGGACCACTCGTCGAAGTCACTGCTGGCCGGACTCCGCTGGCTGGCCCCGCCGTCGTCGCGGGCCGATGAACTGCTGACTGGCATGCGTCTCGCGGGCACTCTCGTGGCACCGTGCGCTCCGGGATGCCTCGTCCGACATCCATTCGCAGTGGACCAACCCGGTCACGAGCTGGCTCGAGGAACTCCTGCCGCCGGCGCCCTGAAAATCAGGTCAGCGGAGATCGTCGACGGCGTCGAGCAACCTGTCGACGTCTCCCTCGTCGTTGTAGTGCACGAGACCCGCCCGGACGCCACCACCGGTCTCACGGACGCCGAGTAGTCCGGTCAGCTCCCACGCATACATGTGGCCGGCCCACACGTTGACCCGGGCCCGCGCACAGTGCTCGGCGACGCGACCGGGGTCGTGGCCGCGGACACGGAAGTACACCGTCGCGGTGCGCCGGGTAGGCGATCCGACGAGCTCGACGTGCTCCATGGCCGCCAGGCCGTCGTGCAGGCGGGCGAAGAGGTCGAGTTCGTAGGCGGCAACGGCTCCCATCGACTCGATGATGCGCTCCCTCCTCGACACGGTTGCGCTCGGCGAGCCCGCCAGGCCGGCCAGGTGGTCGACCGCCGCCGAAACGCCGGCCAGGTCGGCAAACGGCGGCGTCCCAGTCTCGAACCGCCATGGGATCTCGTCCGAGGCGGGCGCGAGCTTGTCCGGGCGCAGCGGCTCCAGGAATGCGGGGTCGGCGATCAACGCGCCGACATGCGGGCCGGACCACTTGTATGCCGACGTCAGCCACACGTCGGCACCGAGGGCCACCATGTCGACCGGGACATGCGGCGTCGCGTGCACCCCGTCGACGACGACCGTGGCACCGACGTCGTGCGCCCGGCGGGCGATCGCGGCGACATCGGGTATGGAGCCGGTCAGGTTGCTGGCGGCGGTGACGGCGACCACACGGGTACGAGCGCTGAGCACGCCGTCGAACGCCTCGGTCTCCAGATCTGTCGACGGAACGCGTGGATCGACCCACCGCACCGTGACACCTGCGCGCTCGGCCCACCGCACCCACGGGCGCACGTTCGCGTCGTGGTCGAGGCGCGTCACAACCACCTCGTCGCCTGGCCGCCAGGTGTCGGACAGCGCCTGCGCCAGGCGGAGGACGAGGGTCGTCGTGTTCGGCCCGAGGACGACTCCCCGAGGGTCGACCCCACCGACCAGGTCCGTCACTGCTCCGCGTGCGTCGTCCACATGGCCGTCGGAGCGCCTGCTCGCCGCGAACACGCCCCCCTGGTTGCCGATGCCCTGCCGGTAGGCCATGGCGATCGCGTCGACGACGGCGTCGGGAACCTGTGTTCCGGCCGCGCCGTCGAGGTAGGCCCAGCCGTCGGTCAGGGCCGGGTAGTGCTTGCGGACGGTATCGATGTCGAGGCTCGGCATGCTCACGGTCCGACCATACGGGCGGACGCCGGGAACAGATCGGCTGCTGCCGCGGTCGGATGTCTCAAGAGTGGCATGCAAACGCATGAAAGTACCGAGCCGCCCGGCGCGGCCTCCGACTATCGGGAGCAGGCAGTGGCAGATCGGAATCTTCGGAGTAGGCGACGTGACACCCGACCCTCACACACCGGTGTCGCGCCCACGGCACACGAGCGGATCAAGGCGATCATGAGGATCGCTCAGCACGCGGAGGAGGTCGGGCTCGACGTCTTCGCCACCGGTGAGCACCACAACCCTCCGTTCGTGCCGAGCTCTCCGACCACGATGCTCGGCTACCTCGCCGCGCGCACCAGTCGGATCATCCTCTCCATGTCGACCACGCTGATCACAACGAACGATCCGGCGAAGATCGCCGTGGACGAGACGCCGCTGACGGTTGGCAGCCCGCAGCAGGTGATCGAGAAGACACTGACGTTCCGCGAGTCGTTCGGTAGCTACCAGCGCCAACTCTTCCTCATCGACCACGCCGGGCTTCCTCTGAAGACCGTGCTCGAGCAGCTCGACCTCCTCGGCTCCGAGGTCGTGCCGGTGCTCCGCAAGGAGGTCGAGGCGTTGCGGCCTGCTGGTGCCCCGGACGCGCCGACCTTCGCCAGTCGAAAGGCGGCCAGACAATCCCTTGCCGAGGCCACGGTCGGGATAAACCACCAGGTCGTCGGGCGTGGCACGGACGTGGCCCCGTGACGGCGACCGACGTCCAGCCGGCCGGCACGAAGCTCGCCGCCGATGCGTGGGAGTCGCTGTTCCGGGCACAGGTGGCGGTCATGCGACGGTTCTCCCGGGACGAGGTGTGGACGCAGCTGAGCATGCGTGAGTACGACGTCCTGTTCACGCTCTCGCGGTGTGGCCCGCGCCCGATTCGGCTCAACGAGCTGAACGCGCACATCCTGCTCAGCCAGCCCAGCCTCAGCCGGATGGTCGAGCGTCTGGACGGGATGGGTCTGGTACGGCGCGAGCCGTCGCCGGACGACCGTCGGGGAACGGTGATCTCGCTGACGACCGAGGGCGAAGACGTACAGCGCCGGATCGGCCGACAGCACGTCCGGACGATCGACCGGTACGTGGGTAAGGCCCTCGACGACGAGGAACTGCGGATGCTGCAGCGTCTGTGCGACAAGCTGCGGCACGCGCAGCATGACATCCCGGACTGAGTGAGGATTGACCGGAGAGCGTCGTGAATGTCGTAGCCGTCTCGGGTGGGCTGAGCCAGCCCACCGCGACGCGGTTGTTGATCGATCAGCTGCGCGGCCGAGCAACTCGTCCAGGCGTCGCCACGGTTCGTGGAGACACGTGAAGCCGTCACCGTGTGACGGGGGTTGCCTGCACCACCACGTTGCTGCGCCAATCCACCCCGTCCCAGTCCTCGCACGTGATCAGGAGGATGCGGGCGGCGCCGTCCTGGGAGAATAGGGTTTCAGCGCGTCCGGTGAGATCAGCCCGCGACATGACCTCGACGTCGACGACCTCGAAGCGAAGCGCCGCATCGGCCGAGCGCACGAGGACCGGGTCGCCGACCCGCAGATCCTCGAGCCGCTCCAGCGCGCCCCCGCCCGTCGACACCGTGTGACCTGCTAACAGGGCGGCGCCATGCTGGTCTCCCGGTCGCCTGCCCTCTTGCCACCAGCCGAGCACGTCCGGGTCCGCAGGTGGTGCCAGTACCCGATCCGCCGCGATGTCGACCGGCTCCACGGGCGCGCGGACGCTCAGTGTCGGCAACTCCACCGCTTCGGGCACGACTCCGGTCCTCGCGGCCGCCACGGTCGGTTCCGGAGATGAGCACGCGACGGTCGCGGCCGCACACAGCGCGACCACTAGCAGCGGCCGGATCCGATCCGAGCTGATCAGATCCACATCCGGCGCAGCCCTGCCGCTCTTGTCGCGCGGAGAGCCGGAAACCTCCCGAACCGGGAGCGCGCCCCACTGACCCGGCCACACGTGCAGGACGACCGCGAGAATCAGCACCCAGGCGACCCCTATCGACCAGCCAGCGACGACGTCGGAGGGGAAGTGAGCCCCCAACGCGACCCGCGTGTAGCCGACGACCACCGCACCGGCGATACCGACGCCGACGAGAAGGCGGCGTCGGGTTGGGCCGAGAACCGGCCAGAACACCACGACGAGCACGGCCGCCAGTACCGCCGCACCTGCCGAGTGTCCGCTCGGAAACGAGAGCCCAGCCATCTCGATAGTGCCCTCGTGCGCCGGGCGAGCCCGGTCGACGGCCAACTTCACCAACGTGTTGATTGGCCCGATCAGGGCTCCGGCGATGACGACGAACAGGACCAGCCGCCCGCGTCGCCGGAACGACAGCCACAGGGCGAGCGGGCCGAGCAGCGCGAGGCGTGCCTCGGGCAGCCCGGCAGCGGTGAGGACGCGCAGGACGTCGATCTCGGCGCCGCTGCCGGGGACGACCAGCGCCTCACTGCCATCGGCATCGGCCTCGATCAGCGGCGGCCACACAGCCCGCACCAGCGCACCCAGCAGGATCACGACGACCACGGCGACGGCAGCGGCTGCGAGGGCGCGGGCGGGGCCGCGTGGTCCCGAAATGCGACGCGCACGAAGCGCGGCGTTGTCCACACCCGCGAGCGTACGCAGACGGTGGTCATGTGATCGATGCCTTTGCTTATCGAGGGCAGCGTGGACGCGACAACTGCGACGATCGAACCATGCCAGTCAGGCCGGATCGAGGAGGAGCGACGACACGATGACCGACCTCAACGACCTCCTGTCCCAGATTCCCATGGACCAGCTCGCCCGCCAGCTCGGCGTGGACGAGCAGACGGCCGAGCAGGCCGCCCGACAGGCGCTGCCGGCATTGCTCGGCGGCATGCAGGCAAACGCGCAGGACCCGGCCGGGGCCGTGTCGCTCAGCCGGGCCGTGGGCGAACACGACTCGAGCCTGATCGACGGTGGCGTCGACCTCGAGCAGGTCGACACCGTCGACGGCGACAAGATCGTGAGCAACGTCTTCGGTGACAACCGTGAGCAGGTGGTCAACAAGCTCTCGGGGACCGGCGACGGGGGCGGCGCGGGGGCGATCATCGGCAAGCTGCTCCCGATGCTCGCTCCGCTGGTGATGGCATTCCTGGCCAAGCAGGCCCAGGGAAGCGGGACCGGCCAGGCTTCGGCTGCGGGCGGAACCGATGGGCTGGGCGACCTGCTCGGCGGCCTGCTGGGCGGAGGCGGCGGCGGTCAGGCCGGTGCCGGTGGGGTGGGTGATCTGCTCGGCGGACTGCTCGGCGGCGGCAAGCGCTGACTCTCCTCGTATTGCCGGCGGGACGGGCCGTCAGGTGGCACGCGTAGATCTTGCTGGACGGGTGGGGAGCGTCTGCTGGCGGGTAGTGCCCACCTGTAACGTGCCTGGCGATGAAGGTCCTCGTCGCGCGGGAGATGGGGCCTCACGAACGGCGGGTGGCGGTCGTCCCCGAACTCGTCGGCCGGCTCACCGCGGCGGGGCTCGATGTGCTCGTCGAAGCCGGAGCGGGCGAAGGGGCGTTGCATTCCGACGCTGCGTACGAGGCTGCCGGCGCGACCGTGGTCACCGACGGCGACGGCCCACTGAGTGCGGTCGATGTCGTCCTGTCCGTCCAACCGCTGCCGGCCACCAGGGTCCGTCACCTGCGCCGCGGGGCGATCACGATCTCCTTCCTGCCTACGTCCCAGGAACTGGCGCTGGTGCGCACCCTCCGTGACGTCCGGGCGACTGCGTTCGCGATGGAGTACGTCCCGCGCATCTCGCGGGCGCAGGCGATGGACGCGCTGTCGTCGCAGGCGCTTGTTGCGGGCTACCGGGCCGCGCTGGTCGCTGCCGAACGGCTGCCACGGTTCTTCCCGCTGTTCATGACCGCCGCCGGAACGGTCCCTCCCGCGAAGGTGCTCGTACTCGGTGCCGGGGTCGCCGGCCTGCAGGCGATCGCGACCGCGCGGCGGCTGGGCGCGCAGGTCGAGGCCTACGACGTGCGGGAGGCGGCCGCGGAGGAGGTGCGCAGCCTGGGGGCGCGGTTCGTCGAGCTCGATCTGCCGAGTCTGGAAGGGGCAGGGGGATATGCGCGCGAGATGACCGAGGAACGCGCCCGCCGGCAGCGCGACCTGCTGGCGCCACACGTCGCCGCCGCCGACGCGCTGATCACGACCGCGGCCGTGCCGGGGCGGCCGGCGCCGCTGCTGGTCGAGCGGTCAGCGGTCGAGGCGATGAAGCCGGGTAGCGTCGTGGTCGATCTGGCGGCGGAGTCTGGTGGGAACGTCGACGGGTCGCGGCCGGGTGAGGAGGTGATGGTCGGCGGCGCGCTTGTGTGGGGAGCACGGAACGTCCCGAGCGAGATGCCGGTTCATGCGAGCCGGCTCTACGCGGCGAACGTCGTCGAGCTCCTCCTGTTGATGACCGTCGACGGCAAGGTCCGGCCGGACTTCTCCGACGAGATCGTCGACGGCGCCTGCGTCACGCACGACGGTGCGGTGCGGCACGTCTACACCCGCGACCTGCTCGGGGAGGTCGGCTGATGGACTCATCGGTCGCACTCCTCACGATCTTCGTGCTGGCGGTCTTCGTCGGCTTCGAGGTGGTCTCCAAGGTCTCGTCGACGTTGCACACCCCGCTGATGTCGGGCGCGAACGCGATCCACGGGATCATCCTGGTCGGCGCGATCATCGTCGCCGGACGCGCGGAGTCGGCGGCCGTGCTCGTGGTCGCACTGGTCGCGGTCGTGCTGGCGACGGTGAACCTGGTCGGCGGGTTCGTCGTCACCGACCGGATGCTGGAGATGTTCCGCACGCGCCGTCCCGAGGTCTCCGCCGATGGCGCGACCGGCGAGGGCGCCGAGTGATCCCGGTCTGGGCGCAGCTGGCCTACCTGGTCGCTGCCGTTTGCTTCGTCCTCGCGCTCAAGGGGCTGTCCTCGCCGCGCAGTGCTCGCAACGGGAACCTGCTCGGAGTCGCCGGCGCCATCGTCGCGGTCGTCGTCACCTTCCTTGTCGAGGATGTGGACAACCTCGGCTGGATCATCGGCGCGATGGCCGTCGGAACGGTCACCGGTGCTGTGTTCGCACGGCGCGTCGCGATGACGGCGATGCCGCAGCTTGTCGCGCTGTTCAACGGCGTCGGCGGGGGAGCGGCCGCCCTGGTCGCGCTGCTCGAGCTCGCGGAGCCGCTACCGCGGGCGAGCCTGGCGGCGGTCGCGTTCACCGCGCTGATCGGCGCGGTGTCGTTCTCCGGATCGGCGGTGACGTTCGCGAAACTCCAGGAGCTGATGACGACCCGCCCGGTGACCCTCCCCGGCGGCCCATTCGTGTCCGCCGGCGTCCTGGCTGTGGCCGTCGCGCTGGCGATCGGGGTCGTGACGACGGGCAGCGCGACGCTCGCAGTGCTGCTGGCGGTCGCCGGGCTCGCCTTCGGCGTGCTGCTGGTGCTGCCGGTGGGTGGCGCCGACGTGCCGATCGTCATCTCGCTGCTCAACGCATTCACCGGGCTGGCAGTCGCGGCGGGCGGCTACATTCTGGACAACACTCTGCTCCTCGTGGCGGGCACCCTGGTCGGCGCCAGCGGCACGATCCTGACCCGGCTCATGGCGCAGGCCATGGGCCGGTCGGTGACCTCGATCCTGTTCGGCGCATTCCGTGGTGGCTCGACGGCGGGTGCGGACGGCGGCGGTGGCGACCGGCCGGTGCGCTCGGGCGCGCCGGAGGACGTGGCGATCCTGCTCGGGTTCGCCCGCAAGGTGGTCATCGTCCCGGGATACGGCCTCGCGGTGGCGCAGGCACAGCACACGGTGCACGAGCTGGCCACTCTGCTGGAGGCCCGCGGCGTCGACGTCTCGTACGCGATCCACCCGGTCGCCGGCCGGATGCCCGGCCATATGAACGTGCTGCTCGCCGAGGCCAACGTGCCCTACGAGCAGCTCCGCGAGATGGAGACGGCGAACCCCGAGCTGCGGGCGGCCGACGTCGCACTCGTCGTGGGCGCCAACGACGTCGTTAACCCTGCCGCACGGACCTCGCCCGGCGCGCCCATCTACGGCATGCCCATCCTCGACGTCGACCAGGCCAAGGCCGTGGTCTTCCTCAAGCGCTCGATGCGACCGGGCTTCGCCGGGATCGAGAACGAACTGCTCTACGACCCTCGCACCACTCTGCTGTTCGGCGATGCCAAGGACTCGCTCGCCAAGGTCGTCGTGGCGCTCAAGTCCGTCTGACCGCGGCATACTCCGGGGATGAGCGGCCGGTGGATCGAGATCGCGGACGGAGTCCTGGTTCGGCGGTACACCGAGCTGGACCAGACGCTGGGGCTCGTCGTCGGCGACGAGCGATGCCTGGTTGTCGACACCGGCCGGGACGAGGTCCACGGTGCTGAGATGGCAGCGGCGGTCCGTGAGGTGACGCCGTTGAAGGGGACGGCGCTGATCACGCACTCGCACTGGGACCACTTCTTCGGCACGGCTTCGTTCATGCCCTGTGCCGTATGGGCGCACGAGCGGTGTCGCTCGGTCCTCGCCGACAGGGCAGAGGAGATGCGTGCACGGGGGCTTCGCTACTACGCGGCGGCAGGCCTGCCGGACCTCGCCGCGCAGCTGACGACCGCCGCGGTGGTCCTGCCCACCGACGTGTTGACCAGCAACGTCACGCTCGATCTCGGGAACCGCAGCGTGGTCCTCATCCATCCGGGCCGAGGCCATACGAGCAACGACGTCGTAGCGCACGTGCCCGATGCCCGGGTCGTGTTCGCGGGCGATCTCGTGGAGCAGGGTGCGCCGCCGGTCATCGGTGACGATGCGTACCCGCTCGAGTGGCCCGCCACGCTCGCCGCCGTGCTCGGGCTCGGGCCCGATCTCGTCGTCCCCGGTCATGGCGAGCCGGTCGACGGCACGTTCGTCCAGGGTCAGCGGGAGGAGCTCGCCGTCGTCGCCGAGTTGGCACAGGCCGTCGCTGCCGGTGAAGTCTCGGTCGAGGATGCCGTGCGTCGCTCGCCGTATCCGGAGGCCGCGACGCTGCCGGCCCTGACCAGGGCTCAACCGGCGACGCCGTAGAGGCGGTCGCCCGCGTCGCCGAGGCCGGGGACGATATAGCCCTTGTCGTTGAGCCGTTCGTCGACCGCGGCAGTGACGACCGTGACAGGCACGCCCAGGCTGTCGGTCTCGCGTTCGACGTGTGCGATGCCTTCGGGCGCGGCGAGCAGACACACCGCGGTGATGTGGTCGGCGCCCCGCTCGACGACGTAGTGGATCGCCGCGGTGAGCGTGCCGCCGGTGGCCAGCATCGGGTCGAGGAGGTAGCACTGGCGGCCGGTGAGGTCGTCGGGGAGGCGCGTCGCATAGGTGGTGGCCTGCAAGGTCTCCTCGTCGCGGATCATGCCGAGGAAACCCACCTCGGCGGTGGGGAGCAGGCGGGTCATCCCGTCGAGCATGCCCAGCCCGGCGCGCAGGATCGGCACCACGAGCGGCTTCGGTGCCGACAGCTTCATGCCGGTGGCCGGACCGACCGGCGTTGTGATGTCGAGCGGTGCCACCCGGGCGTCACGGGTGGCCTCGTAGGCGAGCAGGGTGACCAGTTCGTCGGCGAGGCGTCGGAAGGTCGGCGAGTCGGTGCGTTCGTCGCGCAGCACGGTCAGTTTGTGTGCGACCAGAGGGTGATCGACGGCCAGCAGGCGCATGGCGCGAAACCTATCGCGTCGGAAGATCATCTGGGCCTCGACCGCCACCGTGCTCCGGTGCTAGCGTCGCACCCCTCGTCGTGTGCGCCTACGAGGAGGCCCGATGCTCGAGGGTGCCGTCCCTGCACCGGAACCCGCGGACCTTGACCTGGAGAACGACGCCATCGGATGGCCCACCGGTCAGTGCCGCCCCGGCCACCCGGCTGACGACCCCGAGCGACTGCGCCAGCGTGCGGTGTTCCTGCGAGAACTGGCCGAGGCGCGTGCCCTGCTGGCGCGGGCGACGCCATGGCGCACGCGGTCGGCGCGCCTTCGTGCCCGGCTGAGGCAGATCACCTTCCGGGTCTGAGCATCTCCCGGCGCACATTGCGCTGGCGTCGGTGCCAGCTTTTCGGGACGATTCTGATGGCGCAACGGCGCGTCGCGGGAGGACGCCATGACGGACGGCTCGGCCGAGAGCGGGGTCGACTTCGCGCTGGCCGCCTACCGCGAGGACGGCGCCTGGCAGGTCGAACAACTGCCCCCGCAGGTGGCCGGCGATCTCGAGGCGCTGCTCACCGTCGTGCGCCAGCGCCCGGGCGACGGCGGCGCCCTCGGTCTGGTCTCCGTCGACGAGGACTTCTTCGTCGCCGTGCGGGTCGCCGGCGGCGACACTCGGCTGCTGCTCTCCGACGTGACGGCAGCGGTCGACTCGCCCCTCGCGCGAGCCCTGCTCCACCGCCTGGCGCTGCCGCTTCCCGACGACGACGACCGCGTGCAGCCCGCAGGCGACGTCGCGATCTTCGCCGACCTCGGACTCGAGCCCATGGCATTGGCCGCGATCTGCGACGACCCCGATCTGTACCCCGACGAGATGCTGGCCCAGGTCGCCGACCGGCTGGGCTTCGGTGAGGAGTACGAGCGGGCGGTCGACGCGGCTCTGGGCTAGCCGCGACACTACGGTCCATGGCGGGCAACGACCGGTACGACGAGGCGATGCGCGCCGCGCTCGCCCAGGCCCGGACGGCCACCGCGACCGGTGACGTGCCGGTCGGCGCCGTCGTTCTCGACGCCGAGGGCACTGTGGTCGGCGACGGCCGCAACGCACGCGAGGCCCTGGCCGACCCCACGGCGCATGCCGAGATCCTCGCCCTGCAAGCCGCTGCCGGGGTTCTCGGGTCGTGGCGGCTCGACGGATGCACCCTCGTGGTCACCCTCGAGCCGTGCGCGATGTGCGCCGGAGCCGCGGTGCTGGCGCGGGTGGCCCGGGTGGTCTACGGGGCGGCCGACCCCAAGGCGGGGGCCGTGGGCTCATTGTGGGACCTGGTGCGCGACCGGCGTCTCAACCACCGGCCGGAGGTCGTCGGGGGCGTGCTCGCTGACGAGTGCGGCATCGTCCTGCGGGAGTTCTTCGCCACCCACCGCCAGCCTTGATCATTTTCATGCCGACACCGGTGCTCCGGTAACCTCGGCGACGGTGGCGTGTCCGAGCGGCCTAAGGAGCACGCCTCGAAAGCGTGTGAGGGGGCAACTCCTCCGTGGGTTCAAATCCCACCGCCACCGCTCACCTTCGGCGGCCTCGAGGTCGACGTGGTCGACGGGCGCGCTGCAGCCGGGGCAGGGTGGCCGAACTCGAAGCGCACGCCTGCGAGGAGTCCGTAGTGGATCAGCCCGAGTCATCCACTTTCCACGACAGCCGAACTCCAGGCCACCCGCATGGGCTACGGGCCAGCAGGTGGTTGCGCGGAATGGAATTGGCGACCGTCACCTTGAACCGGCCGTGCGGGCCCATCTGCGCAGGTCAGGCGCTGTCCACCTGATCGATGGGTCTGGGTGGTAGCGTGACTGGAGAGTCCGACCGAGACGGAAGACATGGGAGGTGAGGCTGTCATGGATAGCCAACCTCCCAGTTCCACTGACTGCTGACCTTCGGCTGTACCGGTGGCTTGGGCACCCGCGTCTGTCGAGAAGTGTCGCGTCCTGATCACCATTTTCAGCCGTATCTCGTGTTCGGAGGCCCCGATGTCCACTTGGCGTGCGCGCACGTTGCGTCCACTCAAGCGCGGATTCGTCCACTCCGATACTGGGGTTGTGGAGCAGCAGGAGGCGCCGGAGCGCTCGATGGACCCGCGAGCGGCCGGTGATGAGGCGCGCGCCGGTGCGGTTCGAAACACCGTGATCGATGCTGCGATCTACGTGGACGGCAAGCGACACCAGTCCCCGGCCATCCTGGCCGACACCTACCGGTCGCTGCGCGACACCCCGGGCGGGATGGCGTGGATCGGGCTGTACCGGCCGGCCGAGGCGGAACTGCTGTCGCTGGCCGAGGAGTTCGGGCTGCACGAGCTGGCGGTCGAGGACGCCATCGTCGCCCATCAGCGGCCCAAGCTGGACCGCTACGGCAACACGCTGTTTGTGGTGCTGCGCGCCGCCCGCTACCTCGACGCCGCCGAGGAGGTCGACTTCGGTGAGCTGCATGTGTTCATCGGCGGCGATTTCGTACTTACCGTCCGCCATGCCGAGGCCCCCAACCTGGCCACGGTTCGTCGTCGCATGGAGGCCGACCCGCAGCTGCTCGCCCACGGTCCGGAGGCCGTCCTGTACGCGATCCTGGACGCCGTCGTCGACGGGTATGCGCCCGTAGTGGCCGGGCTTCAGAACGACATCGACGAGATCGAGACCGAGGTGTTCCGCGGCGACCCCGCCGTCTCCCGGCGCATCTACGAGCTGTCCCGCGAGGTGATCGAGTTCCAGCGGGCCACCCACCCGTTGGTCGGCATGCTGGACGCGCTGATGGCCGGGTTCGACAAGTACGGCATCGACGAGGAACTGCGCCGCTACCTGCGCGACGTGGCCGACCACGCCACCACCGTGGTGGAGCGAGTGGACGGCTTCCGGCAGATGCTCCAAGACATCTTGACCGTCAACGCCACTCTGGTCAGCCAGGCGCAGAACGAGGAGACTAAACACCTCACTCAGGCCAGCTACGCTCAGAACGAAGAGATCAAGAAGATCTCCGCATGGGCCGCCATCCTGTTCGCCCCCACCCTCATCGGCACCATCTACGGCATGAACTTCGACCACATGCCCGAGCTGCACTGGATCATCGGCTACCCCTTCGCCCTTGCCCTCATGGTCCTGGTCTGCATGGCCCTGTACACCGCATTCAAACGCCGCAGCTGGCTCTGACCAGTCCCCAACACCGGACACTGGTCCGACCGCGACCACCCGGCGCGCCGCACGACGCCGTCGCACCCCCCAGTAGTCACCGCCCAGGGCAGCCAGGCCTGAACCGTTCCCGCACCTCCTTCTTGTACCGGGTGGCGGCCGCGACCGCGTCCTCTGTGTGCTGCCGCATGACCTGGTTGTGGGCTCGTAGCCGGTCGACCTCTCGCCTGGCCGGGGTGCTGTGCGCGCTGTCCGCCGGCGTGTGGTTCGACTTCTTCCTGACCGAGCCCTATAACCGATTCACGATCAACGACCGCGCCGACGTCGAAACCACGGTGCTGCTGCTGCTCGTGGGCGTGGCCGTCACCGAGTTGTGCGCCTGGGGACGGCGGCAGGCGGCGTTGGCCAGTCGGCAGGCCGGCTACCTGGCGGGCATCTACGCCGCGGCCGAGGCCGTGGCCACGACCGAGTCATCCCCGTCCGCACTGATGGAGAAGGTGGCTGCGGAGTTGACGACGCTGCTCGGGTTGGAGCGGTGGCGGCGGCTTCCGTGGGCGTTTCCTGATGACCGCGGGACCCAACTCCGGGCCATCGCAGACCGAGCGGCTGGTCGCCGTTTTCGCTGGCCGACCAGGTCGGTGCAGCGCTCACAGAGTACGGCGCCCGCGGATGAGCGCGGCGCACAGCCCGGTTGAGAGCCGGCTCGCTGCCTTGTGTCTGCCCAGGGTGGACTCAGCAACGGCCCGCACCCATCGCACGGTGCGGGCCGACGTTCGTGCCGTCAGCGCCGCTTGACGTCGGCGGCGAGCAGTACCCGGTGCACATCCTCGGCGCGCAGCCATGTGAGCGGCTGTAGCGGGCGAAGGCGACCAGCGCGGATGCCGCCGAAGCCGTACATCGGGCGGCACTGCGAGGCTCGACTAGGCTCGTCGCCTGCCTCGACAGGAAGGGGCGAGCCGTTGAACATCGACTCGCTCAATGTCTTCCTGCTCGTGGGTGCCCTGGTCCTCGTCGCCGCCGTGATCGCCGTGCGGTTGAGCGTCAAGCTGGGGCTGCCGAGCCTTGTGCTCTACCTGCTCATCGGCGTCGTGCTGGGCGAGTCGGTGATCGGCATCGAGTTCGAGGATGCGGAACTTGCGCGGTCGCTGGGCTACGCCGCCCTGGTCGTCATCCTGGCCGAAGGCGGGCTGACCACCAGGTGGTCGGTGTTCCGTCCCGTCGCCGCGATCGGCGTCTCTCTCGCGACCATCGGGGTGGCCGTCAGCACCGTTGTGATGGCGCTGATCGGGCGGTACGTCCTCGGCCTCGACTGGACGCTCGCCGTCCTGCTCGGAGCGGTGTTCGCGCCCACGGACGCGGCCGCCGTCTTCTCGATGCTGAGGCGGGTGCCGTTGCGGCCACGCCTGTCCGGGGCGCTCGAAGCCGAGTCCGGCCTCAACGACGCGCCGACCGTCGTCCTCGTGACCCTGGTCAGCATGGGGGAGGTCGTCGGGCTCGGACTCGGTGGGGTCGCGCTTGTCATCGCGTACGAACTGATCGCCGGAACCGCCATCGGGTACGTCGTCGGCTGGCTTGGCGCTGCGGTCCTGCGCCGGGCGGCCCTGCCTGCCTCGGGCCTCTACCCGCTCGTGGTGATGACCTTGGCGGTCCTCGCGTATGCAAGCGGCGCGGCCGCGCACGCCAGTGGGTTCGCCGCCGTCTATGTCGCGGGCCTGGTGCTCGGCAACTCGGCCTTACCGCACCCGGCGGCCACCCGCTCGTTCGCCGAGGGCCTGGCGTGGATTTCCCAGATCGGCGTATTCGTCATGCTCGGGCTGCTCGCCTCGCCCTCGCGGATGCCCGACGCCCTCGTTCCCGCCCTCGTGGCGGGAGTCGGCCTCACGTTCTTCGCGCGCCCCCTTTCGGTGCTCGCCTCGACATTGCCGTTCCGCCTGCCCAGAGCGGAGCACGTGTTCATGTCCTGGGCCGGACTCCGCGGCGCAATCCCGGTTGTGCTGGCGACGATCCCCCTCGCCGAAGGCGTCGACGGGGCGGCGTGGCTGTTCGCCGTCGTCTTCATCGTCACCGTGGTCTTCACGATGCTGCAGGGACCGACGCTGCCGTGGCTCGCCGGGGCTCTCGGCGTGGGTGGAGACGCGCAGGCTCAGGACTCGGACGTGGAGTCGGCACCTCTGGGTCACCTTCACGCGGATCTCATCCAGGTACGGGTACCTGCACGCTCCCGGCTGCACGGTGTGGAGGTCGGCGAACTACGACTGCCAAAGAACGTCGCGGTAGCGCTCGTCGTGCGCGGCGAACGCAGCTTCGTCCCCGATGCCCGGACGAAGCTTCGCCACGGTGACGAGGTGCTCATCGTCGCGCCGCGCCGGTTGCGGGAGGCGACCGAGGAACGGATCCGGGCGGTCAGCCGCAGTGGCCGGCTGGCGGGCTGGTTCGGCGAACGCGGGAAGCCCTACCGCGAGGACACCCCGCTGCGCCGCAGGCCTTTTCAGCGCGGCGAGTAGACCCGCCGCACGTTCAGCAGGGCGGCAACGCCGCGGCGGTTCCGGTCGTGCCCGGCAGCGGGACCGGGGCGGCGCCGGCGGGTGCGAGTGTCTCGAACGCCACGCCGACGACGAGGTCGATGGTGTCGTCGGTGCGGTCGTCGGGCACGAAGACGGCACCCGCCACCTGAGCCATCACGACGCTTGCCGCCCCCTGGTTGTCGACGCCTGCTCGCACCTCGGCGGTACCGGTGACCTCCTTGCCGAGTGGGTCGTTGGCGACGTCCAGGATCGCGAAGCCACGCTCGCGCATCCCGCCAGCCGTGCTCGACGCCAGGCCGTTGCGGTCGGTCGCGTTGTAGACGTTGAGCCGGATGTCCGCCGGCGCCGGCGGGGCGGTGGTCGGAGCGGGGACGCAGGTGGGCGCAGTGCCGTCGACCTCGCCGGCGTCGGATGAGTCGGTGAGGCTGCTCCACGCGATCCAGCCGGCCAGCAAGACGAAGACGGCGAGTATCAGCAGCGTGATTGCCGTCCGTTTATGACGGTCGCCGACAGGACGACGCGGGGCCGGGAAATGGTCGGGAGGTGCGGCCATGGAGCCTCCCGGTCGTCCGCCATCAGTCCTGTGAGTTTAGTCGCGACGCTCCTGGTTCACTGGCGAGCGTGAGCACCCGGGCGTGGATCACTGGCCGTTGATGCAGCGCCGCCCGGAGAGCACGGTGCAGGCCGTCCTCCAGGTACAGCTCCCCCTTCCACTCCACGACGTGGGCGAACAGGTCGCCGTAGAACGTGGAGTCCTCGGCCAGCAGAGCGTCGAGGTCGAGCGTGCGCTTCGTTGTGACGAGTTCGTCGAGCCGGACCTGGCGGGGTGGTAGCTCTGACCAGGCGCGGAAGGTGGTGCCGTGGTCGGGATACGGCCGTCCGTCCCCGACCCGCTTGAAAATCACGTGCGGCATTCTAGAGCCGGATCACGAGGGGACAGCCGGTTGAGCTGCGGCTCCATCCCGGGTGATCGCTTCGCCCGAATGTTCGAAAGGCCCTCGCTAGGCTGCCTCCGCAGGCGCGCTGGGGACGTTCGCACGGGAGGGCCGGATGGCCAAGGCGAAGACCGACATCGTGGCCGCTGTACGCGATGGCTACGCCTTCGAGGGCCCGTGCATCGAGCTCGGGGCTCTGATCGTCGACGGCGCGCCTCAGGCCGATGCGAAGGTGCGGGTTCCGCTCGCCATGCTGAACCGGCACGGACTCGTCGCCGGCGCCACGGGCACGGGCAAGACGAAGACGCTGCAGCTGATGGCCGAGCAGCTGTCAACGGCTGGTGTGCCGGTCTTCGCGGCGGACATCAAGGGTGACCTCTCCGGGCTGGCCTCCCCGGGCAAACCGGGCGAGAAGATCACCGAACGCGTCGAAGGCATCGGACAGGCTTGGCAGCCGACCGCGTACCCGGCCGAGTTGCTGCGGCTGGGCGATGCCGGGACCGGCGTACCGGTGCGCGCGACGGTGACCTCCTTCGGCCCGACGCTGCTGTCCAAGGTGCTCCAGCTCAATGACACCCAGGAGAGCTCGCTCGGGCTGGTGTTCCATTACGCCGACAAGGCCGGTTTGCCCCTGCTCGACCTCAAGGACCTGCGTGTGGTCATCCATCACCTGACCTCCGACGAGGGCAAGGACGACCTCGAGGACCTCGGTGGGCTGGCCAAGCCCACGGCCGGCGTGATCCTGCGGGAGCTGATCAACTTCGCTGAGTCCGGTGCCGACGCGTTCTTCGGCGAGCCCGAGTTCGACGTCGAACACTTCATGCGGTCGACCGACGACGGGCGCGGCGTCGTGACGCTACTGGAGTTGCCCGGCGTCCAAGACCGGCCCGTCCTGTTCTCGACCTTCCTCATGTGGCTGTTGGCGGAGCTGTTCGAGGTGCTCCCTGAGGCCGGCGACGTGGACAAGCCGAAGCTGGTGTTCTTCTTCGACGAGGCGCACCTCCTGTTCAAGTACGCGTCGCGCGACTTCACCAACGCGCTGATCCAGACCGTGCGGCTGATCCGCTCGAAGGGTGTCGGCGTCTTCTTCGTCACGCAGACGCCGAAGGACGTCCACGAGGACGTCTTGGCCCAGCTCGGCAGCCGGATTCAGCACCAACTCCGCGCTTTCACGCCCAACGACGCCGACGCGCTCAAGGCCACCGTGCGCACCTACCCGACTTCCGCCTACGACCTCGAGGAGTTGCTGACCAACGTCGGCATCGGCGAGGCCGTCGTCACGGTCATGTCGGAGAAGGGCGCGCCGACGCCGGTCGCCTACACGATGCTGCCGGCGCCGCAGTCGCTGATGGCGCCGTCCTCACCGGAGGTACTGTCCGCGATCGTCGCCGCTTCACCGCTGGCCACCCAGTACTCGGAGGCCGTCGACCGAGAGTCGGCGTATGAGCGGTTGACCGGGAAGATCGCCGAAGGTCCGGGCGAACCGCTGGCGCCGGCGCCATCCGGAGCGCCACCCTCGCCGGACGCGGGCATGACCGAGAAGCAGCGCCTGGAAGCCGAGATCCTCGGTCGGCTGCCGACCCCGACCGTGCCGCCTCCCGACCCGCCTACTCCTGTACAGGAGAAGAAGTCAGGTTCGCGTCAGAAGTCGGCACCTGACGCGAGCGGCGGCCTGGTCGACCAGGTGCTCGGATCGTCGGCGTTCGAGGGCTTCCTCAAGTCCGCGGGTGCGACCCTGGCCCGTGAGATCACCCGCGGGATGTTCGGCAACCGCCGCCGTCGCTGAGCTGAATGTGTGCCGTCATCCTCGTGTCGGAGGTGACCGTCAGACCAGTCATGCGCGAGTTGGCGCCGCAAGGTGGGAGGCGCGGGACTCGAGGTAGCGCTGCTCGGGGACGCTGAGCGTTCGGCGCGCGGCGAGGCGGTAATGAGCCGCGGCCGCCTCCGGGTCTCCTGCCATCTCGAGCAGGTGTGCTCGGACGGCATCGACTCGATGGTGCCCCACGAGCCCGGGCTCGGCCTCCGCCGCGGCGAGCTGATCGAGACCTGCGCGGGGGCCGTCGACCATGGCGACGGCGACGATCCGGTTGAGGGTGACCATCGGGCCCGGCGCGATGGTCTGCAGCAGGCCGTACAAGCCGAGGATCTGGCGCCAGTCGGTGTCATCGGTGTTGGAAGCCTCGTCGTGCACGGCGGCGATCGCGGCCTGCAACTGGTAGGGGCCAATCGGCGCGCCGGCCAGCGCACCGGTGATGAGCGCCACCCCTTCTGCGATGGCACCGGCGTCCCACAGCCGCCGGTCCTGCTCGGCCAGCGGAACGAGACTGCCGTCCGGCCGACTCCGTGCAGGGCGGCGGGCATCGGTGAGCAGCATCAGCGCCAGGAGGCCGGCCACCTCCGTGTCCTCGGGCAGCTGAGTGTGCAGCTGCCGGGTCAGGCGAATCGCCTCCCTGCTGAGGTCGACGCGAAGCAGCGCCGGCCCGGAGCTGGCCGTGTAGCCCTCGTTGAAGGTCAGATACAGCACATGCTCCACCGCTGCGATCCGCTCGGTGCGTTCCACCAGCGGGGGCATCCGGAACTCGGCCCCACTGGCCTTGATGCGCTGCTTGGCGCGGCTGATCCGTTGGCCCATCGTCGATTCCGGGACGAGGAAGGCGCGCGCGATCTCGGCGGTTGTGAGGCCGCCGACGGCGCGCAAGGTCAGCGCCACCTGGGAGACGGGCGTCAATGACGGGTGGCAGCAGAGCAAAAGCAGCGTGAGTTCGTCGCCCTCGGAAGGCGCTGGCCCGCTGTCCGGAGGTATCGCCCGGGCGGCGATCTCCTCGCGGCGCCGGCGGGCGGACTCGTTGCGACACATCTCGATCAGCCGGCGGGAGGCGACCGTGTCCAGCCAGCCCCGGGGGTTACGTGGCAGCCCTTCGCTAGGCCATTGATCCGCGGCCGCCAGCAGGGCCTCCTGCACGGCATCCTCGCAGGTGTCGAAGTCACCGTGGCGCCGCACGAGCGCGCCGACGACCCGGGGCGTCAGCTCCCGCAGGAGGCTGTCGATCACGCTCGCCGAGGCGGTCACATCACGAGCCCGGCGTAAGTCGTCGGGCGCCCCGCACGCCATGACCGGCTTGGCCGATGGCATGACGGAGTCCTGTCTTCTCGCCCGACATGTCGAAACCCAATCCGCAGCTTCTACCACCTCGCGACAGGCGCCGAAGGGGTGCCCGAGTGGAACGACGAGGCGACGATGCCGAACATGGTAGGCCGGGTGTCGATGTCAACCGAAAGGCCGCCGAGGTGACCACGTCCGGGCGAATCGACGACCGGCACCGCCGTTTCACATCTCTAAGCCGCTGTACGTCATGATCGGCCGCACCTCGACCCGGCCGACCGGCGCCTCCGCCTCCGGCACGCGCGCAGCGATCGCGACCGCCCGCTCCATGCTCTCGCACTCGACGAGGTAGAAGCCCGCCAGCTGCTCCTTCACCTCGGCAAAGGGGCCGTCGCTGGTCATCGTCTTCCCGTCGCGCACGGTGACGCGCTTGACCAGTGGCGCATCGGCCAGCGCTTCGGTCACGATCAGCTCCCCCGATGCGGCGAGGTCTTCGTTGAGGGCGGCATAAGCAGCCAGGCCCTCCGCGCGCTCCGCCTCGGAGAACGCCTCCCAGATCTGGCGCGAGCCCGGGTTGTGGTAGATCAGGAGCAGGTACTTCATCGGTGCCTCCATAGATCCTCGAGATTCTCCTCTGCCAGATGTCGAAACCGGCATCCGCAGTTTCGACACCCGTCAAGCGACGCCAACCAGGCGGCGAGGTCAAGGAGAACACCGATGGACATCGAAAGCCGCGCTGAACTGCAGATCCTGATGACCGGTCTTGCGTTTCCCGAGTCGCCACGTTGGCACGACGGCCGGCTCTGGGTCTCCGACTGGGGAGCGAACGAGGTCGTCGCCGCCGATCTCGAGGGCAAGAGCGAGGTGGTCGCCCGCGTGCCGTCGTTCCCGATGTGCATCGATCACCTGCCCGATGGTCGGCTGCTGATCGTATCGGCGAGCGACCGGCGTCTTCTGCGCCGGGAGCCCGACGGCTCGCTGGTCACCCATGCCGACTTGGCCGGCCTCGCTGACCACCACCCATGGAACGACATCGTTGTGGACGGCCGGGGCAATGCCTACGTCAACAACATCGGCTTTGACTTTCCCGACGGCGAATTCGCCCCCGGGATCATCGCGTTGGTCACCCCCGACGGCTCCGCTCGGCAGGTAGCCGACGGCGTCGCCTTCCCCAACGGCATGGTCGTGACGCCCGACAACGCGACTCTGATCGTCGCCGAGTCCTACGGCAACAAGCTCACCGCATTCGACATCGCGGCTGACGGCAGCCTGTCGAACGGTCGGCCGTGGGCCGAGGTCGAGGACCACCCCGACGGCATCTGCCTCGACGCCGAGGACGCGATCTGGTACGGAGACGTCGGCAGCAAGCGCTGTGTGCGCGTGCGTGAGGGTGGCGAGGTGCTGCAGACGATCCATCTCGACCGTGGCTGCTTCGCCTGCATGTTGGGAGGCCCGGACAAGAGGACGCTGTTTCTGATCGTCAATGAGTGGGGTGGTCCTGACAACATGGCTGACGGGTCACGAGCGGGCCAGGTGCTACTCGCTGAGGCGCCCGCGCCAGGCATCGGTTGGCCGTAGGAAGGCGCCGGGCGTTGTCCGAGAATGCTCAGTCCAGCCAGGTCGGCGGCTGATCGTCCGAACCGGTCCGGCATTTGTGCTGGTGAGAGGAGCGGAGGATGCGGGATTCGAACCCGCGAGGGGTTGCCCCCAACACGCTTTCCAAGCGTGCGCCCTAGGCCACTAGGCGAATCCTCCGCCGCAGAGGGTATCCGAGGGCGCTCTACCCGCTGAAATCGCGAGCCGGAGACCGACCCGGCCGACCGGCCCGCGAGGACCGCCTCCGAGGGGCACGTACACTGGGCAGCCGACCCCTCGCGCGGCGGCATCCCGCTGAACTCCCCCAGGGCCGGAAGGCAGCAAGGGCAGGTGGGCTCTACCGGGTGCGCGGGGGGTCCTCTCCGTCGGAGCACGGGTCAGACCGTGAGGCTAGGGTTCCTGGGGTGTCCTCGCTCGCGCTCTACCGCACCTACCGACCCGGCCGCTTCGCCGACCTGGTGGGACAGGACCACGTCACGGGCCCGCTGACCCGGGCTCTCACCAACGACCGCGTCCACCACGCGTACCTGTTCTCCGGCCCGAGAGGCTGCGGCAAGACCTCCAGCGCGCGCATCCTCGCCCGCTCGCTCAACTGTGAGAACGGCCCGACGGCCGAGCCGTGTGGCACCTGTCGGTCCTGCGTCGAGCTTGCGCCCAACGGGCCGGGCAGCATTGACGTCCTCGAGCTCGACGCCGCCACGCACGGCCAGATCGACGACGCCCGCGATCTCCGCGAGAAGGCGCACTTCACACCCATCGCCTCACGCTTCAAGATCTACATCATCGACGAGGCGCACCAGCTCGGGCCGGGCGCGGCCAACGCCTTTCTCAAGCTCATCGAGGAACCACCGCCGCACCTGAAGCTGGTCTTCGCCACGACGGCTCCGGACAAGATCCTCGCCACCATCCGATCGCGTACGCACCACTATCCGTTCCGGCTGATCCCGGCGCGCGTCCTCCAGCAGAACCTGGCCGACATCTGCGAGAAGGAAGGCGTGTCGATCGAACCGGCGGCCCTGGCCCTGGTCGCCCGCGCCGGAGCCGGCTCGGCCCGCGACGCACAGTCGGTGCTCGGCCAGCTCATCGCCGGCTCCAGCGACGACGGGGTCACCTACGATCTCGCGATCGCCCTGCTCGGGTTCACCGACGCTGCACTGCTCGATGAGGTCGTCGACGCGATCGCCGCGGGCGACGGTGCCGGTGTCTTCGCCGCCCTCGACCGGGTCATGGACTCCGGGCACGATCCGCGGCGGTTCCTCACCGACCTGCTCGAGCGTTTCCGCGACCTCGTCGTCGTGCGGGCGGTGCCCGATGCCGCGTCGAGCGGCCTGATCGAGGCCCCCGACGACGAAGCCGCCCGGATGGTCACGCAGGCCAGCCGGTTCGGGCCGGCCGACCTGGTCCGTCTGGCCGACGTGGTCGACGAGGGCATCACCGCCATGAAGGGTGCCACCCCGACCCGACTGCAGCTCGAGCTCGTGTGCGCACGGCTGCTGCTCCCCGGTGCCGACGACTCCGCGGCCGGCGTCCGCGCTCGGCTCGACCGCCTCGAGCGGCGGCTCGGCCTGGAGGCGGCCGTTCCGGCCGGGCCACCCGCCGGTGAGCCCACCTCGGCGACTGCTCCGCCGCGGCCGACGGGCGCCGTGCCGCCCTCCACTGGCCCGCAGACCGCGCGCGATATCCCTCCCCCTGCGACGCCGATGCCAACCGAGCAGAAGACCGAGCAGAAGACCGAGCCGACGGCCGGGCCGACGCGGACGTCGACGCCGTCGACGACGTCGGACCCGACCACCGATGCACCTGCGCCGCAGGCCGCAGCTCCGAGCGCACCCCGGGCCGCAGGGCCGGCACCGACCGAGACGCCGCCGGGTGTCCCCGGAGCCGCGGACGTCCGCCGCCTCTGGCCCGAGGTGCTCGTCCGCCTCCGCGAGATCAAGCGCACCCCGTGGAGCCTGATCTCGCAGGAGTCCGCGGTCGTCGATGTCGCGGACGGGGTGCTGACGCTGGCGTTCCGACAGCCCTCGCTGCGCGACACGTTCGCGCGCCGAGACGATTTCCAGGACAACCTCCGCCAGGCGATCACCGACGTCCTCGGTGTCGACCTGAGGGTCGACGCGATCGTCGATCCGTCGGCTGATCCCGCTGCGGCGGCGACGCGCGGCGAGTCCGCCCGACCCGCGGCTGCGCCACCGGTGCCCGATGCGGGCACGGGCGCTCCCGCGAGGGCAACACGCGGCGCGCCGCGGCCTCCGGCGGCTCGTACGACGGGCCGGGCCGACGATCGCGAGAACGGCCCCACCCCCGCGCCAAGAGAGTCCAGCCCCGACGACGACGTCCACCCCGACGACCCTGACCACGCCGACTCCGGCCTGTCGGAGCGCCAGCTCCTCGAACGCACCCTCGGGGCTCGCGTCATCGAGGAGATCGAGCAGAGCTGACCCGACTGGCGTCGCGGGCCATGGCTTGCACCGCGTTAGGCTCGGACCAGAGGTGTGCCCGTCCCCATGGAGGCTTCGAGTGTTCCCGCCCGGTCCCGAAGGCTTCGACGTCCAGCAGCTGCTCCAGCAAGCCCAGCGGATGCAGGAGCAGTTGCTGTCGGCACAGCAGAGCCTCGCCGAGACCGAGATCACCGGAACGGCCGGCGGCGGGCTCGTCACGGCCACCGTCACAGGCGCGGGCGAGCTCGTGTCGCTCGACATCGCACCGTCGGTCGTCGACCCCACCGACGTCGAGACCCTCTGCGACCTCGTCGTCGCCGCCGTCCGTGACGCCAACGCGCAGGCGCAGCGGATGGCGGCCGACCAGATGGGCCCGCTCGGCCAGGGTTTGGGCGGCCTGCTCGGCGGTGGTGCGGGTGGATCTGAGAGCTCCGAGGGCTCGGCCGAGCCGGATTCCGGCCCGAGCCTCGGACGGCCACCGTTACCGGGCGCCTGACCGCGAGGCTCTGACGTGTACGAAGGTGTCGTCCAGGACCTCATCGACGAGTTG
>Ga0193739_1000060_pt1 | contig 25496 bp, 24 predicted proteins | sample L2a2metaG_FD_144926 | JGI IMG/M metagenome (GOLD analysis project Ga0193739, IMG submission 144926) | Soil microbial communities from a riparian zone of the East river system, Colorado, United States - L2a2 | ecosystem: Environmental > Terrestrial > Soil > Riparian zone | place: USA: East River...
CGTTGAACCGACTCGAGCAGACGCCCAAGCTCACGATCGCGGCACTCAACGGGCACACGGTCGGCGGCGGTCTCGAGATCGCGATGGCCTGCGACATCCGCCTCGCGAAGGAGAACGCCGGCAAGATCGGACTGCCCGAAGTCAATCTGGGCGTGCTCCCCGGAACCGGCGGCACCCAACGCTTGGCGCGGATGCTGGGCAAGGCGCTGTCGATCGAGCTGATGGTGAAAGGCGAGCTGTTCTCGTTCGATCGCGCCAAAGAGATCGGCCTCGTGAACGAGATCTTCGGGGCCAAAGACTTCTGGGAGCAGGTCGTGCTGTACGCCAAACAGTTCTGCCCACCCCACAAGGCATCGAAGGCGGTGGGGTTGATCAAGCGGGCGGTGCAGTCGGGCGCGGAAGTGCCGTTCGAGTCGGCCCTCGCGATCGAGCGCGAGCTGCAGCAGCAGCTGTTCCAAAGCGAGGACGCCAAGGAAGGCATCGCCGCGAATCAGGAGAAGCGCGTGGCGGAGTTCAAGGGGAAGTGAAGACCGACCTCTTCATCAATAACGAGTGGCGCCCGGCCACGTCGGGGAAACGGTTCCCCGTCGTGAATCCGGCCACCGAGGAAGTCATTGCCGAGGTCGCCGCGGGCGACGCGGCGGATGCCGATAACGCCGTCCGGGCGGCGAAAGCCTGTTTTGAGTCGCCAGCGTGGAGGGAGATGTCAGCCAGGAAGAGAGGAAGACTTCTTTTCAAGGCGGCGGATCTGCTCGAGGCACGGCTGGACGAGTTCTCCAGGCTCGAGAGCGCTCAGAACGGCAAGACGCTGTTCGAGGCCAAGATCGAACTGACGATGACGGTCAATACGCTGCGCTATTACGCAGGGTGGGCCGATAAGATCGTGGGCGACACGCTTCCGGTCGACGGACCCTTCCTCGCGTACACGCTGCGGGAGCCGATCGGCGTCGTCGGGGCGATCGTGCCCTGGAACTTCCCCCTGAACATCGCGAGCTGGAAGTTCGCCCCGGCGTTGGCGGCCGGGTGCACCATCATTCTGAAGCCGGCGTCGGAAACGCCGCTCACCGCTCTGCTCTTTGCCGAAGTGGCGCTCGAGGCGGGCTTGCCGCCCGGGGCGTTCAATGTCGTGTCGGGAGGCGGATCGACGGCGGGCGCGGCACTCGTCCGGCACCCCGACGTGGACAAGATCTCGTTCACCGGCTCGACCGAGGTGGGCCGCCAGATCATGAAGATGGCGGCCGACACGAACAAACGCGTCACGCTCGAGCTGGGCGGCAAGAGCCCCAACATCATCTTCGCCGATGCCGACTTGAAGTCGGCCGTGCGCGGTGCCCAGACCGGCATCTTCTACGGCAAGGGAGAGGTCTGCGCCGCCGGCTCGCGCTTGCTGGTCGAGCGGTCGGTCCACCGACAGGTGATCGAACAGCTCGCGGACGGCGCAAAGAAGCTCACGCCGGGGGACCCGCTCGACAAAAACACGCGCCTCGGCGCCCTGGTGTCGAAGAAACAGCAGGAGACGGTGCTCTCCTACATCAAGAAAGGTGTGGATGAAGGCGCGCAGCTCGTCGCCGGCGGCAACGCCGTGAAGCCCAACGGCAAGGGATTCTTTGTCGAGGCGACCGTCTTCGACGGCGTCCAGCCAGAGATGACGATCGCCCGCGAGGAGATCTTCGGGCCCGTCCTCGCCGTGCTGACCTTCGATGACTACGAGCAGGGCGTGACGCTCGCCAACCAGACAATCTACGGGTTGGCGGCGGGGATCTGGACCAAGGACATCCAGAAGGCGCACCGCGCGGCGAAGGCGATCCGCGCCGGCACTGTCTGGATCAACTCCTACAACTTCTACGACTCCGGCGCGCCGTTCGGCGGGTTCAAGGCTTCCGGGTTCGGACGGGATCTCGGCCGCGAAGCGCTGGACGGGTACCTCGAGACCAAGACGGTGTGGGTCCAGCTGTGATCCACACCAAGACGCCAAGACGCCAAGACGCCAAGAATGCCTGACGCCTTCATCTGTGCCGCCTTGAGAACTCCCGTGGGAAGACACGGCGGGTCGCTGGCGGGCGTCCGCGCCGACGACCTCGCGGCGGTGCCGATCAAGGCCGTCGTCGAGCGGAGCGGCGTCGATCCTGCGACGATCGACGACGTGATCCTGGGATGCACGAATCAGGCAGGTGAGGACAACCGCAATGTCGCGCGGATGGCCCTGCTCCTGGCCGGACTGCCCGTGGAAGTGCCGGGCCAAACCGTGAACCGGTTGTGCGGATCCGGCCTCCAGGCGGTGGCGAGTGCCGCGCAGGCGATCAAGGCGGGTGAGGGCGAAACGTTCATCGCCGGCGGCGTCGAGAGTATGACGCGCGCGCCCTACGTGACGCTGAAATCGGGCGAGCCGTGGAGCCGCAAGACGCCGGAGACGGCCGACACGACGGTAGGCTGGCGCTTCACGAACCCACGCCTCAAGCAGGAGTGGACGATCGCGCTGGGCGAGACGGCCGAGGTCGTAGCACAGCAATACAAGATCTCGCGAGCCGAACAGGATGCCTTCGCCGTCGAAAGCCAACACCGTGCACAAAAGGCGTTGCAAGACAGCGTATTCACCGATGAGATCGTGCCTGTCTCCCTAGCCGACGGTTCGGTGTTCTCGAAAGACGAGTACCCGCGCGTCGGCACCACGCTCGAGGCCGTGGCGAAGCTCAAGCCCGCCTTTCGCTCGAACGGCACTGTCACCGCGGCAAGCTCCAGTGGGATCAACGATGGGGCGGCGGCACTTCTCGTGACGGCCGGACGGCCTGACGGCCGGACGGTCGGAAAGCCGCTCGCTCGCATTATCACGACCGCCGTCGCGGGGGTGGATCCGGGTTGCATGGGACTCGGACCGATTCCAGCGACGCAAAAAGCCCTGAAGCGGGCGGGGCTCAAGATCGACCAGATCGACCTCGTCGAGCTGAACGAAGCCTTCGCCGCTCAAGCGATCGCCTGCATCCGCGACCTGAAGCTCGATCCCGCCAAGGTGAATATCTACGGCGGCGGGATCGCCCTCGGCCATCCCCTCGGCTGCACTGGCGCAAAACTTTTGGCGACTTTGGTGCACGCCTTACATCGTACGAAGTCTTCTTACGGTTTAGTGACTATGTGCATCGGCGTCGGTCAAGGGATCGCGCTGATCGTGGAGCGCGTCTGATGGCGGCGTACGAGCGCGTCCTCGTCGAGATCGCGGGTGGCATCGGCACGCTCACCCTCAATCGGCCCGAGAAGCTCAACGCGTTCGATGCGAGCGGCTGCGACGACCTCATCGAGGCGCTGCGCATGCTCGCCACCGCGGATGCTGTGCGGGTCATCGTCTTGACCGGCGCGGGGCGCGCCTTCTGCGCCGGCGCGGACCTGTCGGTGCTGGGCAGCGACGGCCCCGCACTCGTGGCCGCCGGGAAGGCGATCGCACTCAGCATCCGCTCCGCGCCGAAGCCCGTCCTCGCGGCCGTCAACGGACCTGCGGCGGGGGGCGGTGCGAACCTCGCCCTCGCATGCGACTACCGCCTCGCATCGGACGCGGCGAGCATCGGCCAGGTATTTCACAAACTCGGCCTCGGTCTCGATTGGGGCGGCAGCTACTTTCTGCCCCGTCTCGTCGGGATCTCGAAGGCCCTGGAGCTGACGTGGAGCGCGCGCATGGTTCCGGCCGCCGAAGCCGCGCAGCTCGGTCTCTTCGACCGCGTCGTCCCTCACGCCGACCTCGCCGCCGAAACCCGCAAGCTCGCCGAGACTTGGGCGGCGATGCCGGCCCTCGCGGTGCGCAAGGCGAAAGAGCTGTTGTATCGCTCGGACTCGAGTTCGTTGGCCGCCATGCTCGACCTCGAGATCGAAGATCAGACCGCCCTCATGAGGAGCCGCTGATGGTGCGCAAGCTTGGCAACTTCGACGACTGGATCGACTACTTCCGCTACTGGCAGGAATCGATCGGCTTGCCGCAGGGTGAGCTTCGCACGTTCACCTTCGACGCGAAATTCGGCGACGCCGAAGTGCCGCACATCGAGTTCGGGCATTACAAGGGCCAGCGCAAGTGGCCGACCGTGATGCACATCCCCGACCAACGGATCCGCGACGCGTTGCTCAACCTGATCGTGTATCAGGGCGACACCGAGTTCGCCTCGGTCGAGCAACAGCGCAACCTGCTGCACCACGCGCCCTCGGATTACGATCTGATCTCGTTGCAGCGCGTCATGACCGAGGAGATGCGCCACGGCTGGCAGATGTCGTACCTGTTGTGCACGTACTTCGGCGACGAGGGCAAGCGCGAGGCGGCAAAGCTGCTCGACCGCCGCGCCGATGAAGGCGAGCGCCTGCTCGGGTCGTTCAACGAGATCGTGGACAACTGGCTGGACTTCTTCACCTACACGCAGTTCATCGACCGCGACGGCAAGTTCCAGCTCAAGATGCTCTCGGTCTCGGCGTTCGACCCGCTGGCGCGCTCGATGGGCCCGATGCTCAAGGAAGAGTCCTTCCACTTGGGGACCGGCAACAACGGCCTGCTGCGCATCGTCAAGGCGGGCAAGATGCCGCCCGAGGTGATCCAGCGGTTCTTCTATAAGTGGATCCCCACCGCGTTCGACCTGTTCGGCACCGACAATTCCTCGTCGGCCCACTGGGCCTACGTCTGGGGTCTGAAGGGTCGCTACGACGAGCGGGAAAACACGCAAGAGCCGGACAAGGCGAAGCTCAACGAGTACGGGCGCGGTTTGTATCGCCAGGAGATCGTGAAGTTGATCGAACGGCTCAACATGTTCATCCCCGAGCGCGAGCGGCAGCTCAAGGTGCCCGACCTGAAGTTCAACCGCCGCATCGGCCTGTTCGCTCACCAGCACTACAACGTGGACGGCGAGCCGCTCGACGCGGCGAAGTACCCGGCATACCTGACGTCGGTGCTGCCCCGCCCCGAGGACATCGCCGTGGTGCACGGCATCGAGAAAGAGCCGGACTGGATCGAGGCAAAGAAGGCCGACAGCCTGACGTGAGGCCGCTCGTCATCGCCCACCGCGGAGCCTCGAGCATCGAGCTCGAGAACTCGCTGGCGGCGTTTCGCGCCGCGGCTTCCCAGGGCGCTGACGGAGTGGAGCTCGACATCCACGCCAGCCTGGACGGTGAGCTGATCGTGCATCACGACGAAGACGTCGGCGGTACGCACATCGCGCAGTCGAGCGCGGCGGCAATCGCCGCGCTGCGCCTCAAGAACGGCGAGCCGGTCCCTACCCTGTCACAGGCGCTCGGCGCCGTGGCGCCGCGACTCCAGGTGTTCATCGAGGTGAAGACGCTCGACCCGCGCTGGGATGCGCGCCTGTTTGAGACGATGGACCGCGGGCCGAACCCCGCGGGATACGCCGTCCACAGCTTCGACCATCGCATCGTCCGGCGACTCAGTGACCAACGACCAGGACTGCGGTGCGGTGTGCTGTCGAGCTCCTATCCCGTCCGGCCGCTCGCGGCGCTGAAGGATGCCGGCGCGTCGATCCTGTGGCAGGAGCGCACCGTGGCGGACGAGATGTTGGTTCGCACACTCCACGATGCGGGGATGAGCCTATTCGTGTGGACGGTGGACGAGCCGGCGGATCTCGCCAGGTTCGTCGCGTTGGGAGTCGATGGGATCTGCACCAACTTCCCCGCCCGCGCATGAGCCTTCCCCGCGTCGCGGTGGTCGGTGCCGGGACGATGGGTCACGGCATCGCCTACGTCGCCGCGCTCGCCGGGTGCGAAGTCATGCTCACCGACAGCCGTGCCGACGCCCTGCCGCAGGCCACGGTCAAGATCGACGCGCTGCTCGCGGGCGCCGTGCAGCGCGGCAAACTCACGCAGGAGGGCAGCGCGCTGGTCGCGAGGCGCGTGCGTATCGAACGCGTGCTCGACGACGCGGTCAAGGGCGTCGGCCTGGTCATCGAAGCAGTGGTTGAGGATCTCGCGGTGAAACAGCGCCTGCTCGCCGAGATCGAGCGGGTGGCACCGGCGGGGGCGCTGCTCGCGTCGAACACGTCGTCATTCTCGATCGGGCAGATCGCGGCCGCGCTCAAAGAGCCGGGCCGACTCGTCGGGATGCATTTTTTCAACCCGGTGCATCTCATGAAGCTGGTGGAGGTCGTCACCCACCGCGGCACCGAGCGGGGCGTCACCGATCGCGCGGTGACGTTCGTCCTCCAGCTCGGGAAGGAGCCGATCGTCGTTAAGGATTCCCCCGGCTTCGCGTCGAGCCGGCTTGGCGTCGTGCTGGGTCTCGAGGCGATGCGCATGCTCGAGCAAGGGGTCGCGAGCGTGGAGGACATCGACAAGGCGATGGAGCTGGGCTACAACCATCCCATGGGGCCCCTCAAGCTCACCGACCTGGTCGGGCTCGACGTACGGCTCGCGATCGCCGAGTACCTGCACGCCACGCTCAAGCTGCCGCACTACGCGCCGCCGGCGATTCTGAGGGACAAAGTGCAGAAGGGCGAGCTGGGGAAGAAGACGGGAAAGGGGTTCTACACCTGGAGCGACTGACCCGCATCACCGACGTCCACATCCACATTCAGCCCTGGCGCGACCTGAAGCCGCGGGTCCAGGAAGCCATGCGCAAAGGGAAGGAAGCGCATTGGGACTTCCTCCTGTCGCTCATGGACGACCCCAAGGCGCTGCTGGACGTGATGGACCGCTCGGGCGTGTGGCGCGTGGGACTCGTCAACTATCCCAGCCCCGACGTCATGGGCTTCGACGATTCGACCAACACCTTCGCCGCCAAGTACGCCCGGGCCAACCCGGAGCGACTGCTGCCGTATGGAGGGGTGCACGCTCGCTTCACGAAGGACCCGGCGGGCGACGTGGACCGGCTGGTGGACCTCGGTATCCGGCTCCTCAAAATCCATCCGCCGCACCAGTGCTACGCCGCCAACGCCTACACCGAAGGCCTCGCAGCGCTGGGCGCCGTCTATCGCCGCTGCGAAGAGCGGGGGCTCCCGGTCATGGTCCATACGGGGACGTCGATCTTCCCGGGCGCCCGGTCGAAGTACGGCAACCCGATGGAGCTCGATGATGTCGCGATCGATTTCCCCGATCTGCAGCTCGTCATGGCTCACGGCGGCCGGCCGCTCTATATGGAAGAGGCGTTTTTCATTCTGCGACGTCATGGGCACGTCAGGCTCGACGTGTCGGGCATTCCGCCCGCCAAGCTGCTGGAGTACTTTCCCCGCCTTGCCGAGATCGCGGACCGGGTGTTGTGGGGCACCGATTGGCCCAGCCCGGGCGTGAAGGATCTGCGGCAGAACATCGACCAGTTTCTGGCGCTGCCCCTCTCCGACGCGCACCGGAAGGCGATCCTCGAGACCAATGCCCTGGATCTGTTTCCTGCTCGCTAGCACGGCCGTGCAGGCCCCCGCCCCCCCCCCGAAACCGCTGCGGTTCGACCTCGCCACACTTCCGGCCGCCCGAGACTCCTTCGTCTTCTACTTGAACGGCGAGGAGCGGGGGCAGGCCGTCTGGCAGTACGAGATCCAGGGCGACCGGCTCGTCTTCACGGCCACCTCCGAGCTGCGCCCCGCCGACGCCGAGAGCGTAAAGGTCGTCATGGACCGGCGAACCGGTGCGCCACTGTCGAGTTTCCATCGCATCGCCGTCTTCAATCCGCAGTCCGACACGGTTCTGCTGGAGCACGATCTGGTCGTGCGGCAGGGATGGGTCGAAGGGGCGCTGCGGTTCGGCCTGCGAGACGGGCGCATGACGACGCGCACGGTGCGGACCGCTCTTCCAGTTGGGGTGGTGTGGTCCGACTACGGGCTGCTCGCGGCCGCGGCGGCGGTCGCCGCACCGGGAGACATCCTGCAAGGGAAGGCCTACAGCGAGTTTGGCGATTCCCTCGCCACGCTGCGCGTCGTCGCCGAGGCGCCCGCGACGATCACCGTTCCCGCCGGCACGTTCGAGACGGTGCCGCTGCGCAGCTCGGTCGTACGCCTGTACGTGACGCGGTCGGCGCCGCGGCGCGTCGTCAAAGGTGAATCGCTCGACGGCGTCTTTCGGTTCGAGCTGGTAACGCACTGACATGGAGCTCCACATGCGAATACTGCTGCTCTTCGCGTTGCTCCCCCTCCCCACCGCGGTGGCCGCGCAGGGAGGGGGAGGCCAGATAGCCTACGAGCAGTTCACGCTGCCCAATGGTCTGCGCGTGATCTATTCCGAAGACCACCCGACCCCGGTTGTTTCGGTGGACGTGTGGTACAACGTGGGGTCGCGTAACGAGCGGCCCGGGCGCTCCGGGTTCGCTCACCTGTTCGAGCACATGATGTTCCAGGGCTCGGCAAACGTGAAGAAGGCTGAGCATTTCCAGCTGGTGCAGCGGGCGGGCGGCACGCTCAATGGCAGCACGCAAGAGGACCGCACCAACTACTTCGAGACGGTCCCATCCAACCGGCTGAACCTCGCGCTCTGGCTCGAGGCCGACCGGATGCGGTCGCTCGCGATCACCCAGGAAAACTTCGAGAACCAGCGCGAGACAGTAAAGGAAGAACGGCGCCTCGGCGTGGACAACCGGCCCTACGCGGCGGCCTTCACCGACGGGCTCGCCTGGCCCTACGACAGCACGGCCTGCTTTGCCTACGCTCACACCGTCATTGGTTCGATGGACGACTTGAACGCCGCGCGCCTGCCCGACGTCCAGGCCTTTTTCGATACGTACTACGCGTCCAACAACGCGACGCTCGTCGTGGTGGGCGACTTCAACCCCGTCGAGCTGCGGCGCCTCGTGAACGCGTACTTCGCGGGCGTGCCGGCGCATCCGGCCCCCGAGGCGGTGCGCTGTGACTGGCGCGTGGGGCCCGGTGCCAGGAGCCGCGAGGTGCGCGACGTCCAGGCAAACCTCGACGCCGCGTTGCGCTTCTATCGGGTTCCCGAGCACCGCAGCGCCGACACGCCGGCGCTCGAACTGCTGAACCTGCTCCTGGGTCAGGGAGAGAGCTCCCGGCTCAACGTGGCGGTGGTGCGGCGGGAGAAAGCAGCTCTCGGCACCGGCACCTTCGTGAGCCCCGGTGGCGCGCGCAACGGCCCCAGTGTCTGGGTCGCCTTCGGCATCGTCAACCAGGGCGTCAGCGTCGAGCACATGGACAGCCTCATCGGGATGCAGCTCGACAGCGTGCGGGCGAACGGCGTGACCGCTCGAGAGCTCGAGAAAGCGAAGAACATCCTGCGCGCGGGCTTCATCACGAATCGCGAGACGACGCTCGGCAAGGCCGAGGAGCTGCACCACTACCTGCTGTTTCACGACGGGCTCGAGGAGATCAACACCGACTTGGGCCGTATTCTGGCCGTCACCGCCCTAGACGTGAAGCGGGTGGCCAACACCTATCTCGATCCCGCGAATCTTTTGCTGGTGATCGTGCGAGCCGGACCGGGAGGACAGACGCCATGATGCCAAGACGCCACGTTGCACGGGCCGCGCTCGCAGCTGCGACGGTGCTGTCCGTCGGTCCGATCGTCCGGCTGTCCGCCCAGGATTTCCCCACCCGGCCGCCGACCGCGGCGCCCTTGCGCCCCGCGCAGTTCCCACCGTTCCAGGAGGCGGCGCTGCCCAACGGGATGACGTTGCTTCTCGTCGAGAACCACGAGCAGCCGTCCCTGTCGGTGACCCTGAGTTTCCGCGCCGGGAGCGCCTACGATCCCGCCGGCAAGGAAGGGTTGTCCGCGATCGTCGCCGAGCTGCTGACCAAGGGCACGCCGACCCGCGGCGCCGATCAGATCGCGGCGACGATCGAAGGCGTGGGCGGGAGTCTCGCCGCCTCGACCGGCGACGATTTCTTCACCGTCTCGACCGACGTGTTGAGCGATCACGCCGACCTGGCGTTCGAGCTTCTGGGCGACGTGACGCGTCGCGCCACTTTCCCCGCCGAAGAAGTCGAGCTGGCGCGCACGCGGTACCTGTCGTCGCTCGAGGTTGAGCTGTCGCAGCCCGAGAACGTGGCGACCCGCGTGTTCGCCAAGGAGATCTACGGCCGGCATCCCTACGGGCGCAGCGCGTCGCCGGCGTCGTACAAGGCGATCACCCGAGGCGACGTGGTTGGCTTCGCCGGCCGCCGGCTCCGGCCGTCGGGCGCGCTGCTCGTGGTGGCGGGCGACATGACCCTGGCGCGGGCGCGGGCGCTGGCGGTTCAGGCCTTCGGGAGTTGGCGGGGCGTGCCGCCCGCAACGCCGCCGCCCCCCGCCGTGCCCGCGAAGCGCGCCACCGACATCGTGCTCGTCCACCGGCCGGGGTCGGTGCAATCGAACATCGTCATCGGCAACACCACGTTCCTGCCGACCGACACCGGCTACTTCGCCGCGCGCATCGCGACGCAGGTGCTGGGCGGCGGGGCCGACGCGCGCCTGTTCCTGATCCTGCGCGAGCAGAAGAGCTGGACCTATGGCTCGTACGCCGGCCTGAATCGCAACCGCGGCATGGGTCACTGGCAAGCGACTTTCCAGGGCCGGACGGCGGTGACGGACAGCGCCCTGGTCGAGCTGCTCCACCAGGTCAATCGGATGCGGACCGACCTGGTTCCCGACAGCGAGCTTGTCGCCGTCAAGGGGTTCCTCGTCGGGTCGTTTCCCCTGACGATCGAAACGCCGCGCCAGATCGCGCAGGTGGTGACGACGGCGCGCCTGCTCGGCCTCGGCCCCGACTACCTGCGCCGCTACCGCCAGCGCCTCGACGCCGTCAGCGCCCTGCGCGCGCGCGCGGCCGCGCGCCGCACCTACCGGCGCGACGCGCTCACGATCGTGGTGGTGGGCGACGCGAAGGAGATCTACGACAAGCTCAAGGCGATCGCTCCCGTGCGGCTCGTGGATATCGACGGAAAACCGATGACAGCGGCCGACTTGAATCCCACGGGCGGTCCGGTGGCTTTCGACCGCAGCCAGATCGTGGCGCGGACCGACAGCTTCCAAGCGGTACTCCAGGGAAATCCGTTCGGCGCCCAGGTCACGACGATTCAGGTCGCCGGCGACTCGATCGTCTTCACCGAGGTGACGACGCTCGGGACCTTCGTACAGCAGCGCACCACCGTCGTCCTGTCGGCGGCCGATCTTGCGACGCGTCGCTCCGATCAGTCGGGCATGGTGCAGAGCCAGCAATCGGAGATCCATCTCGTCTACGCCGATGGGCGCGTGAAGGGGAGCGCGATCGTGCCGCAGGCGGGTGGGACCCCGAAGACAGTCGCCGTGGACACGACGGTACCAGCGGGTGCCATCGACGACAACGCACTGAGTCTTGCCGTGCAGGCGTTGCCGCTGGCGGAAGGCAAGACCTTCAATCTGAATGTCTTCTCATCGGGCGAGGGTGTGACGAAGGTCGCGACCGTCAAGGTGACGGGCGTGGAGAACGTGACGGTCCCCGCCGGCATGTTCGCGGCGTACCGGTTGGAGATCTTGGGGATGCAGCTCCCCGTCGTGATGCACGTGAGCACGGACTCGCCGCGCCGCCTGCTGCGGATCGCGCCGGTGGGGGCTCCGCTCGTGTTCGAACTCGTGAAGTAGGAGGACGACGCAATGCGACACTTGTCAGCGGCGCTGCTGCTCGCAGGGTTGGCAGCCGGCTGTGCTTCCGCGGGCGCGCGCCAGACCGGCGCCACAGAACCCGCCAGTCAAACCGCGCCGGCGGGACGCGATTCGACCAGCGTCGACCGGGCGCAATATCCGTCGACGTACAGGCGCCACCCCAATCCCTCGGTGGTGATCCGCAACGCGACCATCATGACGGCGACGGGTCAGGAGATTCAGGGTGGGTCGATCCTGTTCCGCGAAGGCCGCATCGTGGCGGTGGGTGCGACGGTTGAAGCCCCCGCCGACGCCGTCGTCGTCGACGGCACCGGCAAGTGGGTGACGCCCGGCGTCATCGATACGCACTCCCACCTCGGCGTCTACGCGGCGCCGGGCACGTGGGCCGAGTCGGACGGCAACGAGGCGACGAACCCCGTGACCGCCGAGGTCTGGGCTGAACACTCGTTCTGGCCGCACGATCCCCAGATCCCGCTCGCGATCGCGGGCGGCGTCACGACGATTCAGGCACTCCCTGGATCGGCCAACCTGATCGGCGGCCGCAGCGCGGTGATGAAGCTCGTCCCGGGGCGGACGGTCCAGGAAATGAAATTCCCCGGCGCGCGCTACGGCCTGAAGATGGCGTGCGGTGAGAATCCCAAACGCGTGTATTCGAGCCGCGGCCCGTCCACGCGGATGGGCAACATGGCCGGGTACCGCGCCGCGTTCATCCAGGCGGAGCAATACCGCCGCCGTTGGGATAAGTGGAACAAGGACCATACGGGCGACGCGCCGCAGCGCGACCTCCGGATGGAGTCGCTCGCCGAGGTGCTGCGCGGCAACATCTTCGTTCAGAACCACTGCTATCGCGCCGATGAGATGGTGCAGATGCTCGACCTGGCGCACGAGTTCGGCTTCAGGATCCGCTCGTTCCACCATGCCGTGGAGGCGTACAAGATCGCCGACATCCTGGCCCGTGAGGGCGCGGCCGTCTCGATCTGGGCGGATTGGTGGGGCTTCAAGGAAGAGGCGATGGACGGGATCTACGAGAACGCCGCGCTGGTGCAGCAGGCGGGTGGGCGCGCGGTGATTCACTCCGACGATGCGTCCGGCATTCAGCGGCTGAACCAGGAAGCGGCGAAGGCGATGTACCACGGGCGCCGCGCCGGCATCCAGATCACGCGCGACCAGGCACTCCGCTGGTTCACCGCGAATCCCGCCTGGGCGCTGGGCCTCGACTCGATCGTCGGAACACTCGAGCCCGGCAAGATGGCCGACGTGGTGCTGTGGTCGGCGGATCCGCTGTCGGTGTACGCGCGCGCCCTCCAGGTCTATAACGACGGTTGGCTGGTGTACGACCGGAACGATCCGGCTCGCCAGCCCAAGACCGACTTCTCGATCGGACAACAGCCATGATCGCCTTCCTGCTGGCACAGACCATCGCTATCACGGGCGGCACCGTGTATCCGGTGTCGGGCCCCAAGATGGACAACGCCACGGTGCTGATCCGTGACGGGAGAATCGCCGCCGTCGGCACGAACGTCGCGATCCCCGCAGGCGCGACGCGCATCGATGCGGCGGGAAAGTGGGTCACGCCCGGCCTGATCGACGGCGCGGGCAACATGGGACTGCGCGAGATCAGCGCGGTCCAAAACACGAACGAAGGGACGTTGCGGGGTAACGAGGTCGCCGCGGCGTTCAACGTCGCGGAGGGCATCAATCCCGCCTCGACGCTCATCCCCGTCACCCGCATCGAGGGGGTCACGACCACCCTGGCGGTGCCGGGCGGCGACCTGATCTGGGGACAGGCGGTGTTGATCGATCTCGACGGCACGACGATCGAAGCGATGGTGGCGAAGTCGCCCGTCGCCATCGTCGCCGATCTCAGTGAGGGCGCCAAGTCCGCCGCCGGCGGCTCGCGCGCCGGCGTGGCGCAGCGGCTCCGGCGGGTGTTCAACGACGCACTCGAGTACTCGCGTCGCCGGACCGACTACAGCCGCGCGCAGATGCAGGGCTTGGCGGCGAGCGCCGCGGACCTCGAGGCGCTCTTGCCGGTGCTGCGAGGCCAGCTCCCCCTCATGGTCGTGGCCAATCGGCGCAGTGACATCGAAACGGCGCTTCGCATTGCCCGGGAGTACAAGATTCGCCTGATCCTGGCGGGCGCCGCGGAAGGCTGGCAGATCGCGGATAAGATCGCCGCCGCCGGCGTGCCCGTGCTGGTACAGCCGATGGACAACATCCCCACCTACGACGCCCTCGGCGTGCGCTACGAGAACGCGGCGCTGCTCACCAAGGGCGGCGTGAAGGTCTCCCTCCTCGAGACCCAGACGGAGAACTCCCGCAACCTGCGCCAGCAAGCGGGGAACGCCGTCGCGTATGGCATGACGTGGGAACAGGCGCTGCGTGCCGTGACGCTGACTCCCGCCGAGACGTTCGGCGTGGCTGATCGATACGGTTCGCTCGAAGCCGGCAAGGTGGCGAACGTCGTGGTGTGGACGGGCGATCCGTTCGAGTTCTCGACAGGCGTGGAGCACGTCTTCATCCGCGGGAAAGAGATCCCGTTGCGCAGCCGGCAGACGGAGTTGATGGAGCGCTACCGGAGCTTGCCGCCGAAATACTAGGGCGGTAGGAGGCGGTAAGGGGCGGTAAAGGGGCGGTAGGGGGCGGTAGGGGGCGGTATCAACCCTACCGCCTTTTCTTTCGTACTGCCTCGTACAACCTCCAGGTCAAGAACCCCGCTCGCTTTCTCAAACTCTCCAAGTGCTGATACTCTGGTTCGGGAAGGAGATCGAGTTTGTTGCAGAATCGAAGTGTGTACGAGAGTTCGGACAACGATCCGATTGAGATGTTGAGGAAGCGGCAGAACTCAGCGGCGCCCGGCTTCGCAGAGCCTTCAGCGATGTTCACGGGCGCCGAGAAAGCGGCCCGTCGAGCCTGAGACGTCAGGCCGTACTGCTCATGCTTTGGGAACGAACGCGTGACCCGATAGACCTCAACAGCCAGTTCGTCGCAGACCTTCCAGGCCTCGAAACGCTCGTAGGGCATCACAACGGAAACCTTGTCGATGCGACCCGCAGGGTCAAACAAAAAAGCGTCTTCGGGTGAGCAAGAAAACGAGGCGGTCGGGGTTACCCCTACCGCCTCTTACCGCCCCTTACCGCCTAGTTCTTCGCCGTGGCTCCCGCCGCCACCGGATACACGCTGATCTGCTGCCGCTTCTTGTCCTTGTGCTCGAACTTCACGTGGCCGTCGACCACGGAGAAGAGACTGTCGTTCGACGCGCGGCGCACGTTCTTGCCCGGATGGAACTTGGTACCGCGCTGGATGACGATGATGCTCCCCGCCGTCACGAACTCGCCGCCGTACCGCTTGACGCCCAGGTACTTGGGATTCGAGTCGCGCCCGTTGCGCGAAGAGCCGACGCCTTTTTTATGAGCCATGCGTGCCTCAGCCGACCTTCACGTCGGCAATCTTCACTTCGGTGAAATCCTGGCGATGCCCCGCCTTGCGGCGATAGCCGGTGCGACGCGCGAACCGGAAGATGCGGATCTTCTTGCCCTTGCCGTGCCGCACGACCTCGGCGGTGACCTTCGCGCCTTTGACCGTCGGCTTCCCCGTCTCGATGTTCTTGCCGTCGGAGGCCAACAGGACGCGGTCGAACGTCACCTTGCTCCCCGGCTCGGCGGCGAGGAGAGGCACTTTGATCGTGACGCCTTCTTCGGCGCGGAACTGCTGTCCACCGGTCGTGAAAATGGCATACGTCATAGGGCGCGGAACCTACGCAGGGGCAAGTGCTTAGTCAAGCGACCGCGTAGAGTTCGGTGACGTCTCTGCCCGCCGGTTTGGCCATCATCCGGAACTCGTCGAGCCGCATCATCGGGTCATCGCGCACCTCGAGCTCGAGCCCCGTCTGCTTCTCTAACTGTCGCAAGAAGTTAGGCTCCTGCTCCACGAGGTACAGCGCGACCTCGGGGTGCAACCGCACCGCGAGCTGGCGCTCCTTGTGGTCGGCGCCCGCGCGCTTCAGCGACCGCTCCATGCGCCGCACCACGACCTCGGGCCGGAACACGCGCCCCGTGCCACTGCACGTCGGACAGTCGGACGTCATCGACTGCCACAACGAGGGGCGGACCCGCTGGCGCGTCATCTCAATGAGCCCCAGCTCCGAGACCGCAAATGCTTTGGTGCGCGCACGGTCGCGGCCCAGATGCGCCCGCAGCTCCTGTAGCACCTTGTCGCGGTTGCCGCGGGTCTCCATGTCGATGAAGTCGACCACGATGATCCCGCCGATGTCGCGCAGGCGCAGCTGGCGGGCCACTTCGCGGGCGGCCTCGATGTTGGTCTTGAAGATCGTGCTCTCGGGGTCTTTCTTGCCGGTGTAGCGCCCCGTGTTGACGTCGATCGAGATCAACGCCTCGGTCGGTTGGATGATGAGGTAGCCGCCGGTGGGGAGATCGACGCGCTGCTTGAAGAGGTTGCGGATCTCGGCCTCGATGTCGTACTCGTCGAACAGGGCCGTCTCCGCCTGGTACAGCTTGACGCGCGACAACAGCTCGGGATCGATTTGCTTCAGGTACTGCTCGATCTCGTTGTACAGGAGCTTGGAGTCGACGAGCAGCGAGTCGATCTTGTCGCTGAACAGGTCGCGGACGATGCCGCGCGTGAGGCTCGTCTCGCGTTGAATCAGCGATGGAGCGCGCACCGACTGCGACTTGCGTTTGATCTTCTTCCAGAGGCCCGCGAGGTGGTCGATCTCGCGCTTGCAGCTCGCCTCGGTCAGGTCATCGGCGACGGTGCGGATGATCCAGCCGCCCCCGTCCTTGGGGACCAGCTTCGACACCATCTCGCGCAGTTTGGCGCGGAGGTCGCGGGCTTCGATTTTGCGGGAGACGCCGACCTTCGACGCGAACGGCATGTAAACGAGGAAGCGGCCGGCGAGGGAGACCTGCGCCGTGACGCGCGGTCCCTTGGTGCCGATGGACTCTTTGATGACTTGGACGAGCTTTGTCTGGCCGCGCTTCAGCTCGTCGCCGATGTTGGGATCTTTGCGGCGCGAAGACCGGCCGCCGCCTCGGCTGGCAGCCTCTGCGCCGTTCCCGTTGCCGTTCCCCTCGTCGTCATCCGCCCGACTCGCTTGATCCTCGGGCTCCTCGTCCTCGTCCGCCTCGATCAGGTCCGAGGCGTGGAGGAATGCGCTCTTTTCGGCGCCGATGTCGACGAAGGCAGCTTGGATCCCCGGCAGGACGGCTTCGACCTTGCCGAGGTAGATGTCACCCACCGAGCGGCGGGTGTCGGGACGATCGACGAGGAGCTCAACAAGGCGGTCGTCCTCCAGGATGGCCACGCGGGTCTCCCGCGGGCTCCCGCTGATCAGAATCTCGCGCTTCAAAGCAGTTACCCTCGCGCCCGGACGGGAAACAGCCGTGCGGGAGCCTATGGTTATCCCAGCAATAGCTCAAAACGCCCGGAAGTTTGGGCGGAGAGATGAATCGATTGGGCAGGCGGCTGAGAGGCGCCAAAGACCAATGCATACGGTAAATGTAGGAAGGTCGACGAGTTACGTCAATCAATCAGACTGCCCAGGAGCTGCCGGGCGATCACGATTCGCTGAATCTCGCTTGTCCCCTCGCCGATCTCGCAGATCTTGGCATCCCGCATCATCCGCTCGACCGGGTATTCGGTGGTGTAACCGTACCCGCCGTGCAGCTGAACGGCCTTGGTTGTGGCCCGCATGCACAGCTCGGAGGCGTACAGTTTGGCCATCGCGGCCTCCCGCTTGAACGGGTGGCCGTGCTGCTTCAGCCAGGCGGCGTGGTAGACGAGCTGCTTGGCCGCCTCGATCTCGGTGGCCAGGTCGGCGAGGGCGAAGTGCACCCCCTGGAAACTCGCGACCGGCTTGCCGAACTGTTTGCGCGTCGACGTATGCGCGAGGCACTCCTCGAAGGCGCCCTCGGCGATGCCGAGCGACAGCGCTGCGATCCCGATCCGGCCGCCATCGAGCGTGTGCAGGAACTGCCGGAAGCCGTTGTTCACCGGACCGAGCACGTTTTCCTTCGGCACCACCGCGTCCTGGAAGATCAGCTCGCGCGTGTCGGAGGCTCTCCACCCCAGCTTGTCTTCTTTCTTGCCCGAGAGGACCCCACGGTTCTTCGCAAGGTTGGGTGCGTGCCCAATCCCGACACGCTTAGCCTCGTCGAGATCGCAGGTGTCCTTGGTGACGATGAAAGCCGTGATCCCGTGCGTTCGTTTGGCGGTGGGGTCGGTGCGGGCAGTAACCACGAACACCTCGCCCACGCCCGCGTGCGTGATGAAGATCTTGGAGCCGTTCAGCACGTAGTGGTCGCTCTTCTCGACCGCGACGGTCTTGGTGCCGCCCGCGTCCGATCCCGCCCCAGGCTCCGTCAGCCCGAACCCGCCGAGCACCTTGCCTGCGGCCAGGAGGGGGACGTAGGCCTGCTTCTGCGCGTCGGTGCCGAAATCCACGATCGGCGATGTGCCGAGGGTCGTGTGCGCGCTGACGGTGATCGCGTGGCTCGCGTCGACCTTGGCGAGCTCGTGGATGACAGTGATGTAGGAGAGGTAGTCCATCCCCGACCCCCCGAGCTCCTCCGGCCACGGGATGCCGAAGAGGCCGAGATCGGCCATCCGCTTGACGTTGTCCCAGGGGAACCGGCTCTCCAAGTCGTACTCGCGGGCGGTAGGCTTCACGACGTTGCGCGCGAAGTCCCGAACCATTTCCCGGACTTGGAGGTGGTGGTCGGAGAAGTAGAGCGAATCGTGCATGGACGGGAATATAGCACGCCCTCCGATCCACCCCGGGCTTGCGCCCGGGGTCAGCTTGGTCCCGATGCTCGACTGACCCCGGGCGACAGCCCGGGGATCACGAACCCGCACACGTCGCACGCTGAACACTTCGCGATCCGTTCCCCGAAGTACTCGAGCAGCATCCGCCGCCGGCAGCGCCGAGTCTCGACGTAGCGCCGCATCGCCGGCGCGAGCTCGCCCCCGCCCCCCCCCCAGGTCAGGTCGGTCCGCCGCCACAGGATGCAACACTCCGCCGCAGCGCCGTCGCGTCCCGCGCGCCCCGCTTCCTGGTAGTAAGCCTCGAGCGTACGTGGCGGTCCCCAGTGGATCACGCGCCGCACATCGGGCTTGTCGATGCCCATTCCGAACGCCGAGGTCGCCACCACGGTGCCGATCCGGTCGCCGAGAAAGGCACGCAGCACGCGGCTGCGAATTGCCGGAGTCAATCCCGCGTGGTACGGCGCGGCCCGCACCCCGGCCCGCAGCAGCGCCCGCGTCACCAGCTCGGTGAGTCGCCGGGTCGGCGTGTACACGATTGCGGCTCCGGCGACGTCACGCAGCAACGCTCGGACGCGTCGAAACCGCTCGCGATCGGCGGACACGCGCTCCACCCCAAACGCCAGATTCGGCCGGTCGAAGGATGTGACGACGACTTCGGCGCCGCGCAATCGCAGCACGCGCAGGATGACGGCCCGCGCGGCGGGTGTGGCGCTGCCGGTGAGCGCGATCGTCGGCGGATCGCCGAAGGCGGCGCGAACGGCGCCGAGGCGGCGATAGACGGGCCGGAAATCGTTTCCCCATTCGACAATGCAGTGCGCTTCATCCACGGCGAGCAGCGCCACCGGCACCGCGGCGCCGACCAGCAACCGCGCGAGCGATGGCAGGCGCTCCGGCGCGCAGTACAGCAGGGCTACGTTGCCCGCGAGCACTGCGTGCTCGACGGTGCGGCGCTGGTCGGCGTCGAGCTGACTGTTCAGGTACGCCGCGGCTACGCCACGCCGCCGCAGCGCCCCCACCTGATCCTGCATCAGGGAGATCAAGGGTGAGACGACCAGGGTGACGCCCTGCTTGGCGGCGAGCAGTGCCGGCACCTGATAACACAGCGACTTCCCCGCACCGGTCGGCAACACGGCGAGCACGCTGCGTCCCGCGAGCAACGGGCCCAGCACCCTGAGTTGATGCACTCGGAAACGTGGATGACCGAAATGCGCGGCAAGGACGGCGCGCGCCGCGTCCAACCCTCCTCGGAAGGCATGCACGCCGTCAGCGTAACGTCGGAACGGCGGCGCCCCCCTACCCCAAATCCGCGCGCATGGCCACGTTTACGCGCCATGACTCCCCTTCTCCTACCGACGCTCATGCTCCTACAGGCCGTCTCGTATCCCCCCACGCGCAAGGCCGACGTGGTGGACGACTACCACGGCACCAAGGTGCCCGACCCGTACCGCTGGCTCGAGGACGTGGACGCGTCCGAGACAGCCGCATGGGTCGAGGCGCAGAATCGGGTCACCCTGGGCTACCTGGCCCAGATCCCCGCGCGCGAATGGATCCGCCGCCGCCTCACCGCGTTGTGGGACTACCCGAAGTACGGCGCGCCCTTCAAGAAGGGGGGGCGCTACTTCTTCTTCAAGAACTCGGGGCTCCAGAACCAGGCGGTCCTGTACACGCAGGCGACGCTCGCCGCCGCGCCACAGGAGCTGCTCGATCCCAACAGCTTGTCGGCCGATGGCACTGTCGCGCTCTCGACGCTGGCGCTTTCCGAGGACGGCAAGTTGCTCCTCTACAGCACGTCGGGCAGCGGATCGGATTGGCAGGAATTCCGCGTGCGCGAGGTCGCGACGCGACGCGATCGCCCCGATCACCTGAAGTGGATCAAGTTCTCCGGCGCCGCGTGGACCCACGACGGCGCGGGATTCTTCTACAGCCGCTATCCGGAGCCCGCAGCGGGCGGCGACCCGCTGCTGGCGGTGAATCGCGACCAGAAGGTCTACTATCACCGGCTCGGGACCGACCAGTCCGCCGACCAGTTGATCTACGAGCGACCCGACCAGCGCGATTGGGGTTTCGCCGCCGAGGTGAGCGCCGACGGCCGCTACCTGGTGTTCGCCGTGTGGCTCGGCACCGACCGCCGCAATCGCATCTACTACCAGGACCTCGTGGATCCCAAGCACCCGCGGCTCGACGGGCCGGTCGTACGCCTGCTCGACGCCTTCGACGCCGGGTACGAATTCGTCGGCAACGATGGACCGATCTTCTACTTCGCCACGGACCTGGACGCGCCGAAGCAGCGTGTCATCGCGATCGACACGCGCCATCCCGAGCGGGCGGCCTGGCGGGAGGTCATTCCGCAGGCGGACGACGTGCTGGAAGGCGTCCAGATCATCCACGACACGTTCGTGGCGCGCTACTTACACGACGCGCACTCGCGCCTCCGCCTCGTTGCGCTCGACGGCCGTGCTGCCCAAGGGGGGGCGAACGGCGGTGATCTCGCGCTGCCCGGGCTGGGCTCGATCATCCAGGTGAGCGGTGAGCGGCACGATACGGAGATGTTCTACGCCTTCACGTCGTTCCTGTATCCGACCACGATCTTCCGCCACGACTTCACGACGGGACGGACGAGCGTGTTCAAGGCGCCGGAGATCGCGTTCGATCCATCGGGCTACGAGACCGTCCAGGTGTTCTACTCCAGCAAGGACGGCACGCGTGTCCCGATGTTTCTCACCTACAAGAAAGGGATGCGTCGTGATGGCACGAACCCGACGTACCTCTACGGCTACGGCGGCTTCAACGTCAATCTGACGCCGGCGTTCTCGATCGGTGTCCTGGTGTGGCTCGAGATGGGCGGGATCTACGCGCAACCGGTCCTGCGCGGCGGCGCCGAGTACGGGGAGGAATGGCACCAGGCCGGGATGCTGGGTCGCAAGCAGAACGTGTTCGATGACTTCGTCGCGGCGGCCGAGTACTTGATTGCCGAGCGGTACACCGCGCCGGCGAAGCTCGCGATCGGCGGGGGCTCGAACGGTGGGCTCCTGGTGGGCGCGGCGATGACGCAGCGTCCGGAGCTGTTCGGCGCGGCGCTCCCGGCGGTCGGCGTCATGGACATGCTGCGCTTCCACAAGTTCACGATCGGGTGGGCGTGGGTCACCGAGTACGGCTCGGCGGACAGCGCCGCGCACTTCCCGTTCCTATACGCCTATTCACCCCTGCACAACCTCAAGGCGGGGACGCACTATCCCGCGACGCTCGTGACCACTGCGGACCACGATGACCGCGTGGTGCCGGGCCACTCGTTCAAGTTCGCCGCGGCGCTCCAGGCGGCGCAGGGCGGACGGGCGCCGGTCCTGATCCGCATCGAGACCAAGGCCGGCCACGGTGCCGGCAAACCCACCGCGAAGATCATCGACGAGCAGACCGACCGGTGGGCGTTCATGGTGCGCAACCTGCAGTTGTCCGTGCCCCAGCCCTAGGAGGCCGTGTCCATGCCGAAGGTAACTTGCTCCCTCTGCGATGCGCCGGTGGATGGCCGCTCATTGCGCTCGCCGCAGAAGCTCGAGAATCGCATCATCGACCTGATCAAGGCAGACCGTCCGGAGTGGGAGGGAAAGCGCGGCATCTGCCCTACCTGCCTGGAGCAGTATCGTGCCAAGAAGTTCGTCGGCTATCTCGAGGCCGAGTACCGGAAGCTCTCGGAGATCGAGCACGCGGTCGTCTCCAAGATCACGCGGCGCGGCCGGGTGAGCGGCGTCGTGCACCGGGACTTCGAAACGACGATGACCTTCGGGCAGCGCGTGGCCGACCGCGTGGCGCAATTCGGAGGGAGCTGGCCGTTCATCGGCCTCTTCGCGGGCGTCCTCGTGCTGTGGATGGGGATCAATAGCTGGCTGCTTGCGAAGCACCCCTTCGACCCGTTCCCCTTTATCCTGCTCAACCTTGCGCTGTCGGCGCTGGCGGCGCTCCAGGCCCCCGTGATCATGATGAGCCAGAACCGCCAGGCGGCGAAGGACCGGCTGCACGCAACCCAGGACTACGAGATCAACCTGATGGCGGAGATCGAGATTCGAGACTTGCACGACAAGATGGATTCGCTGCGGTTCAAGCAGTGGCACGAGCTGTGGCACATTCAGAAGCGGCAGATCGAGCTGCTGGAGCACCTGTGTGAGCGCGGAGCGAACCCGGACCTGAAGGTGCCAGCCCCGACACCCTATGTGCCCCCTGAACTATGACGGTAGGTGAAACGTCGGTGGATGAACCGACGGTGGATAAGGCGATGGTTGCATGGGTGTTGACGGTCTCGCGGCATGATAGCTCGTGCTCGCCTATGAGAAACTCCAGGCTTGGCAGTTATGCCATCAACTGCTTCTCGCCGTGTACGAAGCGACGAAGCGGTTTCCCAAACACGAGCTCTATGGCCTTACCTCACAAGTTCGCCGGGCGGCCTTCTCCTCGGCGGTGAACATTGTCGAGGGCGCCGCCAAGCGCGGCCCCAGGGAATTCAGGAGGTTTCTTGATATCAGCCTGGGTTCTCTCGCCGAGGTCGCCTACACGCTGCGCGTGGCACGTGATCTCAAACTGCTTGATGATTCAGAATGGGCGGTCCTGGAGCGACTCCGCAGGCAGGCGGGGATGATGACTTGGAAACTCTACGCCGCCGTTGCGCGGGCGGCCAAACGAACGTAGCCCGACGTCTTATCTACCGTCGTCTTACCTACCGTCGTCTTATCCCGCGTCCTTCCAGTCGATCGGGTAGGTCCGGGCGCACTCGGGGCACTTCGCGTCCTTGGCGCCTTCGGCGACGACGTAGCGGGCGTGGCAGCCGGGACAGACGAGGTGCGGCTCCCGCACGACGCTCCAGACCTTGGGCGGATCCTTGCGGATTTCGAGGTCGCCCCGCTCCATCCGGACCTCGACGTGGTGCACGTCGAGCACCACGTAGTCTTTCTTTTCGTCTGCGACGCGGCGCTTGGTACCGCGTGGTCGAAGACGAAAAGAAAGACTACGTGGTACCAAGCGCCGCGTCGCAGCCCTTGTTTCTCCGCCCGGTTGCCGCGACTACGTGCCCACCCAATGTCAGCCATGCATTCCCCCTCCGCGCACCAGGACGAGAATCGCCGCTTGCGGCACCACGAGATACGTCTTGTCCTCGAATGTGATCTCGACGGCGGCCTTGCGGAAGAACAGCGCGTAGTCGCCGGCCTCGGCCTGCATGGGGAGATACTTCACCTCGGCCCCCCCCCCGTGAATCTTCCACGGTTCCTCGTCCATGCTGGTGGGCTCGGCCATCGGCGTTCCGGGGCCCGTGGCGACGATGCGCCCGCCCTGCACCTGGCGGCCTTCGAGCGCGGTGGGGGGGAGGTAGAGCCCGACATTGGTGCGTTCTTCGCCTTCCTCCGGCGTGATCAGAACGCGGTCCCCTACGACGATCAGTCGTTTCGGCATGTCGTCCGGCACACCAGATGAGTAGCCTGGGGCGGGCATTTTGCGCAAGGCGCAGGCCTCCCGTGACCTGCATCACGGGTGCAACGCTTGACAGGGGCGGCGCGGTCGCTATCAATGAGTCGCCGCGCCCTGACCGTCCGTTTGACTCCGACACGCGATCTCACCTCAGTGAGGGGGCACGTCCATGCAAGAAGCCGTTGGCTCCGCCCAGAACCAACAGTGGCTCAGTATTCTCTCCAAACTGTGGGACGTCGTCTGGAGGGGCATCTCCACGATCCTCGAATGGGAGGCATACCTGTTCGAGCAGCTGTTCACCGGCTCATTCTGGGCCGTGGTCGGAAAAGTCCTTCTTCTCGTCCCGCCCACGGCGGTGCTGGTCGCCGGTGCGTGGGGGACGATGTTTTCTTTGTTTACGCTCCCGTTTCGCCTCGGACGGGCCGGCTCACTCCTGACCGGGCTCGTGATGTCGTGGTGGGACGGCCTCCGCATGGCCTGGTTCTATTGGGCGGGCCTGGTGCGGTTTCTCGTCGTCCTGGTCGGCTGGATCTGGGGGCTGCTGAAACTCGGCGTCCAGCTCGTCTGGGGGACGATCAAGGGCGCGGTGACGTCGCCGCTCGCGATGCTCGACGCGACCTCGCGCCGGCCGGGCGTGCCCTGGCCCGCCTTCTTCCTGCTGATCATCTGGTCCGCGGTCGAGGCGACGATCTTCACGTTCACGCTGCGCCCGACGATGGCGGAGCTGCTCGCTGAGCTCACCGGTTACGAGGTGAATCCGTTCTTCCTCGTCCCGATCCTGTGGGTCTTCTTGTACATCCTGATCGCCGGCAGCTTCGCCTGTATCCAGGTGCTGAACGACGCGATCAAGAGCCGCCAGTTCGGTCAGATCATCGCCATGGTGGCGGTGGAATTCGCGGTGGCGCTGTTCGAAGTGCTCTTCCTGTACCGGGAGCTGGTGGACGCGATCACGCCGTGGCTGGCGCAGCAGGGGTTCACGCTGGGCGTGTTCGGCACCCTCGGCCTGGCGATGTTCGCGTGGGTGGGTGTCCGCGGCATGACCTGGTTCCTGTTCGGGCGCTTCGGCGCGCCCGCGATGCTCGGCCTGCTGGGGCGGACGGCGCTCGGCCAGGAGTTCGGTGGCGGCGGCGGCCAAAGCGGCGCGGCGGCCGGCCTCGACTTCTGGAAGGGGCCGATCAACGCCCTGAAGGCGGAGCGCGAGTGGTTCAAGAAGGAGGGCAAGGAGGTCTTCGAACTGATGTCGTTGCCGATCCTCCAGCTCCTCGCGGCCGGATTCAATTTCCTGATCGTCGTGGTCATGGGGAGGCCGCACTTCTCGCTGCCGTTCCGGTCGATCGACGAGGTGCTCGCCAGCACGCCGTTCGCGGGCAGGGCGGGAGCGGAGGGCGATCGCTGATGCGCGCCGCGATGATGGTCCCGGTGGCGCTCGTCGCCGCGCTGGTCACGTGCAAACCGTCCGCGAACGCCCCCCCGCCCCGCTCTTCCCTCGTGGTGGGACTGGACGTGTCGGGTTCGTTCCGCGCGACGCCGTACTTCAACGACGCGATCGACTTCGCGGCGCTCTACATCTACGCGCACCTGAACGGCGTGGGCGACATCCGTCAGTCGACAGACGTCTTCGTCGGATCGCTGGGGGGTGAGCGCCCGGGGCAGCCCAAGACGTTCCACCCGATCCAGGATCTCACCGGCAAGTCTCCTCAGGAGATCGCGGCGTCGTTACGCGCATGGTTCCC
>Ga0193739_1000061_pt1 | contig 25431 bp, 14 predicted proteins | sample L2a2metaG_FD_144926 | JGI IMG/M metagenome (GOLD analysis project Ga0193739, IMG submission 144926) | Soil microbial communities from a riparian zone of the East river system, Colorado, United States - L2a2 | ecosystem: Environmental > Terrestrial > Soil > Riparian zone | place: USA: East River...
CCCCGATCGCCGGCGAGCCCCGCGATCGGGGTCTCGGCGCGCTTGACCCAGGAGCTGCCGATGAGCCGCACCCGCGACAGGGCGAAGTACACCTGCGGATCGGGCTGCCCCGGTGCGCCAGTCGCCGGAGTCACGATCGTGACGCGCAGCGCCTGAACCTGACGCAGGTTGGGATCTCCGACGCGCAGCGTGTCGGTGCGGAATGGAATGCGATACAGCCGCCACCCCGAGGACCCGCCCGGTGCCGCGGTCATGCCGCCGTCGCGCACGTAGAAGCGTTCATCCCCGATCGGGAAGACGTAGCGGACGAAGTCCTCGGCGGTTTTGACGCCGGCGGCCGAGTCGAGGGCGAAATCACCGTCCTGATCTTCGGTGTCCACGAAGCCGTTGTGGCGCCCGCAACGGGAGCGCAGGTCGCCGAAGGCATAGGGGACGAGCTGGCCATGGTCCGTGGCGCTGCACAACGGGAGCGTGTCGATCTGCGCGCCGCTGGTCGCATTCTTGATGCTGTCCACGACACGGTCGGACAGAATCCCCTCGTCGTTGATCGTGGCGCTCCACGTGTGGGTGCGCGGGTCGCGCTCCGTGTCGAGGCGGCCCTCCCCGGCGCGGCGCTGGCCGTAGTAGGTCGTGTCGCCGCTCAGGTCCACCGTGAAGGAGTCGGGGACGAAGGCGAGCCCGTCCTCGAACACCGACCCGAAGTCGAACAGGATCGCCGTCTGATTCGCCTTGGCGGCCCGCGCCGCGTCCTCCCACACCCAGAACTCGAGGAACTCGACGCGCGAGAGGTCGATGCCCGTTGGCGAGAGCGTCTGCGTGATCGACCGCCAACGCGGCGCGTGCTGGGCCGGCCGTACCCAGTTCGCCAAGCCAGTGCGACGGTTGGCGAGCCCCAGCACGGTGTCCGGCTTGAGGAGCAGCCACAGGACCGGCTCGACGGCCTGCGTCTGGCCGGCGAAACGGATCGTGGGATCGATCTCCTGCGGCAGGAACTGGATCGGCTGGAGCTTGCCGCTCACCACATTGTACGGCAGCGACTGCCAGGTCAGGAACGCCGCATTGACCGGATCGAACGCTAGGGCGATGCCGAACGGTCCGGCACCGCGAGCGGAGGTCGGAACGCTGCCCCAGTGCCACGCGTTCTCGGCCAGGGAGATGAACCGTCCCGCTTCGGATTCGAACTCCTCGAGGTACGCCTGGCCGAAGCGATTGGGGCTGGGCTTCGAGACAGCGAGCTCCGCCGAGATGTTGAGGAACGACGGTGCGTCGGTGCGCACGCCGGGGAGGGCGTTGGCCACTCGCGTCAGCCACTCGGGTTGGAATCGCAGCTCTGTCGACAGGCCGCCGATGAAGCTCGAGGAAGGCTCGAACCCGAGGGGCGGCCGGTTGAAGGTGCTTTGCTCCTTCTGAAACAGGCCGGTGAAATTCACCCGTCCGGTCGTGCCGAGATCGTAGCGCGCCGCGAGGCCGTAGATCGACGTCGGCGCGACGGTAAAGGCGGCGCGTTCCTCGAACTGGGCGCGCACCTGCGCGGCGCCCCCCTGGAACAGGGAGTCGGCGTTCTTGAACTGCACCTGGCCGGTGGCGTAGTCGATCGTGTAGTCGGTGCCGGGGGTGAGGAGCGTGTTGCGCACATAGATGCGCTCGCTCCCCTCGCGGATCTGAAAGCTGTTGAGGGCGAGCACCGAGCGGTCGGAGGCGGCCGCGTCGACGTGCAGCCGCAGCGCGAACACCGACGGCGGCCCCTGCGTCGCGAGGTAGGCGCGCGGCGTGCGGTACAGCGAGTCGTTGCGTTCGGCCGCGGCGAGCCGCGTGGAATCGGCGAACGGCGTCAGGTGCGGCAAGATCGCGAAGTAGTCGCGCACCGGCGCACCCGTGTTCGGGTCGCGCACGCGCGGAAACAGCCGGTTGTACTGGTCGAACCGATTGGGGTCGTTCTCGAGCGCGAGGCCGAGTAGCGCGAGGTAGGTCTCGCCCGAGGGCGAGCGCTCGCGGCGGTTCACGGTCAACGCGAGGGCGACCGACTCGCGGTCGATCTCCGTGCCACCGACGCGGTAGGCGCTGCGAATCTCGAACCGGAACGAGGGCGACTCCGCCGTGACCCCTGGCTTGGGATCGTACACGAGCCGTAGCGTGTCGATCACGGTGGTATCGGGATTGGCGGTAACGGGGAAGGTGCCGATCGAATCGGTGCCGCTCGCCGTGATGTAGGAGACCGCCAGGTAGTCGCTCTGATCGAGGCGATTCGCCAGGGCGAACCACGCGCCGGTCGGATCGACGTAGTAGTCCTTCCCCTCCTGCAGGATCTCCCACTCGAAGGGCCCCTCGCGCTGGCCACAGTCGATCTGCACGCCGCCGCCAGCAACGCCGGCTCCACAGGCGACGGCGCGCACGCCGCCGGCGTTTTGATTGCTGGAGGAGCCGGGCAGGACGGCGCGACGGCGGTAGACGTGCAGATTGCCGACGGTCAACGGATCGGGGCGCGACGGCTGCCCCGTTTGATCAAGGGCCAGGATGTCGATCGCCGGGTAGGCAGGCAGATCCGCGGGATCGATGACGAAAAAGAACCGGCCGGGCTCGTAGTCGAGATCACGCGCTTCGCGGTCGATCGGCTGGCTCGTCGTCTCCCCCACCGTGTAGAACCGGTCTTTCACGACGTTGCCCTTTTGCTGCGCGAAGATCCCGCGCAGCTCGACGGGGCCCACCTGGGCGATCGCCTGGATGCCGAAGTTGTTCGCCGGAATCGCGGCACTGATAAAGCGCGAGGCGGGCGCCTGGAACGTGACGTTGCCGGCCTCGACGCGCTTCAGGATCTCGTCCTCGAGACCTTCGTACCACACCTGCAGGTTGTTGTTGGCGTCGAATTCGCGCTCGCTGTCGAAGTCGACATTGATGTGCAGGCGCCGTCCGACGACGCCCGCCGTGCGGATGGAGTATTGCGGGTTGGGCGTGATCGTCGGGAACCCCGCGGAGCACCCCGACAACGCCAGCTGCCGTTCCTCCGACGAGCAGCGCAGGTTGCGGAACTGGTCGGCCTTCAGCTCGAAGCGCACGTTGAGCTGCATGCCGAGGTCAGCGTAGGGACCGAGCAGCCCGCCCTGCCCCGCGGCCTGGAAGGGCGTCGGCGGAGTGGGCGTCTCGCCGAGTGCGGTCGGACCGGGTGCGGGGAGCAGCGCCGCGAAGGAGACCCCGGTGCGGCGGCGCGCGAGCAGCGCCTCGGCCCACGCGGCGGCGACGAGCGCCGGCGGTACGCGAGAGCCCAAGCGGCCGCCGGGTGCCAGGGCAGCGTGGCGCGGTGCGACAAATGCAGGTAGGTCGAAGCGGGCCCGGAAGGCAGGAGCGGGGGCGGGGGGGGGCTCCTGCGCTACGGCTTGGGGTACGACGAGCGTGAGAACGAGACAACCGGCTAGGGTGGGGCGCCGCATCCCTTGTAGAGACTTGGAGTTCCGAATATAATGGCGCGACCCACCGTGCGCATCCTCAGCCGCTACATCCTCCAGCAGCACCTCCCGCCGCTCGGCTTCGCGCTCGCCGCCCTCACCTGCGCGATGCTCGTCAACCAGGTCGCCAAGCAGTTCGGCAATCTCGTCGGCAAGGGTTTGCCGTGGGGCGTGATCTTCGAGGTGTTCGTGTTGACGATCCCGTTCATCGTGGCGATGACGTTGCCGATGGCGGTGCTCGTCGCCGTGTTGTACGCCTTCAGTCATCTCGCTGCCGACAACGAGGTCACGGCGATGAAGGCGAGCGGGGTCAGCGTGGGCCGGCTGCTGGCGCCGGTCCTGGGCGGCGCGACGCTCGTCGGCGTCATCGCGCTCCTGTGGAACGACCAGCTGCTGCCGCGGTCGAATCATCGGCTGCGCACCCTGCTCGTCGACATCCAGCGCAAGAAGCCGACCTTTCAACTGAGGGAACAGGTCATCAACGAGGTGGTGCCGGGGCAGTTTTTCCTGCGCGCCGCGCGCATCGACCCCGCCTCGAACAAACTCAAGGATGTAACGATTTACGACCTGGAGGACGCGGAGCGGCGCCGCATAATCACAGCCGACTCCGGCCGTATGGCATATACCCCCGGCGGAACGGATTTGTACCTCACGCTGCTCGACGGCGAGATCCAGGAAGTAAAGCGGGCGGAGCCCGGGCAGTTCAACCGGACCTTCTACCGCACCAACCGCATCAAGGTCGCCGGTATCGGCAACACGTTCGAGAAGACGCTCGAGGACACGTACCGGGGCGACCGCGAGATGACGATATGCGGGATGGCCCAGGTGGTGGCGCACGCGAAGCAGGACGCCCAGCGGGCGCGGCGCGACGCCCGGGACGCGGTGCTGGGTGATCTGCGGCGCCTCATCCGGCTGACGCAGTACGCCGCGCCGCCGGCGGCCGCGTTCGACCCCGCCATGATCGATTACGACCCAGTGCCCATCGCGGGGCTGGCCGCGCCGAGTCTCTACTGTCGCGTGCTGAGTACGCTGGGCGGATGGCTGAGTCCCGCGGAGGCGCAGGCGGCACAGGACCCGCACCGAATGCCCCCCGGTCTCCGCCCGAGCGCGGCGGCACAGGGGACGACGGCGCTCGTGACCCCAGGCGCCACCGCCGCAGTGGAGCAGCGCGTCCGCGCGGCGCGGCAGCGGGCGGCGATCTACGAAGTGGAGATCCACAAGAAGCTCGCAATCTCCGCGGCGTGCGTGATCTTCGCGCTGCTCGGCGTGCCGGTCGCGATCCGGTTCCCGCGCGGCGGCGTGGGTCTCGTGATCGGGACCAGCCTGGCGGTGTTCTCGGTCTACTACGTCGGGCTGATCGGCGGTGAGGAGCTGGGCGATCGCCTCGTCGTGTCGCCGTTCCTGGCGATGTGGACGCCGAATTTGATCTTCGCCATCGTGGGGCTCGCCCTCTTGTGGGTCGTGCGGCGCGAAGGCAGCACCGCGCACGGCGGCGATTGGGACGACTTGAAACACGCGGTGCTGGGCTGGCTCCCGACGCTCAGGCGGCGATGAGAACGCTCGATCGCTACCTGCTGCGCGAGTGGCTGCGCGTCTTCTCGATCACGCTGCTCGGCTTCCCGATCCTCGTGATCGTCATCGATCTCACCGACAAGCTCGACCGCTACATGAGCCGCGGGATCACGAAGGGCGCGGTCGCGCTGTCGTACGTGTACGATCTGCCCGAAAAGATGTTCCTGGTGCTCCCCGTCGCGGTGCTGTTCGCCACGGTGTTCACGGTGGGCGCGCTGGGGCGGCATTCGGAGCTGACGGCGGCGAAGGCCTCCGGGATCTCGTTTCACCGGCTGGTGCGCCCGCTGTTCCTGGCGGCGAGCGCCGCGTTTCTCGTGGGGCTCGCGCTCGGCGAGCTGGCGCCGGTGGTGGCGACGCGGCGGCTCGAGCTGCTGGGGGAGCGGGCGATTCGCTCGACCACGTCGCGCTACAACTTCGTGTATCGGGCGGACGGCGGTTGGGTGTACGCCATCCGTTCGCTCGAGCTGTCCACGCGCGAGATGCGCGATCTGATCCTGGAGCGCGAGGGGACGGGGGCCAACTATCCGACGATCGTGCTCGCGGGCCAGCGGGCCGTGTACGGCGACACAGCGGGCCACTGGACGCTGTACCAGGGCGCGCTGCGGTACCTGGGCGGGCCGCTCGAGGAGTTTGCCTTCCAGTTCGACTCGCTGCGGACGCGCAGTCTTCTACAAGAACGGCCCGATGACCTGCTCGCCGAGCCCAAGGGGCCCGACGAGATGCGCTACGCGGAGCTGGGGCGCTACATCGATGCGTTATCGCGCAGCGGGTCGGACGCGAAGAAGCTGCGGGTCGAGCGCGCCCTCAAGATCGCGATTCCATTCATTTGTGTGTTGATCGCGTTGTTCGGCGCACCGCTCGCCATCTCATCGCCGCGCAGCGGAGCGGCGTGGGGCGTGGCCGTCAGTCTCGCGACCACGTTCGTGGTGCTGCTGATGTTCCAACTTTCAAAAGCCGTTGGCGCAGGAGGCGTGCTGCCACCGGCGCTGGCGGCGTGGACGCCGAACATTCTCGTCGGCGTCGCAGCGGCGTACCTATTGCGTAAAGCACAGACCTAGCCTCCTTGACGAGTCCCGTGACCCGGCCCAGTTTCTCTTGGTCGATGGTCATGCATTCCTGCCATCCGTTCCTTCGAAGGAGAGGTCCAACTATGCGCTGGATCGTTCGCTCGTCGCGCGCCTTCATGGCGGCGGCGGTATTCTTGTTGCTCGTTGCGCCGGTGGCGCTCGGCCAAGGCGTCACGACCGGGGCGATCTCCGGGAAGGTGACCAGTAATCAAGGAACGGTGGTCGCGCTCGCGGACGTCCAGGTCGTGAACCGCGGGACCGGCTTCACCACCCACACGCGGTCGCGGGACAATGGCCAGTACCTCGTGCAGGGCCTCGAGGTCGGCGGTCCCTATTCGATCACGGTGCGCGCCATCGGTTACCAGCCGTGGACGCGCGACGGCATCGACGTCAAACTCTCGGAAGCCACACGGGTCGACGCGCAGCTCGTGGCCCAAGCCGTGGAGCTCACCGCGGTCACCGTGAGTGCGCCGGCCACCGCCGACTTTACGCCGACGCGCCAGGGTATTGGCACCCAGATTTCCGACACGCTCGTGCAGCGTATCCCGACCTTCAGCCGTGATTTCATCGACCAGCTCAAGCTCGCGCCACAGGTCACGTATTCGGCTGCGGGCGGCGCGGCGAGCGGCGGGGGCGCCTACAACCGCTTCAACACGATCACGATTGATGGCGCCAATCAGAGCGAGCGGTTCAACCTGGGCGCGACGGGTGGCGTGCCGGGGGGCAGCGCCGGCGGCAAGATCGTGTCGCTCGACGCCGTGAAAGAATTCCGCGTCGTGTTCACGCCGAGCGACGTCCGGCAAGGCAACTTCGCAGGGATGCTCGTGAACGCGGTGACCAAGAGCGGCACAAACGAGTTCCATGGCGGCGCGACCTACACGTACCGCAGCAACACCGACGTGCTGGGATTGAACCTCGTCGGCGAGGCGCTCCGGCCGTCGCCCTTCAACGTCAACCAGTACGGCTTCTTCGTCGGCGGCCCCATTCTCCGTGACCGCTTGCACTTCTTCATCGCGCCCGAGTTCCAGGAGCGCACGCGGCCAGCAACCGGACCGTACTTCCTCGGCACGCAGCCATCGGTAACCGACCCGCCCGCCGTGGCGTACGACAGCGTCGCGCGGATCGCGAACTACATGCAGAGCGCGCATGGACTCAACATCGGCGACGTCGGCGTGGTCAACAACGACAACCCGCTTACCAACCTTTTCGGCCGGCTCGATTTCCAGATCTCACCCGTGCACCGGTTCGTGATACGGCAGATTATCAACAATTCGGAGGACGGCTCGTTCTCTCGCAACCGCGCCAACTACAACAACTCGCCACTCAACCAGAACACCGGGTTCCGCTTGAGTTCAAATCAGTTCACGCGCGTCGCGAAGAACCGGTCCACGACGGCGCAGCTCTACTCGAATTTCCCGAATGGTCGTTCGAATGAGCTCATTGTCGGCTACAGTACGATCAACGACGTGCGCAATGTGCCGGTGCAGGCGCCTGAGGTCGGTGTTGGCGTGAACATGGGCGGCACGGTGACCGCCGTGACGTTCGGCACGGAGCAGTTCTCGCCGAACAACATCTTGGATCAGAAGATCTTCGAAGTCGTGGACAACTTCACGATCCCGATGGGCGCGCACACGGTCACAGTCGGTGGCCGGCTTGATCAGACCCACATCTTCAACAACTTCGCGCAAGGCATCTACGGCGTGTACACCTTCCCGACGATCGCGGCCCTCGAGGCCAACACGCCCAGCGGCTACGCTGTCGGCTACGCAAACAGCCGGCAAGACGCGGATATTCCGGCGGACTTCCGTGTGCGGGTCTTCAGCCTGTATGCGCAAGATCAGTGGGCCGTGAACGACCGGCTGACGATCACCGCCGGACTGCGCGCCGACATTCCCAGCTTGTTGGACACACCTCCCCAGAACGACTCGCTGACCAACGCCTTTGCGGCCGCCGGCCTCCCTGGCGTCCGGACGGACATCATTCCCAAGACCCGCGCGCTCTTGTCGCCTCGCGTCGGCATCAACTACGATCCGACGGGCGACCAGCGGAACCAGATCCGCGGCAGCGTGGGGGTCTACACCGGCCCGCCACCCTACATCTTGCTGGGCAATGCCTACGCCAATACCGGATTGGGCTTGGTTCGACTCAGCTGCACCGGCGCCGCGACTCCGACGTTCACGGTAGACGTCAACGCGCTACCCACGTCGTGCGTCGGGCAGCCGGCGCCGTTGGCGGGCCAGGCGGGCACCGTCGGCGTCAACACCACGGACCCGAATTTCAAGTACCCGCAATACTTCGGAGTCTCCGTCGGTTTCGACCGCCAGTTGGCGCACAATACCGTGTTGACGGTCGAAGCTTTGTACCGCAAGGCGATCAATGGCGTGCTGATCCGCGACGCCAACATCAGAGGCCCGCGCCTGGTAGGGGGCGTGCCCTACACCGACCGCGACGGCCGGGTGCTCTACGCTGATACCATCAACGCCAATGGTAGCGTGCCTTTCTCACGCACCTTCAAGGACCAACGGTGGCTGGACTCGCTGCAGCATGTGGCGTTCAGCGAGGGCGTCATCGAGGTCACGAATCAGTCGAAGGACTTCAACTATTCGATCTCGACGCAGCTCAACCGCCGCTTCTCATCCCGCTTCGAGGCGACGATCGCGTACACGTACATGAAGTCGGAGGACGTGCAGAGCCTCACGTCCGATCGGGCGATCTCCAACTGGCGCAACGGCCGTCAACTGTCTGGCGCGCACGAGGATCTCATCACGACGACGTCGGTCTTCTCGCGGCCGCATCGGTTCCTGGCGTATGGCACGTATTCCCTCCCCTGGGGCCTCACGGATGTAACGCTTTACTACGAGCGGACGTCCGGTGTACCGTTCACATACGTCGCGCAGGGCGACCTGAACGGCGACCTATACAATGGAAACGATCCGATCTACATCCCGCGTAACGCGACGGACCCGAACGAGATCCTGATCGGCGGCCCGGCTGGCGCGGCGCAGGCGTTCGAGCGGTTCATCAGCTCTCAACACTGTCTTGACCGACAGCGCGGCCGGATCATGAAGCGCAACAGCTGCCGCAGCCCGGCGCAAGACCGCCTCGACCTGTCCGTCCGGCAATCGATCCCGCAGTTCCGCGGGCATCAACTCGCGCTGCAGCTCGACTTCTTCAATTTCCTCAACTTCCTCAACAAGGATTGGGGCCAGATCAAACTGCCCACGTTGAGCTCGACCTTCAACGATCAGCGGGCGCTGACCGTGACGGCGCGGAGCGCCGGGCCGCTGAGCGAGTCGATGTCGACCTTCACGTTCCACAACGGGCTATACGTTGAGGACGCCACCGCGACGAACTTCGGCCAGCCGACGCCGTTCGATGGCCGCAGCGGTAGCGTCTATCAGATCCAGCTGACGCTGCGGTATTCGTTCTAAGCGCGGTGAGGTGAACGACAACGGGGGTGCGGATCATCCGCACCCCCGTTTGTCATCGCACCCCAAAGAAGCGTTTAGGCGGCGGGCCGAGCCCCACGGCCTCCCCGGTACCACCCCCACAGGCCATACGCCGGTAGCCCCGTAAGAATGATCCCGATGTCGATCGCGAACGCCTTCGTTTCCGAAACCAGATAGTTACCGAGGAGGAGCAGCGCGCCCGCGAGAAACAGCAGCGGGACCACCGGAAAGCCCCAGGTACGATACGGCCGCTCGAGGTCGGGTCGCTTGCGCCGCAACACGAACACGCCGGCGACCGCGAGCGCGTAAAACGGCCAGATACCGATGATGAATTGGTCGGCCAGCTCGGTGAATCGGCGGATCAGGATGAAGATGACGCCCATCACCGTCATCAGGAGCACGGCAGCCGTGGGCGCGTGGGTGCGGGGATGGACGCGCGCGATCGCGCTGGGGAAGAGTCCGTCCTCGGCCGCGGCGAAGAAGATCCGCGGCGCCGTCATCATCGATCCGTTGAGGGTGCTCACCGCGATCGCGGCCGACACAATCACCACGCCGGCGGGCCCGATCACGAGGCGCGCGACGTCGGCGGCCACCAGCTCCGCGCCCTTCATGGTCTGGATCGGAATCAGGTACAGGTAGACGAGGTTCGCGGCGAGGTAGAGCACCACGACGGTCCCGGTCCCGATGAGCAGCGCGCGCGGCAGGTTGCGCTGCGGGTCCTTCACCTCGCCCCCCACGAACGCCAGATCGGCCCACCCGTCGTACGCCCACAGGATCGCGACCATCGCGAGGAGGAACGGCGACAACCCCACCGGGGCGCGCTGGGCGAGCATCCCGCCCTCCGGCCAGGTCGCGGGGGTACCGAGCGCAAACCCGAGGATCACGAGGAGCGCCAGCGCGCCGACCTTGAACGCGGTGCTCGCGTTCTGGAGGATCGCGCCGCGGTGGATGCCCAAATAATTCACCGCGCCCACGAGCACGATGTAGCCCGCCCCGAGCAGCTGCTCCGACCGGATCTCGAGCGGTCCCAAAACGGCGAGGACGTGGCTGGGGTCGAGCCCGAACGTACGCAGGGTGTACGCCGAGGCGGTGATACCGATCGCGCCGTAGGCGCCCGGCCGGATGATCCACAGCTCCGCCCAGGCAAACAGGAACGCCGGCAGCGGCCCGAACGACTCGCGCACGAACACGTACACGCCCCCCGAGCGGGGGAACGCCGCCGCCAGCTCCGAGTAGGTCAACGCGCCGCACAGCACGACGGCGCCCCCCAGCACCCAGGCGAGGAGAAAGAGGGGCACGTCGTCCACGCGCTGGGCCACGCCCGCCGGCGTGCGGAAGATGCCGCTGCCGATCGTCGAGCCGACGAGGACGGCGACCGCGCTCCAGAGGCCGAGGCGGCGCGTGAGCCGCTCGCCCCAGTGATCGGGCAGTGCCGGTGGTGCGCTCATGACGTTCGGGAATATACATTTCCCGCCCTATGACGCGACGCTACACGTTGCTGGCGTGGACGGCCGCCGCCACCACCTACCTGCTCATCGTCCTCGGCGCCATCGTGCGCATCACCGGCTCCGGCATGGGCTGCGGCGACCACTGGCCGCTCTGCAATGGACACCTCTTCCCGCCCCTGAGCGACATCGGCACCGTGATCGAATGGAGCCACCGGCTCATGGCGGCGCTCGTGTCGGCGCTGGTCGTCGGATTAGCGGTGTACGCGTGGTGGGCGGCTGACCCCGGGCGACAGCCCGGGGTTCCCGGGGTCAGGCGCGTTCCACGCGCCCCCGTTGTCGCACTGGGTCTACTCGTCCTGCAAATCGCGCTCGGCGCCATCACCGTGAAGCTCGAGCTGCCGCCCTGGACCGTGATCCTGCACCTCGGCACGGCGATGCTGTTGTTGGCGACGCTGCTGGTGGCCGCCCAAGGTGCCCAACTGACCCCGGGCGACAGCCCGGGGAACACCCGATCTCCGGTTCCGGGATCCCCGGGCTTGCGACCGAAGGGAGTCCTTTCAGGGCGCCCGGGGTCAGTCCTGCTGGTTGGCCTCGCATTCGTCACCGTCCTCTTCGGCGCCCTCACCGCGAATCTCGGCGCCGCCGCCGCCTGCACTGGGTTCCCGCTCTGCAACGGACAGCTGTGGCCGTCTGCCGGAGGCCTGGCCGCGATCCATTGGATCCACCGGCTCCTGGCCTACGCGTTGACGGGCTGCCTGATCGTGGTGGCGATGCGGTCGAAACGGCGTGGGATGTGGGGTGTGGGGGTGCTGGTGCTAGCCCAGGTGGCCTTGGGTGCGACGACGGTGCTGCTGGGGCTGCCGCCGGGGCTGCAGGCCGCACATGTGGCCGTGGGGGCGGCGGTGTGGGCGGGGGTCGTGCTGGCAGCCGGGCCCGGGACGTAGGAGTGATTAGAACCGTTCTATCTCAATCACCGCTTCCGGTCCCAACAACTCTTCCCAGTTCGGGCGGCTGGGTTCTCGCCGATCGCTCGTCCAGATGAGCACGTAGTTCCCGAACAACGTCTGGTCGAGGAACACGTACTTGAGCGCCCGTCCCCGAGTGAACTTCCACACCTCGTACGGCCGCGTATTGCCGGCCTGCGGGCGATTCAGGACCTCGTCGGGCGGGCCGTACTTGATGAAGATCCGGCCCCGGTCCGTCCGCCACCCCGGGATTTGCGCCGAGCCGCCCTCGCGAAAGCGGCGGTTCGCCTCGGCGATCCGCTTGTAGAAGTCGTCCTGCGCCTCGTTCCCCGGCGCGGCTGGCGTCGGGTCCCGCTTTTCCCAAAACAGCCGGAGCCAACGGCGCTTCCCTTCCAGCGTCAGCGACGGGTAACTCCCCTGCTCCGCCGCCGTCATCAGATAGACGAGGGGCAGGTACAGCGTGTCCAGGCGGGCCTCGGCCATTCCGGCGAACACATCCTGCGCAGGCGTCGCGTCCGCGATCGCCACCTCGGTCTCGAACCCCGCCATCCGGAACGACGCGGTGCGTACAACCGAATCGGTACCGCTCGCCTTCACCTGCAACCGATAGTCGCCGGGCGGCAGACCCGCCAGATCGACCATCCCGCGCGTCACCCCGCCCCCAGCAGCGAGCGGAATGCGCTCACCGGCCGTTGCCACCACCTGCGTCCCCTGCGGCGTCGTGACGCGCACCAAGACCGACACCGTCTCGGCGCGCTCCGGGTACAGCTCGAGGTAGTAGCCCAACTGCGCTCGCTGCGGAGTCAGCACGGGTCGTCCGGAGGCCTGCAGCAGCACCGTCCCCTTGCGGATCTCACCTGGGGCCGGCGTCGCGTCCACGCCCTCCGCCGCCCGGATGCCGGTCGCGAGCAGTAAGTCCGACCCAGCGGGCAACCCGCCGTACGCCTGGACTTCCGCATGCTGCCGGCTCACCCGCCCCGTCGCCGAATCCGTCAGCGCCACGTCGATCGAGTACTTCCCCGGGCGGGCTGCGAAGCTGAAGTGCTCGACGGCCGAACCGCGGGCGACGGCGAGCAGCCGGACCGGCACCGTCTGCGTCCACGACTGCGCCAACAGCTCCGTCCCCGCCGAGTCCCGCACCGTCACCGCGAAGCGGTAGGCGGCGACGCCGCCTGTGCCCTGCGTGACCGGATCGAGCAGCGAGAACGGCACCTGGCAAAACGCATCCACCAGGGTCTGCGCGCCGCTGCTGCGATAGAACCGCACCGCGGCGAGTTCGAGGCTCTGCGGCCTGGCACTCACGGCCGGAACGGCCATGAGTGCCAGGCTGACCAGCACCGTCTTCTGCACCCGACGACTTCTCAAACCGTCGTTACCACCCCAGCGAGAAGCTGAAGAAGTTCGTCGAGCCCAGCACGCCCAGGCTCCGCCAGGCGTAGTCGAACCCGAGCTTGACGTTGCCCTTGCCGTAGGCGACCCCGCCGCCCAGGGCCGCTCCGTCGCTGGTGAAGCTGCCGCTCTTTTCCTGGGAGGCGAACCCGGCACCCGTCCCGACGTCGAGCTGGTTGTCGGGTTGGATCGTGTAGCTGCCGCGCGCCGCGAGCGAGAAGCCCGAGTTGCCCAGGTTCTGGGCCGACCACTCGAGGCCGGCGCTCGCGCCGGGCTTGGTGTTGTTCGGCTGGGTGAACTCGGACAGCAGCGTCACCCGGTTCGCGCCCTGTGTGACCAGATCGAGCGCCACGCTGACGCGGAACATCACCGGAAGCCCGAACTCCTTGGTGCGGAAGCTCGCGGGCTGGGGCTCACGCGGCACCGGCACCGTCCCGAGGGGCGGGTCAGGCACCACAGCGGTTTCGACGCCCGGCCCGCGAGCTTCCGACGTCGACCCCAGGTTCTGAATCACGAACGCGGCCCGGATCGGCCGCTGGCCGATCATGGCGTGGAAGTTCGTCCCGAAATCGAAGGCGAACGCGCTGGCCGAGGTCGAACCCAGCTTATCGCTCAGGAACTTGAGCGTGACCCCCGCCGAGAACCGGTCGGAGAAGTTCTTGGCGTAGGTCCCCGCGAAGAACGACTCGCTCACCGAGTACACGCGGCCGTCGCCGTCGGGATTCTCGACGGTGTAGACCGGCTGATTGGAGAAGCCGAACGAGCCGACGCTAATCCCGACGGCGCTCGATCCGCCGGCCATCGGGAAAGCGATGCCCGCCCACGTGTACTTGGTTTCGGCGACGTAGCTGACTTGCGACACCATGGCGCCGGGCCGGGAGAGCTGTGCGAGCCCCGCCGGATTGTAGTACAGCGCCGTGACGTCGGTGGCGAGGGCGGCGAAGGAGCCGCCCAGCGCCGCGCCGCGGGCCCCGGCGCCGAGGAGCAGGAACTCCGCGGCGGTGGTGCCGTAGGCCGTATTGTCGGACCGGTCGACGACCTGCGCAGCTGCGGGAGCGGTGAACGCCGCCGTGAGCGCGATCGCGAGCAGTCCGCGAGTGAACGTATGCTTCATGGCGTCCTCCCTTACTGCGCGAAGTTGACGACGGTGAACCGCCCGATCTTCGTGCGCCCGTCTGGAGCCTCGACGTGATAGAAGTACACGCCGGAGGCCACGAATTGCTGGTTGCGGTTCCGTAAGTTCCAGGTGAGTTCACCACCACCGGTCGGGTCGTGCAGCGTCAGTACGTTCACAAGCACGCCGCTGACGCTGTAGATCCGCACGATCGCCCGTGGGGGCAGGTTCACGAATTTCAGGACCTTCGTGGTCGGTGTAATCTCGAGCGAGTTCGTCACGTAGTACGGGTCGGGGACCGTGTGCACCTGCGCCAGACTGCCGCCGGTCACCGAATCGATCGCGAACTGACTCTGGACCGAGACTCTGTAGGTCAGGCCCGGGGCCAGCGAAGGCCGTAGCTCGACGGGTGTGAAGGTGTAACTACTGCAGTCGGTGAGCCCGTCGTTGAGCAAGCTGTCGTCCACCGCACCGCCGGCGTTGGAGCACGACCCCCCGATCCGGCCAACCACCTGGCGCAGCCGCCACCTGGTGCCGGCCGCCGGCAACGTGCCTCCGCTGAGGCCGAAGAAGAAGGCTTCCTGGTTGACCATCAGCACGATGCCGTTGTGATCGGCGGCGCCGTCGTGGTCCATGTCGAGCGATTGCACGTGCGCCTTCTGACCCAGCGTGATGCACGACAAGTTGCGTTGCCCGCCCGGGAAACACGTCGCCCGGGTGGCTTGCAGGTGGTTGTAGGTGATGTTCGCCAGCGTCGTTGGGACCGGATCACCCGCGCGCAGATTGTGCGTGGTGGTCCCGAGGTTCGCGTCCGTGTAGCCCGCGGCAACGAACGCCGCCAGATTGACGAACCCCCACCCCGTGCCGCCGCCGGGTGCATACGGCAGCGTGCTGCGATGCGTGGAATCGAACACGGTGATGCTCGAGTCCGCGTTCCACGTCACCACGAAGTCCGCGGGATAGACCACGGTGGCCGAGTACGAGAAGTTCCGGAACCGGGTGTTGATCGAGTCCTTGCCCACGGCGGCGTTGTCGGCCGCGTGGTTTTGGCGGTACGCCTGAGGCGCCCAGATCCGGGCCACCCCCGGCAGCGCGCCGGCGTGATGCGAGGAATCGGGCAGCTGGCTGATGGTCGGATCGGGCGGCTCGCTGTTGCCTTGGAACCACCGCGAGTGCGACAACACCCGGTTCGCCTGACTGTTGCCGAACGATCCGAACCGGCCGACGCAGAGCGAGATTCCGGGTGACACGCGGCAAATCGGCAGCGCTACGCCGGAGAACGCGATGGGTAGGCGCGTGTCCTTGGTGAACTGCAGTGCGAACGCCCGGGCCCGGGCCGAATCGATGGGCACGAGCGCCTCGCCGGCAATGCCGAAGTCCCAGGTATTCGTCCCGGTCGAGCTGAACTGCGGCTCGGGCATCGGCACGACCTTCACGACGGTATCGCCACCGGCGATGATCGTCATGTAGAGATCGGGTCCCGCCGGACCGATACCGCCGATGACGCCAGCCGTCGCCGAATCGATCCGCAGCACGATATCCCCCGGCGGCAGCAACTCTGTGCCCGCCACAAGCGACAGTGCACCCGCGTTGGCCGGGGGCATGTTGCCGCTGAAGGTGCCGGTCGCCGGATCGATCGTTGGATACGGGGTGTTAGGATTCAGCTGGGTCCCATCGGTCCCCAGAATGGCGGTGACGAGCACGGCCTGCCTCGTTTGCGGCGCTTTCCGCGGGGTCACGAGCTTCGTGACGCGAGGAGACTCGAGGGATGACGGGCCCGAAATGAACGAATTGGCGTCGAACGCCGTCACCGCGTAGTGGTAGGTGAAGGAGTTCCGCACCGTCGCATCGACGTAGGCGAAGCCCACCCCCGTACTTTCCAGCGTCGGGAACCCGGAGCCGTTGCCCGTGACGAGCGTGTCCGCCTTGAGGATCAGCACCGATCCGTTCGCCAGCGCCACGCGGCCGCCGGCCGGGATTTGCAGGACTTCGCCGACGAGGTCGTGCGACACGCCATCAACGCTGTCGGGGAACGCGATTGGACAATCGTCCTGGATGCCCAGCTCAGGCGCGCATTCGCTCAAGCCGTCGCCGTCCGCGTCCGTCGTGTAGGCGAACGTGCCCGTATAGTCGACGATCTGCGAGCCCGCATAATCGAACTGTGCGACCAATTCTAACTGGCCGGAGGTGCGGCCGCGGAAGATCCGGTACCCTTCCACGTCGTACTGCTTGAAGTTCGGATCGTACAGCGGGTTCGGGTTGCCCAGCGTATCGAGGGGTTCGCTCGCGATCGCATAGAACGGATCGCCGCCTCCCGACTTGATCGCCTCCGTTTCGCTCGGCTGCCAGACGATCGTCACCTGGTTGTCGCCAGGGACGAGGAAGAAGCTGGGCGGCTCGGGGGCGAAGGGAAGCAGGAACTTGTTGTCGAACACCGCCTGCGCCACGAGCGCCTTGTCGAGCAACGACCGCTTGACCGTGGTGACCTCGTTCTGCTCGATGATGCTGTTGCCGTTCGAGTCCGCGTGGCTCACCCATCCGGCGGCGCGCTCGATGACACGGATGCGGCCCGGGTTGGCGAAGATCGTGTCGCCCGGCGCCGGAATGCCCGGCTTCATGTCGTCGCCGATGAACGGCAGCACGTCGGGGAGGGGCGCCGCGTGGACGTAGCTCACGACGATCGTCTGCGACTCACCGGGGTTCAGCGTAAACGGCCCCGACGCCTCGTAGAACCGGGTGTCCACGGCCGTCTGATCGAGGAAGCACATCCCCTGCGTGAGAGGGTTCACCGTGCAGGGGTTGTCGCCCGCGGCCGGGCTGACGGTTCCCGACAGATAGCGGAACAGCTGGATCACCCCGACCGGGTCGGGGAAGGCCGTCGCCGCGTTGCGGGTGTTGGAGAACATCGTCATCCCGAGCTGCACGGCGCCCACTTGGGGCGAGCGCAGGTACTTCACGCCGACGAAGCCCGGCGACGCCACGAACGGCGCGCCGAAGATCTCGGGCGGGAACGCCCAGTCGGGCTCGAGGAAGTCAGCCTTGTACGCCACAGCCATGTCGAAGGGCAGGATGGCGGTCGAGTAGTTCAGCCCAGCGTCACCGACGTCGGGGTCCATGGAGAACGCGGCGAACAGGTTCCCGATCGCGTAGCCGCCGTCGGGGATGTTGAAGTTGAAGACGGCCTCGTTGCGGTCCTGGAAGCTCTGGCCGACGGTGCAGATCTCCGTCCGGATGGCGGGATCGAGGCCCGCGTACGCGCTGCAGGTGCGCGCCGTGACGTTATAGAACGTGAAGACGAAATAAATGATGTCTTCGTTGCCGGTCGGGAAGTTCCAGGCGAGCCCGCGCTCCTCGACCAGGATGCCCATCGGGTGGGTCCGGCCCGACAGCAGCCCCGGGTTGCCGTCCCACGCCCGCGTCCACAGGTCCTGCTGCGAGACGTTGTCGCGGCCCAACAACACCGCGTTGTAGATCGACGCGTCGCGTACCTTCGCCCCGTTGGGCCACGCGGCCGCGTCGGCGGGATCGAGGGAGTTGTACACCAGGGTGACGGCGTCGCCCTGCACCTGGGTGCCGCGGGCGTCGAAGAAGAAGGCGCCGACGGTGTCACCCGCCCAGGGGAACGTGGGCTTGCCGCCGCCCGCGGTAGACGGAATCACCCCCGCGAGCTGGAGGCCCGAGTTGAAGATGTACTGATTGGGCGTGCCCTTCGGCCAGAAGCCGCCGCCCAAGACCGGTGAGTTGGTCGGGTCGACGCACAGCTCGCCCAGGTTGTTGATGCCGCAGAAGACGCGGTTCACGTTCAGCACGCCGTTCGTGACCGCGAACAGGTTGACGGCGCGCCGCCGGCCCGGCCGTTCCGGACCGGGCTTGGCCGCCACGACGTCGACGGCGGTCGCCGAGAGGAGCGCCAGGGCTACAGTGGCCCGAGCCGCGCGACTAAACCAGGTTGAACGCATAATCATTCCTCGAGTGAAATAGACCGAACGGCGGCGCCCCGGGTTGCGGAGCGCCGCCGGTCACCGGCTGCCTAGAAGTTCACCTCGAAGCCCACGCGGATGTGCCGCGGAGCGCCGTACAGCTCCTGCGGGCCGAAGAACGAGTCGTAATAGGCGTTCAGGGCCCGGGTCTGCTCGGCCAGCGTGTACGTCCCGTTGCCGTCACCGAACCGTGCTTCGGTGCGGCGCAGCATCACGCAGTTGACGGGGTTGGCCCACGTGCCGCAATTCGCCAAGTCGACGGCATCGCCCGACCGCAGCGCGCTGTTGGTCGCCGCTTCATTCGCGAGGTTCAGGAACTCGCCCGACAACGTGCGGGTGCGGTGCTCCGCATTCACGACGTCGCCCGTTTCCACGAACAGCGACGTGATGTTCCTGAAGTTCAAGACGTTGCGAACGTCCGCGTACAGCGTCCAGTCGGTGCCGCCGACCTGGAAGGCCTTGTTGACGCGCAGATCGACGTTCTTGAGCCACGGCATCGTCGACGCGTTCACCGGCTCCTGCTGCGTGCCGATCAGGCCGAACGCCTGGCGCGGCGCCAGCGTGCCGGCGCCCTGGTTGGTCTGCCGCGTGTAGGGCAGCCCGCTGACCACGCGGAACGTGGCGAAGGCGCTGACGTTGCGCAGCACGCTGCCGAGCGGCGTGCCCTGGCGCCAGTCGCTGGGCAGGGTCAGCGCCACCGAGCCGACGATGTTGTGCGTCCGGTTGTCATCGGTCGGCAGGATCGCCTGCGGCGGCGGCACGCGCGAGCCCGTCACTTGCGAGATCTGCCGCGACGTCGTCCGCAGGTACGAGAAGGGATCCGACCCGGTGCCTTTGGACAGCTGGAACGTATACGACACCGAGGCGTTCAGGTAATTCCCGACGCGACGGTCCAACTTCATGTCCACGCCGCGGACGGTCCCGAAGTCCGAGTTCGTCAGGATGTTCAGGTTCACCGTGTCGCCGACGTTGAACGGATCGGCGAACGGCACGATGCGGGCGGCGTAGTCGGACACCTTGTCCTTGTTGTACGCCGACACGTCCAGCACCATGTCCTGGCTGAAGGCGTGCCGCACCCCGAACTCGAACAGGATGCTCTTCCCGAACTGCAGGTCGCGCCCGAACACGTCGTTCGTGTTCGTGAAGTCGAGATCGTTGTTGACCCCCGTCAGCAGGGTCGTGAACTCGGGCGTCTGCACCTGGTGCGAGTACGACAGGCGGAAATTCGTATTCTCCGTCACCGGGAAGGCGACCCGGAGCCGCGGGCTGAGGGCGCTGTGGCCGACGCTCTTCGCCCAGATATTCGTGTCCGCGAGGAACGCGGCGTAGACCGCCGCATCGCTCGGCGCGGTGACGTAATTCGCCTGGTAGCGCGGGTGCGAGTAAATACGGCCCGGCGTCTTCGCGAACAGGGCGTTGCTGTTGTAGTAGTCGTACCGCACACCCAACTCGAGAACGACGTCGCCCAGGTCGAGGCGGTCCGCCGCGAACAAGCCGTACTTCAGCGGGTCGACCCGGTAGGCATCCATCGCGAACTGCCGCAGGAAGCCCGATTGCCAATAGCCGAGGTTCGTTTTCACGAAGTCGCCGCCGAATTGGAACCGGTTGTACCGATTGGCCTGGAAGTCGACGTTGCCGCGGCCGGTGTACCGGGTCTCCTGGTACAAGGTGCCCACGACATTCATGCCCTCCGTGCGCCATCCGCCCGCCTGCATCCCGTAGGGGTTCATCCGGTAAGGCTGGCGGTTCTCCAAGTCACCATCGTTCAGGAAGGGCACCCGCGTCCCGGTGTTGGTCCGGATGTTCCGGATGATCTGCTCTTCGATCGGGAACGGGAAGCCGCCGAAGTTGAAGTCGATCGACCCGAGCTCGAGCCCGAGCCCGGGGCTGCGCGAGCCGGCCTCGTAGGCCGGGTCGAGCGGTCCGGCGATCGTCCGGTCCTGCTGGCGCGAGAAGTTCAGGTTCAACGACAGCGCCCGCTCGGCGCCGCGGATGAACGTATGGCTCGCGTCGAGCACGACGTAGCGGCTGGTGTTGTGGAACCCCGTATAACTCGCCGGATCGCCGATCACGGTGCCGGGGGTGTTGCGCCCCTGCTGGCCGCTGGCGAAGCCCGACAACGCGAGGCGCGAACCCTGACCGTAGGTGTACTGCAGCTTGCCGGACAGCGTCGCGTCCGTGGTCCAGTCGAACGGGAAGCGACGGCCCTCGCACTCGACACCGAAGTTCTGGCTGGCGTCGCACTGGCCGCTGAACTGCACGAACCGCGGAATCGAAACGGCTTCCGTCGGCGACACGTTGACCACCGTGTCGAGCCCGCCCGTCACGTACGACGCGTTCCTGTCCTGGCCCATGCCGCGGAAGTCCGACAGCTTGCCCTGCAGAATGCTCGAAAAGAAGAACGTGAGGTTCTGGACCTTCGGGATGGGTCCACCCACGTTTGCTTCGAAGCGGTTGTAACCGACGCTGATCCCGTTGCCGAAGGGTGCGTCGCTCTCCACCGACACCGAGCCGTCGTAGGTCTGTCCACCGGCGCGGGTCGTGAAGGAAATGACGCCCGACTGCGCATCGGCGAACTCGACGCCGAGCGCCCCCGTCGTGACCGAGGCCTCTTCCACCGCGTTGGTGCCGAGGTTGACGCGCTGCGAACCGCTGTTCTGTGCGCGTACCGGCGCGCCGTCGATGTAGACGTTCGCCTCGCCGGGTCGGCCGCCGCGAATCGAGACGCCCGCGCTCGCGCCCGACTCGACCACGCCGGGCTGAACGGCGATGATATTCCGGATGTCGTCGACCGGCAGATTATCGACCAGCTGCTGCGAGACGGTGGTCTTTGATGCCACTTGGTCGCGCGGCACGATCGGGTTCGCGGCGGCCGTCACGGTCACGCCGGTCAGCACGACCGCGGACGACTGCATCTTCACGTCGACCGTGATCGTGTTACCGCCCGTCACGCGAACGCCCCGCACCTCCGCCGGCGCGTAGCCGATGAACTGGGCACGCACCGTGTAGGTCCCGACGGGCACGTTGTTGATGAAGTAGTAGCCCTTGTCGTTGCTGATCGCGCCGAACGATGTTCCGACGACGAACACCTGCGCGTTCGCGATCGCGACGCCGGCCTGGTCTGACACCGTACCTTCGACCTTCCCCGTTGTCTGCTGCGCCGAGAGCGGCGAGGTCGCGATCACCAGTGCGATCGTGAACCCGACACTCAGCGCGAGGAAGCGGCCGAAAGCGCTCCGCACACGATGAGTCATGGATGCGTCCTCCAAAAACGTGAATGCGCGTGGACTACCGGACAAAAACGACGAGGTCGACACGCCACCTCCCCTCGGTGTGTACGTACCCGACGGCTCAAGCACTGCTGTTTTGGTAAGCTGTCCCGACGTCAGCGATGCGTCAAGGCAACACCACGTCAACATCATAGGGCGCGTCTGTCCCCCCGAGGGGACAGGATGACGGGGCAGCGGCCGCGATAATGCAGCCCACCGGCGAGACCCGCAAGACCCCCCTGCGCGCGCCTCAAACCAGCAGCAAGTCTGTCTGGGGCACTCCCGGCGTCACTTCCGGTCCGGTTTCGGAGAGAAACACGTTGATCTCGCTCCGCATCCCGAAGCGGCCGGTGAGGTAGATCCCCGGCTCCACTGAGAAGCCGATCCCCGCGAGCAGCTCGCGGTCGTCCGCGGTCTCGAAATTGTCGAGGTGCGGGCCCGAGCCGTGCAGGTCCCGGTCGATCGAATGACCGGTGCGGTGCGGAAAAGCATCGCCATACCCTGCTGCTCGGATGACCTCCCGGGCTGAATCGTCGAGCTCGGCCCCGGTGACCGGCGCCCTTCCCCAGCGCTCGCGCAACCTGGCGACCGCCGCGTCGCGGGCGCCGCGCACGGTCTCCCACACGCGCCGCACCTCGGCGTCGGGCGCGCGCCCGGTGAACCCCATCCACGTCTGGTCGGCGAACACGGTGCCACGCGTCGGCCCCGCCCACAGGTCGAGCAACAAGACCTCTCCTGTCTGGAGGCGGCGGTCCGCGCCTTCGCGCGGCTCGTAGTGGGGGTTCGCCGCGTTCGCCTGAAAACCGACGATGGGCGGGTGATCCGTCACGAGCCCGGCCCGGCCGAACGCGTCCATCACGCGCCGCTGCACCGCCGTCTCGCGCACCTCGGAGCCGCGGGCCAGCTCACTCCCGGCCCAACGCAGCGCCTCCTGCGCGATGGTAGCCAACGCCTCGGCAGCGCGCCGGTGCCCCGCCAGCTCCCCCGGCGACCAGCGCGCCGCGAAGCGCGTGACCAGTGAGGCCGAGGGCACCACCCGCGCGCCCAACCCTTCGAGCAGTTGGACGACGCCGTGGGGAACGCGATCCAGGTACGGCACCGCGTCGCGCGGCGACACTTCCATCGCGAGGGTCTTTCCCTTGACGAGGGGACCGAGTGTGGCGTGCAGCTCGCGCCACGCGGCGTAGGGGCGCACCTCGCCGGGGAATCCGTCGAACGACGCCAGCTCGATGCGGTGCGCGACCGCCACCGGCCGTCCCGCCTGCGGCCGCGGCAGCAGGACGAAGAATCGTCGCGTGCCCATGCCCTGAATGCCGAGCACGCGCGTCGCCACGGGGTTCACGCCGTGGAAGTCGTACAGCAGCCAGCCGTCGGCGCCGAGTCCCTTGAGCATCTCATCGAGCGCGCCGAAATCAAATCCGTCGAGCAGCGCGGTCATGTCAATGGTGTCGGGGGTCGGGCGTCGCGGCGCGCCACTCGCACGCGGACGCGCCCGTCGCGCGGCACGCGGTGTGAAGCATGGCGCCCTCGTACCCGACGAGCAGTCGCAACAGCTCGGCGAGCGCCGCGCCGTAGAAGCCGCAGGCCGCGCCGTCGGGCGTGGCGTTGATGGCGATGGAATCGGCGACGCGGGCGACCGGGACGTGCCGCTCGCGCGTCAGGTCCGCGCCGAGGACGGCGCGCGCGGCGCGCCGCGCGGAGAAGTGCCCGAAGAGCCGCAGCGGGGGGAAGACCCGCCGCACCGCGCGCCGTGCCGCGCGACGCCCCGCGTCGGCGAACACGAGATCGGCATCCGGCCGCCGCCCCACCAGCCGGAGCAGCGCTTCGACGAGCCCGCCGTCCACGCGCGCATCGCGCCGTACGAGCTGCTCGTACTCGGCGAGCTGCATGGCGACCGTGGGCGAGAGCCCCAGTCGCTTGACGAGGAGTTCCTCGGCGAATTCGGTGAGCCCGTCCTCGACCGGCGTGTCGAGATTCTTGACCGCCTCGAGGACGGTGAGCGGAACGATGCTATGCACCACGGCGGGCGAAACCTAGCACCCCATTGCGTAACTCGGGAGCCCGGACGAGCCTTACAGGAACAACGATGGCCACCCCCAACCAGGTCGACGAGAAGCGCGAGAGCTTCGAGCGCGAGGCGCTCGTGCACCTCGACGCGCTGTATCGCGTCGCCCTGCGCCTCACCAACAACGCCGCCGACGCCGACGACCTGGTGCAGGAGACCATGCTCAAGGCGTACCGCGCCTGGGACCAGTACGAGAAGGGTACGAACGCCAAGGGGTGGCTCCTGACTATCCTCCGCCACGCCTTTATTAATGAATACCGCCGCCGCACCCGGCACCCCGAGAACGTGGATCTGGACACCATCGAGCCCTTCGCGGTGTTTGGGGAGATACAGGATGACGACCCCCAAGGGGCGTTTTTCGACAAGATCGTGGACGACGAGGTGCTCCGGGAAATCGATAAGCTCCCGGAAGCGTTCCGGGAGACCCTCGTGTTGAGCGACGTCGAAGGCATGTCGTATCAGGAGATCGCGAAGATTCTCGAGATTCCGGTGGGAACCGTGAAGTCGCGTCTGTTCCGCGCCCGCAAAGTGCTCCAGGCTCGGCTGTACGGCTACGCCGTCAGCCAGGGCTACATCAAGGGAACGCCGGCATGAATTGTCGTGAGTGCGTGGAGCACCTGTACGAATTCCTCGACCGGGAAGCCACCCCGGAGCTGGAACGCGACATCCGCCAGCACCTCGAGGAATGCCCGCCCTGCGGCGAGCAGTTCGACTTCGAGGCGATCTACCTCAAGTTCCTGCGCGCCCGGTGCCGAACTCAGGGCGCGCCGGAGGAGCTGAAACGGCGCGTGCTGCGCGAGCTGTTCGGCGAGTGAAATGGCTGACCGCGGCGGGCGCAGCGGCAGCGCTCGCCGTCGGGACGGCGACGGTCTGGGGGATGGGATGGCGAGGCTTGCTGCTGCTCCTCGCTTTTTTTGTTTCTGGGAGTCTGTTGACGCGGGGGGGTGGCCGTCGCAACGCGCGACAGGTGGTGGCGAACGGCGGCGTGGCAGCCGTGGCGGCGCTCGTCGGCAGCTGGCCCGCATTCGCCGGCGCAGTAGCCGCCGCCGCCGCTGACACCTGGGCGACGGAGATCGGCGCCTTCTCACGCACTACTCCGCGGCTGATTACGAGCGGAGCCCCGGTCCCCCGCGGCGCCAACGGCGGTATCACGCTCCTGGGAACGGCGGGGGGGGTAGCGGGGGCGGCGGTGATAGGAGCCCTGTTCTTGCTGCTGGGACCCCGGGCCACCGGCCCGGGGTCAGCCCACCCTGGCTGGGGCGCGGTGGTGGTAGCAGGAGCCGGTGTGTTAGGCATGCTATTCGACTCGCTCCTGGGCGCCACGGCGCAGGGACCCGAGGACAAATGGCTGGACAACGACGGTGTGAACCTCGCGATGACGCTCGCCGGGGCGGGCATCGCCGCCGCCGGATGGCGCCTGTGCTGCTAGGATGACGCACTGGGACGCCGTGGTCGTCGGGGCGGGGCCGGCCGGCTCCGCGACTGCGCTCCTCCTCGCCCGCGGCGGCGCGCGCGTCCTGCTGCTCGACCGCGCCCGCTTCCCTCGCGACAAACCCTGCTCGGAGTACCTGAGCCCCGAATCGACGACGGTGCTGCAGCGCCTCGGCGGCGGCGTCCTGGAAGCCGTCGGGGCGGCTTCGCACGCGCGGCTCACGGGCATGAAGGTCGTCGCG
>Ga0193739_1000062_pt1 | contig 25309 bp, 28 predicted proteins | sample L2a2metaG_FD_144926 | JGI IMG/M metagenome (GOLD analysis project Ga0193739, IMG submission 144926) | Soil microbial communities from a riparian zone of the East river system, Colorado, United States - L2a2 | ecosystem: Environmental > Terrestrial > Soil > Riparian zone | place: USA: East River...
AATGCCGAACTACTCGATCTGAGCTTGACACTCCGCAGGCCGAGGTCTACTGTAGCGCCCGGCATTCCGACGTTTCGTCGGTCCCACTGACACCCGAGGAGCGCATGGACCTTTTCCGACGGAAGAGCGTCACCGACCTGCAGACCGAGGCGCTGACGGACCAGAGCCTCAAGCGGGCGCTGGGCGCGCTGAACCTGACGATGCTCGGCATCGGCGCCATCATCGGGACCGGCATCTTCGTCCTGACGGGCACCGTCGCCGCCCTGAACGCCGGGCCGGCAGTGGTCCTCTCGTTTGCGCTCGCCGGCATCGCCTCGATCTTCGCGGCCCTCTGCTACTCCGAGTTCGCGTCGCTCGTGCCGATGGCGGGCAGCGCCTACACGTACGGGTACGCGACGCTGGGCGAGTTGATCGCCTGGATCATCGGCTGGGACCTCGTGCTGGAGTACGCGCTCGGCGCGGTGACCGTCGCGATCGGCTGGTCGGGCTACGTCGTGTCGTTCCTGCACGACGTCGGCTTCGACGTCCCGGCGGTGCTCTCCGCGGCGCGCGGCACGGTGCTCATCGAAACGGCCGACGGTTGGAAGGCGGTGAGCGATGCGCTGCTGCAGAGCATTTCCGCGGGGGGGGTCGATCCGAACGCCCTGCCGCACGCGACCGCGATCTTCAACCTCCCCGCAGTGATCATCATCGGCCTCGTCACGACGCTCCTCGTCATCGGCATCAAGGAGTCGGCGAACTTCAACAACATCATCGTGTTCGTGAAGGTCGCCGTGGTCCTGCTGTTCATCATCTTCGCCGCGCACGCCATCAACCCGGACAACTGGCACCCCTTCATTCCGCCGCAAACCGTCAAGGACGGCCTGCCGGTGCCGGGCGAGTTCGGCTGGAGCGGGGTGTTTACGGGCGCCGCGATCGTGTTCTTCGCCTATATCGGATTCGACGCGGTCAGTACCGCCGCGCAGGAGGCCAAGAACCCGCAGAAGGATATGCCGATCGGCATCATCGGGTCGCTGCTCATCTGCACGGTGCTGTACATCCTGGTGGCTGGGATCGCGACGGGCGTGATGAGCTACAAGGAGCTGAACGTTCCCGACCCGATCGCCGTCGTGGCGGACCGCGCCGGCCTCGGCTGGATGGCCACCCTGATCAAGCTGGGCGCGATCGCCGGATTGTCGTCGGTGATCCTGGTGATGCTCCTGGGGCAGTCGCGCGTGTTCTACTCGATGTCGCGCGACGGCTTGCTGCCGGCGTTCGTGAACAAGGTGCACCCCAAGTTCAAGACGCCGTACCTCACGTCCATCGTCACGGGCGCGGTGGTCGCGTTCTTCGCGGCGATCCTGCCGATTCGCGACGCCGCGAGCCTGGTGTCCATCGGCACGCTGCTGGCGTTTGTGATCGTCTCGATCGGCATCCTGGTGCTGCGGGTGCGGGAACCGAACCTGCCTCGGGTCTTCAAGACGCCGTGGGTCTGGTTCGTGGCGCCGGCCGGAGCGCTCTCAGCCGCCTACCTGATGAAATCCCTGCCGCCCGTCACCTGGGAGCGGCTGGGCATCTGGTTCGTGTTCGGGATGATCATCTACTTCGCGTACGGCGTCCGGAAGTCGAAGCTGGCGAACAAGGTCTGACGCGCGTCCGGCGTAGTTTTGGGGCATGAAAGCGCGCTGGGTTCGCTGGCTCGGGTTGTGGACGCTGCTGGGCCTCGCCTCGAGCGTGCAGGTCTACCTTGCGCACCACCGGCTCGCGACCAATCCCTATACCTGGCCCCAGGCCCTCCTGGCCGGGCTCTCGTCCTGGTATCTGTGGGGTCTGCTCGCGCCCGTCGTCGCGTGGCTCGGCCGCCGCTTCCAGGTCGACCGCGCCAACTTCGGGCGGCATTTCTTCATTCACCTGGGCGCCAGCCTCGATCTCGCCCTTTTGCACCTCGTGGTCGCGGTGTGGGTTCAGGCGCACAGCTCGTTTGCGCAGAAGCTGGTGGACGACTTCGCGCTCTACTACCACTGGAACGTCGTCGTCTACTGGGCGATCCTCGGCATCGTCCACGCGCTCGACTACCATCGCGACCTGGAGCAGCACCGCGCGCAGGCGGCCAGGGCCGAGGCGCGGCGACCGGCGGAGCGCCTGCTCGTGGCCGATGACGGGCGCAGCCTGTTCGTGCGCACCGCCGACGTGGAGTGGATCGAGGCGGCGAGGAACTACGTGCGGCTGCATGCGGGGCCCCGGAGCTACGTCGTGCGCACCACCCTCGCGGCGCTCGAGGCGCAGCTCGACGGCGAGCGGTTCCGCCGCACCGGCCGCTCCGCGCTCGTCAACGTGGATCGCGTGCGCGAAGTGCAGCCGTGGTTCCACGGCGATGCGATCGTAATTCTCGAGAGCGGCGCGCGCGTGACGCTGTCGCGGCGCTACCGCGCCAACCTGCTGGGCGCCGCCGTCCCCTAGTCCCACCCGCCCCTCGGCGAGTCCCACTCGTCCCACCGTGCTCGCGCCAGTCGCGAGCGCGGCCAGATTGTCTGGATGACGAGCAGCCTCTTCGCCACGAAGTCGATCGCCGCTCTGCGGGCGGAAGCCGACGCGGTCTCGGAGCACTCCCTCAAGCGCAGCCTAGGTCCGTTCAACCTCGTCGCGCTGGGCATCGGGGCCGTCATCGGGGCGGGGATCTTCGTCCTGACCGGCCAGGCCGCCGCGCTGCACGCCGGGCCCGCCGTGCCGCTCTCGATGGCCCTGGTCGGCGTTGCCTGCACCTTTGCCGCGCTGTGCTACGCCGAGATGGCGAGCGCGGTCCCCGTCGCCGGCAGCGCCTACACCTACGTCTACGCCACGATGGGCGAGCTGGTCGCCTGGATCGTCGGGTGGGACCTGGTGCTGGAGTATGCGGCGGGCGCCGCCGGCGTCGGCGTGGGCTGGTCTGGGCACTTCGTCTCCCTGGTGGGCCTGTTCGGGGTGCAGCTGCCGGAGGTGCTGACGATGTCGCCCACCGTGTGGTGCACGGTTGCCCAGGTCGGTACGATGGCGGCGCCGGGGTGCGCCCATGCGGGCCTCAATTTCACCGGCGCCATCGTCAACCTCCCCGCCGTGTTCATCGTGGCCCTGATGTCGACGGTGCTGGTGATCGGGATCCGCGAATCGGCGCGGGTGAATAACGCAATCGTGATCATCAAGGTCGCGATCGTCCTGCTGGTGGTCATCGTGGGCCTGTCGCACATCACGCCGGCCAACTGGAAGCCGTTCATCCCTCCCAACACCGGCGAATGGGGCACGTTCGGCTGGTCGGGCGTGCTGCGCGGCGCGGGACTCGTGTTCTTTGCCTACATCGGCTTCGACGCCGTCTCGACCACAGCGCAGGAAGCCAGGAACCCGCAGAAGGACATGCCGATCGGCATCCTGGGATCGCTCGCCATCTGCACGCTACTGTACATGATGGTGTCGGCGGTGCTCACCGGCATGGTGCCCTACACGGAGCTGAACCGGCCGGCGCCGATGGCGTACGCGATGCAGCTGGTCGGCGCGCCGTGGGGTGTCCGCGTGGCGCTCGACGTGGGGGCCGCGCTGGGATTGGGCTCCGTGATTCTGGTGATGCTGCTGGGGCAGTCGCGCGTGTTTTTCTCGATGTCGCGCGACGGCCTGCTCGGTCCCTGGGCCGGCAAAGTCCATCCGAGATTCCGCACGCCGTATCTCTCGACGATTTACACGGGCATTGCGGTCGCACTGGCGACGGGACTCCTGCCCCTGCAGCTCCTGGGACAGCTGGTGAACATTGGCACGCTGCTGGCATTCGTCCTGGTCTGCGGCGGCGTCTGGATCCTGCGCTCCAAGCGGCCCGACCTGGACCGGCCGTTCAGGACGCCGCTCGTGCCGTTGGTGCCGATCATGGGCATTCTCTGCTGCTTCGGATTGATGCTGACGCTGCCCGCCGATACATGGATCCGGCTCTTGGTGTGGCTGATCATCGGGTTCGCGATCTACTTCGGGTATAGTCGCAAACATTCGGTCTTGCAGCGCGAGATCAAAGGCGTGAAACAAAAGGCGTAGAGGAAAGACGTCGAAAGAGGCGTAGAAAGGAGGCGTCGAACACGGTTCTGTTCGACGCCTCTTATCACGCCTTTCTCTTACGCCTTTGCCCGACGCCCCTGTTGTACGTATTTATCGTCATGCCTGTAAACGGTGTTTCCATCCCCCCCGAGCGCGCCCGCGCCGCCCAGGAAATCGCTGGCTACCTCACCCCTGAGCGCCGCGTCGTGTTGACGACGCACGTCAACGCCGACGGCGACGGCGTTGGGAGCGAGATCGGGTTGTGGCATCTGCTCAAGGCGCGCGGAATCACCGCTACGATCGCGAATCCCACCGGCATCCCCGAACGCTTCGACTTCCTCGTCCCCGACGGCGCCGATGCATCCGATCGCGCGGCGCGCGAAATCGAGCGCGCCGACGTGATCGTCGTGCTCGACATCGGCGACCTCGGCCGTCTCGGCGACCTGGGGCACGCGGTGCGGCAGCGCGCCGCGCCCACCGTGTGCATCGACCACCACGTCAGCCCGGGATCGCTCCCCGCCGGTCCGCGGCTCATCGCCCCGGAGGCTACCGCCACCGCCGAGCTGGTGTTCGATCTCGCGAGCGCGCTCGGCTGGCCCTTGAATCCCGAAAGCGCGCGCGCGTTGTACGTCGGCATTTTGACCGACACCGGCGGCTTCCGGTTCTCGAACACATCGGCGCGCGCGCTACGCGTCGCGGCGGCGCTGCTCGAGCGGGGCGTGGATCCAGAGGGGATTTACGAGGCGGTCTACGCCAGCGCGCCGGAGGGCCGGATCCGGCTCACCGCCGAGGTGCTCCAGACGTTGGTGGTGGAGCCCGACGTGGGACTCGCGTGGGTCACCGTGCCCCCCGACGCGCTCGACCGCCACGGCGCCACAGCCGACGATCTCGACGGCATCGTCGAGTTCCCGCGGTCGATCGCCGGCGTGCGCCTCGCGCTGCTGTTCCGCCAGATCGCCAACGGCCGCATCAAGGTGTCGTTCCGCTCGATGGGCGCGGTGGACGTCGCCGACCTGGCGCATCAGTTCGGCGGCGGCGGCCACAAGAAGGCCGCGGGCGCCTCGTTCGAGGGCTCGATGGCCGACGTCGAGAAGAAGGTCCTCGCCGCGTCGCGCCTGTACCTCAAGGAGCACGGCGAACGGCGGGCGGTGAAGCGCTAGGGCCTAGGGATCGATCGGCGGCGCCTGCGACAGCGGGCCGAGTCCCAACCCGCCGATCTTGCCATCGGGGGTGATGACCCAGCGCAGCAGGAACGGCTCGCTCATATCCGAAAATTTCGCCGTGCGCCAGTACTGCGTGGCGCCATTCCGCTTCACGAACTTCTCTTCGATGACCGCCATTTCGGTCCCCGCGCGCACTGCGACTTGCTCCATCCGTGCGGTGAGCTGCTGCCGCTGCGTCGAGTCGCGCCCGCCCGAAGCGTAGTGCGCGAGGAGACTGTCGACCTGACCCGTGTAGAACCAGGCCGTGTATTGGCGCGCGAGCGCCAGGGTATCGGGCTTTTGAGGAGCGGGGCTCGTGGGAGCCTGCAACAGTGCCATCAGAAGAATTGGATGCACGGACAACGCCTCAATGAGGGGATGTCGTTCTGACGAGTACCGCCGACACAGGGTTTCAGGCTACATTCCCGACGTGCCACGCTCAGATCTTACACAAGCTGTCCGCGACGCACTCGCCGCCGTGCAGAACCCACGGCTGGGGCGCGACTTAGTCGCGGCGGACATGGTCAAGGACCTCGCCGCCGACGACGCCGGAGCCGTGACCTTCACGTTCGTCCTGACGCGCGAGGATCCTGCTTCGCTGGTACGCGATGCCCGCAAAGCCGCCCAAGCGGTTTCGGGCGTGACGGCGGTCAAGGTGAACGTGGTGGACGCCGCCGGCGCCGGAGCGGGGGCGCAGCGACGGGGCACCCGTCCCTCTTCCCCCGTCCCCCCTCCCCCAACTCCCGACGAGATGCCGGCGCTCGGCAAAGTGCTGGCGATTTCGAGCGGCAAGGGCGGGGTGGGGAAGTCCACAGTCTCGGCGAACCTCGCCGCGGCGCTCGCCAAGCAGGGTCACCGCGTCGGCCTGATGGACGCGGACATCTACGGGCCCAACATCCCGCGCATGTTCGGGCTCTCGGGCGGCGACAAGCCCGAGGTGCGCGGCGGCAAGATCCAGCCGCTCGAGGCCCACGGCGTGAAGCTGATGTCGCTCGGCTTCATCGTGGAGCGGGACGCGCCGGCGATCTGGCGCGGCCCCATCATCATGAAGATCATCCAGCAGTTTCTGCGCGACGTCGCGTGGGGCGAGTTGGATTACTTCATCGTCGACCTGCCGCCGGGTACCGGCGACGCGCAGCTCTCGCTCACGCAGGCGATCCGGCTCCACGGCGCGGTGATCGTCACGACGCCGCAGGAGATGGCAGTGGGCGATTCGCTGCGCGGTGCAAAGATGTTTGAAAGAGTCGGCGTGCCCGTCGTGGGCATCGTCGAGAACATGAGCTACTACGTCTGCCCGCATTGCGGCGACCGCTCCGAGGTCTTTCTGGCCGGCGGCGGCGGACGGCTCGCCGCGGAAGTGGGCGTGCCGCTCCTCGGCCAGATCCCGCTGCAGGCGGGGATGCCCGCGCTCGCCGACCGCGGGGAGCCGATCGTCGTCGCGCAGCCGGACTCGCCCGCCGGCATCGCTCTCGCCGAGCTCGCGAAGGCCGTCGCGGCGCGCGCCGCCGGCCTCGCGCCGGCTCTGCCGATCACCGCCCGCTGACGTGCGGCTGCTCGCCGCAGCCGCCTTGCTCCTGCAAGCCCCCGACCGCGCAGAGCTCCGGTCGGGGCTCGACACGTTGTACGCCGGCGAGTTCGCCCTCGCCGCCGCCCATTTCGAGCGCCTCGCCGCCCGCGACACCACTGATCCCGCACCGCTCGTGTTTCAGGCCGGTGCCTACATCTGGTGGGCGTCGGCTCTCGACTCGGCAAACTTCGAGCGGCAACGCATCGACTCGTTGCTCAACCGTTCGATTGCTCGCGCCAGGGAGTTGGGGGAGGTCGGCGACTTCTGGCGCGCTACGGCGCTCGGCTACCGCGCGCGGGAGCGGGATCTGCACGGCCAGTCGTGGGGCGCCGCCAAGGACGGCAAGGCGATGCGCGACATCTATCGCCGCCTGCTCGCGGCCGACTCGTCGTGCGTGGACTGCTACCTGGGGCTCGGCGTCTACCACTACGGCCTCGCGCGGGCCAGCGCGCTGGCGCGGCTGTTCGCCAAGATCATCGGCCTCGGGAGCGGCAACGCCGAGACGGGGATCCGCTACATGCGGCGAGTGGCCACCGAGGGCGATCTAGCGAAGGTCGAGGCGACCTGGGTCCTCGCGGCGGCGCTGGTGCGCGAGGCAGCGCGCGACGACGGGGGGCGGGTCGTGTTGGAGCAGGAAGCGCGCGGCTACGTGCAGCGGCTCGCCGATCGCTATCCCGCGAACCCCGTGTTCCAGCGTTTCCTGCGCGAGGTTCAGTGATGGCGGGTACCCTCACCCGTCCTCACCCCCTTTCCCCCTCTCCTTTCAGGAGAGGGGGGACGACACCCGACGTTCGTTCCCCCTCTCCCGAAGGGAGAGGGGGTCAGGGGGTGAGGACGACGGCGCGGGGTGGCGCATGATTATCACGCTGTTAACCGACTTTGGTCTCTCTGACTCATACGTCCCCGAGGTGAAGGGCGTGCTGTTGTCGCGCGCGCCGAGCGCGGTGCTGGTGGACGTCACGCACCAGGTTGCGCCGGGAGATGTGCGCGCGGGGCAGTATCTTCTGGCGCGCAGTTGGCGGCGGTTCCCGGCGGGGACGGTGCATCTCGCCGTCGTGGACCCGGGTGTCGGAACGTCGCGGCGCGCGCTCGCCGCTCTAGCCGGAGGTCATTTCTTCGTCGCGCCAGACAACGGGTTGCTGTCGTTTCTCGAGAAGCCACGCTTCGTCTCACTCCCGATTCCCGCCGACGCCGCGCCCACGTTTCACGGCCGCGACGTCTTCGCACCCGCGGCTGCCGCGCTCGCGAGCGGGAGACGCCTCGAGGACCTGGGCTCATCTATCACCGACGCGACGCACACCCCCCTCCCCACACCCCATCACGACGGCACCGCGGTGATGGGTGAGGTGCTTTACGTCGATCGCTTCGGGACGCTCATCTCGAACATTCCGGGTCCCGATGTCGAGCCGGGCGTGCGGATCCGCGTTGCGGGCACGGACGTCGGCGCGCTGCGTCGCACATTCGGCGACGTGGAGCGCGGCACGTTGGTGGCGTTAGTGGGGTCGGGTGGTACGGTGGAGATTGCCGTGCGGGACGGCAGTGCGGCGCGGTTGTTGGGCGTCGGTGTCGGGGCGGAAGTGCGAGCGTGAACTTGGCGGTAATGGGGCGGTAAAGGGGCGGTACGGGGGCGGTAGGCGGCGGTACGGGTACCGCCCCTTACCGCCCCCTACCGCCTCTTACCGCCCTTCCCAATCCCCCGAGGGAGTCGGGACTTTCACCTTCGCCATGACTCGGTCGGCAAACCCGGCGGCCGGCCCGTAGTGCGGCAGCTGGACCAGCTCTAGAATGACCTTGCGCTCCCGCTGCGCGATTTCGCGGCACAGTGAGCAGTCGGCGAGGTGAATCGCCCGCTGGGCGCCCAGAAGTCCCAGGGCCCAAAGCTCGAGCTCGTCGGTGGTGAGGTGCATTTCAGGATGATTCATTGGGTACCCTTACGGGCCTCCCCCTAGCCCCGGTTTCACTCCCGGCGGTCTTCAAGGTAAACCCGCAATTCGTTGCGGGCACGATGGATATACGTCTTCACGGTGCCAAGCGGCAACTCTAGAGACTCGGCGATTTCCTCGTACGAATACCCCTCCACGTGGCGTAGCAGGATGCAGGAGCGGTACTCGGGGCGCAGCTTCGAGATCGCCTTCTCGATCGCCGTCCCCAGCTCGCGGCTCTCGACCTGCTGCAGCGGACTTTCCCCCAGGTCCCCGAGCTGCAGCGAGGTGGCGCGCATCTGCTCCGGCGTCTCGGCCGAGGGTGAGCCGTCCAGCGACAACGTATCGAGATGCTTCTTGCGCAGGTGATCGATCGCCGCGTTGTTCGCGATCTTGAAAATCCACGACGAGAACTTGAACTCGGGACGATACGACTTGATGCCGTTGAGCACTTTGATGAACGTTTCCTGCGCCAGGTCTTCGGCGAGCGCGCGGTCTCGTACCATGCGGTACAGGAGCGAAAAAATCGGGCGCTCGTAACGACGCACGAGCTCGCGGAACGCGGCCTCGTGCCCCTGCTTTGCCCACGCCACGACCTGCTGATCGCTGGCGCCCGTTAAGTGATCGGGCCTATCTTTCGCGCCTATGGCGGCTCCCCCTACTGGTCGATCGGCTGCGTATGTGCGCGGCATGTTCACCGCCATCGCACCGCGCTACGACTTCCTGAACCACCTGCTCAGCCTCAACGTGGACCGCTCCTGGCGCCGCGCGGCGGTCGCGCGGCTCGGCTGGGAGTCGCGCCCCGGCGGCGTCTATCTCGACCTCTGCGCCGGCACCCTGGACCTCGCCGCGCAGCTCGCGCGCCAACCGGGGTTCTCGGGCACCGTGCTCGGCGCCGATTTTGTCGTGCCGATGCTCGTCCGCGGCAAGCACAAGGCGCCCCGCACGGTGCCGGTGGGCGCCGATGCGCTGGCGCTGCCGTTTCCGGACGCCGCCTTCGACGGCGCGCTCGTCGGCTTCGGGGTCAGGAACCTCGCGGACCTGGACGCCGGCCTGGTTGAAGCGGCGCGGGTGCTGAAGCCCGGAGCGCGGTTCGTGATCCTCGAGTTCGCGACGCCCCGCTTCGCGCCGCTCCGCGCCGTCTATCTCTTCTACTTCCGCCACATTCTCCCAGCCGTCGGCCGAATGGTCTCGAAACATAGAGACGCCTATACCTACCTGCCAGAGTCGGTGCTCGCGTTCCCCTCGCCCGAGGCGCTGGCGCGACGCTTCACCGCGGCGGGCTTCCACGACGTGGGGTTCGAGCTGCTGACCGGCGGCATCTGCGCCGTCCACCATGGCACTCGATAACCTTCGCGCCTTTGTCGGCGCGATCGACGCTGCGGGAGAGCTGGCCCGCGTCGAACGGCCGGTGTCGGTGGACAAAGAGATCACCGAAATTGCCGATCGCTGCATGAAGTCCTCTGCGTTCGGGGGCGGCGGCCCGGCGCTCTTGTTCGCGAAGCCGACGCTGCGCTCGGGAGGGGCGTCGCGCTATCCCGTCGCCGTGAATCTGTTCGGCTCCGAGCGGCGCATGGCGATGGCCTTGGGCGTCGCGCGGCTCGACGAAGTCGGTGAACGGATCGCGGAGCTGCTCAATCTCAAAGTCCCCGACTCGCTGATGGGCAAGCTCGCGATGCTGCCGCGGCTCGCCGAGGTCGCCAAGTTCCCGCCCAAGACGATCAGCCGTCCGCCGTGCCAGGAGACGGTGATCAGGGGCGCGGACGTGGACTTCTCGACGTTTCCCGTGCCGATCTGCTGGCCCGAAGACGGCGGCCCCTATATCACGCTTCCCGGCGTGATCACGCGCGATCCCGTGTCGGGAGTGCGCAACGTGGGCATGTATCGCGTGCAGGTGCTCGGCAAGAACGAGCTGGCGATGCACTGGCAGCGCCACAAGGTGGGCGCGGCGCACTGGCGCGTCATGGCGGAGCGGGGCGAGACGATGCCGGTAGCGATCGCGCTGGGGGGCGATCCCGCCAGCATCTACGCCGCCTCGGCGCCGCTGCCGCCGACGATCGACGAGTATCTCTTCGCGGGATTCCTGCGCGGCGAGCCGGTGCGCCTCGCCAAGGCCGTCACCTCGGACCTCGAGGTCCCCGCCGAGGCGGAGATCGTGATCGAAGGGTTCGTGGACCCGCGCGAGGAGCTGGTGCTCGAGGGGCCGTTCGGCGACCACACCGGGTTCTACTCGCTCGCCGACTACTATCCCAAAGTGCACGTCACCGCGGTGACGCTGCGGTCCGATCCGATCTGGCCCCACACGATCGTGGGGCGTCCGCCGATGGAAGACTTCTACCTCGGCCACGCGACGGAGCGGATCTTCATGCCGTTGCTGCGGCTCACGATTCCCGAGATCGTCGATCTGCACATGCCCGCCGAGGGGATCTTTCACAATCTCGTGTTCGTGAGCATCGACAAGCAGTATCCGGGGCAGGCGTACAAGGTGATGAACGGGTTGTGGGGCCAGGGGCTGATGTCGCTCGCCAAGGTGATCGTCGTGGTGGACAAGGATGTGAACGTGCGCGATCCCAAGGAGGCGTGGTGGGTGGCGCTGAATCACATCGACCCGGAGCGCGACGTGCGCTTCACGATGGGGCCGATCGACGTGCTCGATCATTCGAGCCGCGGGTTTACGTACGGCTCCAAGATGGGGATCGACGCGACGCGCAAGTGGAAGGAAGAGGGGTTCACGCGCGAGTGGCCCAACAAGATCGTGATGGACGCCGCGACCAAGGCCAAGGTCGATGCGATGTGGAAGGAGCTCGGCATTGAGCTCTGACGTGCGTGAGGGTCAAACGTTTGCGGGCGAGTCGTTGCTCGTGCGCTACGTCAATTTCGTCAAGCTTCCCCACACGCTCTTTGCTCTCCCGTTTGCGCTCCTCGGTGTGATCGTCGCGTCGTACCGGTACCCGGTCACCTGGCAAACGGTCGCGTTGGTTGTCGTCGCGTTCACGGCGGCGCGATTCGTCGCGATGGGGTTCAATCGGATCGCCGACCGCGTGCTCGATGCCAAGAATCCCCGCACCAAGAACCGTGAACTTCCTACAGGACGGCTGACCTTAACACAGGCGTGGAAAGGCGTAATAACGGCGGTGTTAGTGTTTGGCATAGCTGCGTGGGCGTTGAACCCGCTCTGCTTTGCGCTGTCGCCGCTCGCGCTCGTCTGGATCGCCGGCTACAGCTACACCAAGCGCTTCACGCACTGGTCGCACCTCTGGCTCGGGCTGTCGCTGGCGATCGCGCCGGCGGGGGGCTATCTCGCGGTGGCGGGGACGTGGAGCGAGCCGTGGTGGCTGCTGCTCGCGATCGCCGCAGCGGTCACCTGTTGGGTGGCGGGGTTCGACGTCTTCTACGCGCTACAGGACGAGGCGTTCGACAGAGCCGAGCGGCTCAAGTCGCTCGTGGTGCGGCTGGGGCAGGGGCGAGCGATCTTCGCGGCGAAGCTCTTGCACGGGCTCGCGGTGGCCGCGCTCCTCGTGTTCGGTTGGGGCGCCGGGTTAGGCTGGCCCTACTACGTGGGTGTGGGGATTGGGGCAGGGTTGATCGCTTGGGAGCATCAACTCGTGAAGCCCGGAGACCTATCGAGACTCAACGCCGCCTTCTTCACGGCGAATGGCGTTGTCAGTATCGTGGTTTTTCTCGGCGCTCTCATCGACCGCGTGATATGAAGCGCAAGAAGCCGGTGCGGCGGGTGTCACGGCGGCCGGTGCCGCCGCCGCGGCCGCCCGCTCACCCGCGCAAGTCCGTCACCCCCAATCGGCGGGGGAGATGAGCAAGCTTCCGGTCATCCTGGCAATTACGGGAGCTTCCGGCGCCCCCTACGCCGTGCGGCTGCTCGAGCTGCTCGCGACGCACAACGTCCCCACCTGGCTGCTCATTTCACCGCACGGCTGGCGCCTTCTTGGCGAAGAGTGCGGCATCGACGACGATCGCGGGCTCACGCAGGCGACGGGCGGCGATTGGTCGAGCATTCGAGTGTTCGACGACAAAGACCGCGGCGCGAGTCCCGCATCGGGGTCCGCCAAGACCGCTGGAATGGTCGTGTGTCCCTGCTCGATGGGCACGGTGGCGGCGATTGCGCACGGCACGAGCCGCTCGCTGATCGAGCGTGCCGCCGACGTGGTGCTCAAGGAGCGCCGCAAGCTGATTCTCGTGCCGCGCGAGACGCCGCTGTCGCTCGTGCACTTGCGCAACCTCACTCTGGCAACGGAGGCCGGCGCGATCGTGCTGCCGGCGATGCCGGGGTTCTATCATAAGCCGGCGAAGGTTTCTGATCTCGTCGATTTTGTTGTACAGAGGATCCTAGATCATCTGGGAATCGACATCGCACTCACGAAGCGCTGGGAGGGATGACTGTGAAGCGACTGCTGGCGTTCACCGCATTGATAATGCTCGCGGCTTGCGGCGGCGAGCCCTCGGGTCCCGCCACCGTGGCGAGTGTCACAGTCACGCCCGGCACCGACACTCTCACCGCGCTGAACCAGACTCGGCAATTCACCGCCGTCGCGCGCGACGCGGGCGGCAACGTGCTCTCCGGCCGGACCGTGACGTGGAGCTCGCTGGCTGCGGGCGTGGCCAGCGTCGATCCCAGCACCGGCCTCGCGACCGCGGTGACCAACGGCTCCGCGACGATCCGCGCCACGATCGAAGGGATGCAGGGCGACGCCATCGTGACGGTCGCGCAGGCAGTGGCAACCGTGGTGGTCACGCCCGGCAGCACGGGGCTCGCGACCATCGGCGCCACGCGCCAATTCGCGGCCGTGGCGCGCGACGCCAACGCGAACACCGTGGCCGGCGTGCGCTTCCTCTGGCTCTCGTCCGATCAGTCCGTGGCAACGATCGATACGACAGGCTTGGCGACCGCAAAAAAGGGCGGGCTGACGACGATCACGGCGGCGGCGCAAGGGATTCCGGGCTATGCGACTCTCAGCGTGCTGCAGACCGCCGACCGGCTCGGGTTCCGCGTGGCCCCGCCCGTTTCGAGCGTCGCGGGCGAGATCTTCGCGACCGCCGTGCAGGTCGAGGTGCGCGACGCGGGCGGCGTCCTCATCCCCGACGCGCAGGTGGCCATCACCTTGACGGCATCCGGCGGGGTTTTGCGCGGTACCACGACCGTCAACGCGATCAACGGCGTCGCGAGCTTCAGCGGCCTCTGGATGGAGCTGGCGGGCACCGGCTTCACGCTGAGCGCCACGTCGTCCGGCCTGACGGCGGGGACCAGCTCGGCGTTCGCGATCGTGCACGGGCCCGTTGCGCGCGTGGCGATCACGACTACCCCCGGCACCGGTTTCGCGGGAGCGGCCTTGGCCCCGACGCCCGCGGCCACGCTGTACGATGAGTTCGGGAATGTGACGACGGGATCGACCGACTCCGTCACCCTGTCCGTGGCGCAAAGCGCGTTCGGCACGGACCTCGCGGGCACGACGCGTCGCCTCCCGGTGAGCGGTGTCGCGACCTTCCCCGGCGTCGCGATGACGAAGCCCGGCCTGGTGATGCGGGTCGGCGCCTCGGCTGCTGGGATCGCGTCGCTACCGTCCGACCCGATCGATCTGTTCGTCGACTTCACCGGGTTCGGCCTCGGGCCGCGCCACAGCTGTGCGATCGCCACTACCGGCGCCTTCTGCTGGGGCCAGGGAGACGCCGGCAAGCTCGGCACCGGCAGCACCGCGTCCGATTCCGTGCCGAATCTGGTGCGGGGTGGAGCCGTCTTCACGCAGGTAAGTGGGGGCTGGTTCGGCACCTGCGCCCTGAGCGCGACAGGTCACGTGTACTGCTGGGGCAGCGGCAGCCTCGGCCCCCCCGACTCGCTCGATACGCCGCTCGCGTTCGCGTCGATCACCTCGGGGTTCGCTCATAGATGCGGCCTCACGTCGGGTGGGGCAGCGTACTGCTGGGGCAGCAATTTCTACGGGCAGCTCGGCGCCGGCGCCGACACTTCCGCGGCGCTGCCGCTGCCGGTCGCGGGAGGGCTGACGTTCGCGCACATCGACGCGGGCTACGACCACGCCTGCGGCATCACGACCGACAGCCTCGCTTACTGTTGGGGCGACAATACGTACGGCCAGCTGGGTGACAGCACCGCCGACACCTCGAACGTGCCCGTGGCGGTGTACGGCGGGATGAAGTTTTCCGGCCTTGCCGCCGGTGCCACCCACAACTGCGCGATCGGGGTCAACCAGTACGCGTACTGCTGGGGGAGCAATTTCCTGGGCGGGTTGGGGAGCAACGCGAATTCGGTCGAGCGTATCCCGACCCCGGCGAGCAGCCTGACCTCATTCACGGCCCTCACGGCGGGGGACTTCTCCAGCTGCGGCCTGACGTCGACGGGTGAAGCCGTGTGTTGGGGCGGAATCGGCGGGGCGGGTCACATCATGATCACGGTGCCCGGGGGGAATACGTTCTCACGCATCGAGCTGGGCGGCTCGCAGGCATGTGGGCGGCGCAGCGATACGCGCATCGTGTGTTGGGGTGCGAATGGGGGGATGCTGGGCGATGGTACAACGGCCGACCGCACCACGCCGGTGCTGGTTTGGGGCCAGCAGTGAGTGACGCGCGGGAGCAGCTCGCGCGCGAGGTGAACCGCGAGGTCTATCACGAGGTGCGGGAGCTGTGGAAGGCGCATTCGATCGCCGAGGACCGGCGCGACATTCCGGGGTTGATCGCGACGCTCACGGATGATTGCGTCTACGAGGTGCTGCCCGGCGGGACGCGGTGGGAGGGCCACGCCGGTGCGGTGCGGTTCTATACCGAGCTGATCTCGGCGTTCCCCGACATCCACTTCGATCTGCAGAACATCGTAATCGGTCCGCAGGGCGTGTGCGAGGAGGCGAAGGTCACTGGCACGCACAAGGCGCGCTGGCTCGATCGCAAGCCGACGGGACAGAAGGTCGAGTTCCGCGTGGTGATCTTTTTCCCCTGGGATCTCGAGAAGAAGAAGTTCAAGGGCGAGCGCGTCTACTTCTTTCAGTGAGACTCGGCGTCATATCCGACACTCACGGGCTGCTTCGCCCTGAGGTGTTCGATGTCTTCAAGGAGATCGACCACGTCCTCCATTGTGGGGACGTGGGGACGTGGGATGTGGTAGTTGAACTGCGAGCTCTGGTCCCGGTAACCGCGGTGTTTGGCAACGTGGATGGGCATGACATTCGGGCAAAGCTTCCCCAAGTGGCAGAGATCGAGCTGGAGGGGTTTCGGATCGTCGTGACGCACGGCGATCAGCTGGGAAGTCCGACCCCCGCCAAGTTGCACGAAGCGTTTCCCGACGCCGAGATCATTTTGTACGGGCATACGCACAAACCCCTATTGGAACTTGTCGACAAGACGGTCACCGTGATGAATCCTGGTGGGGCGGGGGCGCCGCGGTTTGGGCTCTTGCCGAGTGTTGGGATCCTGGAGCTGGAGCCGGGGATACCGCCGAGGGGGAGGATCGTGCCCCTTGGGCGCAGCTAGCGCGGAGGGTTCGGCCGGTGTACGCTAGACCGGTAACGATTCTCAGGGAGGCCTCGTGGCGGATCTCAAGGCTCCACTCCGACGGTCACGGTCGGATCGCATGATCGCAGGCGTCGTCGCGGGACTTGCCAAGTATTTTGGTATCGATCCCACATTAGCCCGCGTTCTCTACGTCGTCGGCTCCGTTATTTCCGCCGCGTTCCCCGGCATCCTCATCTACGTCTTGCTCTGGGCGATCGTTCCTGAGGGCGACTAGGATCGAGGCGCGGAGCGGCCCCTAAACACGCGCTTGAAGCTGACGGCGCGCGTAGATTCGTAGCTTAGGGAATGAGTCTTCTTCAGCGCGCCGCAGCTAAAGCGCGATCCGTTAGACGGCGTTGTCCCCCTCGCTGAGGTGACGGTGGCTGTTCCTGGCTTTCAATCTTGGTTCATGCCGCTCCTAAAGCGGCTCGGCGATCGCAACGAACACGCCATTTCCGAGATGTACGGACAACTCGCTGATGATATGGGATTGTCGGCCGACGACCGAGCGACTCTCTTAGCCAGCGGCAGGCAGTACGTCTTCATGAACAGAATTGGGTGGGCACGAACGTACCTCAAGAAGGCGGGACTTGTGGTTTCGCCGTCTCGTGGGGTCCTGAGAATTACGCCCCGTGGGCTTGAGGTTCTCGCGCATCCACCCGAGAAGCTCAACGTCAGGTTCTTGAAGCAGTATCCAGAGTTCGTGGAATTTCATACCTATAAGGGGCCAGAGCGGGCGGCGGAACCGGGAGGAGCCGCAGATCCGGCCGAGGAAACGCCCCTAGAAACCTTGGAGCGCGTACAACGGGAGCTTGAGGCGTCAGTCGCCGAAGACCTGCTCGACCGGATCAAGGCGGCTACGCCAGCCTTTTTTGAACGCCTGGTCATCGACCTCTTGTTGGCAATGGGGTATGGGGGATCGCGTGAGGACGCGGGCAAGACGATCGGCCGGAGCGGTGACGGTGGTTTGGATGGCGTTATCAACGAAGACAAACTGGGGTTGGACGTGGTCTATGTCCAAGCCAAGCGCTGGGAGGGTTCGGTGGGGCGTCCGGTGGTGCAGGCGTTTGCAGGCAGCTTGGAGGGCGTCCGTGCACGCAAGGGGGTGCTGATCACAACCTCAGGGTTCACAGCCGAGGCGAAGGACTACATACGAAACATCGAGAAGAAGATCGTCCTTATCGACGGCACCTTGCTCGCCGGACTGCTGATCCAGCATGATGTCGCGGTCACTCTTGAGTCATCCTACTCCGTGAAGAAGGTTGATCTCGACTATTTCGATGAGTAGGCCGGCACCTAACCACGCCGCGGTTAACGGACGGTCGCCGCACGGACTTATCGCCCGTCCCAACTGGCTCCGCGTCCGTTCCACCGTGGTTCGTGGTTAGTGCCGGAACGCCGCTGCTGCCCAACAAGCGCTTGAAGGTGGCGGCGCGCGTAGATTAAGGAATGAGTTCTTCTTCAGCGCGCCGCAGTCCAAGCGCGACCCCGTAAGCCTCGCGCTGCCATGCCACCACACGAACCGTATTGGTTACTCCAGTGGCTTCGTACGGTAAAATCCCGCTCACGAGCGGATCTCATCCGCGTTCTTGAAAGCAAGAAGGAAATCGCAAGGCTCCAGCGCCTCGCAGCGGATGCGAGGTCCCCTGCGCGCGGCCCGATGAAGCGCGCGGTCGTCGCGGGACGCGGCGCTGACATGTCTGAACATGGTTGCATGACGCCGGCCTGCCGTCGTCATCAGATCGACGATACCTTCAGGCGCGTCTGGTTCTACTTCGACGAAGTCGTTCTCGCCGATTGTCAGGCGCGTGAGCGCATCCTCAATTGGGACAAACTGGAAAAGCGAGATCGTCAGATTCTTCTCGCACACATAAGCGACCTGGTGTACTTGGATCGCATCGGTGCCTCAAACCTCGCGGTGTTCGCGGGGGAACCCTTGGTTGCTGTCAACAGTGTCACTCTCCAGGGAGAGCCTCACCTGAAGGGTCTCCTACCGTCCGGCGAGAGTCTGGTGCGCAGGCTGCTACGCGAAGGCAAGCTGACGGCTCTTCCTCTCGGAATTGATCCCCAGTACCCATCTCGCGCGGGGATTCAAATAGAGCATGCCGCATTAGAGGTCGACGCTCGATGGCTCTACGATCCAATGGAGAACCTTGGCCTCAGCGAGCATGAGTTGAAGGCAGTCGCGGTGAGCAAAAGCGTCATGACGGACGTCGCCTTTGCCGCGCGCGATATCAGAATCGGAAGGACGTTCTCTGCGCCGGTTGGGTCATTCAATCAGCTCAGTAACGAGCTACTTCGTGGAACCTCTGGTCCGACTGGTGCTGCGGCGGTCGCTCTCGCAATGGACCTGCCGGTATTGAGACAGATTCCGGTTTCAGCATTGATTGACGTGCGCAACGCAGAAGGCGATGCTTTTGAGCGGTTTAGAATTGCGGTTAGGAAAGCTGTAGCAGAGCGAGCCGCGGTTCAGAGCGGTCCGGAACATATCTCAAAGCAGATTTACGAGGACCTGATCGAACCTGCATTGTTTGGCATTCGGACCCGTCTTCAAGCGGCTCAGGCCACGTTAGGTAAGAAGGCCGGTACTGGCGCGGTGCTTGGTACTCTAGCGACCACGTGCGGTCTTCTTGCGGGTGCAGGCGTTCCCGTGGCCGTTGTCGCTGGAATAGCCGCACTCAGCGCATCCCTGGGGCCAGCCGCGGCGGCGAACATCGACAAGCGAGCGGAGATTGCCCAAGACGATATGTACTTTCTCTGGCTCGCAGCTCAGCATTCACCTTCAAAAAAGGGGCGCGAGGCCTAACTAACAAGGGCTTGGAGCTGTCGGCGCGGGTAGACAGGGAATCAACCATCTATCGCGCGCGGCAACCTCGGCGCGATTCGTTGTGCGACGGTACGATGGTTAGTGAGAGACAACAGTGGCGAAGCAAATCCCCAAGCGCCTTCAGTTCCTCCACGGGTTCCTGGCAAACCAAACGGGACTATTGCACATGAGGTGGGGCGTCTACTCAAAGCTCTACCGCGCCGACCCTAGGAAACGCGAGCTCCTCTGGTGGGGCGCGCCTGGGTTGTTCGGGATGCTCGATCAAGCGATTCTTGACAGTATCGTCCTCATGCTGGTGAAGCTCCTCGATCCTGCCGAGTTAGGAAAGCGGAGGAACGCTACCTTCGACCGTCTTGCGGAAACCGTGCGCAGTTCACGTCTAAGGAAGCGAGTTGACGCGGCCCTACAGCCTGCCCGGTCATTCGCAGACGCCTTACGGATCCGGCGTAATAAGCAGCTTGCTCATGTCGACGTTCGTGTGGCCCAAGGTCGATACCCGAGGACGTGGCCGAACAAGACACTCAAGGACCTTGAGGCTGCCTTGGACTCGCTCGGCGCGACTCTGAATGCCATTTCCGAGCACTACGGGCTGGACGTGGTCGACTTCCGGGGATTCGGTGACATGGCGAGTGGAGTGGATCAGCTCGTATCCCGCTTATCCGACCTCCGGCGACTACGCCCGCGGGATAACTCGCCGCGCCCTGGCACGCGCCTGAAGCCGCCAGCGCGCGTAGATTAGGGAATGAATCTTTCACCGGCGCGCCGCAGCCTACGCGCGGTCCGCTAGCCAGCCACCACGATTTCCCTGTAGGAGACCGCCCTTGACACGGTCATCGCTGAGTGCTGAGTCTCGAAGGGGCGCGTATCGGTCCTGCGGTCGTCGACCGTGACTGCGCTCCGTCGGAGGGCGCCTGATCCAGAGTGGCGCGAGTTCGAGAAGCTGGTCGAGCGAATTGAGCGAGTCGCCGGCCCACAGGGCGCCGTCGTCCGGTCGCCCGATCGACTTCGCAGCCTCACGACTGGTCGAAGCCGGGAGGTCGACGTCAGTATCCGACACATGATCGGGACGGTCGAGATACTTGTAACGGTGGAGTGTCGCCGTCGTTCGACAAAGGCTGATGTACGTTGGATCGAAGAGCTCCGTTCAAAGCGTGACTCACTCGGGATCTCGAAGACGATTGCGGTGTCGAAGCGCGGCTTTTCGCGGGATGCGGTCGAGACTGCGCGCTTGGCCGGCATCGAACTCCGCACGCTGTCCGAGATCACGTCCGGTCAGATCAAGGGATGGATTCTCCCTGAAAAGATCACGTACACCTACCAGCACTTCGACATTACCGCTGTCGATATCGACGCATATCCAGGCGGCCATGGTGCCGAAGTCGACCAGCCTGTCGCGTCGATTTCCAGTGCTACGACGGCGGACGTTTTTGAGACTCGCGACGGGACCCGATGCTCCCTCAATGACCTGTTCCGGACGGCTCTAAGGCAGGAGCCTGCTCTGGCTGCCAATGTGCCTGCGGACGGCACTCGCAAACATAGAACTGTGCACGTTCGTTTCCGCGCCGGTGACCTTTCCCTCTACACGGACACTGGACCCGTCGGCGTGGCCCGTGTCGCTGTGAGCGTGGACTTGTGGGAGGAGGAGCAAGTTCAGAATGGCGCGAGCGGGAGCTACCATCGGTACCTCGATTCGGAGGGCCGTTCCGTCGAGCGCGCGGAGTTCAGATTGACAGCTGGATCGTCCTCGGTTCGCTTCGGCGTGCAGCATGAGTCGACGGAAGGAGGGGTCAAACTGTCGATAGAATCCGCCGATTCATACACTTAGATGCGCAGGAGGCTCGGAGACGCAAAGCACGTGGAGAGGCACCTCAACTCCCGACCGGTGCCTTTGCCTTTGAGCATCTCGCCGACCAGCTAGTAAGCGCTTGAGGCTGGCGGCGCGCGTAGATTAGGGAATGAATCTTTCTTCAGCGCGCCGCAGCTTAAGCGCGGTCCGCTAGGCGCCACCATATGACGATTCAGGTATGACCGCAGCTCCAACGGAGCCTAGTTCAGCAGCCTCCGCCGCCAAGCGCCTCGCGGCCATTGTAGCTGTGCTCGCGACCGCCTCTGGAGCGGTTTCTGTGATGCTCAGACCGGACTCCTTCCGCTCAACGGCGATCCGCGTCCTCGCCATCGTTCTCACGGGAGTCCTCGTCGCGCGTGGCATACGCTGGGCCCGACTCTTGCTGATCTTCCTCACCGGCCTTGGCGCCCTCTATGCCGCGCTTCTTGGCGTGGCCAGGCCGTTGTCACTCGGGTGGCGCATTTGGTTTCTTGCCTACGGAATCGCAACGCTGTGGTGCCTGTGGGCCCTCTTCCGTCAACCCGCCGCCGCATACTTTGCTCAGCCAGCTTCGCCGAAGACGGGTGGCGCCTAGCGAGCGCCTGAAGCTGCCGGCGCGCGCAGATTGCGGAAATGAATCATTCTCCTTCAGCGCGCCGTAGCTCACGAGCGATCCATTAGGATGCTATCCGCTCCTGGGAGCGAGGCCACGCCCGGGGCAAAGTTGTGATCACGGTGTGACGGTATTATCCGAACGACTCAGCGCTGTACGGATCCTTATCGGGAGACTGCCCTATGTTTGCGCTCTATTTCATCGGGTTTCTGATCTTCATCGGCGGCGTGGCGTGGGCTCTCGTTAGGGCTGGCGTGCCCACCATCTACGTGACGATCACCTGCGTCATATTGCTCGGCATCGGGCTGATGAAAGCGGTGACTCATGGGCGCGCCAAGGGTACCACCTGAAGCTGGCGGCGCGCGTAGATTGGGGAATACCGGAGCGTCCACCCTAGATAAGGATCCACCGTGCCCAAGAGGACCCAGCGCGCCCCCACCCCGACCCCGCCCTCGGAACCTACCGCGCCCGTGAGCCGCGAGAGTCTGATCGCCATGCTCAACGATGACCTGGCGCGGGAGTACCAAGCGATCATCGCCTACATCGTCTATTCCCAGGTCCTCAAGGGGGCCGCGTTCATGACGATTGCGAAGGAACTCGAGGTGCATGCCGCCGAGGAGCTTCAGCACGCCCTGATCATCGCCAAGCAGATTGATTATCTCGGAGGAACGCCTGTCGTCGTGCCGAAGCCGGTCAAGACGTCTCCACAACCGGAGGCCATGCTGCGCTTCGACTTGGAGAACGAGAATGAAACGATCCGCCACTATCGCGACCGCGTGCGTCAGTGCGAGGCGCTCGGCGAATTCGCGATGGCCGAGCATATTCGGGAGATCCTGAAGGTCGAGCAGGAGCACCAGATTGAGCTGGCGACTGCCCTCGGTGAGGATGCCCCGGACATGAGCGAGGCTCGTTGATCACGACGAAAGACGGGACGCAGATCTATTACAAGGACTGGGGCACGGGACCTCCGGTCGTGTTCAGCCACGGCTGGCCCCTCAATGCGGATAGTTGGGAAGGACAGATGCTCTTTCTGGCCTCCAACGGCTATCGCTGCATTGCCCACGACCGTCGCGGCCACGGCCGGTCGAGCCAGCCCTGGAATGGCAACGAGATGGACACCTTTGCCGACGACCTCTCGGCGCTCATCGAAACGCTCGACCTGAAGGGCGCCGTCCTGATCGGCTTCTCCATGGGCGGCGGCGAGGTTGCCCGCTACGTCGGCCGGCACGGCACGAAACGGGTCGCCAAGGCCGCGCTGATTGCCGCTGTACCGCCGCTCATGCTCAAGACGGCGGCCAATCCCGGCGGCTTGCCGATGGAGGTGTTCGACGGGATCCGCCGCAGCTGCATCGCCGACCGCGCGCAGTTCTACAAGGATCTCGCCAGCGGCCCGTTCTTCGGCGCCAACCGGCCCGGCGCCAAAGTCTCGCAGGGGATGATCGACGCGTTCTGGCTGCAGGGGATGCAGGCCGGTCACAAGAACGCCTTCGACTGCATCAGGGCGTTCTCCGAGACGGACTTCACCGAAGACCTGAAGAAACTCGACGTGCCGACGCTGATCGTGCACGGCGACGACGACCAGATCGTGCCGATCGGCGCCGCGGGCCGGGCCTCGGCCAAGATCGTCAAGAACGCCCGTCTGGAAGTCTACAAGGGCGCGCCGCACGGCCTGACCCATACGCATGCCGAAAGACTCAACGCAGACCTCCTGTCGTTCTGTCGTTCATGAAGGCCTGACCTGTGTACCTCGGGCTGAAACTTCTCCACATCGTCGCGGTCATCATGTTCCTCGGGAACATCACCACGGGCCTGTTTTGGCATGCCCACGCGGCTCGCACGCGCGACCCGCGCCTGCTAGGCCACACCATGGACGGCATCATTCGAAGCGATCGCTTTTTCACCATACCAGGCGTCGTTGTCATCATCGTTGGGGGCCTGGGCTCGGCGATCGTCGGCGGTTACCCCATTCTCGGTACCAGCTGGATCCTCTGGTCCCTGGTTCTCTTTGCCGTGTCCGGCCTTGTCTTCGTCACGCGCGTTGCCCCGCTCCAAGTCCGGCTGCGGGATTTCGCCCAGGCGGCCGTCGACCGTGGATCCTTTGATTGGCCTGCGTATCGACGCCTCGCACAAGCCTGGGAGCGGTGGGGTGCTGTCGCCCTGCTAACCCCGCTGGCTGCGCTGGTGCTCATGGTTCTCAAGCCGAGCCTCTAGTGTTGGCGGCGCGCGTAGATTAGGGAATGAATCCTTTGAAGGCTGAAATAACGGCCCTGGCCGCCTCGGTGATTCTCGGAGTCTCCGGGGTGGCCCTGCTCCGCGAGCAGCAGGCAGGGCTCCGACCGACAATCGCGTTCGTGAGCACGCGCCACGACCCTGCAGCCGATCCCGCGGTCGATCCCCAGCGCGCTTGGCTCGCCGCCGAGATCTATCTGATGGACGGCGACGGCACGAACCCGCGGCGCGTGACGGAGAACGCCGCCTTCGACTGCTTCCCGGCCTTGGCACCGGATGGGACGAGGATCGTCTTCGACAGCAACCGACGGCGGGCCGAGGGAGAGGCCTTCAACACCTCGTACCTCTTCGTGATGCAGGCGGACGGGACGGGGCAGACGCCGCTCGTGCGGGGCAGCTCTGCCACTTGGTCTCCCGACGGTAAACAAATCGCCTTCCACGCCTCGGCATCGGGCGCGGGGCGGCCGATCAACGCTCTGCCGGGGGCCGCCACCACTGACGGCGATATCTTCGTCTTGAACGTGGCCGATTTTCTCAAGAACGGGACGCCGCCGAGGAACATCACGAACAACCCGGCGGCGATCGATGACGACCCGGACTGGTCGCCCGACGGGCGGACGATCGTTCATACGAGTCACGCCGTCACGGACAACGCCGACGATCATGCCACCGCCGAGATCTACGTGATCGATGCGAACCGGGTGGGGCAGCGGACGCGGCTGACCAACAACGCTGAGGAAGAGCGGGCCGCCGCCTGGTCCCCCGACGGCACGCGCCTTGTCTTCATGTGCAGGCGAGGTGGTGCCGACTTCGAGATTTGCGTGATGAACGCCGACGGCATGGGCCAGGTACAGCTGACCGACAACACCATCGGTGACTTGACGCCTTCGTGGTCGCCCGACGGCGGGACGATCGTGTTCCACCGGCGCGTTGGGGGCCGGGGTCAATTCCAGCTCTTTGTGATCAACGCGGACGGCACGGGCGAGAAGCAGCTGACGACGCCTCCAGGTATTAATGGGTTCGCCAACTGGGGCGAGACCCGGTCTCGCTAGGCTCGAACCTCTAATGGCCTCCGCCCCGACACACATCGTCGCGACCGCCGCGATTGCCGCCTTCTTTCATAAACCGCGCGTGCCGTGGCACCTGTGGTTTTTCGGCGCCGTCCTCGCCGTCGCGCCCGATCTCGATGTGTTCGCGCCTCGCGTCCCTCTCGCGTATCGGGATCTCGTCGCGCATCGAGGCCTGAGTCATTCGCTCCTGATGGCTGCCGTCGTCAGCACCCTCATTGTCATGCTCTTCTACAGGGATGGGGCATGGCCCCTCAAGTGGAAGCGGGTGTGGCTGTTTCTGTTTCTTGCCATGGTGTCTCATGGGTTGCTGGATGCGCTTACCAACGGCGGTCCGGGTGTTGCCTTCTTCGCGCCGTTCAGCCCGAAGCGGTACTTCTTCCCGTACAGACCGCTTCTCGTCTCGCCGCTCAGCATCCAGGCATTTCTCACGAGTCGTGGCGTCGCGATTCTGCTCAACGAGATGAAGTGGGTGTGGGCGCCGAGTGTGGGTCTGGCAGCGATCGTCTTGACGTT
>Ga0193739_1000063_pt1 | contig 24941 bp, 21 predicted proteins | sample L2a2metaG_FD_144926 | JGI IMG/M metagenome (GOLD analysis project Ga0193739, IMG submission 144926) | Soil microbial communities from a riparian zone of the East river system, Colorado, United States - L2a2 | ecosystem: Environmental > Terrestrial > Soil > Riparian zone | place: USA: East River...
TCCATTGCGGCCGAGCTCGTCGAAAGCGGGCACGAGGTGCTGTTGATCGACAAGGATCCGCGCGAGATCAAGGCCGACACGCTGCCGGAGGTGGAGTGGCTCCTAGCGGACGCCTGCGAGCTGTCCTCGCTGGAAGAAGCAGGTCTCGACACGTGTGATGTGGTTATCGCGGCCACTGGCGATGACAAGGTGAACCTGGTTATGTCGCTGCTGGCCAAGACCGAGTTCGGCGTGCCACGTACGGTCGCCCGAGTGAATCACCCGAAGAACGAGTGGTTGTTCAACGAGGACTGGGGCGTCGATGTCTCAGTCTCCACACCGCGGCTGATGTCAGCGCTGGTCGAGGAGGCCGTCACAGTCGGTGACCTGGTCAGACTGCTGACGTTCCATGAAGGTGCGACGAACCTTGTCGAGATGACACTGCCCTCCAGCAGCCCCACCGTTGGGGCCCGCATCGGCGACCTGCGCTGGCCTGGGGACGTCGTTTTGGTGGCGATCATTCGCGACGGGCATGCCAGACCGCCCGACAAGGACGGCTCGCTGGAGGCTGGTGACGAATTGCTTTTCGTGACGGCGCAGGACTTTGAGCATGAGTTGGCTGAGATGCTGGCCCCACGTGACGGCTCGATCAATGTCTCCAAGACGCCGACACAACGCGTTCGTGCGGTCTGAGACTCCTGTTGGTGCGCGCTGACCGCGCGACGGGCTGCTTCCACTCCGAGTGGAACCTACCGATCCTCGCTCCCGAGGACCGGCGCCGGAGCTGACGCGGCAGTCCGATTGGCCAACGGTGAATCTTCCATTGGAGTCTTGCCCTTGGAGAGCATCACGCCCATGACGCTCAAGGCTGCGATCAGTAGCGGCCAGCCGAGGACGACCTTGGCCACTCCGAGCAAGACCACGTGCCCCGCAAGAAACAGCGGCAGCTGGACGACAAATCGGGTGATATAGGGCACCGCAAGCACCAGGGTCAACTTCGATGTCATCTTCACCAGCCCGCGATCCTTTGCCCAGCCGGTTGGGTCGCCGACGGCAGCGCCGATGATGAAACCGACGAGCGGCCTACGGATCGCGACCGTCACTAGGGAGATCACCGCTAAGGCACCGTTGTAGAGGATGCCGGGCAAAAAGACGTCCTGTGCTCGGCCGGTACGAGTGGCGATGAGGACGGCGATAGCCGTTGGGATAACGGCCTGGACAACGTACTTGATCGATTGCCGCTGCAGGAGGCGAATCGTCGCTAGCACTAGCGCTGTGCCAACCGCAGAGCCGATAGCCGGATAGAGCTGCCGGCTGATGACCCAGGCGATGGTAAAGGCAATGAACGGCAGCGCTGATTCGGCCAAGCCCCGGCTGCCACCCAAAGACTTCCCGAGCTGGTAGCGGACGAACTCCTCCACGTACTGGAACTGTGGTGTCTCTGCCGCCCCCGTCACCGATTGCGTGTTGCGCGAACCCGTCTTCGGCTCATCCGGCAGGTCGGTCATGTGCCAGGCACCGCAGCGGTATCGATCACGAGGCCGCCGGTGTCTGCATTAGCTCATAGCGCGGGTTGTATATCAACCGCCTTCCGTCGTGGCAGCTGATCCGGCCCCACACCTTGAGGGTCCGCCCGCAGTCGATTCCCGGAATCTGGCGTCGACCAAGCCACACCAGGGTCACGGCTCCGGACCCGTCACGCAGCTCGACCTCAAGGGCGGGGTGTCCCGCCCTGGGGCTGATCGTCACCGTCGAAACTGTACCGGTCAGCTGGACCCGCTCACGGTCCTCACAGTTTTGAATGGGCACCGAGCCTTCTTCACGGACGTTGCGTTGCAGTTCCTCGGACTCGAGTTCGGCAGTCGACGATGTGATCCGGCGCAGTGCCCGCTGCAGCATGTTGTCTTTAGCCATTGCGTGTCACCTCCGCTCCTCCAGCATCCCACCCTCGTCAATGTTTCTATGTCCGGACTACCCGCGCGCGCGAACAGGATTTTGTGTCCGCTCGCGCTGCGTGTGCGCTAAACCGTGTCTGGGTCCTCCGACTCACGCACGACGTCGGTTGGCATGGTCAAAGGAAGCAGATCACCAGGTGCCATCGCCTCGTCGCCGCGCCGCACAATCACCTGACGGAAGGCGGCGAGCACGTCAGCGACCACCGGGGAGTCGGCGTCGTCTTCAATCGCAGCCTGTCCGTAGACAATGCCGCGCAGCAACCAACGGGGACCCTCAGCCACCCACATCCGCGAGGGCTGATAACCCTCCTCGCCGTCGGGCGTCGTGACGGGGATCAGCCGCCGCAGCTCCAGGCCGAACGGTCCGTCGTCGAGTGAAGCGGTGCCGCCGGCCTCAGTGGCACTCTGGGAGATCTCATCACGCAGCTCAGCCCAGAGCCCGCCGCTGCGCGGAGCTGCGTACGCGCCAAGCTCGAGCGCGGAGGAAAAGGTTTGTGGTCTCTGATTGGCGCTGGCGGGCGGCTCGACGATGGTCTCGATCACCAGCATCGCGGAGACGATCTCCCCGGTCTCCTCGGCCACCTGCAGGCGTAACTCCGACCCTGCCACCGGTGTCAGGATCAGGCTGCCGAGATCGATCTTGGGGCTTTCTTCCGTACTCTCTATGCCGTCGACTTCGGTGATGTCGTAGGGTCCTGAGCTCCGCCAGTCGAGCTCCTCGAGGGCCGCCAGATCCTCGTCCTCAACGTCCTCGACAGTGGACTCCTCGTCCGCGGCTTCGGCAGCCTCAGCTATCTCGTCGCCACCGACATCTTCGGTGGAATCCTCGACGGCGGAGCCGCTGCCCCGCTTCCTGCCTCTTTTGAAGATCATGCGCGTTCCCTTGGCACACTCATGCTCTCGTCCCCTCGCTGGGTGGCCCCTTGCCGGGTGGCCCCTGTTTGGGCGACATTGCCCAGTATTCCGCCTGTCGACCCATACCCACCAATGCCGCGTGTCGAGCTCGGCAGTTCGGTGACCGGCACGAAGGTGGCCATGCTCACCGCTTGGATGACCAGCTGAGCGATTCGATCACCCCGGGCAATGCTCACCGGCTGGCTGCAGTCAGTGTTGATCAGGCAAACCTTGATCTCACCGCGATAGCCGGCGTCCACGGTGCCGGGCGCATTCACAATGCTGATGCCGTGCTGAGCGGCGAGTCCAGACCTCGGATGCACGAAGCCCCCGTACCCGGCGGGTAGCGAGATCGCGACACCAGTCCCCACCAGCCGGCGTTCTCCCGGCTGCAGCTCGAAGCTCTCGGTACTGCGGAGATCTGCTCCCGCGTCGTCGGGGTGAGCGTACGAGGGCGGTTCCAGACCGGGGTCGAGCTGGAGGAGCAGCACGTCAATTGCGGTCATAGCGGCCTCACTCACTCGGTCAGCGTAGACGAGGCGGCGTCCTGAAGTGCGTCTGCCAGCCGTTGGGGGCGTCTGGTCGAGACCAACCAATACGGCACTGGATCCACTGCGTCTTCCAGGGTGATCTCGACCGCAGTCTTGATGTAGGGCCGCAGCACCAGGTGAGCTCGCGCGTCGGCTTCGATGCCAGTCCGGAGGCGTGTCTCCTCAGCGGTCAGCGCGCGAGATCCAGCGATGTAGGCGTGCTCGATGGTCGCTCGGCCGACGTGTATTTCCTCCTCGCCGACACTGATCACGATCGATGCCGAACCGAAGACCGCCGCGGCGACGAGAAACGTGGCGAGAGCCGTCCCGACGCCCCAAGTCGGGCCCAGATAGGCCGCCACGGCAATCAGGACCGAAAGGGAAAACAGGCCCGCAAGCACCCACCACATGATCGGAACGGTGAGTCGCTCACGGAACAGCATGGAGGTAACTTACGCGCCCGGATGTCAACCTCACCGGCACCCGGTCGACGCCCCGCTGTACCGCACTAAGATGCGATCACGCAGTGGCATCCGGACTGCGATCCGCCGAACATTGGAAGGTGGGCCCGATGGGACCGACGCAGAAACTGCTCTGGAAGCTCTACGTCGGAGTGATTGGAGCGGTCACCACCTTGGCGGCCCAGCGCCTGCTCAAGGCCGGCTGGAAGCTCGTCACGGGCGACGAACCACCAACGCCGACCGATCCCGACACTCCCGTGCTCACAGCGATGACCTGGGCACTGGCGAGCGGTGTCGGCGTGGGTGTCACGCAGCTGCTGACCCAGCGCATGGCTGCGCGGCGCTGGGAGGGATTCGGCGAGGAGAGCCCCAAGGCGGGAAAGATCAGATTCAACATTTAGTTGAGACAGAAGCTCGAGTCCGAAGCACCACCTCGCGGACCCTCTCGGGTCCGCGAGGTGGTGTTCTGTCCGGACTGACTGCCCCCAACCAGCCCGGTACATCGAGTGCACCTAGTGCCCCGCTTCACACGGCACCGGGCCGCCTGGGAACTGCCGCCACCGCTGCGTACGCGTTCAGGTAGCACAAGCCTAGGTGATCATGCACGCGCCAGCCCAGCCCATTCGCGCCCTAATTCCTGCGGTGCCCTAAGCCAACATCTTCCATGTCGTCAAGATCAGCCCGCGCAGTCGAAGCAATACGCATCTCCATTGGGACGTAGCTCGGCGATCTGGCTGCGATGTCGTACTAGGAAACAGCCCGCGCAGGTGAACTCGTCAGACTGCCGAGGCAGCACCCGAACGGTCAACTCTTCATGGGAGAGGTCCGCGCCAGGAAGTTCGAATGCTTCGGCTGCCTCGGCCTCGTCTTCGTCAACCTTTCCAGAGTTCTTATCGTTGCGGCGAGTCTTGAGCTCTTCAATGCTGTCTTCGTTCAGTTCTTCATCGGTCTTGCGAGGGGCGTCGTAATCGGTCGCCATCTTTGCCTTCCCGGGCCCGAAAAGCCCAAGATCTTCGTCTGACTCGTGCGCAGTCATATCACACGAATCAACCGGTATGCGCGCTATGTCTGCTCGCGCCCGCTATAACGCGATGACGTGTCGAAAATTCCCACTTCGCAGGGGTTCTTCGCGCCATCTGCTGATGGCGCCGACCGTCGCCTCGAATCACTCGAGAAACGAGTGCCTCAAGCGGGGTCAGCGGCAACTTGGCAAAGGGCCGGACGGCCGGGCTCGCGGAGGTTTGGACAGCAGTCCACCCGGCACTCAAACCACCCGACAGGTGCTGATCCCAGCACCGGGCGCTCTGGCTCCTGCCCGCGAGCCGCCGCTGCACGCTCGATCATGAGGTCGACCAGCCCGCTCACGAACGGCAGATGATCGCCCGCCGTGGTGGCCCGTGCGAAGGCCAAGCCGCATGCCTCGGCCGTGGCCGCCGCCTCGGTATCCAGATCGAAGACCACTTCCATGTGATCGGACACAAAACCGATCGGCACCACCACGACTGCGGCAACGTCGTGCCTAGCGAGCTGCCGCAAATGATCGTTGATGTCCGGCTCCAGCCATGGCTGGCTGGCGGGACCGGAGCGCGAACAGTACACGAGATCGAAGTCGGAGCTCCGGCCCCGATGCTGAGCGAGGCGCTGTGCGACTTCGGAGGCCACGGCCGCATGCCAGTCGACGTAGGCGCCGCGGCGACTGCGAGGTGCTGGGCCGGCGGTCTCCGCCATGGGGGTGGGGATGGAGTGTGTGACAAAGACCAGGCGGGCTACGTCGGCGCGTTCTCCAAGCGTGTCAAGTGCCTTGAGGGCAGCGTCTACCGATGTTGCAACGAAGCCCGGATGGTTGGCATAGTGACGAATCCGGTCGATCTGCAGCTCCGTCCCCTGAGCGGCGTCGTACAAGTTCTCCCGGTATTGGCGGCATGAGGAGTACGACGGGTACGCGCTGGTGACCATGGCAAGTACCCGGCGGTGCCCATCTCGCTCGATCGCCCGCAGTTCGTCAGCAAGATACGGGTGCCAGTTGCGGTTCCCCCAGTACAGCGGCAGCTGTATGCCACGGCGGCGTAACTCATTCGTCAATGCCGCGAGGAGCCTGCGACACTGATCGTTGATCGGGCTCTTGCCGCCGAACTGAAGGTAGTGCCGGCCGACCTCGGCCAGTCGTTCAGCGGGAATGCCACGACCACGGGTGACGTTCTCCAAAAACGGCATCACATCCTCCGGACGTTCGGGACCGCCGAAGGACACCAGCAGGACTGCCTCGTAGGGCGTAAGTGCGGTGCTTAGCTGGCCGGTTGATGCCTGATGAGAAGTTGCGGAGTGATCACCCACAGGCGTGATCTTTGCGTATAAGGAGGAGAGTCGTGGCCGCGGGGCCCGGGCGTGTCGATGGGTCTGATGAGCTCGTCACGCCCACGGGGGTTCAAGGGGGTCGTCCCCCTTGCTAAATCTTCGCCCATACCTCGACGTGCTCTCGAACCGTAGCGCGGTGGCCTTCAGCCTCGCCGGCTTTGTGGCACGGCTGCCGATGGCTATGACGGGCATCGGGATCGTGCTGCTGGTGTCGCTGACCACAGGCTCCTTCGGCCTGGCCGGATTGCTGGTGGCCGTGACCACGCTTGCGGGAGCTGCGGTGGCGCCGCTCTGGGGCCGCGCGACTGATCGTGTGGGCCAGGCTCGTGTCCTGCTACTCGCGGTCTTGATCAATGTGCTCAGCGTCGCACTGCTGGTCACCGCGATGGAGCTAGCTTGGCCACTGGCCGTCAGTTTCGCCGCAGCCCTCGGCGTGGGGATCGGTTTCAGCCTGGCTGGATCGGCCATACGGGCACGGTGGACCCTCCGGCTGAACGGTTCGCCATTGCTGAACACCGCGTTCGCACTTGAGGCCATGCTGGACGAAGTGGTGTTCATCATCGGTCCGGTGCTGGTCACCTTCCTCGCTACAGCTCTCCACCCGGCGCTTGGGGTCAGCGTCAGCGCCGTCATCGGGCTCATTGGTGCCATAGCCCTGGCTGCTCAGCGCAGCAGCCAGCCGCCGATCCGGTCGGCGTCACACGGGCATATGGGATCGAGTCGGTTGCCATGGCGTGTCCTCGTGCCGGTGACCATCGCGTCGGGTGCCCTCGGCATGGTGTTTGGCGCCATGGAGCTCAACGTCGTCGCGTTTGCAGAGGAGGCGGGTGTGCTTCCGTACGCCGGCCTGATCTTGATCGCGTGGTCGTTCGGATCGCTGGTCGCGGGTGCCGTCACCGGGGCGATCATCTGGCGGGCGTCTCCCGCTCGGCGCTTCCGAGTAGGAGCAACCTTGCTCGCGCTGTCTCTGCTGCCACTCCCGTTCGTCGACCACCCGGTAGGCGTTGCCCTGCTGCTGATCATCAGTGGAATGGCTATCGCGCCAACACTGATCGCCTCGGTTGGGGTGATCCAGTCCGCCGTCGACCAGACTCGGCTGACCGAGGCCCTTGCCTGGAACTCGACCGGCATGGTCGCGGGTGTGGCCGTCGGTGCGGCTGCTGTCGGCTATGTGATCGACAGCTCAGGCGCACAGGCCGGCTTCGTGGCTGTGGCGATCGCTGGGCTGCTGCTGACCCTCAGTGCGCTCTTCGTTCGCGGACCGCACCCGCTCGCCGAGCCGCATGCCGATCAGCCGATCTCAGCGGGGCTCAGCCCGGAATCGACAAGTACGCCTGCAGCTGAGTCATCGCGTCCGCCGGTCGGAACCCGAAACTGATGATCTTGTCCAGGTTCAGCACACTGTGCTCGGGCCGGGGCGCCAGCGACTTGCCAGCCGCGTACTCAGCGGTGGTCACGCTCTTGACCGAGGCTGCATCGCGGCCGCGCACTTGGAAGACCGCCCGAGCAATATCAGCCCAGGTCATGGGCTCGCCGTCGTTGCTGAGGTTGTAGGTCCCATAAGGCGCTTCGACGTCCAGCAGATGCATGATCGCCCGGCCAATCTCAGTTGTGAAGGTGAGTCGGCCGAATTGATCATTGACGACCTCAGGGCTGACGCCGCGGTCCGCGAGGGATGCCATGGTTCGCACAAAGTTGTGGCCGTCGCCGATCAGCCAGCTGGTGCGCAAGACATAGTGCGCGGGCAGGGAGGCAACCAACGTGTCACCGGCTGCTTTCGTTTGCCCATAGACGCCGAGCGGCGAAAACGGCTCAGTCTCGGTATGGAGCACCTCGGTGCCGTCGAAGACGTAGTCGGATGAGATGTGTATCACAGTGAAGCGTTGCCTGCGCGCCGCCTCGACCAGAGCGGCGACACCGCTGACGTTGACCGCCCACGCTTTGCGCCGGCCATCCTCGGTCTCAGCAGCGTCGACTGCTGTGTATGCAGCCGCGTTGATCACGAGGCCGTATGGCCTAAAGTCGAATCCCACCACCGAGTCCGGGCTCGCCAAGTCAAGCGTGGCGCGGCTGATCGCAACCGCTCCGGGAATAGCTTTGATCAGCGCGCGCCCGAGCTGGCCGCTAGCGCCGATGATCAAGGTCTGCTTCGATGCCACTGGTGCGACGTCGGCGAGTCGTGGATGCGTCTTGTCCGCCTCGGAGAGGTCCGCCTGGTCGAGTGGGATCGGCCATTTGATCGCCAGCGTTTCGTCGGCAACGTTGAGAAAGGTGTAGGACTCCTTCGCTGCCGGATTCCAGTGATCATTGACCAGGTAGGAATATACGGTCTGCTCCGACAAGGTCTGGAAAGCGTTCCCAACTCCGCGTGGCACAAAGACTGCGGTCTCCGGACCCATCTCCGTCGTGAAACAGCGGCCGAAGCCAACTCCTCGACGGAGGTCGACCCACGCGCCGAAGATCCGCCCGGTGGCCAATGACACGAGCTTGTCCCAAGGCTCGGCGTGGATGCCGCGGGTCACGCCGACTCGGTTGTTGAACGACATGTTGTTCTGCACCGGCGCGAAGTCAGGCAAGCCAAGATCCACCATTTTCTGGCGTTGCCAGTTCTCCTTGAACCAGCCCCGGTTGTCGGCGCGGATATCCAGAGAGATAACCAGCAACCCCGGGATCGGAGTCTGCTTGATCACCAGCTCGGGCATCGCCCCCTACTGCCCCTGCATCGCGTAACTCGCTTCTGTCCGGGCCTTCTGCGGCCGCCACCACACTTCGTTGGCCTGGTACCACTCGATAGTGGCTCCTAGGCCGGCCTTGAAGTCGGAGAAGATCGGCCGCCAACCCAGCTCCAGCCTGAGCTTGGTGGAATCGATGGCGTAGCGCAGGTCATGGCCGGCGCGATCGGTGACATGATCGTAGGCATCCTGTGGCTGTCCAAGCAGCTCCAAGATCGTCTCCACGACCTCCTTGTTGTTCCGTTCGCCGTCGGCGCCGATCAGATAGGTCTCACCGATCTTGCCTTCCACCGTGATCAACAGCACGGCGGCGCTGTGATCATCGACATGGATCCAATCGCGTACGTTCAATCCGGCTCCATAAAGCTTCGGTCGGCCGCCGTCCAGGATGTTGGTGATTTGCCGAGGTATGAACTTCTCGACGTGCTGGTAAGGACCGTAGTTGTTCGAACAGTTGCTCAGCGTCGCATCAACCCCGAAGGAGCGTACCCAGGCGCGCACCAGGTGATCGGAGCCGGCTTTGGACGCCGAGTAAGGGCTCGAGGGGTTGTAGGGAGTCATCTCGGTGAATCGGTTCGGGTCGTCGAGCGCAAGTTCGCCGTAAACCTCGTCGGTGGAGACGTGGTGAAACCGAACGCTGTACCTGCGAACAGCCTCCAGCAGCGTGTAGGTACCCACCAGGTTTGTGTGGATGAACACCGACGGGTCACGTAGGGAATTGTCATTGTGGGACTCGGCAGCAAAATGCACCACCAAGTCGTGGCCGCGTACCAATTCGTGAATCAGGCTTGCGTTGCAAATGTCGCCCTGGATGAAGGTAAAGCGACTCCGGGGCAAGCCCCTGAGAGATTGACGGTTTCCGGCGTAGGTCAGCTTGTCCAACACCGTGACCGAGGAATCTGTGTGGTCGAGAACGTAGCGAACGAAGTTGGAGCCGATGAACCCCGCCCCGCCGGTCACCAGGATTTTCGTCATGCGAGTCATCCTAGGGATGATCCGGAGCGCGCTCTCCGGCCGTTCACCGGTGCGAGACTAAACGCCATGCGAGGCATCATCCTGGCCGGCGGCTCTGGCACCCGACTGCACCCGGTGACTCTCGGGATAAGCAAACAATTGGTTCCGGTCTATGACAAGCCGATGATCTACTACCCCTTGTCAACGTTGATCTTCGCCGGGATCCGCGACGTGTTGGTCATCACCACGCCCCACGACGCGCCAAGCTTCCGGCGGCTGTTGCGGGACGGCTCGCAGTTCGGCATCTCGATCAGCTATGCCCAACAACCCTCGCCGGACGGGCTAGCGCAGGCATTTGTGATCGGCGCCGACTTCGTCGGCACCGACAAGGTGGCCCTGGTATTGGGCGACAACATCTTCTATGGGCCGGGGCTGGGCAGTCAGTTGCGACGCTTCAGCGACGTCGAGGGCGGCGCGGTCTTCGCCTACTGGGTAGCCGAACCTCGGTCGTACGGGGTTGTCGAATTCGACGCCGAGGGCCGGGCCATCTCACTGGAGGAGAAGCCCGCTCACCCCAAGTCCAACTATGCCGTTCCGGGCCTCTACTTCTACGACAACGATGTGATCGGCATTGCCGCCCAACTCCAGCCGTCGGCTCGCGGCGAATACGAGATCACCGACGTGAACCGGCACTATTTAGAGGCCGGCAAGCTGCATGTGGGCGTCCTGCCACGCGGTACCGCTTGGCTGGATACCGGGACCTTCGACTCGATGAACGACGCCAACAACTTCGTACGCACCATTGAGGCGCGGCAGGGCCTCAAGGTCGGTGCCCCTGAGGAGGCGGCCTGGCGGCAAGGCTTTCTGACCGACGAAGAACTCGAGCAGCGCGCTCAAATGCTGCTCAAGTCGGGTTACGGCAGCTACCTTGCCGAAATCTTGCATCGCCAGCGGCAGGCTGCGCTGAACGTCGTGCGCTGATCAGCCCTCGGCTGACGATCGACACGCTTGCAACGGGTCGTTTCTGATCACAAGCGACCAGACGCGCACGGGAACCCGCCCGCCACCAGAGGTCGTCTCTGATCACAAGCCACCAAACGACAACCCCCAGAGCCAGACTTACCGGCGGCCGCGACGCGCTTTCAGATAGTCGGCGACGACATATTCTCCGAGCCGGCTGATATCAGGGGTGAAGACTCGACCGCCAGCGCGCCGGGCGAGCGCATCGACGAAGCGCGCCAGGCCCGCGTCATCGCCGAGCATGAAGGTGTTGATCGTGGCGCCACGACGGGTCAGTTCATCGACTTCTGCGATTGTGGCCCGCAGTGTCTCAGTCGTCGGCGGCCAGTAAAAGTACGCCTCTCCCCCACTGGTCAAGTGCGCAGTTGGCTCCCCGTCAGTGATCACCAGCACAATTGGCTCCGCCTCGGGATGACGACGCAGGTGGCGCGCGGCGAGCATGAGCGCGTGCTGCAGGTTTGTGCCCTGCATCCAGTCCGGCTCAACTTCGGCTAGCTGTACGGGGGTCATCCGGCGGGCAACTCTGTTGAAACCGATGACCTGCAGCGCATCTTGTCGGAATCGCGTTTCAATGAGGTGATTGAGCGCCAGCGCGGTTTGCTTCATCGGGCCCCATCGCCCGTCATGCACCATCGAGAAGGAAAGATCGACGCAGAGCGCGACGGCCGCGCTGACCCGGCGCTCGGTCTCAGTGACCTCGAAATCATCGACAGCCAAAGCAACACCGAACGGCGCCAGCCCAGACCGGCGCAGAGCGTTGGATACCGTACGTGGCGCGTCTATCGGCAGCTCATCGCCAAAAACCCAAGGCCGGGTCAGTCCGGTGGGCTCGTCGGCAGCCCCAGTCTGGTGGTCGTCGTGCTCGCCACGGCCTGATCCGTCGAGCTGAGCGAAAACCCGCCGCAGAGCTGCCTGCCCTAGTCGCCGAACCGCGCGAGGTGTCAACCGCAGGCCATCGGCGCCTCTGCTCAGGTAACCCTGCTCCTCCAGCTCTCGTTCAAGATCACGGAGGGCTTGCATGTCGCGCAAGGCTTCGCGACCGAGGTGCTTCTCCAATAACTCGACGTCCACGTCGTCCAGCGTCGAGGCCCGGTCACGCTGCGACACCTGGGCCTCCAGCGCCTCCAGATCGGCTAAGTCGGCAACCGCTTCGACCGCGGCGCTGTAGCCGAGCGGCTCACCGCTGGGGCGCATGCTCACCGCCTGCTCTCTGTCCAGACCAGGACGCAACGCCCGCAGATTGTCAGCCAACTGCGCCATCTCCGAGGCGAGATCGGCGTCGGCGAGCACGTGGCTCAGCAGCTGGCCTAGCTGCTCTCGCTGCTCCGGACTGAGCGATGCCATCAATCTCATGCCGGCGGCCTCGCGCCGCGCCAGTGCATCGATCAGCTCCTCTATCGTCTCGGGCTGTTCCGGGAGATCAGCCAACATGTCCTTCAGCCGCTGCATGACCTCTGGATCCGGCGACTCCAGAGCTTGCTTGATGCCGGCAAACTGGGCGTCCAAGACCTCGCGCTGCAGCATGGTTTTGATCGCCTCGAATATGGCCCGGGCTTCCTCTGATCGCCACGAATAGTGGTCCAGGCTACGAACGGCGCCGGCAACATCATCGGGAAGTGCCTCCAGTTCCAGCTCAGCCAGTCGGGCATCGTCAGTGTCGCTGTCTGTAAGGGCTTCTCGCTCAGTGGCAAGCGCTTGGTCAAGCGCTGCCCTGACCTGATCAAGAGCCCCGCCGAGATCGCCGCGACGTCGCGCCTGTGAACGCAGCTTTCTGATCTTGTCGGCTAACCGATCGAGACCACCCCGACCATCCATCCCGCGGCGCATCAGATCTCGCAAAGAGTCGCGTACGGTTCCCGCCGAGAGCACGTCGTACCCGATCTTGTCGATGGCCGCGCGCACGTCGAACGGTGGTCTTAACGGGTCCGGCCCGCCGCGCCACGGTCCGTAGCGGAAACGGTGCTGAGCTCGACCGGGCATCTGATCGCTGAAGTGATCGCGCCCGTCGTCATCGGACACCATGATCACTCCTGTCAGGCTGCTCCATAAATGGTCCGGCCACCGACGGTCTCCTTCTCTAGCCGACGGGTCAGATACAACCCTTCGAGAGTGAACTCAACCGCGGCTGCCACCTGCCCACGGCCGGCTGCATCGTCGTAATCAAGCCGCGACAGCACCTTGTACAGACCCGGCACGGCTCCCAGCTGCGCCAACAGATCCGATGCGGCGACCAGATCACCAGTCTCCACGACCGCACCCTGAGCGAATACGTTCGTAAAGCCGGAGAGATCGAGACCCGAGAGTCGATCGCGGAAGGTCGCCGCGACCGCGAGCCGCAGCAGGTGGTCCAGCACCGCTCGTTCGCGGCCCTCCTCCCCCATCTCAAACTCGAGCTTGCCAAGCAAGGTGGGCAGCACGACGGAAAGATCACCCGTACGGGCAGCCGGGGTTTCATGATCGCTGGTGCGAGCCGCCCGCCGCAGCGCCGAGGCCGCCACCCCCTCCGCGGCAGCGATCGCGAACCGGGCCGAGACACCAGATCGCTGGTCGATGGAACTGGACTCCCGGAGATTTCCCACAAGGCGCGCCAACACTTCGAGCAGATGATCACCAACTTCCGCCACCAGCGTGGCTTCCTGCCGGATCAGAGTCACTTCATCTGCAAGCTCGGTGAGGTAGTGGGTACGCAGCTCGGCGCCGAATCTGTCCTTCAGTGGAGTGATGATCCGGCCGCGATTGGTGTAGTCCTCGGGATTGGCTGTAGCGATCAGGAAGAGATCAAGTGGCAGTCGTAAGGAGTAGCCACGGACCTGGATATCCCGCTCTTCCAAGACGTTGAACAAAGCCACCTGGATCCGCTCAGCCAGATCAGGCAGTTCGTTGAGCCCGAACACACCTCGATTGGCGCGAGGCACCAACCCGTAGTGCACAGTCTCCGGGTCGCCGAGCGTGCGACCCTGCGCCACCTTCACGGGATCGACATCGCCGATCAGATCGCCAACAGAGGTGTCCGGGGTCGCCAGCTTCTCGGTGTAGCGTTCGTCGCGGTGCCGCCAGTCGACAGGCAACTCATCGCCCAGTTCCGCCGCCAATGCGCGACACCTGACGCACACCGGTGCGTACGGGTCATCGTGGATCTCGCATCCGGCTACTTCTGGGCTCCACTCATCGAGGAGCCCCGCCAGCGTCCGCATGAGTCGCGTCTTGCCCTGGCCCCGCTCGCCGAGTATCACCAGGTCGTGCCCAGCCAGTACGGCGCTCTCCAGCTCAGGCAGCACCGTCTCGTCAAAGCCGACAATGCCAGGGAAGGCGATCGTGCCGGAGCGCAGTCGCTCCATCAGGTTCTCCCGGAGCTCCGCCTTGGTGCGGCGGCTCACATACCCAGAATCCCGAAGCTCGCCCAGCGTGGCTGGCTTCCGGTGAAGAGGCTCCTGCATGGACCGACAGTACGACCCGGCCCAAGTCAACCCATTTCCTGGCCCGCCGGTACGCCGAGCGCCTCCCGCAACTCCTCGGTCCGGCAGAGTAAGTTAGCTGGAACGAATGCCGCACGAGGAGCCGCCGCGACGGATGCGCACCGCACGACTGGTCGGACTCAGCCCGGATGGGAAGTCCTTGATCGTGGCTACCGAGAGCGGTGAGCAGTTCATGATCGAGGCGGATGAGAGGCTCCGCGCAGCGTTGCGCGGTGATCGGCCGCGACTCGGACAACTGGAGATCCAGATGGAAACCTCACTCACCCCCCGCGACATTCAGGCGCGGATCCGGGCTGGCGAGACTCTCGAGGATGTGGCCCGAGTGGCAGGCATTCCCATGGATCGGGTTGAGCGCTTTGCAACCCCGGTCCTTGCCGAGCGCGAGCACGTCGCGTCCATGGCCATGGCGTCATCGGTGCGCCGCCGTGATGAGCCCTCCGGTCACCGCAGCCTGCGTATCACGGTCACTGAGCGGTTGCTTGGTCGCGGAGTCGATATCGACGCCATCCGATGGGACTCATATCGCCTGGATGATGGCCGCTGGGCAGTCACGGCAGATTTTCGATCCGGAGACACGAATCGACACGCTTCGTTCCTTTACGACCTTCGTGGACGCTTCTCGATTGCTGGCAACGACGAGGCTCGTTGGCTCCTCGGCGATCAGCTCTCCTCACGGGGTTCGCAGCGCCGCGCGCGACTTGCGGACGAGTCGACCGAGGAAGACACCGAGCCAACGCTGGTGAGCGACCAGCTGCCGTTTAGTAAAAGGGCCCATGAGACGGCGCGAAAAAAGCTTGCGAAGAACCTGCCGGCCGAGGACGAGGCGGATGAACCGACCCTTCCCGTGCCCCGGATGCTGCGTCCGGTGACAGATCTGTCCGAAGCAAGTGGCGCGGCTGATGTGTCGCCGATTGGGCCGCTGTACGAGACGTTGGGCGGCGATGGCTACAGCGAGGATTCACCACGTGTGTACTCAGGTCTGAGCGACGCAACCGCGGTGCCTGAGACTGAAACCATGACCGACGGCGGCTGGGAACCGGCCATCGTGATCAACTATCCGGTCGAGCCGAGCCTGCACGACGAAGCCGTCATTGATCCCCCGCGTCCGGAGGAACACTTACCAGGCCCCTTCGCTGCGACCGCAGAGCACGAACTGCCAGGCACCGACGAACCCGGTCCGCCCGACCTGCCAGCGAATCTCGATGATCGGACCGATGAGGCCCATGAGTTCGAGATCGAATCGCTGGCGCACGCCGATACTCCGGCGGAGCCAAAGAACGTCAAGCGGAAAAGAGCCTCAGTGCCCAGCTGGGACGAGATCATGTTCGGCGGGCCCAAACGTCACAGCTAGTGACCCTCGGTCGCTCGTTGTCAGGGAGCGGTCCCCGTTGCAATCGGGCGGCCTGGGTCCGTGATCCAGTCACTCCAGGAGCCCGGGTAAAGAGCGGCCGCGCCCAGCCCGGCAGACTCCAGGGACAGCAGGCTGTGTGCGGCGGTGATGCCTGAGCCGCAATAAAGCACTGCGTCCTGGTTGCCGCACGCTTCGGCGTACCGCCTGGCGATCTCGGCTGGTGGCCGGAACCGCCCGTCGGCGCGTACGTTCCCCGCCCACGGCAGATTGATCGCCCCCGGAATATGCCCGGCAACCGGATCGAGTGGTTCGTTCTCTCCGGCGTACCGCTCCGAAGTGCGTACGTCGATCAAGGTAGGAGCATCGGGCCTTCCGAGCCGCGCACTGATCTCCGTCGCAGTGAGCTGTGGCCGCTGGCCAGGGTGTGCGATGAAATCGCCGCGCGCCGCACGGACATTGGGGCCTGAGACCGCCGGGAGCCCGGCAGCCCTCCAGGCGGCGAAACCGCCATCAAGGACTTTGACGTCACCGTGTCCGGCATCGGTCAGGAGCCACCAAAGGCGCGCAGCCGCCTGCGAGTTTGCAGCATCGTGGGCGACGACCAGCGAATCCTGACATACACCGATGCTCCGCATCGCGTCCTCGAAAATGGCAACCGTCGGGAGCGGGTGACGACCACCGACGCCTGGTGGGCCGGCCAACTGCGTCTCCAGATCCACCCATACTGCGCCAGGAATGTGGCCGGCTTCGAAGTCCGGCTTGCCAGGCGGACCACCTAGATTCCAACGCACGTCAGCAATGAGTGGAGGCTGGTCGGATCGAAGCAGCTCAGCCAACTCCTGCGCAGATATCAGCACGTCAGAGCTCATCGTCAGCCTTCTCACCCATCGCACACCAGACAGTCGATCCGTTGGCGCTGGGTGAGCTCATGCAACGAGGAGCGGCACGAGCATCTCGGCTGGCGTGAGTGATCCATGCATGCCGATCAGGGCGTACTCGCGTGGAAAGGCACTTGTCATGACCGCCCAATCTCCACGCAGGGCCACCAGCACATGCCCCCAACGCTCTCGGAGTTGATCATCGATCGCCGCGAACCAACCTTCGTCGATCGCCTCGTCTCGGGTTCGTACCCAAGCAAGCTCGCCGAGCCGGGCGCGCCACCGGTCCGCCACGCGACGAGCAGGTTCTTGATCAACGTAGAGGTGCCGGAAGCGGGCCTCTCCAGCGAGGGCTGTTACGCCCGCCATCAGGGCCGGATCGTCCTCGGCGACGATTCGTTGCTCCGACGGAATGTCGACCATGCCGTGATCACCGGTAACGATCACTGTCACTTGCGGAGGCAGAGCGGCGCGCAGCCTCTCGCACATCGCGTCGATTCGCGCCAGCTGCTGGAGCCAGTCAGCCGAATTGCAGCCGTGGACGTGCCCGTAATGATCAAGCTCGCGCTCGTAGGCGTAGACCACGCTCCGATCACCACGCACGGCTGCCTCAGCGATCAGTGCGATCCGCAGCTCCTCGGCGCTTTCATCGGAGAACGGAACGAATGCGGCCCCACGGAGCGCAGCCTCGGTAAGCCCTGTGCCCTGGAACCGAGCCAACGCGACCGAGGTAACCGCGACGCCGGCTCGGCTCGCCCGTTCGAAGAATGTTGGCTTGGCTTGATAGACGGCAGGAACTACGTCGGATTCCCACGTCAAGCCATTCAAGATCTCGCCGGTCGAGGGTACCCGCGACGTGTAGCCGACCAACCCGTGCTGGCCGGGCGGCTGCCCCGTCCCCAGACTGCCCAGGCTGGTCACCGTCGTACTCGGCACCGCGGACGTGATCGGCTGTGCACCCCCTAGTAGCGATGCAAGAAAGGGCGCTGCCAGTAGGGCCCGGCGTAGCAGGTTCCAGCCGAGCCCATCGATCAGCACAACCACGTAGCGTGCTGAGTGTGGCAACCCGTACGCATCCTCCGTGCAACCGGGTACGCCCAAGTGCGCACCAATGCTTGGCATGAGCTCACCGAGCGTGGTGGATTGATAAGCCGGAACAACCATCTCAGGCAGTGACTGGCTGTCCACGCTTGGCGAAGACCTCCCCACCGCGGGTGAGGTCATACTGCAGCCGCTCGCTGGAGCGAGCTGGCGAACCGCAGGAGGCGCGCGACTCGGTCCGGGCCATCGGCAGCTGCGCTCATGCGCACCGTGAGGTCGTCGCCAACCAGGGTTCCGGTGTATCCATGATCGGCTTCGCATTGCGGATCACTGCAGGTTGCCAGCTCAAGATCGATTCGGCGCACCGCCCCCCAGCCCACTGACAGCCAGGTCTCAAGAACATCCTCTGAGCCGGGCTGGTACGCCTCTGGCTGAGTAACGACGCGAGTTACGGCAACCGTGTTGATCTTGCCCAGCGCTACTGATTCCGTGGAGGATGCCGCGTGGATGCCCGTTGCAGGAGGTTCGGCAGGCTGGTCGTCAGTGTGGCCAATGACGAGCCGAGTGCGGGTTAGTGCAAGCACTGTGACATGGCGGTGGATCTCGTCGCGGTTGAAGGTCGGCTCGTGATGCACCACGAAGTCCAGCAGCTCCTCGTCCGCGAGGGCGATCATGATTGCGTCCTCGACAAGTTCCGGAAAGTATCCGCACGCATCGATCTCGGCGCGCAGATCCTTCCTGGTGGAGCCAATCCTCATGCCGATCATCCTGCCACGCAGCACCCACAACTGCGTTGCTCGGCCATTGATTGCCTCGGCAGGGGCGAATTGCCTTGGCGGGCCTACAAGACACGTGCGAGCGGGTCGCGCTGATCCGCCGTTGGTGCGATGAACACTCGCGCGCCCAGTACCGACATCGAGTTGAATGAGGCCACACAGGGGCGGAGGGTCACCGAGGCAAGCTGCGGAATCGCGTCGGCCAGCTGCGCGACCCGGTGCAGCAAGTTCTCGATCGCTGCAATGTCGACTCCCGGAGCTCCGTGGCGACCAAGCAGCGTTGGAGCGGCCCTTAGCTCTCGAACCATCTCCGCGGCATCGACCGTCGTCAATGGCGGCACGCGGTAGACGGTGTCGCCGAGCAACTCGCTGGGAATGCCGTCCAGACCCAGCGACACAATGGGCCCGAACGCAGCATCCTCGCGACTGGTGATCATCAATGCAACGCCCGGTGGCGCCATGGCCTGAACGACCGGCCGGGCGACTGACGGGTCTTCGTCGCCAGCAAGGCCGATCTCAGCTACGAGTCGCCGCAAATCCTGCCATGCGTCGGCCATCGCCGCTGCGTCGTCGATGTTGCGATGCACGCTGGCAAGGTCGGGTCGACCGCGTACTGCGCTGCTGGTCGCCTTCAGGACCACGTTCCAGCCAAGTTGATCACCAGCCGCGACCGCATCGGCCATGCTGGATACCGTGATTTGCGGCACCAGGTTGATGCCGTACCTACCCAGCAGTTCAGCGGTCTCGGTCTCAGTCAGCTCACGACCTTCCGGGCGCTCGGCCAGGATGCGGTTGACCAGTAGCTTGGCAGCTTGGGTATCCACGTCCATCTTCGGCACAGCGCCAGAGTCCCGGTTCCGCCACTCGGCGTAGCGAGTGAGTGCTGACAATGCCTGGATGGCGTCGACCGAGCCATCAAACCTGGGCAGCATCCCGGGTGAGTCCGGCTCGCCGCCGCTCAGCAACGGTGGATGGAAGTCCAAGAAAACGCCTATCAAGGGCTTCCTGGCTTCGGCGGCGACGTCCTCCAGAGCCACAATGATTTCCTCAGTGCCCTGCTCGAAAGCATTCACAGCCGCGCAAACCACCGAGTCATAACGCTGGTCAGCAAGCGCCTGACGCGCAGCCAGGCCAAACGCCTCCGAGCCAGCCTCGGCTCCCAGCAACTCCGGCTGAGGGTCGCGCAACAATCCGACCGAGTCCATCCTCAGCAGCATCTGGTGAGCCAGCGTGAGGGAATTTGTGATGATCCGTACTCGTGGGCCGGACGGCAACGGCTGTCGTGAAGCGATCTTGGCAATGTCGATCATGTCACCGCGGTGGTGCACCACCATGGTGCCGGCCTGCCGGAAGAGTGCATCGACTGCGGCCTCCGGAGCATGGCCAAGTCCGCCTCGTACGCCAGCGTGATCAGCCCGACGAGTACGGCCCGGCGCGAACACAACAACGGGTTTCCTCTGAGCGAGCTGCCGGGTGATTCGGGAGAACTTCCTCGGATTGCCGATCGAGTCCAAGGTGAGCAGGCATACCCGTGTTGCTTCGTCGTCCCCCCAATACTGCATCACGTCGTTGGCAGTCACGTCGGCATAGTCCCCAGTGCTGATGAAGGAGGACAGACCGAGGTCCTGACGGCCGGCGTGATTGAGCAACGCCACACCGACTGCGGCGGACTGGCAAAACATCCCGACACCCCCGGAACGCGGCATGGGTGCGGGGGTGGCATTCAACTGAACGCTACGCAAGGTGTTGATGAGGCCGAGGGCATCTGGACCAAGTGCCCGGACTCCATAGGCCCGGGCGAGATTGATGATCTTGAGGTTGTCCCCGACGGCATAGTCGGTCCCTGTCAGGACCACTAGCCCGTGAGCCCCCTTGTGTGCTGCGTCGATCACAACCGCACCCAGCTGGTTGGTGGGGACTGAGACGATCGCAAGGTCCAGCCCACCCGGTGCCGCTGCGATCGAAGCAACGTTGGACGCGCCGGCAACCGGGGCACCATCGATGCTGACCGCCACGACCTCGCCACCAAAGCCACCGCGCTGTATCGAATTGATCAAGTTCTGCACTCGATCGCCTTGCCCGTACACCACGATCCGCTGCGGATTGAGCAGCCTGCGCACGGAGGCGCTTTCGGCGCGATGCTCCCGGCGTTCCATGACCCCGACCGAAGTGTCGGTGGGCAAGATCGGAAACTCAACGGCAAGCACGCCATCGTCGATGCCTTTGGACACTCGATAGCCAGCGTCAGCAAACACCTTGCCCATCCGACGATTCTCCGGTAGCACTTCGGCGACGAATCGGGTGATTCCGCGTTCTCGAGCGGCTTGGGCAAGATGCTCCAGCAGCAGCTGAGCGATCCCCCGGCCCTGATGTGCGTCCTCGATCAGGAATGCCACTTCAGCATGATCATCTTCGATCCGGTCGTAGCGGCCGACCGCGATCATGTCTTCGCCGAGGGTGACGATGAACGCCACCCGATCCACATAGTCGACCTGAGTGAATCGCCGTAGGTCCCGATCACTCAGCCGCGGGTACGGCGCGAAGAAGCGGAGGTATTTCGACTCGGGCGAGACCCGTTCATAGAAGGCGACAAGCAGGTCTGCGTCGGCGGGGCGGATCGGGCGCAGATGCGCAACGCCGCCGTCGGCCAGCAGCACGTCAGCTTCCCACTCCCGCGGGTATCCGGGCGGCTCCGCGTCCATATTTCCAGGGTCCTGGCTCACGGACACGGCCCAAAGCCTACGCAGATGATGTTGCAACCAAGTGTCGAGGGCCAAACGCCAGGGAATAGTGTCAGCGCATGGCCGACTTCGTCGCTGCAATCGACCAGGGTACGACGAGCACTCGCTGCATGATCTTCGACCACTCAGGACGCGAAGTCGGCAAGTATCAGCTCGAGCACAAACAGATTTTGCCCCACGCAGGATGGGTGGAGCACGATCCACTGGAGATCTGGCACCGTACCCAGGAGGTAGTCCAGCAAGCCCTGGCCAGGCGTCGCCTTACGGCCACTGATCTGGCGGGACTCGGGATCACCAACCAGCGTGAGACGACGGTCGTCTGGGATCCGGTCACAGGTGAGCCATACGGAAACGCGATCGTCTGGCAGGACACCCGGACGGACAAGATCGCCGCCGAGCTTGATCGCGATGGTCGTGGTGATGTCATCCGCTACCGTGCGGGCTTGCCACCAGCAACCTATTTCTCCGGTGGCAAAGTGCAATGGATCTTGGAAAACGTCGACGGGGTACGCGAAGGTGCGGAGCGCGGTCGCGCCGTATTCGGCACCACCGACAGCTGGCTGATGTGGAATCTGACCGGCGGCGTTGACGGCGGCCAGCATGTCACCGACGTGACCAATGCCAGTCGAACGATGTTGATGGACCTGGAGACGCTGGACTGGGATCAGGAACTGCTGAGCTTCTTTGGGATCCCGCGCGACATGCTGCCCAGCATCCTGCCGTCCTCCGATGTCGCCGCCTACCAGCGGACCCGGGCCGACGGCCCATTCGGCGGCGAAGTGCCGATCGGGGGTGATCTTGGTGACCAGCAGGCAGCCATGGTCGGTCAGGTCTGCCTAGGGACGGGCGATGCCAAAAACACTTACGGCACCGGCAACTTCTTGCTGCTCAACACCGGCGAGCAGCTGGTCCGCTCCAGCAACGGGCTACTCAGTACCGTCTGTTACCGGTTCGGCGACGCAGCGCCGGTGTACGCCCTGGAGGGCTCCATCGCTGTCACCGGTTCGGCGGTCCAGTGGCTCCGCGACCAGCTGCAGATCATTCATGACGCCGCGGAGATCGAAACGCTGGCGAGCCGGGTCGACAGTGCTGCAGGCGTGTACTTTGTGCCCGCGTTCTCGGGACTGTTTGCGCCTTATTGGCGTTCTGATGCCCGCGGCGTCATCGTTGGCCTGTCCCGCTTCCATACCCGCGACCATATTGCCCGAGCGACGCTAGAGGCAATTTGCTACCAGAGTCGCGATGTGGTCGAAGCAATGGAGAAGGATGCGGGTGTCCAACTCGACGAACTGAAGGTTGACGGTGGCGTCACCGCGAACGCACTCTGCATGCAGATCCAGGCCGATACGCTCGGCGTCGAGGTGAGCAAGCCTGTTGTGCCGGAGACCACCGCACTGGGTGCGGCGTACGCCGCCGGCTTGGCCACAGGTTTCTGGGCGTCGCCGGATGATCTTCGGGAGAACTGGTTGGAGGACCGGCGCTGGATCCCGCAATCGAGCGAGGAGGAGCGAGCAGCCGGTTACGAAGGGTGGAAGAAGGCCGTAGAACGAACGCTGGGCTGGGTCCAGGTCTAGCCCGCATCACACGACGACAAGAGGAATCACAGCGACGACAAGAGGAATGGTGGAGATGGCAACGGTGGCTCAGCCAAGAACCCGGGAACGGGGAGCACCAGATTCTGACCGTAATCTCGCGCTCGAGCTGGTCCGCGCGACCGAGGCGGCCGCGATCAACTGCTCGCGGTACATGGGCTTTGGCGACAAGAACCAAGTGGATGGGGCCGCTGTTGACGCGATGCGCCCGGTGCTCGGTACGGTCCGGATGAACGGCGTCGTGGTGATCGGTGAGGGCGAGAAGGACGAGGCCCCCATGCTCTACAACGGTGAGCGGGTCGGCGATGGCTCCGGACCGGAATGGGATATCGCCGTCGATCCAGTCGACGGCACCACACTGACCGCCAAAAGCCTGCCCGACGCCGTTAGCATCATCGGCGTATCCCCCCGTGGCACGATGTTCTCCCCTGGCCCCGCGGTGTATATGCAGAAGCTGGTCGTCCCCGGACATGCAGCGGGCGCTGTTGATCTTGATGCGCCGATTGCAGATAACCTTGCCAAGATTGCCGAGGCAACCGATCGCTCTGTCTCCGACCTGACGGTCTGCGTGCTCGATCGGCCGAGACACTCAGAGCTGGTCGCAGCAATCCGCGCGGCGGGCGCCCGCATCCGGTTCCTGCTTGATGGGGATGTGGCCGGTGCAATTATGGCCGTTACTCCATCGACTGGAGTCGATGCGCTGGTTGGCATCGGCGGCACCCCTGAAGGTGTCCTTGCCGCATGCGCGCTCCGCTGCCTCGGTGGCGAGATGTTCGGTCGGCTGATCGCGCGCAGCGACAGCGAGCGGGCCGCGATCTTGGACGCGGGCTACGATCTTGATCGGACGCTCACGACGACGGACCTAGTGGCCAGCGATAATGTGTTTTTTGCTGCCACAGGTGTGACCGACGGCTCATTGCTCCGCGGGGTGCGATTCGAGAGCCACCGCATCATCACACAGTCGCTGTCGATGAGATCCCGCTCCGGCACGATCCGGTTGATCGAGGGTCGTCATGACCCCGAACGGTCATTCCTGGTCAACCCCTGAGGCGCCCATGTTCTCCACCACCTCCCCACTCGGTCCGGCGGCTCGGGAAGAGGCTCTCGACCGGTTGGCAAGCGACGATTTGGACATTCTCGTCATTGGCGCTGGCGTGACGGGCTGCGGCTGCGCACTTGATGCGGTCACTCGCGGCGTGCGCGTCGGGCTAGTCGAAGCCCGCGATTTCGCGGCTGGTACCTCGAGCCGATCGAGCAAGCTGTTTCACGGTGGCCTCCGCTATCTGGAGCACCTCAACTTTGCCTTGGTCTTCGAGGCCCTCAAGGAGCGCTCGCTCGCTCTCAACAAGCTGGCCCCACATCTGGCAAAGCCTGTGCCGTTCCTTTACCCGCTCATGCGACCAGTGATCGACCGCGGTTATGGAGGCCTCGGCATCGGCGTGTACGACGTGCTCGGTGCCGGGCGTGGAGTACCGCAACACATGCGGCACTTGAGCCGGAAGCGCACATTCGAGTCTTTTCCTTCCGCGAGTCGCGAGACGGTGATCGGCTCTATCAGGTTCTACGAAGGCCAGGTCGACGACGCCAGACACACCATGATGATCGGCCGCACGGCGGCGCACTACGGCGCGGCGGTCGCCACCAGTACTCGCGTCGTCGGCTTCTTGCGTGAGGCCGACCGGGTGGCCGGCGTGACGGTTCGCGATCTTGAGTCCGGCCGCGAGTTCACGATCCGAGCGAAGCAGACAATCAATGCTGCGGGAGTGTGGATCGACGAGCTGCAGGAGATGCTGGGCGGTCGTGGACAGTTCCGAGTCCGCGCGTCCAAAGGCATCCATCTTGTGGTGCCCCGGAACCGTATCAACTCCATGACGGGGTTGATCACCCGCACCGAGAAGAGCCTGCTCTTCATTATTCCGTGGCGCAGTCATTGGATCATCGGCACCACCGACACCGACTGGCAGCTCGATAAAGCGCATCCCGCCGCCAGCATGGCTGATATCGACTATTTGCTGGAACGCGCCAACACATTGCTGGCTGATCCACTGAAACGCGAGGACGTGATCGGCGTCTATGCCGGCCTGCGGCCGCTGCTGTCCGGGGAGTCCGACTCAACGTCCAAGCTCTCCCGAGAGCATGCCGTGGCTTCTCCCGTCCGCGGTCTGGTCACCATCGCCGGCGGCAAATACACCACGTACCGGGTGAT
>Ga0193739_1000064_pt1 | contig 24912 bp, 21 predicted proteins | sample L2a2metaG_FD_144926 | JGI IMG/M metagenome (GOLD analysis project Ga0193739, IMG submission 144926) | Soil microbial communities from a riparian zone of the East river system, Colorado, United States - L2a2 | ecosystem: Environmental > Terrestrial > Soil > Riparian zone | place: USA: East River...
GTTCCCCAATATTGTTGTAAGTATCAACCTCATTCTTAAAGTTGTAGTTTTTCATAGTTATTGTTTGTTGAATGATACCACTATCTGAAATAGGCGATCTTGACGCTGTATGCAGGGGATAAACAGTAGACAGATAACAACTAGGCTAATAAGAACAGGGTCCGGAGGATTATAACTCAAGATGTCGACGTTTGGAATGTTGTATCTCAAGACATTTTTAAAATCAATTCTAGTTCCTTTGAGTGCTTCATGTTGAGTCTCCCGCGGCCTGAATAAATGATCTTTATGGTTCGTTTGCGTTATCACTAAATAATCGTCTGACTATTGCTTTCCTCGAGAATAAAGTACCGCAGAATACACCGCAGGAAACTACAATGACAGTGATGTCCACCTCCAGCAAATTTCTCTGGTTTCCTGCGGTTTCTATATCTCCACTTCTAGTCGTTATTTTGAGATAACTAGGTTAATCATTCCTTTAATATGAGTCTAGATGGAATAATAATCCCTTGAATACGGCATAATCTGCCCCCGCAGGCGAGACTCAATACTTGTTCCTTTGGATGGTTCATGCTGAGTCCCCTGCGGTTTTATTCGATCGTAAACTGCTGGACTGCTATCATTACAATACAACAAGAAGAGATGATGTCATTTAGTTTTGCAAATTGTTATATTGATTGTGTCAGACCTGACGTCATTCGTACCACGAATTTGGTTGATGGCGATGCTATGATACAGATAAAATTAACAACGCAATTGGTGAGAGTGCAAAGAAGGAAATCGAATAAATAGATTCAGAATCTTTCATATTCATCTCAAAATGGTATAATTGGCTCGAATACATTCAACAAACTGGTAATAGAGACTCAGCAAAATGACGAGGTTAGTGCATTCTAGATATATTGGGCTGGAGAGATTTCATGAAAAAGTGTAACATAATATTCTAGCAAAAAAATCTGTAAGATATCTCAAATAATAAGGATTAATGTTGGGACAAGAGCCCTTACGAACTATTACATATAGGTAGGTTTTGTGTATTATTTAATGCAAAGATACATTGCTGGTATTAGCCATCTTTATGACATTACTGCTAGTAGCAACATTATCACTACCTTATTCTGATTATTCGCATATCAGTGCAAGTACAAATAATGACTATGAAGATTTTGAAGACCAAAATTTAATTCAGATCTGCTGTGCCTGGGGAGAAGAACTTCAAGATGGGATTCTAACCTATAAAATAGACGATGATGACATTTCAAAAGATCAGAGAGCAGTTGTACAGGATTCAATAGAAGAATGGGATGCAAAGATAAATCTTCTGGAATTAGAAGAAATACCAGACAAAAAGAATTCTGATATAACCATTGAATTCGAGGACGATGATGATAGTAAAGACGAAGAAGATGATATAGCAGGAGAGACTATGACAACATTTTACGGAGATGGTTTTATTGGAAAGGTAGAGATAACCATAAACAAGAATGTTCAAGACTATGAATTTGATACAAAAACAATAGGACAAATCGCCAAGCATGAAATGGGTCATGCTCTAGGTTTAGGTCATGCCAACTTTGATGCTAACCTTATGGCTGAAAAAGTAAATGACGGTACAGCATTTGTTTCTGAGTGCGAGATTAAAGCAGTGATTGAAGCCAACTATTGGAAGTTAGGTCAGAATGAAGAAGATGCTAATTTAACGCCACATTACCCACAAGAAAATAGTATGGCTTGCGATTAGGAAAAAGGATACAATGACTCCAACTACAATATAGCCCTAATTAATTTAGGACTCACTCTTATGTCTGTTCAAGAATATTATATATTCCAATAGTGATAAATAATTGACCTGAGCTAGTTGCCCAAAAGGAAGGTAAGAGAAGAAAAGCCCAAGAAAAGAGTTAGTAAAAAACAGATACTCATACCACCTATTGCGATAGGGGCTGCAACATTAGCTGGTATACTTATAATGCAATTTATCCCTCCTCTACCCACTTTGAGCATTTGTCTTAAAGCCCATAATGTTGAGACTTTTAACGTACATCCTACCGTTGAAATGCTCGTAAATGGACAATCAAAACTATTACCAGATGATGTTGGAAAACAGCCAGAGGATGGAAAGGAATGTCTCAGAGTGATTCATACTGATACAATTGGTAACAAACTACACATTGAGTATATTAGGCCGATTAGGTTAACTATGGGAGACTTTATGAAAATTTATTTAGCAGGTAATAATTCGATCTCGGTAGTTGATAACTCGACTGGGATTCCAAATGAACAGTCAGTAGATCTCGAAAAATATAATGCTAAATACTCTTATTTCGCAGAGGGAAACAAATGGATTCAGGTGAGAAATGCTTCAGCTATGCCTCCATTCACTGATGAAATGGTTGTAAGGCTTGAACTAACGCCTAAATAGATAAATCCATCTAACACTTTTTGTCATTACTAGCAAACTGTTGGATATTCCTTGTTTGACATTTGTTATTGCTTTATATTCAATTGCATTTAAGGCCAACTTTGAGATTTTCGATATTCTCTTTCATCTTATCCAGATAGTCTACACCCGCATTTTGCTCTTCTTTGTCAATACCTTCTATGGGACTCAAAACAAGTACCTTGCCATTTGGAATCTCTTGCGCAATAACACTAGCAAAACGAGGGTCAACCAATTCCTCGGAATATATTGTGTCTAATCCCATATCTCGGGCAAGATTTATTATCTGCTGCAAACGTTGTGGTAAGACTTCTGCTTCAGGAGAAACTCCCTGAATACTATGTTGTGTTAAACCATATCTGGATGCAAAATAGCTAAACGCATTATGAAAAGCAATAAAATCCTTCTTTTCACAGTTTGATAGTTCTGATTTTATTGTTCTATCTAGGCTATCGAGTTCTGAGATAAACCTGTTGGCATTTTCATTGTAGTAGGCTGTATTTGCAGGATCAACCGTTATCAACCCATCACGAATTTTTTCAACTTGTTGCTTTGCCAAAGTGGGGTCAAGCCAAATATGGGGATCTATAGACCCATTACTTTTTTCTCTGGCATGTCCAGTTAGATTTAATCCCACACTTGCGTCAAGCAAAAACTCTGCATCGATATCCTTTACCCATTCTTCCTCAAAGCCGCCACCGTTGATGACCAGCATATCAGCCGTTTGTGCGTTTTGTACTTGTTGTATAGTTGGCTCATAGTCATGTGGCTCAATACCGACTGGAATTAAACTGGAGACTTCAACTCTGTCTCCGCCGACCTTCTTAACAAAATCGAAAATTGGATAGAATGAGGCAACAACTCGTACTTTATCTGACATACTAGAATATTGGATTTTAGGAAAACTATCATTAATAGTACTTTTATCAACGGGCATATTTTCTCCAACTATTGGAGTACCATATGCCGACGTCAGAAATAATAAAGACATAGAGTACGATATTGTAGCAAAGAGGAGTACAAATATTATCATCTGTAATGAATCATAGTTGGTAGGCCTTATTAGCCATTTAAAGGTATGTTAATAAAATTTAATTGATTTATTATAATTTGTTAATAACCAACTAGATGTTAACTTAGGCATTATTTGTCCAAGTCGTTAATGGGGACAGAGGTGTGTGTCTTATTCCGATATATTGCTGAATTGGTTTCACCTAACTTAACAGAGGGATTTATCAACGGTAAAGAAACTTTTACAGTTGTAGACGTGATCGAATGGAGTTAGTTTTTAGTCTTTATTGGTAACTGTGTCGAGAGAAATTATTATCCCAATTAGTTTACCTTTTGTGCGAGAAAATAATCGTGATAATCTTGCCTTGAATCCATATTTTTTGATTCTTAGATTTAAAGCATGTTCTAGCTGAGCAGGGTTGGCAAAAACTGCATTTCCAGTCAGCCATTCACCTTTAGGCTGCCCTCTTAATCCAGAAGGAACAATGCGCACTTTAGGGTTGTTCTTTAGACGCTTGACTTTGCCAGTCTTGCTCCCTGTCACTACGAAAATCTTGTTGTCATCAACTGCGAACCATACAGGCGTTGTTACTGCTTTTCCATTCTTCCTGTACGTTTCAAGGTTGATAAATTGATGCCCAGAAAATATGGATATTCGATCGGATGGATAGGACATGGAATTAGTGTCATTTCGTCTTTATTAGCGCTTTCTAATGTACCTAGCGTAATCATTAATTTAAGAAAAGGCTTGAAGTCTCAGTTATGCGGGATTTAGTCATTCTATCTCAAATAATGTGCTCTAACCTCTTTAGATTGTATATTGTATATTGGAGTTTATACTATTCTCCAATTTATCATTTGGTTCGCACTTAATCATAATTGAAGAGGTGGGTTATATGTAAAATAAGTGTTGTAGTTTAGATGGTTCTTTATTATAATCTCACTGATAGGAGGGAGAAGTAAATAGTCAAAATCATGTATTATTAGAAAAGATGGTGAACTCTGCAATGGATTAGTTTTAGTATTGTAATCGTGTAGATCCGATAAATCAAAGCAATCTATGTACTCCTATTAGGCTATGATTATAAAACTAGAACACATATTATGAGTAAAAATTGTATGTAGTATCAACATCCGGAATCACAATCCTTAATGATAAATGTGTGTTTACCGCTGACGGCAGTATGATCGGTAACATACTGATAATTTTGAAAGGATCATTTTTGGTAAGATCAATTAAGGGAACATTCGTCACGTATTATGATATTCCGCTTAGAGAAATAAAACAAATACTGGGCAATTGTGTTACTCTTCATCCTTTTAAGAATGATATCTTGCAAAAATATTTGAAATCAACAAAGAGAATTTGGGAAGAATAAGAGCGAGATCATTTCATCGGAAGAATACTAAGAAGCAAGTTCTCACTAATCAAATTATCTCTACCTCTGCTAACCCTTGGATATTATTCTCAAAAGTCTTGGGGTAATAAGCCACCTCAATTCTCCTTTGATTTTTGGAGCTATAGCCATAACTCTAATTCTTACAATACCGCCCTTCTTGAGATCTATTCGTACATGCTTTTGGTCTGTCACAACTTCGCTTACCATTTCACTAAGGTATGGATTATGCCCAACTAACAGTATTGACGTTCCTTCTTTAAATGACGATAGATTTTGATAAAGAGCTGTTTTATTTCCTTCTGGAGACAATTCTCGCAGCTGCCGTATCTCCTTTTGTGCCTTGAATTCTTTCGCTATGATATCAGCAGTTTGACGTGCACGTTTTAGAGGACTCGTGAGAATAACATCAAATCTAACTCCCATTTTTCTAAGAGCTTTAGAAATGACAATCATTTCTTTCTCACCTGCCACTGTCAAAGGTCTCTTAGAATCACTACCTCCAGAGGGAATAGTTTTTCCCGCGTCGCCATGTCTCAAAACAAAAAGATCCATTACCAATTTGGAATTTGATAACAGGAATATATTTGGAGCCCACGGATCTTTGCAATGATTAATTTATACTATATAGACGATGAAAAGATTGGCAACCAAATAAAGAGAATCAGTAGACGGAATTGACAACATCGAATTAATCTCTTTTGGAATGACTGATTTCTGCTCTCAGATATGTTCTCCCCCATGAACTATATAGATCTATATTAACCCTGTAGGATACATAAATTAGCACATTTATCATTTGTGAAAAATGAGGCGGTATCTATGAATTCTGCAACCCTTAAAGACGATCATCAAGAACGTAGAAAGAAACTTTCCAATCTTCTGTTAAGTAAAAAAAAGCCTATGGATAGGGCATTCTTTGGCATCGTCCTTGGAGCAGCCGGCTATACTCTACTCTTGTTAGCTCTCATCGTATATGCCATAGGAGATGGTTCTATCGAAATTTTCTCTTATGAGGGCCTGGATTTCCTTACAGGCACCGACTGGAACGCTGTATACGGCCGTGAAGCTTTTGGAGCACTTCCTTATCTTATCGGAACGTTAGTTACAGCCGCAATAGCTATGGTCATAGGAGTACCTGTAAGCATTGGTATAGCTGTTTTTCTTTCTGAGATTGCTCCTCCTAGGGTATCTACCCCTCTCTCTTTTGTAATAGAATTATTAGCGGCCGTCCCAAGTATCGTTTATGGTCTCTGGGCTCTTTTTGTTTTCAGGTTCTGGATAGTTGATCTTATTGAAAGACCTCTGTACAACGCCTTTGGAGATTGGATCCCCCTTTTTGGGAAAACCCCCTTTGGTCTAGACGTGTTTACTGCTGGTATAGTCTTATCAATCATGATAATTCCCATAATCTCGTCTATTTCACGGGAGCTCTTGAAAGCAGTCCCCGATACTCAGAGAGAAGCTGCTTATAGCCTTGGTGCTACACGTTGGGAAACATTAAGAATAGCAGTGTTTCCATATGTCAAATCTGGTTTGTTCGGGGCTGCATTCCTTGGGCTTGGAAGGGCAGTAGGCGAAACAATTCTTGTAACCATGGTTATAGGAAATGCTGTTGGTATAAATGCGATTCCTACCTCTCTTTTTTCTCAAAGCCAAACGTTAGCAAGCGTAATTGCCAACGAGTTTAATGAGGCCGCATCAAGTTTACATCTCTCGGCTTTGATTGGGTTAGGCGTAGTATTACTAATGCTTACAATGGCAATCAATATTGGTGGCGTGCTCCTTATATCTAGAATGGTAAAGGTTAGTCCTGGAGTTAAAGAATAATGGAAAAGATCCAACAGGAAAAAGCAAATCTAAAGTACCAACTTCAGAGTACAATGGAACGAAAGTCTTCAAAGAAAAGAAAAATAGATAGACTCGTTACAATTTTCTGTATTATTTGTGTGGGCTTGGCCATTGTTCCATTGGGAAGCATTCTGTTCGAAGTAATAAAAAATGGTATCTCCGCACTCAGAATAGAATTCTTGACACAACGACCTGGGTCGATGATCTCTGGAAGAGGTGGTATTGGCCCTGCTATTCAAGGGACCCTGATAACAGTGGGTATCGCCTCAATAATAGCCGCACCCGCGGGTATTTTTGCAGGAATCTATTTAGCTGAATTTGCAGGGACTGGGCCTTTACCTCATGCCATCCGATTTTTTAATGACGTCCTGACTGGGCTTCCTTCGATAGTTCTGGGAATAGTTGGATATATCGTAATTGTATTGGTAATAGGTTCATTTTCTGTATGGGCTGGCTCTTTTGCACTGTCAATTATTATGATTCCAATTGTAGTACGGGTTACAGAGGAGAGTCTGAAAGTAGTGCCTAATTCGATAAGAGAGGCGGGGCATTCATTAGGGATTCCCAAATGGAAGATAACATTACATATAACTCTCAAGGCTGCCTTTAGTGGTGTTTTAACTGGAATCGTTATAGGGATTTCGAGGATTGCAGGTGAAACAGCTCCACTTATTATGACTATACTTGGAACAAGCCTCTTTTTTACAGGTTTCGACGACCCAGTCGATGCTTTACCCCTTAGAATTTGGAGATTAGCATCTCAACCTTATGACTCAGCCCATGCGCAAGGGTGGGCGGCAGCCCTAATTCTCATACTGATAGTTCTGCTCTTTAGCGTAACACTTCGCTTCTTGGCCGCAAGAAAGGGATTCAAAGTAAGGGTTATTCGATATAGCAACCTATGAGAGATATCGAGATACACATAGAGTATATATCACTATACGATCTATATAGTAAAGGCATATCTAATTAGGCTGTTAAGCGAATATGGTATGTCGAGAACCCTGAAAGGCCCCGAAGAAGAACTATCCCCGACACTACAAGTGTCCAAAATAAGTGAATCAGTCGAGATAGAACGGCCAACAGAGGTAAAGGACATTCCTCCTCCAAAACTCTCAATTAGGAATCTTGAAGCATGGTTCGGTACGAAGAGGGCATTAAAAGGGATTAACCTTGATGTAAGAGAAAATTCTATTACTGCATTTATTGGTCCATCTGGTTGCGGAAAGACCACTCTTATCCGCTGTCTAAATCGGATGCACGAGATGACGCCCGGAGCAAGTGCGAAAGGGCAGGCTATTTTGGATGGAATGGATATGTATGATGCTAAGGTCGACCCTGTAACAATCAAGAGACGCATCGGAATGGTGTTTCAAAAACCAAATCCTTTTCCAACTATGAGTATTTATGATAATGTAGCGGCTGGTCTTAAGCTCAACGGCATTAAAGACAAGAAGCTTATCGATGATATAGTAAGGGAAAGTCTCGAAGGTGCAGCCCTTTGGGAAGAGGTGAAAAATGAGCTAAACAAGCCTGGTATGGGACTTTCTGGTGGTCAACAACAGCGTCTTTGTATTGCGAGGGCTCTTGCTATGCAGCCTGAAATATTGTTAATGGACGAGCCCACATCTTCGCTCGATCCGATCGCCTCTTCAAAGATAGAGGAGCTTGTACATGGTATGAAAAAAGATCTGACAGTAGTAATCGTTACTCATAACATGCAACAGGCAGCCAGAGTATCTGATTTTACTGCTTTCATGTACCTGGGTGAATTAATCGAATATGGAGATACAAAGCAAATTTTTGAGAATCCGCGCATGGAGCTAACAGAACGTTATATATCTGGTAAGTTTGGATAGCAATATTTCCGTATCCTCTTTCAATTTGAAAACACAGCTTAGAATTTTTGTTTTATTTTGTGCCTTCAATGTCTAATGGTTCGCCACACCATAATAATCATTTTGAATAATTTATCTACATGCTGCGGGCGGATTGAAAATGCCTAGGCTTATGGATCTTGGCATATCCTCAGTATGTGACAATCTAAGTGAAATGGGGAATATGGCCCAACGATCATTATAGATAGCTCTTGATTCTTATTTCAAAAATAATCGCTCGCGAAAAAAAGTTTTTGAATTGAATGAGAAGCTCCGAAGTCTCGAGGATGAAGTTGGTGATATCGCAACTGAGATAGTAGCAAGATATCAGCCCGTCGCAAAAGACCTTCGATTCATACGAGCCTCTATGGAAATCGCATACATATTTTGGAGGTTTGGACGTTATTCCTATGACATAATAGACACAGTTGATGAATTACACATAGGCCTGGACTGTAACAAAACTGCGGTAATGGAGATGTCTTCCTTCGTACTAAAAGCAATGGAACTAAGTCTCTTATCTCTGCGCACGAAGGATGAAACCATTGTAGAAAAGCTCTACGAATTGGATTCTACAGTCGATACACTCTATAGAAAGTACCTTCGCGACACAATAAATGCCAACAATAAGTATAATTCGGAAGTACATTCTCGATGCGATATTTGTAATATATTGATCTTGAGATATCTTGAGCGAATATCTGACCACGCTTGCTATCTAGGAGATTGTGTGTTCTATTTGGTGACCGGATTATCTAGCCCAAGACGCTGAAAGTAATACTATATAGTCCATATAGTATCACCAATAACTATATGAATGCGTGCGATAATATGTATAACTAAAGGGTGGCCATAACAAAATGGTGATTTCATTATCTAGCCACGGGAACAATGAAGTACGTAGAATTCAGTTTACCGGTCGTTCAACGTATATTTTGTCTTTACCCAAGAAGTGGATGAGCGAGATGAATTTGAAGGCAGGAGATCTCGTTAACATAGTAAGAGATTCTAATCATTCTTTATCAATAATTCCAAATTCCTTGAGATCCTCTGATTCGCTTAACGAGGCAACCGCACTAATAACACAGGCCGAAAGCGAAAATTCGTTGAAACGGAAAGTGATCTCGATGTATTTGGCTGGCTATAATATTATGCACCTAAAGGCGAAATCGGGAAGGATAAGCCCGCTCCAGAGAGATGCAATTAGAGAGGTAATTCGTCGCAATCTGGTAGGAACTGAAATTATCGCTGACTCTTCAGAAAATATAACTGTCCAGGTTTTACTTACCCTCCCCGAGCTGTCTGTAAACACCGCAGTAAGGAGAATGTTTCTTATTGCAACTGCGATGCATAAAGATGCTATGTCAGCATTAGCCGAGCTAAATCATGAATTAGCTGAGGCAGTCATAAAATCTGATGACGAAGTTGACAGATTCAGCCTCTATATTTTGAGAAATCTCGTGATGGCTACCCAAAATGAGCGAGCTTTGCAGGAAATGGGTCTTAAAGGAACAGCAGACTGCTTAAGCTATCGTGTTGCAGTCAAGAGCATCGAAAGGGTCGCCGATCATGCTGTAGGGATATCTAATAAACACTTGAGACTAAATCAAAAGGTTACGAAAGATGCTTTTGACAAGATTCAAAAGATGAGTCAGTTTTCTCTATCAGTTCTTAGTGATTCTGTTGAAGCCTTCCTAAGGAGAGACTATGTTTTAGCTGATAGTGTAGTAAATAAAGCCGAAGAAATGCGTAATTTGGAGGCAGATGTTATCTCTTTTCTAGATAGACAAAATGGGATAGGCGGTAGATCTGCGAATGTGGATATTAAAATCATTTTGGAAGATATTAGAAGGACTGCAGAACACGCTAGCGACATCGCGGAGGCAGCAATGAATCAAACTATCAGGGAAGTAATCCAAGTGAGAGCAGTTCCACAGCGAGAAAAAGAAAAAGACACGACCGTAGCTTAGCCTAAGATTTTTCCAGACAATAATTATTCTAAGGGCTTTTCTTTCCCTTGCCAAAAAATCCATATACCAATACAGAGCACTGATGTAAGAGTATTATTTGCCTATTTTATCAAATTTTCTAATATGATACAAGTCTACTGTACAGAAATTTCTTGAATTGATGTCCGTCTACGTTGGTGGCTACCTGAACATTTCCCATATCGTCATCAAAAAACTCTGAATGTCCACGCAATTTTCCGCTTTGGGTTATCTTAATATTTCCTCTTTTAAAAGAAAAATAAGATGGCCTTTCACAAAGTAATACAGCGAGCACATCATGAAGATAAAAAATGGTGTTATGAATTAGTTTAAACTCTAACAAAGATGAAATAAGTTCAGATGGAGATGACTCCCCTACGTTAATCCTGTGACGGACTTTGTTTACAAAATCCCTATCCAATCCGCAGTTTGGATGTTGTGTTACGTCTAACCCGACAACCTTGATCCTTGGATTCAGGCTAGGAGAGGCAAAAACTAATTTAGCAGCGTCAGGATCACAATAAAAATTGAATTCTGCAAAGTTGGTTACGTTGCCTCCAATATGACTGCCTAAACTATATGCACCTCCCATGATTAGGAGTTGACCTATTTTACGAACAAACTCTGGTCGATATAATACGACTTTCGCAATATTTGTCAGGGGTCCTGTAGCTATTACAGAGAGTTCACCATTCCTATAATGCTTAACAATTTCATCAATGAAATCTAAATGGTTTCTATGATTGATATCTTCTAACAATTTACCCTTCTTACCCCTTATCCTTTTTTTCAATGATTCATTAATAATGGAAGGATTTACATGCAGACTTCCTAGCCCCCATTTTCCATGACTTCTCTCCTTCTGTTTCAAAACTTTTCTAGGAAGAAGTCCCTTCTTGAGTGGTCGGTCTGCTCCCAATATAACCGGAATATTCATCCTATCCGTTGATTTCAATACTTTTAATGCATTTAGGAATCCAATCTGGGGGATTACGTTTCCATAAACAGTCGCAATTCCGACAACCTCAATCTCATTTGATCTTAATGCTGTCACTATGGCTATTGCATCATCTATGCCGGGATCAACATCTAAGATGACCTTACGAGACAATTAGGTTAATGCTAGATGTCCTTATTTACAAACCTTCAGATGCCTCCATTTTTCACTTCTATAAGGGATTCAAGAATAGAATAGGTGATATCCATTAAAAAAGGACAAATTCTTGGACATTCTAAGGTGCTGGTATTGAAAATCATATGATATAGAATTGAGAATTAAGACTATTGATTTATCTCTTAATGATGTGATTTTCAGTCCTATGAGGAAATCGTACCTTAGCTTCAAAAGGCGCTTATTTGCAGATAAATTAATAACTATCTTGTAAATTAAGAAAGCTGCAATATCTTGTTATTCACAAAAGTGGGAGCAGTAATTGTCCTAGTCTCTGATATGGACCGTTCAGTGAAATTTTATAGGGATGTTCTAGAGCTACCTGTCAAGATTCAGTCACAAGATTGGACTGAGTTTTTTCACAAGGATACGACCATAGCTTTGCATCCGGTGAAGAAAAGGACTAAAGCTCCTCGCGAAAATGGAGGAGAAAAGAGTGTATTAGTTGGTTTTATGGTTAACGATCTCGATAGCATAGTCAAGATATTAAGGGAAAGGAGTGTTAGATTCTTCAAGTCCCCGACGGAAGAAACCTTTGGCAAGCACACAATTGTCGAAGATCCAGATGGACACTTGATTTCAATAGCAGAAATAAAATCCAAACCATCTGAGGAATTTGATCTTTTGGGGTTATTGGGAGCAGAATAGCATATAATAACTTCTTATCTTGACACGGATATTGTTACGGATGATATAGATCATAGGTATTAGTAATCTAAGCCTATATTTGCGTTAAAAGCCCGACCTACAAACTACATTTTCTGGATTTCATGACAAGGAATTTCAGACTAGATGTCAAATATTCAAGGATGAGAAAAGGGGGCTGAAATAATTACGGCAACCGTATAGTGTGATGTTTGGAAGTGATCTACTCAAAAATATATAGCCTATTATTTCACAAATCATAGCTATGCCTAACGTTGCCAGATTTTATAGGGTCGGTGACCTCGTCAAAGTTGAAGACAATCCATTACCAAGAATAGACCCAGACGATATACTGCTGAAAATTCGAGCTGCTTCTGTGTGCCATAGTGACGTACACGTTGTTTCGGGCATCATACCTGTTAATGGTCCTGTTGTATTAGGACATGAGACAGCAGGTGATATAGAACAGGTTGGAGAAAACGTAGAGAATATGAAAAAGGGCGATAGAGCCGTTGTTCATTTTGTAACACCTTGTGGTGATTGCAATTTTTGCCTTACAGGCAATACGAATGTCTGTAAAAATATCAATTCTTTACCTATGTATGGTTTCTCTGTCGATGGTGGATACGCTCAATATATGAAGGTGAATTACAAAAGGTTAGTAAGACTTCCATCTGAATTACCTTATGAATTTGGCTCTACTTTGTGCTGCGCAGGCGTTACTGCCATGCATGCAGTAAAGTCGGCTGGTAAAATTGATCTTGGTGACATAATTGTAGTTTATGGAACAGGTGGGGTTGGGATGTATATTTTGCAGCTAGCAAAATTATGCGGAGCGACCACTGCGATTGCGGTTGGGAGGACGGAGGACAAATTGCAAATGGCTCAACAGAGCTTTGGAGCAGACGCAGCTGTAAATCTAATGAAGGAAAAGCTAACCGATGGTATCAAAAGGATAACTGGAGGCAAAGGTGTCAATGCGGTTTTTGACTTTGTAGTAAATAATGAGAGCATAGAGAACTCTACAAAAATTCTTGCAAATACAGGCAGATTGATCCTAGTTGGGATCGGTAGAGAGCCGGTAGTCATGAATCCAAAAAGATTGACCTTTAAGGAAGCATCTGTGGTAGGCTCAAATGTAGGTTCAAAAGAAGAATTACAATTACTTGTAGATCTTGCGAGTTCAGGCAGGTTAAAAGGAGTGGCTAATTCGAGACACAGATTAAATGAGGTGAACGAAGTTCTAACTGCACTAAAAGAAGGCAAAGTCCTAGGAAGAGCATATTTTGATCCTTTCTTATAGTAAGAACCTCGAGCAGCAACTTAAACTCATTTCATAGACTATAGTCGACCCTTGTCCTATGAGACATAACATGTGGTCTTTTTAATAATTAATAATGAAACAAGTTTTCTTAACCATGAACTATAAATTCTTAATGTGCGGTGGAATTGATAGGACAAAATTAATACATATTTGCAATATTATCATGGGTTCAAGCCACATTTCTCTGCTAGGACTCTTTTGAGATGACATTTGAAGTTGAAAAAGTATTTCAAGGATTTTTTTCAAATGATTATCTGAGTTGCCCTTATTGGTTTCGGGTGGCGCTAACTAACTCTGGGACTGATTCGGCTTTCAAAAAATATATAATCATACTTAAGTAATACAATTCGGTTCTCCCTTTTTCTATTTTATTCAAGATATTCTAGTTATCGATATCAACTGTTATGGACTCTGACATGAAAGAAGTGATTTATGCAATGTGTTCAATATGATCCTACCTAGCAACCCAAATAAAATAGCATTAATCAAGTATGATTAAATACTATCAAACTAATAATTGGCAGAGAATAGCGGGATGTCAAGATTGATCCTGTCTAAAATTCATGTAGGGTACCATCAATTTGATTGCGAGCAGGATTAGCAAACCTTTTACACTCGTAATTTGTGAAAAATTTGATTCGGCAACAAGAATAGCACGAGCATTAGGAAAGGATAATGTAAGAATTGTTTTTTTGGACGAGATCAAATTTTTGGAGGCTTTTTCTGACAGAGGTCAACACTATATTATCTGTTCAGCAATTGGTCATTTGTATGGTTTGGTAGATATTACAAAGGGTTTCAATATTTACCCGACATTTGATATAGACTGGGCTCCGGTTTATTCTAAACGTAGACGGTTGAAAAAATTGAGACTTCTGATAAAGACAATATCAGAAATATCAGAGAGTGCAACTAATTTTATCCATGCTTGTGATTACGATCAGGAAGGCGAGGTAATTGGTTTCAATATTCTGGAATATGCATGTAAGCGAAAATATGACAAATGCTTTAGAGCTAAATTTTCCACACTTACAGATGAGGAGATTAGAAGTTCTTTTGATAACTTATTATCTCCTGACAGAAGATTAGCTGAAGCTGGTAGATGTCGACATGTTATCGATTTCCTATATGGAGTTAACCTATCTCGGGCTTTGTTATATTCTTTTAGAGCCGAGAGCAAAGACAGGTTCCGTAATATGTCAATTGGGAGAGTACAAGGACCGACACTTGCTTTTGTAGTACGCAAGGAAATAGAAATTAAGGAACATATTCCAGTTCCGTATTGGGTTTTATCAGCAACATTTAAAAAAAATGGACAGATAGTTAAAGCATCTTATATTAAAGAAAAGGTACCGACCTTAACTGAAGCAAATTCTGTATTCAATTACTGCATAGGGAAGACCGGTTTAGTTAAAGAAATGATGGCAGATAAGGTCCTGGTAAGTCCTCCATCTCCATTTAACATCGGTGATCTACAAAGGGAAGCTTATAGATTATTTTCAATTTCTCCCAAGATAACACTTTCGATAGCAGAAAAGCTTTACCTGAATGCTTTGATTTCATATCCTAGAACTTCCAGCCAGAAGCTTCCTGGAACAATAAATTATAATGCAATTCTTTCTAACTTGACTCAAATTAGTGAAATCTACGATGACTTTGCTAGATTATTATTTTCGAAAAATAAAAGCCTTTCACCTACAAATGGTGAGGAAGAGGACCCTGCACATCCGGCTATCTATCCTACAGGAGTAAAGCCAAAACATACACTGAATCATCTTGAATTAAGTGTGTATGATCTGATTGTCAAAAGATTCTTTGCCACATTCGGTGATCCGTTCACTATTTTGCATACAACATCATTAATTGAAGTTAATGGTGGATATATCTTCAAGACCCAAGGAAAAAAACAACTAGATAAGGGTTGGACATATTTCTACCAACCATATTTCAAACTTGGAGAAATCCTTTTTCCAAATTTGAAAAGTAACGATATTTTAGAGAATGATACAATAACTATTCTAGACAAGTTCACACAAGCTCCAGCACGTTCTAATCCCTCCTCTTTATTACAAACAATGGCAAGAGAGAATATTGGTACCAAATCTACTAGAGCAGACATTATAGATATTTTGAAATTTCGCAACTACATTTATTCTCATAAAAATGGTGCAATCGAAGCTACGTCACTTGGAATAGTTGTCATAGAGTTGTTGGAGAAATATGTCCCTGAGATAATTTCAACTAGGTTTACTAGAATTATGGAAGGTCAATTAGGAGATATCGAAGCTGGCCAGGATAACTATGCTTCAGTTATAAAATATGCTGTAAATAGTTTAGTTGAATCATTAATTCTCCTTAAAAAGAATGAATCCGATATAGGATTGAGAATATCTAATGCTGCGAAATTGGCGCACAATAAGTAACTGAGACCGCAACATTCCCCAGTTTAGTATTGTTAAAATAATTCTCCTATGTGTCGGACTTTAATATTCAAAACCAGGTTATGCATTTCTAGATGACTGTTAAAATAAAACTAATCCTGTCCATGATATCTTAAGCCAAATAGCTGCGTTAGCTTTACTATGCGAGACTATGAATATAGACTAATATAAGTAGCAACAAATTAAAGCATACCTAAAGTAAGACTATTTGCATTTCATATCTAACTAAATGCTTGGATATGCTCGCGATAGACATCTAGTCGACGATTTTGTAGGAGCGGAAGAGATTTTCTTACCTCCATAATTCTAGTTTTATCAATCTCAACAATGTCTATTCCTTGCTTGTCACCCATGTCCAGAATAACAGTACCAAACGGATCTGCAACCATGCTTCTACCAGAGTAGATATTGCCAACTTGGTCTGGAGCAATCAAATATGAACCATTCTCTATTGCCCTTGCCATAACCATTGTCTTCCAATGTTCCTCCTTCATGATACCTTGAACCCACGCAGATGGTACAACTAATATATCTGCACCATTTACGGTGAGAATTCTGGACATTTCAGGGAAACGAATATCATAACAAATCATAAGCCCCACATTTCCAACTACAGTTGATACAGGTTTTTCAATAATATTCCCTTGAATCAATTTATTTGATTCCTTGAAACCAAGAGCATCATAGAGATGCAGCTTGCGATATACAGAGGTTATACTGCCTTTATTATTTATCATAACTGCGGTATCATGTACCCTAAATTCGTTTTTATCCCTGTTCTTTTCGTAAATTGTAGCTATGACATTTATCTTGTTACGCTTAGCAGCTCTACACAAAACTGAGATGAAATTCCCCCCTTTGACGTATTCCGCCACTTTGTTAGCGAGATCTTTTGACGACTGTTTTGAGGGTGAGAATGCCATTTGAAATTCTGGAAAGCATACCAAGGTTGCTTTTCTATCTGAGGCTTCGCCAATATAGTCAACTGAAGCCTTCAGGTTGTCTTCCTTACTTTCAGTAGACCTCATTTGTACCAGTGCAATAATGGAGTGGTCTTCATGCATTATACGAGCCAGTTAATTATCCCAACAGTCTATAGAATAAAACATTTACTGATATTGCCAATAGATAATCTTAAACCAGTATAATAGAATATAAAAACTAGAAGATATGTAAAGCAAACAATCATGCCAATAAAGTGGTAATACGACTGATTAATTCTGGCATAGACCCTTAAAATCTAGATTTCAAGGAAAGGAAATTTTTATCAATTAGATGAAAGGCCTGGTTATTGATAGTCGAGCCCTAATAAAGCCCAATGAAACCTCCTGGCCCTTGCTACTGTGGCCATCATTTATTATCTAATTTTCGCCTTTGTCTAAAGTCTAATTCCACTCCACGTTTTTCACTATAATTGAAGTCAAACTCCTCATTAGGCAAGATAGGAAAACTTGAAATTTCATTGTTTGAACATACTGGACATGTCTCTGTCGGTAATCTAGACTTGTCAAAATAGGTAGCACACCAGTGACAATTTTCACAAAGAATGAAAATGTCTTCTACAGAACCATACCTCTTAGTTTGGGCATTGGACAATACTATAATGGTAAAAGCTTGAGAATATAATCTTATTACGATTTAAAGGGAGCAGGTTCACCTTATAAGTGTGAAGAAGACTCTATGCTAGGGACTTGCAGGAAATGTTTATGCAAAAGAGTATTCTAAATAAATCAAACTTTGTTTTGCATATGCAATCGCCTTCCGTGTACTCGTACAAGCAACCACTGTATGTTACATCTCCTTTCTACCATCTCTCATTTATTTCTGCCAAAACAAGAAGACAAGACTTTTGGATTATGATTGGTCCTTAGCTCCATAGCTTAGGGATTTCGAGCTACCATAGGTACATATCCACATTTCTCATAGTTAGTTTATCGGTCCTTGGAGTGTGTGCAAATCTTGTGGAAAATCACACTATTCGATTATTTTCCTCAATAAATCGAAGAATTCATATAAATATTTCAATCTTAAGATAACATGGTTAAGTAATCTTCTTTAAGAGACAACAATCAACTTTATGGATATGTTTGAGACTTTAATCCAACAGGCATTAAACTGGGAAGGTGCCGTGGTTTTTATACCGCTAGCATTTGGATTGGCAGTAGGCCTCGGTTATGTTATCATTTCAGCTGCCCGACACAAAAAAGGAACGTAATTATGAGTATACTTTACCTTTCAAACTATGGCATGTTTGTATGTCAATAAACTTAACGAAAAGCGGATTCATTAAACACGTTTTCGTGATTGTGAGTGTGCTAGTTGTATATATCGTAGGCGCATTATTAATAATTGACTATTTTCCACACTAATAATATCTATAGGTGAATTCTGCTAGATAAGATAGCCGACCGAGAAGTGGAAGACACACAAAAGGTATATTATTACTTCTGCAACTTTGAACTATGATTTCTACTAAGAGCTTAGCTCATTTTCTGTTATTTAAAAAAGGCTTTCTACCACTACAATATTGTCTGATTTCCGCATGTGTTCTCTCTGTGAAAGCAATTCCTTATAGATATATTTTAGTCACATAAATTGTTTTGATCGATCTCTAACATCAACTAGTCTTCCATGCTTAAAGGCAATCATTGTAGGTACTTTGTCATTATTCATACTAGAATACCAATCGACCGACATGGTAAAACATGAAAATCCGAGACCAATGGGAAGCAAATTATTTTTATTATCTCTCATTTTATCTGTAATTGGAGTTTGACTACAAATACTCCCCGAGAAGAAAAGACAGAGCTACTTTATGGAGTGGAAGCAGCAGTAGGAGGAGGAGTCCAGTTTATGAAAAATGTGAAGATTGGAATGGATCTTTTTGGAGAAAAAAATGGGCCATCTATCATAATGGAATTTGATGTATACAAAAATAACTATGTTGATGTTTTAAAAAGAGGTGGCAAAATACGATTTATTACAGAAATTACAAAAGAAAATTTGCACTATTGCTTAGAATTAAGAAAAATTGTTACTGAATTACGCCATTTGGAAGGGCTAGTTGGTGGTATAGCTGTAAGTGAATCCGAATACATGTCCACGACTACTCTGAGGAAAAAGGAGCTTTTAGCACAGGTCTTCTATAGTAACGCACATGAAGTAGTTGAGCAAGGCCAATACATTTTCGATACATTTTGGCAAAAAGCTATCCCAATGGAAGATAGAGTCAGAGAGATAGAGGAAGGTATAAAGCCAGAATTTATTGAAACCATTAGAGATCCAAATAGAGTACAGAACATCGCATTTGATCTCGTAAGGTCATGTAAAGAAGAAATTTTGACAATATTTTCAACGTCTAATGCTTTTTTCAGACAGCAACGTGCAGGGGGTATTGCCCTATTGAATGATGTAGCAACCCATGGTGAGGTCAATATCAGAATTCTTGTACCTTATGATAGAAGGATAAGTGAATTTATTTCCTCATTAAATGCAAACAATAATAGCATAGATAAAAAATCGAGGACAAAAAAAATAAACGTCAGATATTTAGAGCCAGTTTTAAATACCAAAATGTCAATTTTAATAGTAGATAGAAAGTCCTCTTTGGCAGTTGAGCTGAAGGACGACACAAAAGATAATATTCAACAGGCAATAGGGTTATCATCATATTCCAACAGCAAATCAACTGTGCTATCGTACGTTTCGATATTTGAAACCCTCTGGAAACAAACAGAAATGTACCAACAATTGAAAGTTCATGATAAAATGCAAAAAGAGTTTGTAGATATAGCAGCCCACGAATTAAGAACTCCTATACAACCAATACTTGGTCTATCTGAAGTTGTTCGTTCAAAGTTAAAAGTTGAAGATAAAGAATTAATTCAATTGTTAGATGTTATCAAGAGAAACGCACAGAGGCTCCAAAGACTTACAGAAGATATACTTGATGTTTCAAGAATTGAAAGTCAGACTTTGAAGATGCATAAAGAAAAGGTAAACATTGGCGATAGACTATTATACGTTATTGGCGATACTTAAAAGGAAATTCCTGATCCCTATAAGTTAAAAATATTCCTTACGAAACCAGTAGGATCATACTATGTAGAAGCTGATATGGGAAGATTGACCCAAGTCGTTTCCAATCTTTTGAGCAATGCTGTGAAGTTCACAGACAAAGGAGGAGAAATATCCGTCCATGTAGAAAAGGATGATACCAATCAGCAAATCATTGTCAGTGTTAAGGACAATGGTCAAGGTATAGATCCTGAAATATTTCCAAGGCTATTTTCGAAATTTACTTCGAAATCTCATGTAGGAACTGGCCTAGGACTCTTTATCTCAAAAAAGATAATAGAAGCTCATGGCGGCAGAATATGGGCTCAGAATAATTCTGGCGGTAAAGGATCTACCTTTAGTTTTACTCTACCAATGGCACAATAACCATACAACATTTAGCATCATTATGTGTCCGCAGAATACGCACATGGATTATTAGTGACTAGAGTAATCAAGACCCACGGTTCGAGGTTATTAAAGGTGAGAAAACTTGCCTCTGCGCATTGTTGCTTAAAGATAAAATATCAAAAATGGCTATTCTTATTTCAACTATTAGATAAGTGTAATTAAGCGGAGCTTTTCATGAAAAAATGTTATGACATTGATATTATGCATCTTTTCCTAACAAAACGTTCATCAGAATGAAGAAATCGGATACCTTCTTGCACTATCACCTCAAGTGTTGGTCAAGATATTTGTCTCGATATATGATTAAGAAGATATCAAGAAACAACTGAGCTTATAAAATAGGATATCTAAATCAGATGTTTCAACAGAGTAATGAAACATCAGCATTTTTTCATAACCCTTATTCCAATCGAAGAATAGGTCAAGGTAATTTAATCAGGGCATAGTTTTGGTCATCTAAGGCTTTCTACCATCAGTTCCATCAGCGCAAGCAGAGCCCACCAAATTTGAGAGGAAAAAATTACATAGTGCCATATTCCGGTAATGGAGTCTTACATATGTTACAGCCAAACATCGCAATTTTATTTCCTTCCCTTATGTCATTTATATTGCCAATAATTAATTTTCCATTATTTTCTGCTTTTAGCAAATTTGCTAATTCATGATTGAAGGCTCCGTAGATTATTGGTATAATCGTTATAATTTTTTCGCACTTCTTACAATAACCTCCTGAAACTCTTCGGGGGATAGCGGTGTGATATATCTTATGAAATTCCTCTGCCGCAGCTTTAGAAATTCTCAGAGTATCCATCAGTCTATAATTAATTCGATAAAATAGAAGATCGCCTTCATCGTACATATTATCTCTTAAATAGTGCTCATGGAGTTTTGAGAGAAGATTTCTAATTGTATCTTGACCGTCTTCCTTAATATCATTAGGAGTATCAGGAACTTCCAATGTGATTTAATGATTGGGAGTGAGTTACTATTATCTCTTTAAATATCTTCTTCTTTCTATTTTTGACACCGACTGCGACTACAATATATCGACAAACTGCGAAGGTTAGTCCTGAAAACTATTATTTCATTTTTTGCGAGCATACAAAATAGGTCAATAGATGCCCAGGATTATCAAATAGTGCTATCCCAAAGCGTATGTAACCATGCCCATAATACCAAAACAGACTATTTTGGTCAAGATATATATAATAAAAATGGATGTAGTTCCCTTGAATCGAATAATCTATTAGCTTAAATCTTGGTTACTGAGTAATCAAGGATAATAAACATGGATCATGGAATTATCGATAAATTATCCAATGTGAAAATTGGTGACAAAATTAGACTGATTCGTGTGGCCGACCCTTACATGGGAATAAAGTCCGGGGAAATAGGCACAGTTGTAGATACTTCCATGTCAAAGGTTGCCGACTTGGAAGGATTAAGGTTAGTAATGTGGATAAAATGGGAAAGTGGTAAGGAAACCGCCATAGTTGCTGGAATGGACTCATTTGAGGTTCTTTAGGATTTTATATTTCATGTACTAGGTCAGTCTATCACCTTCAAATAAATTCAGGGAAGGCAAATATGCATCTACCAAATTCAAATAGAGGCGTTTAAAACTATATTTCTTTTAATGTATGTACTCCTGCAACCATAATCGAAAGTACGTATGTTCTTAAATTGCCAGGATACAGCACGCGGTAGACTTAGACTATTATTTGATCGGTAGATTAAAACTTGTAAGCAAAGCATGTATATTGCTTTACATTCTTTATGGTTAGGGATAATGAAATCAGAAGAATTCTCAAAAAACATCCTATCAGTCGATCCTGCGATTAAATTTGCTGGTCTAATAGAAAGATCAGGACATTTATTTGCAGGTGGTATGAGAGAAGGAACTGAGATACAACTAAATGTCAGTAACTCCAACATGAGCTTACTCCAGTCTGCTCATATTGTCTTTTTAAGAGAAAGATTTTCACAAGAACTTGGGTCTTTGAAATATGTCCTTTATGATTATGATAAAGTAAAAATGTTCAATATGCCTGTAAGGGAGTATATATTGGTATTTTCGGTAGAAAGTAATGCCAAAGCGGAAGATATTGCCAATAAAGTATCACAATATATTGAATCAGTAAAACACGAATTGTTATTGCACCCACCTTCCAACACTATTGATAAGGAAAAAAGAGAGACTTTAAGAAACCTTTACGAATCTGGTATTCCAGAGGAAATGATTGCAGATCAACTTGACCTAGACGTATATACTGTCAGGACGATAGTTGAAGAAATCTCATCTAAATAATTATGATTCTCTTTTCCCTCTTTTCCTATCCCCTTGTGGAATATGTCGAATCCAAATTAGAATTAGTTCAATATTTGGATATTATCGTTAAGAAATAATTGTGGTCGTTATCTTGGCCAATATGGAGCTGCGGATTAGACTAGAGTTTTTTATGGATAAAAATCTCTGGAAAACTAATGATATCAATTTGCATTTCTATTAGTTATTCTGGTACGCAAATACTATTGACGATGTTGCATGATCTTTTTTTTCAGCTGGTTTAGTAGACCGTTTGGAATGATTTTTTATGTAGACTGATTTTGTAACATCGTTATTAGATTCAAGAAGAATAATGCGAATTTTGGCCGCCTCATATGAACATTATGAACACAGCAAGTGCTAACACAAAATATCGAACAAACAAGAGAAGAAGAAACAATGATAAGATAAAGTAGAGCAGAATACTAACCAGTGGACTATTATAGAATTGGATATCAAGGAGGAGGAAAATCTTCTTTATTGTTATCAATCAAAGAAATCAACAAAAGTATTGATAGAAGAATCAACGAATAGGATACCGGCGTATTTTCTATGCAAAGTGGTCACAACTGGTTTAAAGATGTACCTCGAGTATAAAACAGTCCTAATGGATAGTCTCAAATCTAGTGTGTCATCAGTAACTTCTTTACAAGAGAAGTGTAATGGACATAAAAAGATAAGGTCAAATTACCTTGTCCATTGCTCCAACTGTTATGCTGCCATTATTGCAATTCCACCAAGACCAGAGTATGAAATAATATTGAGCGAGCCCTGTCCTATATGTAATGGATTAGAACAAAGTTTCAGCTGCGATTATTGTTTTCAGAAGAATACAATATACTGGGATAAGAAACATTTCGATTAATTAAAAAGATAGCAATAGAGAAATCAAACAAGGGAATAAAGGTGCTACGCGCTCTTACCTTGTATTTGTAGCCCATGTGTAATATTACAGACCTTCTAGTTCAAGGATCAATTTTTTCAATGTGACTAACTGATCACAAACTGTTTTTCTACCCACAGCATTTCCTGTCCATACAATTTTCCGCCCTACGAATTGGATCAGTACTCCCTTCTTTAAATATTTAACCTGTTCTAAAACCGGGTAACCCTCCTCATACCTACAATCCTTGTACAATCTTTTTTTGTAATGGGATCTTTTAAGATTACATATTGTAAATTGATAATGTACCCTTAAGTTTCAAAGATGATTTGGATTACTGTTTACTCTATTTTATGTTTGATTTGATCGACATAGTAGGGTTTGTCAATCAATGATTGGATTTGTTCTGGATCTGTCCTTTCCTCAACTGCCAAGGAAGGAATTCTTTTTTTTGTTTCCATTGTTGATTTAATAGAGAAGAAGGCATTTTAATGTAGTCTATAGGAAATATATAGGAAGTATATAGATAGCATTTTCAGACATTATGAAGATACTTAGCTAGGATACACGTATTAAGTTGAAATTAGCATAAACCCGATTGATCTGTTTTCTAAATTTAATTTTTTGGTTAGAAACTATCTGTAATATGTGGTCCTAAGTCGAATGCCAGTTTATATATATTAACGACGCAAAACAGAAATGAGAAAAAATCTTGAATGAAAATGATGACTATAATCAAGTTGAGATAAATATTGTTTTAGATAAAACACGGTATAAGAACATTGTAGAGATATGTAGAAAATACAAAGAACAACATGGCACTGAGCTAACCCCAAAAGAGTACGTACTGATGCTCATAGATTCAGCAATCTCTACTTGATGAATTTTCTTTTGTCCTCTAATGCTTTTTCAAACATCTATCTAGCAGATGATGCAAATGATTTTGTTAGATCTCGAGCTAAATGCTGTCTAACCTATGCCACATACCGGACAGACAAGATAGAATATTTTGACGGGAATTCCTCAAACACGAAATATTTAGACTTTATTTCCATATGCTAGGAACATCAGCCTGCAATCATCTACAGCAAAAA
>Ga0193739_1000065_pt1 | contig 24839 bp, 24 predicted proteins | sample L2a2metaG_FD_144926 | JGI IMG/M metagenome (GOLD analysis project Ga0193739, IMG submission 144926) | Soil microbial communities from a riparian zone of the East river system, Colorado, United States - L2a2 | ecosystem: Environmental > Terrestrial > Soil > Riparian zone | place: USA: East River...
CGCGACCGGGAGTGAACCGGTGACCTCGTCCTTACCAAGGACGCGCTCTACCGACTGAGCTACGCGAGCGTGCACCAGAGCGGGCGACGGGACTCGAACCCGTGACCCTCAGCTTGGAAGGCTGACGCTCTACCAACTGAGCTACGCCCGCGCGCCACAAGAGTGGTGGGGGAAGGATTCGAACCTTCGTAGCGCGATGCGCGGCAGATTTACAGTCTGCTCCCTTTGGCCACTCGGGCACCCCACCCAGTGCTCCGCCCCCACTGACAACAGACCCCGCGTTCGGTCGGCGCGGGGTTTGTTGTTTCCTCGGAGTCCGGGATCCTGCTGTTTCCTCTTCGGCAACGTGAGCTGACGAAGGGACTCGAACCCTCAACCTGCTGATTACAAATCAGCTGCTCTACCAGTTGAGCTACGTCAGCTGGTGATCGCTAAAACTGACAGACTCATATCTTAAACGGGGTCTGACACTTAGGCAACCCGCCACTTCGTGCCCTGCGGCGTGTCCTCGATCTCCACGCCGCGGGCCTTGAGCTCCGCGCGAATCGCGTCGGCGGCCTTGAAATCCTTGGACTTACGGGCCTGGGCGCGGGCGGCGAGGCGCTCCTCGACCCACGTCGCCAGCGTCGGATCGACGGCCTTGGGGGTCGGCAACACGTCAAGTAATCCTGCGACCCGCTCGAAGGCTGTCAGGGCCGGGCCGCCGCCCGCCCGGGAGACCCCACGATCCAGTTCTCGGTTCGCCGCGCGGACGAACTCGAATAGGGCCGCCACCCCCCGCGGAGCGTCGAGGTCGTCGTCGAGCGCCGCGGTGAACTCCGTCACGAGATTCCCCGCATTCAAATTCGCACCTTCCCGTTTGAGGCGCTCGTGGAACTCACCGAGCCGCCGCACGCCTTCGGTCGCTCCCGCCAGCGCCTCGTCGTTGAAGTCGATCGGCTGGCGGTAGTGCGATTGCCAGAACAAGAGTCGCACCGCCGCCGCATCGACCCCTTGTTCCCGCAGGTCGCGCGCCGTCAGAAAATTGCCGAACCGCTTCGACATCTTGGTGCCGCGCACATTCAGGAACTCACCGTGCATCCAGTACCGGGCGAAGGGCTGGCCCGTCGCGCCTTCCGACTGCGCGATCTCATCCTCGTGGTGCGGGAAGATCAGATCGATCCCGCCGCAGTGAATATCGAGCGTCTGGGCGTCGAAGCGGCGAGCGATTTCGTCGAGTGCCATCGCGGAGCACTCGAGGTGCCACCCAGGCCGGCCGCGGCCGAAGGGCGCGTCCCACGCTGCTCCCACGGACTCGTCCTCGGCGTCCGCCTTCTTCCACAGGGCAAAATCACTGGGATCGTCCTTGGCATACTCGTCGCTCGCCACCCGCGCGCCCACCTTGATCTGGCGGGTATCGAGGCGCGACAACCGTCCGTACTTCGGAAACTTGGATAGGGCGAAGTAGACTGAGCCGTCATCGCCCTTGTACGCCACGCCCCGCTCGAGCAGACGCTGCACGAGCGCGATCATCTGCGGGACGTATTGCGTGGCGCGCGTGTACACGTGCGCCGGCTTGATGCGGAGGTAGTCGCGGTCCTCGAAGAACGCCTGCGTGAACGGCTCGGTGTGCTCCGTGACACGCTTCCCCGCGGCGGAGGCCGCCTTGATCACGCGGTCGTCCACGTCCGTGAGATTCATGACGTGAAACACGTCGAAGCCCGCACGCTCGAGCCAACGGCGCAGCAGATCCTCGAATAGAAACGTGCGGAAGTTGCCGATGTGGGCGTAGTTCCACACGGTGGGGCCGCAGGTGTAGAGCAGCACGCGGGGAGGCGCGAGCGGCTGAAACGGCTCGACGCTGCGTGTCATCGTGTTGTAAAGGGAGAGACTCATGGCGACCGAAGCCGCGCGGGGGTCGCGGGCGCTCCGGCGCCGTCCGCGACCTCCCCCCACCGCCCCCCTGGGACGTCGCCGTCGACCCGCGACCCCCGCGCCACAGCAAACCGAACGTTGTTCACCCTGAGGCAAACGTAGACTCGCCCTAGATGTGCGTCAACGCGGCGTGGCGTCGTGGGCGTCGAGGACGATTTCCTCCAGCGATTTGACGCGCACGCGCGACGCCCGCACCGCCAGGCGATGGGCACGACACAGCGCGAGCGCGGATTCGGGTGTGCGGCCCGCGAGCGGTGCTTCGAGGCCCGTGGCCGTGACCCGGAATCCCGGCGGCGGCTCGGGAGGCGGGCTATCGAGAAACACCTCGAGGACACGCTCCGCCAGAAGCGCGGCGAGCGAGCCGGCGCGCACGATGCGCCCGGCGCGCAGCACCACGACGCGCCCCGCGACTCGCTCCAGCGCACCCAAGTCGCGGGCTGCGAGCAACACCGCGACGCCGGTGGCGGCGATGTGCGCCACCCGGCCGCAGAGATCGCGGCGCGCGAGCGGGTCGAGCCCTGACAGGGTCTCGTCGAGCATCAATACCCGCCGCCCGCCGAGCGTCGCTTGGGCGAGGGCGAGGCGCTGCAGATCGCTGCGGCCCAGCGCGGCGGCTCGGGCGTCGGCGGCGGGGGCGAGCCCGGCGACTTCGAGTGCGTCGTGCACCAGCGCTCGCTGCCTCGGGCCTCGCGCGTGGAAGCGCGCGTAGTACGCTAGTACTTCTCGCACCGTGAGCGCCGGCGGAAAGACCGGCGCCTCGGGGGCATATCCCGTCGCCCCGCACGCCCATACCGCCCCTCGCTGGGGAACGAGAAGCCCGGCCGCCACTTTCAATAGGGTCGTCTTCCCTGCCCCCGCGGGCCCCACGACGCCGATGACCTCGCCCGGCAGCAGCGCGAGGGACGCCGACGCCAACCCGGGCGGGCGGGAGACCTCGCTGAGCGTGAGGGCGTAGTCGGTCACGTGGACCTAGGTGTGCTCTCAGCTCGCCGCCTCACGAGGCCGCTCGTGAGGACGACGCCGAGCGCCGCCCACGTGGCCGCGTGGAGCAGTGCGCCTGCATCGCCGCTTGCGATTTCGCGATAGCGCCACAGCGCCGGGCCAAGCTCGAGGGCGGTCGCGACAGCGAGCCGCACCACGCCTGGCTCGGCGACGCCAACGATCGTCTCGGGTGGAGCGGCCCCGGCTAGGCCCATAAAGAGGAAGAGCGCGAGGGCGGCGCCCGTGCCTGCGACTAGCACAGCGGCGAGCGCGCACGCCGCGACCGCGGCCGCCGCGGCGAGGCCTGCCGCTGCGGCGCCCGCCTGCCACCCCACCAGGGCGGTGCACGCGATCGTCAACCCGCCTGCGGGGATGACCGCTGACAGCCAGCGCCCGCAGGCGACGGCGAGCGGCGTCGTCGGGTGCGCGAGGGCGATGGCGAACGCGGCGCGGTCGGCCGACGATCCGGCGGCGAAGGCGGCACCCAGGACGCCGCCGAGCGCGCCGGCGTGCAGCGCGACCGCGAGCGGGTCAGCGCCTCGGTTGCCGAGCCAGACCAAGGTGGCGCCGAGGAGCAGGAGACAGGCGCCGAACCGGGTCCGCAGCAGACGCGGGCGTACGAGCGCCCATTCGGCGAGGACGCAGCGGAGGAAGTGCACCGGGGCACTATAAAGAAGAAAGGGGCGGCGGCCGGTACCGAATCGCCGCCCTGCCACATCAGAAAGCCGCAGCCCTCACGATCGCATCCACCAGCGGCCCCGAATCGAACCGCACCGGATCCGTCGCCGGAAGGCCGGTCTCGTCCTGAGCCTTGGCGACCGCCGCGCGCGCGGCCTTTTCGTCCATGTCGTAGGTGTTGAGACAGATTCCAATCACCTTGGTCGGGTGAATCGGGCGCGCCGCGCGCTCATGGATATCGATCATCTCGGTGTACGAGGGGATCTTCACCCACGGCTCGCGGCCGTGGTAATCGCCGATGTACTCGCGCGTCGCTTGGTGGCAGAGAATCAGCGCGTCGGGGCAGGAGCCGTGCAGCAGGCCGAGCGTCACGCCCGAGTACCCCGGGTGAATCAGGCTCCCCTGCCCCTCGACGAGCACGATGTCGTTGCCCTTGGCGCCCTGCAGCACCAGCTCCTCGGCAGCACCGGCGATGAAGTCGGCGACGACGGCGTCCACCGCCGTGCCCCACCCTTCAATGAAGATCCCCGTCTGCCCTGTAGCCACGAAGCTCGTCTTGTGACCCCGCTTCACCAGCTCATCCCGCAGCTCGAGCTGCGCCGTCATCTTGCCCACGTTGCAGTCGGAGCCAACGGCGAGAATCACGAACGCATCCACCTCGGCGGCGCGGCCGTCGGCGATGGGCAGGTTCGGGGGCGGCTTGCGCGCGTCGAGGATCTTGACGCCCTTGGCCTTCGCGAGGGGACCAAGCTCCGGGTCGTCGCCGATGAAGGTGTGGAGCCCGCTCCAGATCTCGAGGCGGCGCTCGATCGCCTTTCGGAGCCAGCCCCGCCATTCGTCGGGGAGGCGGCCGCCGGCCGGCGCGATGCCGATGAGCACCGCCGTGGCGCCGCCGCCCTGCGCGATGCCCTGCTCGAAGTCGGCCACGACGGGGATCTTGCCCCCGAAGCCCAGCACGTCTTGCACCGTCTTGCCCGCCTCGCCGCGGTCGAGCACCGCGACGATCCGCTCGGGGAAGTAGCGGATGCAGGAGTTGGCGGTCTTGGAGGTGAGGGGGCCGAACTGGCCGTCGGCGACGATCAAGAAGCGATGTTGGTCAGTCTTCGTCATGTCTCAGGCAGCGGGAGCGGACACGCGGTACTCGCCGGTGGACCGGAGCACGGCAGGTTGTTGACGATCGACGTCGCCGTAGATCTCGCCGTGGAGGACGTGGCGCACCAAAACGATGATGACCGCGAGGACGGGCACGGCGACGATGAGGCCGATGGGACCGAGCAGCGTCCCCATGATGAGCACGCCGGAGATCGTCAGCACCGGCGGCAGCGCGAGCCGCTTCTGCATGATGCGCGGCACGACGAAGTTCGCCTCGAACACGTGGACGACGACGCCGAGCGCGATCACCAGGACCACTTTGACCCAGTCGCCCGTGGCCACCATGAAGAGCGCCGGCAGCAGGGTGGAGACGAGCGTACCGAAGAACGGCACGATGGCGACGAGCCCGGTGAAGATGCCGAAGGCGAGCCAGAAGGGCACGCCGAGGATCCGCAGACCGATCGCCGTGAGGATGGCGAGCACCGTCATCGCGATGAGCTGACCCACGACCCAGGCCCGCAGCGTCGCCGCCATGTCTTTGAACACCCGCTCGGCGATCGGGCGGTGGCGCGGCGCGATGAGGGAGATCAGCCCGTCGCGGTACAGGTCGGGCTGGCGGGCGAGGTAGAGCGCCATGACCACCACGCTGGCGCCTTCGATGAACACCTTCCCACCGCCGCGCACGGTGCCGATCAACGAGCCGCGCAAGAAGTCCGTGGCGTCGTTCACGAGGCCGGCGACGAGCCCGGATGACGGATTGGCGAGCTCGGTGCTCCGCAACACCGGGTACTGCCTCGCCCAGCCGGCGAGAACGTTCTGGATGTTGGTCAGGGTCTCGGGCAGTCCGCCGACGAGCGTCTGGGTCTGGTCGATGACGGGGGGAACGAGCAGCGCGCCGATGAACCCGACCGCGGCAAGCGTCGCCACGACGGCGATGGTGAGCCCCGCCCAACGCACCAGCTTGAAGCGCCGCTCCAGCCAGTCCGTGACCGCGGAGAGGTAAACCGCGAGCAGGATGGCGATGAAGATGAGCAGCAGAATGTCGACGACCCGGACGATAAACCAGATGACGAGGGCCGCAATGAAGAGCGCCACGAACGTGGCGCTCGACAGCCTGGGGGTGTTGGAACTCGGTGCAGCGGTCAGCGGCCGTGCTCGGCGTCGTCATCCTCGACGATGTCCGCCTCTTTCGCGCCCTTGCCGAGCGCCTTCGCCTCGGGCGCCGAGCCGGCGGGGAGGAGGCCCATCTTGCGCTTCAGTTCGAGCAACTGCTCGTCCGCGTTCGCTTTCACCTCGAGGCCCTGGAACTGTTTCATCAAGTTATCGCCGGACAGCTCGTCGTTCACCTCGGCGGCGGCGAGCAGCTTCCGCTCTTCGTGCTCGATCTGCTCGGCCATGCGCTCGAAGGTCTCGAAGGCGCTCTTGTCCGAGATCGACGACATCGTTTCCTGGATGCGCTTGTGCGCCTCGGCCCGCTTCTGGCGCGCCACCAGGATGTTCTTCTTGCGCTTCGCTTCCTCGATCTTGTCGTTGAGCTGGCGCAGCGAGCCCTTGAGCTTGTCGGTCTCCTCGCGATGCTTGACCCACGTCTCGTGCAGCTGCACGGCGTTCTGCACGTGCTCGTTGTGGCGCAGCAGCGCCTGCTTGGCGAGGTCGTCGCGCCCTTCCTGCACGGCGAGCACGGCGCGCTTCTCCCAATCTTCGGAGAGCTTCTTCTCCTGCTCGGCCTGCGCCGAGAGCCGCTTCTCATCGGCGATCGCGGCGGCCACCTGCTGCTTGGCTTTCGCCAGCTGGCTCCGCATGTCGATGATCAGCTGCTCGAGAACCTTTTCCGGATTCTCGGCCCGCGAGATCAGGTCGGTGATGTTGGACCGGATCAGCGTGGACAGTCGGTCAATAATCCCCATTCGGCCTCTCTCGCTCCTGGGCTACTCGCCCGCCCGCAATGTGCGCTCGCGCTTCTGCGCGAGCAGCCGCTCCGCGAAATCTAACCGTTCGGCCAGCTCGGCGACTTGCTCCTCGAGCTGCGCCACGCGCGAATCGTCACCGGTGCTGCTGCCCGGCGTGTCGCTCCACTCCGCACCGAGCCCTTTCCAGTGCTTGCGCCGGTGCATCCCGGCCCGGATCCGCTCGGCCATGGCGGCTGCGAGATCCGACTTGAAGAACGCGTACAGCACCACGCCGCCGACGATCAAGGCCACCACCGCGCCTACCAGCGGGATCAACTGGGTGATCAGGAAATTCGGGTCGACGCCCGGGGGCAGCGGGGTCGGCGGTGCCTGTATCGGCAGCATCATGGCTTCTCCTACGCCGCGCCCGCGACGTCCGTTTCAGCCGGCAACATCACGCGCGCGGCGGACCCAGCCGGTCCGCACCGCGCTGCTGGCCCAAGAGCCGCTCCGTAAAATCTACCCGCTCCGCCAGTTCCGCCACCTCGCGGCGCAACTGATCCACGCTCTCCATCAGCCCGGCGACCTCTTCGCCGGCGACCGCGTGCCCCGGAGGCACGGGCCCGTGGCGCAGCCGCTCGGCGAGCGCCTTCCCGAGCGGCGACAGCGTGATCATCCAGGCGAAGAAGCCACCCACCGCGATGATGGGAATGAAGACCCCGATCATGCCGGGATTCATGGCAGCCGTCCGGATTCGCGCTGCTGCGCCAGCAGCCGCTCGGCGAAATCGACCCGTTCTTCGAGCTCGGCGAGCCTGCGCGACATCTCATCCAGCTCGCCGACACGTTCGCGGAGGTCGTCCAGCTCGGCTCGCGGTGTTTCGCCGGGCCAACGCGCCGTCTTCCCCAGTATCCGCCTCGCGAGTGCCGGCACGAGCATGACCGCCAAGAGCGGTCCACCCACCACCGCCGCCAGCATGAAGAAGATCTCGATTCCTTTGAACATAGGCGCCTATTCCCGCGGCTTGGCCAGCATGCGTTCGGCGAAATCCATGCGTTCGGCCAGCTCCGCCACCTCGTGCCGCACCTGCTGGAGCTCCGTGAGGATCTCGTCGCGCTCTTCGTGGTCCATCCCCGGCCGCCGGTGCTCGCCCGCGATCCGCTTCGCAACCGCCGCGGCCACGGGGCGCAGCACCCAGAAGCTGCCGCCGAGAAACGCGAACATCGCCAACGCCTCGGGTCCGCTCATCGATCCCCTCGCCCCAGCCGCTCAGGGTCACGCTGCTTGGCCAGGAGCCGCTCCGTGAAATCCACGCGCTCGCCCAGCTCGCCGACTTCGCGCCGTATGTCGCGCAGCTCCGTCAGCACGTCATCGCGCAGTCCCTGCAGCTCGTCTTTGATCCCGACGTCGACCCGCGGCCGGATGCGCTCGGACAACGCCCGTACCAGGGGGAAAGCGAGGAGCGCAAACCCCACCATTGCGATGACACTCAGGAACACTTCTTCACTCTGCATGCGTCACCTCGCCGGCGGGAGGCGCTGCGCCTCGCGTTGCTGCGCCACCAGCCGCTCCAGGAAGTCGACGCGCTCGCCCAGCTCCGCGACGTGCTCACCGGCATGGCGCAACTCCTCGACCTCGCGCCGCAGCTCCTTCAGCTCCTCGGCCGCCTCGTCGTCGGGAGCGACCGTGTTGCGTCCCAGAATCTTCGCCGCCAGGGCCTTGCCGATCGGTGAGATGGATAAGAGGAACAGCGTCCCCCCGCCGAACAGGAGGATCACGGCGACCAAGCCGACGACATCTTCACCCACGCGGCCTCCTAGTCCTTTGGTGCAACCTACCGCCTAGTCCCCTGGCTGCAACACCTTGCGCAGGAACTGCCCGGTGTGGCTGCCCTTGGCGCGGGCGACGGTTTCGGGGCTACCCGCCGCGACGACCTGACCGCCGGCGTCGCCGCCCTCCGGGCCGAGATCGATGACCCAATCGGCCGTCTTGACGACGTCCAGATTGTGCTCGATGACCACGACCGTGTTGCCCTTGTCCACCAACCGGTGCAGCACGTCGAGCAGGAGCCGCACATCCTCGAAGTGCAGGCCCGTCGTCGGCTCATCCAGGATGTAGAGAGTCCGCCCCGTGTCGCGCTTCGCCAGCTCGGTGGCGAGCTTGACGCGCTGCGCCTCGCCCCCCGACAGCGTCGTGGCCGATTGGCCGAGGTGGATGTACCCGAGTCCTACGTCGTTGAGCAGTTCGAGTTTCGACCTGATACGCGGCTGGTGCTCGAAGAAGTCGAGCGCGTCGGCCACCGTCAGGTCGAGCACGTCGGCGATCGACGTTCCTTTATAGCGCACTTCCAGCGTCTCCCGGTTGTAGCGCCGGCCCTTGCACACCTCGCACGGCACGTACACGTCGGGGAGGAAGTGCATTTCGACCTTTACCAGGCCGTCCCCCTGGCACGACTCGCAGCGACCCCCTTTCACGTTGAACGAGAACCGGCCCGGTCCATACCCGCGCAGCTTCGACTCAGGAAGGAAGGTGAACAGCTCGCGGATCGGCGTGAACAGCCCCGTGTAGGTAGCGGGATTCGAGCGCGGGGTGCGGCCGATCGGGCTCTGATCGATGTCGATCACTTTGTCGATGTGCTCGAGCCCCTCGATGGCGTCGTGCGCTCCGGGGACGACCTTGGCCCGGTAGAAGTGCCGCGCCAATGCCTGGTACAGGATGTCGGTCACGAGGGTGGACTTCCCCGACCCCGAGACGCCCGTCACCGCGACGAACGATCCGAGTGGGAATTCGACCGTCACGTTCTTGAGATTGTGGTGGCGGGCCCCCACGACCTTGAGACTTCGATCTTCCCTCGCCGTGCGGCGACGCGGCGGCACGGCGATGCGCAGCTCGCCCTGCAGGTAGCGCGCGGTGAGCGAGTCGGGGTGGCGCAGCACCTCGGTGAGCGGTCCCGCCGCAATCACCTCGCCGCCGTGCCGCCCCGCTCGGGGGCCCAGGTCCACAACGTAATCGGCGGCCCGGATCGTCTCTTCGTCGTGCTCGACCACGAGTACAGTGTTCCCGAGGTCGCGCAGCTCTCGCAGCGTCGCGAGCAGGCGGGCATTGTCGCGCTGGTGGAGGCCGATCGACGGCTCATCGAGGATGTAGAGCACCCCGACGAGGCGACTCCCGATCTGGGTCGCGAGCCGGATTCGCTGCGCTTCGCCACCCGAGAGTGAGGCGGCCGAGCGGTCGAGCGTGAGGTAATCGAGACCGACGTCCGCCAGGAACCGGAGGCGATCCACAACTTCCTTCAGGATCGGCCGGGCGATCTCGGGATCGAGCCCCGCGCGTCCGTTGCCCCGCAGCGGAATGCTGGTGCAGAACGCCAGCGCCTCTCGCACCGCGAGGGCGACGACGTCACCGATGCTCTTCCCCGCCACCAGCACCGACAGGCTCTCCGGGCGCAAGCGCTTTCCTTTGCAGACGGGGCACGACTGCTCGACCATGTACTGGTCGAGCTGCTCGCGCACGGAGTCGGACCCGGTCTCGCGATAGCGCCGCTCCACATGTTGGAGGACGCCCTTCCACCCCGACTCGTATGACCCGTGAAAGCGCTCGCTGTCATATTGGTAGGTGAACGTTTTTCCCGGCGCACCCTCGAGCAGAGTCTTGCGCACCGCCGCCGGCAAACTCTGCCACGGCGCGTTGAGGTCGAACTTGAATGACTTCGCCAGCGCGGGCAGCACCACCTTCCGCAGATACCCGCTTGGCTCCCCCCACGGCAGGACGACGCCTTCGAGAATCGAGAGGCTCGGATCGCCGAGCACCAGATCGGCGTTGACCTCGCGCCGCGTGCCGAGCCCCGAGCACTCCGGGCAGGCGCCGAACGGGGAGTTGAAGGAGAACTGGCGCGGCTCGAGCTCGGGGAGCGACAGACCGCACTTGGGGCACGCGTAGCGCTCCGAGAACAACGTCGAGCGCGGGCTGCCGCTCTGGCGCGTGACTTCGACCACGCCGTCGGCTGCCTTGAGTGCCGTCTCGATCGAGTCGGCGAGCCGCGACCGATCGGCGGCGCGCACGACGAGCCGGTCCACCACGACCGCGATGTCGTGGTTCTGGCGGCGATTGAGCTTGGGAACCGCGGACAGATCGTGGGTCTCGCCGTCTACGCGCACGCGCACGAACCCTTGCTTCGACATCGCCTCGAAGACGTCGCGGAACTCGCCCTTGCGTCCGCGCACCAGCGGCGCGAGCACTTCGATCTTCGTGCCCTCGGGCCACGCCAGCACAAGGTCGGTGATCTGCGATGCGCTCTGGCGCTCCACGGGCGTGCCGTCGTTGGGGCAGTGCGGCGTGCCGGCACGCGCCCACAGGAGCCGCAGGTAGTCGTAGATCTCGGTGATCGTTCCGACGGTGGAGCGGGGATTCGAGCCGGCGGTCTTCTGCTCGATCGAGATCGCCGGGGACAGACCCTCGATCGCATCGACGTCCGGCTTCTCCATCAGACCGAGGAACTGCCGCGCGTACGCCGACAGCGACTCGACGTAGCGGCGCTGTCCCTCAGCGTAGATCGTGTCGAACGCGAGCGACGACTTGCCCGACCCCGACAAGCCCGTGATGACGGTGAGCGTGCCTCGGGGGATTTCGACGCTGATGTTCTTGAGGTTGTGCTCGCGAGCACCGCGAACGATGAGGGAGTCGCCGGACATATCCCCGTAGCCTAGGGGGCGCCCCCGCCTCAGGTCAACTCTCCCCCAAACGCTTGCCTATCCCTCGCCGTCTTCCTACGTTAGGCCTCCCATGTCTACGCACGCCCTGCTCGTGCTCACGACCCTCGGTTCAGCCGAGGACGCCCGGGCGCTGATCACGAGCCTGGTGGAGGACCGCCTCGTCGCGTGCGGCACGATGCTGCCGGGGGCGGCGTCGGTGTATCGGTGGGAAGGAACGATTACAGAGGAACAGGAGGTCGTCGTGCTGCTCAAGACCGATGCGTCGAAGTGGAAAGCCTTGAGCGCCGCGGTCGTGGAGCGGCATCCCTACGAGGTGCCGGAGCTGCTCGCCTTCCCGGCCGAACACGGAACGGATCTGTACCTCTCCTGGCTCACGAACGAGGTGGTCGCGTGAACCGGCGGCGCGAGCGGCGCTGGCAGTCGTCGCAGGATCGGGCGCGGGTCGCCGCCGAGCTCATCGAGGAAGCCGAGTCGCTGACAGAGACGGGGGCCATCGCCTCGCCGCGTGATGTGGCCCGGGATAAGCTGCCGCCGCCGCTGCGCGTGGAGTCGAAATCGACCGAGGCTCCGCGGGCGCAGCTCAACCAGGAATCGCCCGCTCCCCCGCCTCCCTCCGAACCGCCCGCGTCGCCTGCGTCGGCGCCAACGGAGCCGGCTCCGCCGGTGGCCGACGATCCGCTGTACGTGTCGGCGCGTGAGGCGAGCGAACGCGGCGATCTCGATCGGGCGGCGGCGTCGTACCGCGATCTCCTGGCGCGCGAGCCGGGGCACGTGAAGGCGCGCAACAACCTGGCGCTGATCCTCGACGCCCGGGGCGACCGTGACGGGGCCCTCGCCGAGCTCGATCGCGCCCTCGAGACCGACCCGAACAACACCGGACTGCTCGTCAACCGCGCCGCGGTGCTCGGCGCGACGGGGCGCTACGCCGCGGCCCAGCGTGACCTGCTCCGCGTAATCCGCGACGATCCCCACAACGTGGAAGCACTGTTCAACCTCGGCATCGTACTGACGCGCCGGGGCCTGTGGGCCGACGCGATCGCGCACTTGAAGCATGCCGTCGAGACCGATCCCAGCCGCGCCGCGGCCTGGTACTATCTGGGCGATGCCATGAACCACATGGACAATCTCACCGGCGCGCTCGCCGCGTTCGAGCGGGCCGTCGAGCTGCAGCCCAACAATCCGAAGGCGCTGTACGGCATCGGCAAGGTGCTGGATCGCTTGAACCGGCCTGAAGAAGCCACCGTGATGTACCGCCGTTCGCGGGAGGTTCAAGGCAGGTGATTCGCGTGGTGGTAGACGACGTGGGGTTCCTCGCAGCCGACGCGATCGTCCGTCCCGCCACGACCCGTCTCGACCCGACCGCCGCCGCCCTGCGCCGCCTGGAGACCATGGGCGGGACCGAGTTCCACGATCGCCTGCGCCTCACACGCGACCTGCCGGTGGGCGCCGCCGTCGTCACCGCGGCCGGCGGCGACTTGCCCGCCGAATTCGTGATTCACGCCGTGATCCGCAGTGAGACCGAGCCCGTGAGCCGCGGCAGCGTAACGCGCGCGTGGCGCGCGACGCTGCAACAAGCGCAGGAGTGGCAGTTCGCCCACCTCAGCGTTCCCCCGATCGGCACGGGCGCCGGCAACCTCGCGATCGAAGACGCCGCGGAGATCATGGCGACGGTGCTCCAGGTGCATCTCGAGAATTCCGCCTTCCCCGCGGACGTATCTTTTGTCGTCGAGACGCCGGAGGAACACGAGGTGTTCGAGGCTGCACTGCGGCGGGCCGCTGCCGCGAGCGGGACATGACGCGCCGCCACTGGGCGATCGGCGTCCTGGCTGTCTGGCTGTTGTCGCTCGGGTGGCTCGCGAAGCGGGAGCTGTTCCGATCGACCAGCGCCCGTCTGGCCGACGCCGCGCTCTCGGTGCCGCCCGGCGCCCTGTTCTATCGGCTCGACTTGGGCGCCACGCAGGTGGGCTGGGTCTCCGCGACGATGGACACGCTCCCGGACTCGATCCGCGTGGAGGACGTGTTCGTCCTCGACGTCGCCGCCGCCGGCAAACTGCGTCGCTCCACCGCCCGCAGCGTCGCCCTGCTCTCCCGCACCCTGCGCTTACAGCGGGTCGACGTGACCTTCGACGGCGATTTCGGCGAGTTCGTGGCGCACGGCCGCGTGTTGGGCGACTCGGTGCTCCGCGTGTCGATCGTGTCCGACGGCGACTCGCAGGTCACCCGTATCCCGCTCACGGGCCCCATCACACTCCCGACGCTCCTGCCGCTGCGCCTCGCCTTCGGCGGCGAGCTGCAACAGGGGCGGACCTACTCGGCCCGGTTATTCGATCCGCTGCTGCTCGCGGCGCGGGACGTCACGGTGCGCGTCGCCGCCGAGTCCACCCTTGTCGTGGCCGACAGCGCCGATCTCGACTCGACGACGATGGTGTGGGGGCCCGAACACTTCGACACGGTGCGCGCCTTCCGGATCGACCAGGAGGTGAACGGAGTCCGCGTGAGCAGCTGGATCGATGCGCAGGGGCGCGTGGTGCGCGCCTCGAGCCCGGTCGGATTCACGACGGAGCGCTCCGCGTTCGAGATCGCCTACGAGAATTTCCGGCGGCGCGATACGGCGCGCGTGGCGCGCAGCAGCGCGTCGCCCGAGCCGGGAGCCATCGTCCCCGCGACGGCGCTGGCGGCCGGCCTCCGAGACGTGACCGGAGGGGGAGCCCGGGACGGTCCGGCGCGGTTTCGCGTGCGGCTCTCGGGTGTCGATCTGACGGGGTTCGACCAGCTGCTGAGCGGCGGACGCCAACAGCTCGCCGGCGACACGTTGGAGATCACCCGGGAGAGCACGCTCAAGTTCCGCGCGATGCCGTACCGCCTGCCGTCCCGGGATACCGCACTCACCCGCTGGCTCCAACCCGAGCCGCTGATCCAAAGCCGCGACCCACGCGTCGTCGCGCAGGCGCGCCTCATCGTGGGTGGTGGACGCGACCGCACACCCGCCAGAGCCGCGGAGCTGCTCACACACTGGGTGCACGCCAACGTGCGGCGCGAGCTCACCACCAGCGTGCCCAGCGCCGAGAAGGTGCTCGAATCACGGCGCGGCGACTGCAACCAATTCGCGACGCTATACGTGGCGCTGGCGCGGGCGGCCGGGCTGCCGGCGCGTCCGGTGTCCGGCCTCATCTATCGCAACGGCCGGTTCTACTATCACGCCTGGGCCGAGGTGTATCTCAGCGACTGGGTGGCCGTCGATCCAATGTTCGACCAGTACCCCGCCGACGCCGCGCACCTGCGGTTCGCCGTCGGCGGGCTCGCACGCCAGGCGGAGCTCCTCCCCTTGGTGGGCCGACTCAAGCTCGAGGTCCTATGATCCGCCTGGAGAACCTCACGAAGCTCTATGGCAGCTTCGTCGCCGTGGACGACATCAGCCTGCACGTGCCGCGCGGCGTGCTGTACGGCTGCCTGGGACCGAACGGCGCCGGCAAGACCACGACGTTGCGGATGATCGCCGGCATCCTGCGGCCGACGCAGGGCCGCGTGCTGCTCGGCGGCGACGACGTGCATGTGAATCCGCTCTCCGCCAAGATGCGCCTCGGGTTCATTCCCGACCGGCCGTTCGTGTACGACAAGCTCACGGGCGCGGAGTTCCTCCGCTTCGTGGCGGGCCTCTACGGCCAGGAAGGCGAATCGGTCGAGCGCCGTATCGCCGAGCTGCTCGAGGTGTTCGAGCTGACGAGCTGGCAGAACGAGCTGATCGAGGCGTACAGCCACGGGATGCGGCAAAAGCTGATCATCTCGAGCGCGCTGATTCACCGCCCCGAGTGCATCGTGGTCGACGAGCCCATGGTGGGTCTCGACCCGAAGGCCGCGCGATTGCTGAAAGACATTTTTCGCCAGTTCGTCGAGAAGGGCGGCACCGTCCTGATGAGCACGCATACGCTCGAGGTCGCCGAGGCGATGTGCGATCAGATCGCGATCATCCAGCATGGCAAGGTCGTGGCCGCGGGGACGGTCGCGGACGTGCGGCGCGAGCATCAGGCCGGGGGCGGGACCCTCGAGGAGCTGTTCCTGAAGCTCACCGGCGGCGCGCACGTGAAGGCCCTGGTGGAGGTGCTGGGCCGGTGAAGCAACCCTCGCTGTGGCACGTGCTGCAGCCCAAGTGGCGCACGGCGCTCCAGCGCCTGCGCGAGGAGCGGGAGCGCGGCGGGCGCGGCAAGATCGTGATCCTGACGCTCGTGGGATCGGTGTTCTGGCTCGCCGTCTTCGGCGTGTTGTACCGGATCCTCAAGTACTTCCGGGGCGTGGAGGAGCTGGGCCCGCTGCTCGCCGGCAAATTGCTCGGCGTGGCCCTGCTCTCGTTCATCTCGATCCTCGTTCTCTCCAACGTCATCACCGCGCTCTCGAGCTTCTTCCTCGCGAAGGACCTCGACCTGCTCGTGTCGGCGCCCGTCGACTGGCTGCGGCTCTACCTCGCCAAGCTCGGGGAGACGCTGCTGCATTCGTCGTGGATGGTGGCGCTCATGGCGGTGCCGATCCTCGCGGCGTACGGCGTGATCTACGGCGGCGGCCTGTTGTTCATGCCCTATGCGGCGGTCGTCGTCGTGCCGCTGCTGGTCCTGCCGGCGGTGATCGGGACGGCCGTCACCCTGATCCTCGTGAACGTGTTCCCAGCTCGGCGCACGCGCGACCTGCTGTCGATCATCGCGATCGGCGCGGCGGGGGGCGTAATCCTGCTGTTCCGCATTATTCGCCCCGAGCAACTGGCGCGGCCCGAAGGGTTCCGCAACCTGCTCGACTTCATTACGGTGCTGCGGACGCCGACGTCGCCGTTCCTCCCGAGCGAGTGGGCCACGAAGGCGATCATGGGATTCTTGCGCAGCGACTTCGATCCACTGCCGTTGATGCTGCTCTGGACGACGGCGGCGGCGTTCGTCACGCTCGGCGCCTTGCTGCACCGCACCCTGTACGCGCAGGGATTCACGAAGGCCCAAGAGGGCGCGGAGCGATTCATTCGCGGCGGGTTCTGGCGCTGGACCATCGGTGGGCTGCTCAAGCCGCTCCCCGTCGCCAAGCGCGAATTCGTGTTGAAGGACATCCGCCTGTTCTTCCGCGACACCACGCAATGGAGCCAGCTGATTCTGTTGGCGGTGCTCGTGGTCGTGTACGTGTTCAATATCCAGGCGCTACCCCTGCGCCGCGGAGAACCCGTCGGGTTCTTCTACGTCACGTTGGTCTCGTTCTTGAATCTCGGTCTCGCCGGGTTCGTGCTGGCGTCGATCGCCGCTCGATTCGTGTTCCCGGCGGTATCGCTCGAGGGGCGCCAGATGTGGCTGCTCCGCTCCAGCCCTCTCGACCTTCGTGCCTTGCTCTGGTCGAAGTACTGGGTGGGGACGATTCCCCTGTTGATCCTGGCGCTGCTGCTGACGGGGATTACGAACGTGTTTCTCGAGGTCGCGCCGTTCATGATGATCGTGAGCATGACGGCGATGTTCGCGCTGACGCTCGCCATCTCCGCCATGGCCCTGGCGTTCGGGGCCGCGTACCCGCAGTTCGAAACCGAGAACGCGGCCCAGATCCCGACGTCGTTCGGGGGTCTGGTGTTCATGATGGCGACGATCGCGTTGCTCGCTGCGGTGACGCTCTCCCTGTGGCAGGCGGTGTACACGTACGTCCGGGCCGTCTATGACGGCCGGCCGGTCGTGATCGACGCGTGGATGATTGGCTGGTTTGGAGTAGCCGCCGCGCTCTGCGCGGCGGCCACCGTGATTCCGCTGCGACTGGCCCTGCGAAAGATGGGAACCTTCGAGTTCTGACCTACCGCATGCTGAAGCCGCCGACGATCTGGAACGAGCTGCCACTCCCGAGGATGAAGCGCGCCTCGACGTAGGGCCGGGTGCCGCCGCGGCGCCCCTCGAGCCCAGTCACCAGGTTGAGATTCGTATCCGTGCCGTTGCTGTGCGCCAAATTGAGCCCGCCACCGACGTACCACGCCCCGTACCGTGTGGGCGGCCGGTACTTCAAATCGAAGTTCAGCGCCCACAGAGAGCCGGGGTCGATGAAGTAGTAGTCGAACGTCGGATACAGATCCATCGCCGGGCTGATGGGCCAGGAAACCTGCGCGCCGCGGAGGAGCGCCTCGGCGTCGAAATTGTACCCCAAGTGCGGGCCGTACCGCGGACCCGAAGTCGTGGCGACCGAGCGGCGGCGCGTACGGCGCTGCGCGTCGGCCGTGGACGCCAGGATCCCGAGCAACAACACGACCAGAATGACCCGCAGCAGGGTGCTTTTCACGACCGCTCCTCGGTTCAGGTGATGCAGACTGATAGGAAACGGCGTCGCGAAAAGCAAGAGGCGGGCGTACATTGGCGCGTGAGCCTCCTTGCGCTGTCGGCGGTCACCAAGCGCTACCCGGGTGTCACGGCCCTCGACGCGGTCGACTTGGACCTCGAGGCTGGCGCAGTGCACGCGGTGGTCGGCGAGAACGGGGCGGGCAAATCGACCCTCCTCAAGATCGTCGCCGGCGCGGCGCGGCCCGACGCGGGCGAGATCCGCTGGGACGGCACTCCGGTCACATTCACCTCCCCGCGCGATGCCCTGCGGCGCGGCATAACGGTGATCTACCAGGAGCTCGCCCTCGTCCCCGCCCTCGGCGCCGACGCCAACATCTTCCTCGGGATGGAGCGGGCGCGTGGTGGCGTGCTCGACGCCAACGTCATGCGCGACGCCGCCGCCAAGGCGCTCGCCGAGCTCGGCTTGTCGATCGACCCGTCCCAGCCGGTGGCCCGGCTCTCGGTCGCGCAGCGGCAACTCGTGGAGTTGGCCCGCGCCCTGGTGCGCGACGCGCGCCTCGTTGCGCTCGACGAACCCACCGCGACGCTCACCTCGCACGAGGTGGCACACCTCGCCGTCCAGATCGAACGCCTGACCGCTAAGGGGATCGCCGTCGTCTTCGTGTCGCACCGTCTCGACGAGGTACGTCGCTTCGCAAGCCGCATCACGGTGCTGCGGGATGGCCGCCGCGTATGGACCGGCGGGACAAACGAAGTGGACGAACGGGGCCTGATCCGCCACATGGTGGGTCGCGATGTCGCCTACAGACGGCACCCCGCCGGCCGGGCGCCCGACCCGATTCCGGTGTTCGACGTGCGCGGGCTCACCCGGGCCCCGGCGTTCCACGATGTGTCCTTCTCCCTGCGGTTCGGGGAAATCGTGGGCCTGGCAGGTCTCGTGGGGGCCGGCCGCACCGAGGTCGCGCGAGCGCTCGCGGGGATCGAGCCATGGGCCTCCGGCGAGGTAACTCTGGCGGGCGCGCCCTATCGACCCCGCACGCCCCATGACTCAATCGCGCGCGGCGTGGCCTACCTCCCCGAGGACCGGCAGCGGGACGGCCTGGTGCTGCGCTTCAAGGTGCGCGAGAACGTGACCCTCCCTGTGCTGCGACGCTTCGTCGCGTTCGGGCAGATCCAGGTCGCCGAGGAGCTCCGCGCCGCTCGGGCGGCGGCGACCGCCGTGGATCTCCGCCCCGCCCCGCCCGACGTGGAGCGCCCGACCGTCGAGCTGTCCGGCGGAAATCAACAGAAGGTGGTGATCGCGAAGTGGCTGCTCACCGACGCCCGTGTCGTCGTGTTCGACGAGCCGACGCGCGGCGTGGACGTGGGCGCCAAGGTCGAGTTGCACCGCCAGATCCGCAGTCTAGCCGACCTCGGAAAGGCCGTACTCCTCATCTCCTCGGAGCTCCCCGAGCTGCTCGCGCTCGCCGACCGCGTGCTGGTGATGCGCGCAGGGCGAGTCGCGGGCGAGCTGGCCGGCGACGCGTTCACCGCGGAGCGCGTGATGGCATTGGCGGTGGAAGCCGCGTGAAGCGCGTCCTCGTCGAGCGCTACGGCGTCGTCTTCGCCCTGCTGGCGCTGTTCGTGGCCGCGGCGCTCTTCGTCCCGGGCTTCCTGGCCCTCGGTAACTTGACGACGATCCTGCTACACGTCTCGGTGAACGCGATCCTGGCGCTCGGCATGACGTTCGTCATCGTGACGGGCGGGATCGATCTCTCGGTCGGATCACTGGTCGGGTTCGCGGGCGTGCTGACGGCGGCGGCGCTCACCTCGGCGGGGACGCTCGCGGCGGTCGGCGTGGGCGGCGCGACGTTGCTGGCGGTGATGGCGGGCACGGGGACCGGCGCGGCAGTAGGTGCCGCGAACGGCGCCCTCACGGCGTACGGCCGGATCGCTCCGTTTGTAGTGACGCTCGCCACGATGACAATCGCGCGGGGTGCGGCGCGGCTCGTCACGGGCGGCGTGCCGATCGGATTCCCCGCTGAGGGTGATGCCGCGTTCGCCCAAAAAACCGCCGCGCTCGACGCGCTGCACGCCATTGGCGGCGGCCGCATCCCCGTGCCGGGCCTGGAGCGCGGGTTCCCGATGCCGGCGCTGATCATGCTGGCGCTCGTGGCGGCCGGGGCGTTCGTCCTGAAGCGCACCCGGTTCGGTCGCTACGTGTACGCGATCGGCGGGAACGAAGAAGCGGCACGCCTCTCGGGTGTTCCGGTGCAGCGCGTCAAGCTCGGCGCGTACGCCATCTCGGGTGGGTGCGCGGGGCTCGCCGCGATCCTGCTCGTGGGCCAGCTGAAGTCGGGCGGGCCCGACGCCGGCCAGCTGTACGAGCTGAACGCCATTGCCGCCGCCGTGATCGGCGGCGCGTCGCTGCTCGGCGGCGTGGGGACGGCGTGGGGCGCGCTCGTCGGCGCCCTGCTGATCGGCGTGCTCAACAACGGGCTCGATCTGCTGGGCGTGCAGTCGTTCTGGCAGGAGATCGCGAAGGGCGCCATCATCCTGATTGCCGTCACGTTCGACGTCTGGACCAAACGGGGTCAACGCCATGCGTAAGTCACTCGTCCTGCTCCTCTCCGCCGCGATTCTGATCGCGGGCTCCGCTTGCGGCAAGCGTCGCGCCGGCGGCCGCCCGGTCGTCGGCGTCACGCTGCTCACCGAGGCCCACGTCTTCTACCAGGACCTGAAGCGAGGGATGCAGCAGGCAGCGGACAGCCTGGGGATCGACCTGAAGATCGTCGCCGGCGAGTGGGATCTCGCGCGCCAGACCGGGCAGGTGGACAACTTCATCAATCAGCGGGTCGACGCGATCGTGATCGCCCCCGTCAACTCGAACGGCATCGTGAGTGCGATCGAGGAGGCGAACCGCGCCCAGATCCCCGTGTTCACCTCCGACATCGCGAGTGACGGGGGCGTGGTCGTGGCCCACGTGGCGAGCGACAACCGCCAGGGCGGGCGGCTGCTCGGCGCCTACGTCGCGAAGCGCCTCGGTGGCGGCGGCAACGTCGTGATCCTGGACCAGCCGACCGTGAATAGCGTGCGCGACCGCGTCGCGGGGTTCCGCGAAGCCCTCACCGCGTTCCCGAACATCCGCGTGATCGCGTCGCCCGCCGTCGAGCGCGGCATCCGCGACGTAGGCGAGCAGAAGATGGACAATCTGTTGGCCACCGGCCAGAAGATCGACGCGGTCTTCGGCACGAACGACGACTGCGCGCTGGGCGCCCTCGCCGCAATCCAGGCGGCGGGGCGCACCGGGATGATCGTCGTGGGATACGACGCGATACCCGAGGCCCGGACCGCGATCAGCCAGGGCACCGCCCTCGTCGCCGACGCGGTCCAGGACCCCGTCACCATCGGCCGCCGCACGATCGAAGCCGTGGCCGCCCGCCTGCGGGGCGAGCCGGTGCCGCCAGTCGTGCCGGTGCCCGTGGGTTTGGTCGAGCGGGACTCGCTGCCGCGGTAGGCCGGTGACCGCCCCGTCGTCGTCGCCGCCCGCCCAGTCCCGCCCCTCGGCGTTCATGGGGAATGCGCGCACACCCGAGCAGGACGCCCAGTACGAGAACAGCCTCGCAGGGGAGGTGCGGCATGCGGCGGTCTCCCAGCTGGTGGCGGGCGGACAACTCGTAGAGGCGGTCCACTTCGTCGGGATCCTCCTCGTGGCCACGCTGATCTGGAACTCGGTCCCGGTCGAGCAAACGATCGGGTGGATCATGGCCGTCGCCGCCGGGGCCGGGACGAGGACGTGGTGGCGATGGTACGCACGGCGCCGCGAGCTGTCCGACGAGGAAACCCTGGCCGGCGTTCGGCTCACGGTGCTGGGGCTCGGCCTGGCCTGGGGGGTTGGTGCGGCGGTCACGATTCCGTCCCTGCCGTTTGACGAGGCCGCGCTCATTCTCGTGGTGGTGGCCACGATCGTCGCCGGCGGGACCAGCACGCTCGTCGGGGACACGCGGACCTTCCGGTGCCTGCTCATCCCCATGCTGCTCCCCCTCCCCGTGGGAATACTCCTCGAGGGCCAGGGCCGGCCCCAGGTGATCGCCGTCGCCCTCGTCGCCCTGTTCGTGCTTGGAATGAGCCGCATTCACCGACTGGCCCATCTTACGTTCGTGGAGCGAGTGCGGTCGTCAGCACTGTATCGAGCGTCGAGCGACGAGCTGGCCCGCCAGCATGCGTACCTCGATGGGCTCTTGGCGAGTGCGCCCGTGGCCATCGTCATCGTGGACGGGGAGGGCCTGGTGCGAGGTATCAATCCGCAATTCGAGCGCCTGTTTGGCTACTCCACGGCGGAGGCGCTGGGGCACGATCTCAACACGCTGATCGTGACGAAGTCGGAACGCCCCAAGGCCGGGCAGCTCGCCCGGCGCGCGCGCCGCGGGGACACGGTAGTGGCTGAGGTCGAGCGACGCCGCAAGGACGGGACGGTGGTGCCCGTCCGGTTCTCAGCCCGCCGCGTGGAAGGAACGGGGGAGGATCACGTCTTCGTCATGTACGAAGACATTGCCGATCGGCGGCGCGCGCAGGACGCGCTCACCCAGCTGGCGAGCATCGTCGAGACGTCGGAAGACGCGATCATCGGTCAGACGCTCGACGGCACGGTCGTCTCCTGGAACGCCGCCGCCCAGCGCATGTTCGACTACACGGTCGGGGAGATCCAGGGGCGCCCCATCACCGTGCTCGCCCCGCCCGACCGGGCCGGAGAGGTCCACGCCATCCTCGATCGAATCCGGCGTGGCGACCACATCGAGCATTTCGAGACGGTCCGCCTGCGCAAGGATGGGACGCCGATCCCGGTCTCCATCAGCATCTCGATCACGCGGAACAGCGGCGGAGGCATCAGCGGGTTCTCGACGATCGCGCGCGACGTGCGTGAGGAGGTCGCGACGCGCGAGGCCCTGCGGCAGGCGCGCGATGCCGCCGAGCGGCTCGCGCAGACGCGCAGCGCCTTCCTCGCCAACATGAGCCACGAAATCCGCACGCCGCTGAACGCCGTCCTCGGCCTGACGGAGCTGCTCCTCGACACCGAGTTGGCGCCCGAGCAACGCCATTCGCTGTCGCTGGTGCAGGTCGCGGGCGAAACCCTGCTCACGCTGCTCAACGACATTCTCGACCTCTCGAAAATCGAGGCGGAGCAGGTCCGCCTCGAGGCGATCCCGTTTGCGCCGACGCACCTCGTGGAAACGACGATCGCGTTGCTCGCCGTGCGGGCGCGGCAAAAACGGATTGAGGTCCTTGCCGACGTAGCGGTGGATGTGCCTCACATGGTGCGCGGCGACCCGACCCGCCTGCGTCAGGTGCTCACGAACCTCATCGGGAACGCGATCAAGTTCACGGAGTCGGGCGAGATCGTCGTGTCCGTGCACGGCACCGCCATGCCGGAGGGTCGCTCGCTCGTCCGCTTCGCCGTGCGCGACACCGGCATCGGCATCGCTGCGGACAAGCTGGAGAGCATCTTCGAGGAGTTCGGTCAAGCCGACGAGAGCACGACACGGAAGTACGGCGGTACGGGGCTCGGCTTGGCGATCGCGCGGCGCCTGGTGCGCCTCATGGACGGTGACCTGACGGTCACGAGCGCGCTGGGTGAGGGTACGGAGTTCGCGTTCTCCGTCCCGCTGGCCGTCGACGCCGGCGCGCCTCGCGGGCCCGCTCCCCTGCCCGGCAACGCGCTGGCAGGGCGCCGGGTGCTCGTCGTGGACGACAGCGCGACGAATCGCCGCATCGTGCGCGAGATGCTGGGCGCCGCGGGTCTCCACGTCGGTGAGGCCGCCGACGGCCAGGCCGGCCTCGATGCGCTACAAAGCGCGCAGCGGAGCGGCACGCCCTACCATCTCGCGATCCTCGATGCGCAGATGCCCGGGCTCGACGGGTTCGCGCTCGGCGCCGCGGTCCGCGCGGTCCCGACGATCGCTGAGACGCGCTTGCTGATGCTCACCTCGTCCGGGGCGCGGGGCGACGGCCAGCGCTGCCGGGATCTGGGCATCAACGGCTACCTCGCCAAGCCCGCGTCGCGCACCGACCTGCTCGATGCCGTGAGCGTTGTCCTGGGCATGGCCGACGTCGCCGCGCCGATCGTGGTAACGCAGCACTCAATCGCCGAATCGCGTCCCCGCCTCCAGATCCTCCTGGCAGAGGACAACGTCGTGAACCAGGAAGTCGCTGCCACGATGTTGCGCAAGCGCGGCCACGACGTGGACGTCGCGGGTGACGGCCGCGCCGCGGTGGAGGCGGTGGCGCGCAAACGCTACGATGTCGTCCTGATGGACATTCAGATGCCCGAGATGGACGGGTTCGAGGCGACGCGCCACATCCGCGCCACCGCCGCGGGCCGCGACCTGCCGATCATCGCCCTCACGGCTCACGCTCTCAGCGGGGAGCGTGAGAAATGCCTGGCCCAGGGCATGAGCGACTACCTGACGAAGCCGTTCAAGGGGCATGACCTCTTCGCCATCGTGGAGGGGCGGACGGGCGTCGTCACCGCAGGGCCCCCGCCTGAGCCGCTCGTTCAAAGTCAGGAAGCACCGGTGGACCTCGACGCGTTCCGTCGCGAGATGCGCGACGCAGGCGTCGAAGAGGCGGTGGACGCGATCCTCGACACCTTCGTGCAGTCCGCCGGGGAGCGCATCACTGCCCTCACGGCGGCGCTTGCCACCGGGGAGGTCCAGGCGATCAAGCGGGCCGCCCATGCGTTCAAGTCGGCCGCCGGGACGATCGGCGCGAAGCGGCTCGCCGCGTTGTTGCAGGAGCTCGAAGCGATCGCCGAGGCGGGAGACGTCGCGCAGGCCCGAGCACTGGGCGCACGGTTCGCGGAGGAGAGCGCCGCCGTCACCGCGTACGTGCGGCGCGCGCGGCAGGGAGCGGGCTAGGCGGCGACTCGCGACCCGCAGCGATTGCAGTAGCGCGCGTCGCTGTCGAGCGCGCTGCCGCAGCGGGCGCAGTACCCCGGGGCTGTTCCGAGGCGGCGCCCGCAGGCCGAGCAGAAGTCGGCGTCGAGCTCGGGGCGGGGACCATCGACGGGACATGCGGGCCGTTGGGTTGACTGACCCCGGGCGACCGCCCGGGGTTCGTGCATCCCCGGGCTCGCGCCCGGGGTTAGGCCGGCCTCTCCCCGTAGGGCAGCCAGGGCTTCCTGGGTGTACTTGGCGTGCAGATCATCGTAGTCCGCATCGGAGAGCTTCCCCGTCGCCCGGTCGAACTCGATCTCCTTGAGGGCGCGGAGCGCGACCGCCTGCGGGCTCAGGTCGTCGCCGGGATCATCGCCCTCGTCC
>Ga0193739_1000066_pt1 | contig 24654 bp, 22 predicted proteins | sample L2a2metaG_FD_144926 | JGI IMG/M metagenome (GOLD analysis project Ga0193739, IMG submission 144926) | Soil microbial communities from a riparian zone of the East river system, Colorado, United States - L2a2 | ecosystem: Environmental > Terrestrial > Soil > Riparian zone | place: USA: East River...
CTGATCCTCCTGGGCGCGGGTAAGAGTAATAAGGAGGTCGCGGCCATGGCCGGAGTCAGTCCCAAGACGATCAGTACCTACCGGGCGCGGATTCTCCGCAAACTGCGGTTGCGGACCAACGCCGACCTCGTGCGCTACGCGCTGGAGCACGCGCTCATCGGCTGATCTGTCAGACAGCACTGACAGCTCCGTCACCATATTCGTACAGGGCGACTCGCGTCTCCGCACCACACCTTGGAGCGTGAGGCGATCCCGCAGGCTTCGGGTCTTCGTGGTGGAGGACTCGGAGATTGTTCGCACGCGACTCGTCGCGATGCTCGCCGAGACCCGCGGCGTCGAGGTCGCCGGTGAGGCGGCGACCGTGGCCGACGCGCTGGCCCGCCTTCCCGGCGGGCGGCCCGACGCCGTGCTCGTCGATCTGCGTCTGCCCGACGGTGACGGGTTCGAGGTCATTCGGGCCGCCAAGGCTCTCACACCACCGCCTGTCGTCGTCGTCCTCACGAGCTACGCCTACCCGCAGCTCGAGGCCCGCGGGCTCGCTGCCGGCGCCGATTGGTTCCTCGACAAGAGCACGCAGTTCCTCCGCGTCCCCGAGATCCTGACGTCGCTGCCGCGCATGTCTCACGAGCGCGCCCGATGACGATCCGCATCCTCCTCGCCGAGGACAATCCCGACGACGCGCTATTGATCCAGCGGGAGCTGCGCGAATCGGGGGTGGACGTGATGATCCGTCGCGTCGATTCCGCGTCGGCGTTCCGCGCGGCCCTGGATGAAGTCGATCCGGACGTAGTGCTCACCGATCATTCGATGCCGCAGTTCACGGCGCGAGACGCCCTCAAGATTGCGCGCACCGCACGGCCGCAAACGCCCGTGATCGTCGTCACCGGCAGCCTCGACGAAGAAACCGCGGCCGACTACATCAAGGAGGGCGCGGCCGACTACGTCCTCAAGACGCATCTCGGGCGCCTCCCCGCGGCCCTGGTCCGCGCGCTCGAGCGGCGCCGGGCGTTGGTCGCCACCGAGGCCGCTCACAAAGCGCTGCTCGGCTCGGAAGCCAAATTCGCCAAGGCCTTCAACGCCAACCCCTCAGGCATGGCGATCACGACCCTCGACGGGCGCGTGGTCGACGTCAACGAGGCGTTCCTGCGAACCCTCGGATACACGCGAGAAGAAGCGCTCGAGCGTACGACGGTCGAGCTGGGCCTATGGCACAGCGCCGAGGAGCGCACCCGCGCGATCCAGGACTCCCAGTTGCTGGGCCGCGTGCAGACCATCGAGGTCGAAGGGCGCACCAAGGAGCGCGCGCGGCGGACGCTCCTCTACTCGGCGGAGCTGATCGAGCTCGACGGCATCCCCCACGTGCTGGTGCTCACCACCGACGTTACCGAGCGCCGCCAGCTCGAGGATCAACTGCGGCAAGCAGGCAAGATGGAAGCCGTCGGCCAGCTCGCGGGCGGTGTGGCGCATGACTTCAACAACATTCTCACCGCCATCCTGGGCTACGCCGACCTCCTCAACGCCGACCTGCCCGCCGGCGATCGACGGCGCGAGGACGTCGACGAGATCCGCAAGGCCGCCCAGCGCGCCGCAGCACTGACGCGGCAACTGCTCGCCTTCAGTCGCAAGCAGGTGCTGGAGCCCCGCGCGCTCGACGTGAACGTGCTGGTCGACAACATGGACAAGATGTTGCGCCCCATTCTGGGCGAGAACATCGAGCTGCGTGCGCTCCCGGCGGCCGACCTGCACGCCGTCCGCGCCGATCCGAATCAGATCGAACAGGTCATCCTCAACCTGGCCATCAACGCGCGAGACGCGATGCCCAAGGGCGGCAAACTGACGATCGAGACGTCGAACGTCGAGCTCGACGAGAACTACGCCGCGCGTCACGCCAGCGTCGTCCCCGGGCACTACGTTCTGCTCGCCGTGAGCGACACCGGCACCGGAATGGACGAAGCAACCCAGGCCCGGATCTTCGAGCCGTTCTTCACGACTAAGGACCCGGGCCGGGGGACCGGCCTCGGGCTCGCGACGGTGTACGGGATCGTGAAGCAGAGTGGCGGCAGTATCTGGGTGTACAGCGAGTTGGGCCAGGGGACGACCTTCAAGATCTACCTGCCCTCGGTCGACGCGCCGGCTGAGAGCCTCACGCAGGGCGCGGCTCCCGCGCGGGACCTGACCGGAGTCGAGACCGTGTTGATCGTGGAGGACGACGAGCAACTGTTGCATCTGGCCCAAAGAGCCCTGCGGGCTCGGGGATACACCGTTCTCGCCGCCGAACGCGGTGACACCGCCCTCGCGCTCGCCCGGCGGCACCCTGGACCGATCCACCTGTTGCTCACCGACGTCTCCATCCCCGACATGGATGGGCGCACGCTCGCCGCGACGTTGCGCACCGAGCGCCGTGAGACGCGGGTCCTGTACATGTCCGGCTACGCCGATCAGGCTATCGTGCATCACGGCGTGCTCAACCCCGATGTTGCCTACCTCCCCAAGCCCTTCACCACGGAGGCGATCGCGCGTAGAGTACGCGGAGTGCTCGACACGCCTGAACACCCCGGAGGGCCATGATCCGCCTGCCGTGGAACTGGTCGATCGAACGAAAACTCCCTCTGTTCTTCAGCGCCTTGCTCCTGGCCGTCGTGCTGGTCATGCTCGGCGCGGCCTACCAGCAGGTGCGCTACGCGGCCCTGTTGCTGGCGGCGGAGCGCGTGCAGCGCCTCACCAAGGTCTACGTTGACCTGTTGCCGCGCGGCGCCACAACCCAGCGCACCCAGACCGCCACATTGGCCGCAGACCCCGGCGTGAGGGAGTTCGTGACCTCGGGGGGCCGGCGCGGCCGCGATTGGGTCCTGGCCGCCATGCGCCGCATCGCGCACGACACCGCGCCGAACCTCGCCATCGAAGTGTGGGACAGCGAAGGCCAACGCCTGTTCTTGCGCGGCGACACAACGCTTCGGTCCGACGCGGCGCCAGCGCTCCCTTCGGATTCCGCGCTCGTGAGCCCATACCGGGTGCGGCACGACACGCTCCTCTCCTACGAAGTGCAGGCCGCGGTGCGCCAGGCGACCGAGGGCCGCGTGATCGGCCGGGTCGTACAGATCCGGCGGGTGAACTTGTCGAAGCAGGCTCGCGAGACTCTGACAGGCATCGCCGGCGGCGACGTTAGCCTGTTGATCGGCAACGCCGACGGCGAACCTTGGACCGACCTCGAGCGGATCGTTCCGGGACCGCCCGCCGAGGCGCGCGTCGGTCGCGTGCCCACGTCGTATGAGCGGGGTGGGACCAAGTTCGGACTCGCCGCGCCAATCCCGGGAACGCCGTGGATGTTCATGACCGAGCTGTCGCGCCAGCAGCTGCTTGCGCCTTCGTTGGCCTATCTCCGCCGCATGGCCCTCATCGCGGCCGCGATCGTGCTGGTCGGCGCGCTGGGCGCGTGGTGGGTGAGTCGGCGCATCACCACACCCCTGCACCGCCTCACGACCGCCGCCGCCGCGATCGCGAGCGGTGACCTCGCGCAACGCGTGGACGTACCGGGCACCGACGAGATGGCAAGGCTAGGAAGCTCATTCAACGTCATGGCCGGCGAAGTGAAGAAGTCACGCGAAAGCCTCGAGGGCCAAGTCGCCGAGCGCACGCAAGCTCTGCGCGCCAGCGAGGCGCGGCTGCGTTCCGTCACCGAGACGGCCCACGATGCGATCATCGCCGCGGACGGCGACGGCAACATCTCATACTGGAATCCGGGCGCCGCTCACATGTTTGGCTATGCGGAGGGCGACGTGCTCGGCCGGCCGCTCACAATGCTCATGCCCGAGCGGTATCAAGAGGACCATCGGCGCGGCATCCAGCGCTACCTGGAGACTGCGGAACCCCGGGTCCTCGGCCGCACGGTGGAGCTGCACGGCCGTCGCAAGGATGGCGCCGAGTTCCCACTCGAGCTGTCGCTCGCCGCCGCCAGGAGCGAGGCAGGGATCTCCTTCACCGGCGTGATCCGGGACATCACGGAACGCAAGCGGATCGAGCAGGCGCTCAAGGAGACCAATGCCGAGTTGGAGGCGTTCTCCTACTCCGTGTCGCACGACCTGCGGGCGCCGCTGCGAGCCATCCACGGGTTCGCCCGCATCCTGCTCGAAGACCACGGGACGCAGCTGGAGCCCGAGGGAAAGCGCGTGCTCGGGGTCATCGACGAGAACACGCGGCGCATGGGGCAGCTGATCGACGACCTGCTCTCATTCTCTCGCCTGGGGCGTAAGGAGCTCGAGACGGCGCGCGTGGACATGACGGAGCTGGTTCGCACCATCGCGGAGGAGGTCCGGCGCGGCGCCGGCGATCGGCCCCTCGACATCACGATCGGTCCCCTGCCTCCCGCGCGGGGGGACCGCGACATGCTGCGCCAGGCGGTGATGAACCTGCTCGACAACGCCGCGAAATTCACGCGGCGCCGCACGCCCGCTCAGATCGAGGTGGGTCACCGGGCCGATGGACCCGAGACTGTGTATTATGTGAAAGACAACGGCGCGGGGTTCGACCCGCGATACGCCGGCAAACTGTTCGGCGTGTTCCAGCGCCTGCACCGGGCCGAAGAGTTCGAGGGCACGGGCGTCGGCCTGGCGATCGTTCAACGCATCGTGTTGCGCCACGGCGGACGCGTGTGGGCCGAGGGCCAGCTCGACGCGGGTGCGACATTCTTCTTCACGCTGCGAGGAGCCGACGCATGACCCAACCGCACGAAGTCGAAATCCTCCTGGTGGAGGACAACCCCAGCGATGCCGAGCTCACGCTGCGGGCGCTCAAGCAGCGAAACCTCGCGAATCAAGTTTTCGTGTGTCACGACGGCGCCGAGGCCCTGGAGTTCTTCTTCGGCGACGGATCGCACGCCCTGCGGGAGATCGGCGTGGTCCCGAAGGTCATCCTGCTCGACCTGAAGCTTCCCAAAGTCGACGGCCTCGAGGTGCTGCGGCGGCTCAAGGAAGAGGATCGCACCAAGAGGATCCCCGTGGTCGTGCTCACCTCGAGGCCGGAGGAGCCCGACATCGCGCGGGCGTACCGCTTGGGCGCCAACAGCTACATCGTCAAACCGGTCGATTTCGAAGCGTTCGCCCGCGCCGTCTCGGACGTCGGTCTCTATTGGCTCCTGCTGAATCACCCCCCTCGCTGACGCGTTGACGGCCCCCGCCCCCCCCTCCGCCCCCGCCTCGCTCCACATCCTGCTCGTCGAGGACCGCGACATCGACGCCGAGCTCGTGCAGCGCGAGTTGAAGCGGTCGGAGATCAGCTGTCGTACGCGCCGCGTGGATAGTGAGAAGGGTTTCCGCCGCGAGCTGCGGGATTTCACCCCCGACATCGTGCTGGCCGACTACAACATTCCCGCGTTCGGCGGGATGGCCGCGCTGGAGATTCTGCGGCGCGAAGCGCCCCTCGTCCCCCTCGTCATCGTCACCGGAAGCCTCGATGAGGAAACGGCGGCCGAGTGTATCAAGGCCGGCGCGGCAGACTACGTGCTTAAGAACCACCTGGTGCGCCTCGGTCCCGCGGTGCGCAGCGCCCTCGAGGTGCGCAACAGCCGCGCGGAACGCGCCGCCGCCGAAGCGGCGCTGCGGACCAACGAACAACGATTCCGTGCCCTCGTCGAGCACAGCTGGGACGCCATCGCCCTGTTCGGTCCCGACGGCGCCATCCTCTACGGCAGCCCCGCCACGACGCGCATTCTCGGCTACGACCTGGCCGAATTCGTCGGTCGCAACGCCCTGGAGCTGATCCACCCGGAGGACCGCAACGCCGTCGTGGGACGCCTCACCGAAGCGATGGCGAACCCCCGCGGCCGGGTGGAGGTCGCGGCGCGCGTCCTCCACAAGAACGGATCCTGGCGGTACCTCGAGGGGGTCCTCACCAACCTGCTCGACGATCCGAGCGTCGGCGCCATCGTCAACAACTATCGCGACGCCACCGAACGGCGCAGTCTCGAGAACCAAGTGATCCAGGCGCAGAAGATGGAGGCCGTCGGCCGCCTGGCGGGCGACGGCGCGCACGACTTCAACAACATCCTCACCGCCATCGGGGGCTACACCGACCTCCTCCTCGCCGACCTGCCGCCCGACGACCCCCGCCGCCAGGACGTGGACGAGATCCACCGCGCCGCCGATCGCGCCGCCGCCCTGACCCAGCAACTGCTCGCCTTCAGCCGCCGCCAGGTCCTGCAGCCCCGAGTGGTCGACGTCAATGCCCTGGTGTCGAACGTCGAGAAGCTGCTCCGACGGCTCATCGGGGAGGACGTCCTGCTCGCCACGGCGCTCGCGAACGACGTGGGGCGCGTGCGCGCCGACCCCGGCCAGATGGAACAGGTGATCGTGAACCTCGCAGTGAACGCGCGCGACGCGATGCCCGCGGGTGGGCGACTGACCATCGAGACCAGCAACGTGGACCTGGACGCGGCCTACGTCGCCGAGCACCGCACCGTTGTACCGGGCCCGTACGTGGTCGTCGCGGTGAGCGACACCGGGAGCGGCATGAGCGCGGAGACACAGTCGCACATCTTCGAGCCGTTCTTCACCACCAAAGAGGTGGGCAAGGGGACCGGGCTCGGCCTCGCCACGGTCTACGGGATCGTGAAGCAAAGCGGCGGCAGTATCTGGGTCTATTCCGAGCTGGGGCACGGCACGACGATCAAGGTCTACCTGCCGCGGGTCGACGAACCCGCCGAGCCGCTCCCCGGCCCCCCCATCACGGACGCCGAGGGTTTGCGCGGCACCGAAACGATTCTGCTTGTGGAGGATGAGCCTGCCGTCCGAGGAGTCGCTCGCCAGGTGCTCATCCGCCAAGGGTACACCGTCCTCGAAGCACCGGATGGCCAAACCGCGTTGGCGATGATCGCCGGGGGCGCACCGCACGTCCATCTCGTCCTGACCGACGTGGTGATGCCCGGGATGAGCGGCCGGAGCCTGGCGGATCGGCTGACCAGCCGGCTCCCCGGGTTGCGAGTGCTGTACATGTCGGGCTACACCGATGACGCGATCGTCCGGCACGGCATGCTCGAGCCGGGGCTGGCCTACCTCCAAAAGCCGTTTCGACCGGACGCGCTCGTGCGCAAGGTGCGGGAGGTGTTGAACGGTCGCCGCTAGACGATCCCCGAAAATCACCCGAAAACATCGATAATTCCAGCATTATCTCGCGAGTGTGCGCTCACTTAACGTTCCATAGCATTGTGATATATGCGTTTAACATGGCGCAAGGCCACGCCTGACACCATAAAGCAAGTCCGACAAACAACTTATGTACCGAACTACGCCGCTTCCCGCCCCCGCCCACTAGATTTGCCCATGCCCTTACCCCCCCTCTTTGGCCACGACGGGGTTAGAAAGCGGCTCGCCGGCGCCGTTGCCGCCGGCCGGTTGCCCCAAGCCTTGTTGTTCGAGGGTCCTCGCGGAGTCGGCAAGCAGCGCCTGGCGCTGTGGCTGGCGCAGGGCCTCGTCTGCGAGAAGGGGGAGGCGTGCGGCGACTGCCGCGCGTGTCGCATGGTCGCCACACTGCAGCACCCGGACGTGCACTGGTTCGTCCCGCTGGAGCTGAGCAAGAAGGGCGCGGACGCCGATAGGCAGGTCGATCTCGTGGCTGAAGGCCTGGCCGAAGAGATGGCGGCCCGTCGCGAGCAGCCGATGTACCAGGCGCCGGGCGGCTTGGCGAGCCACGGCATCGCCGCAGTACGGCTGCTGCTACGACGCCTCTCTTTGACGCCGGCGATGGCGCGCCGCAAGGTGTTCATCGTCGGTGACGCCGAACGATTGATCCCCCAACGGGGGATGGAAGACGCCGCGAACGCGCTGCTGAAGGCGCTCGAGGAGCCGCCGGCGGACACCGTCGTGGTGCTCACCGCGGCAGATCCTGAAGCGTTGCTGCCGACGATTCTGTCCCGCGTTGTGCGTGTCCGTGTCGCACGAAACACCGACAGTGTCGTGACAGACTTCGCACAGCAAGTGCTGGGTATCACGAGCAAAACGGAACTGGCAGAACGAGTTAGCGCAGCCGAGGGGTGCATTGGCAGGCTCCTTGCCATACAGGGGGATTCGGGAGCGGGGAGCCGGCGCGCCGGCGAGCTGCTCGAGGCGGGTCGAAAGGGTGCTGCGACGCTCTACGCACTCGCCCTGAGTCAGATGCCCTTCCAGGCACGGGGCGGCTTTACGGAAATGCTGGACGCGCTGGCGAGCCGCCTGCGCGCCCAAGCCAAGACCGGTGGCGAGACGCAGAAGCTCGTCGAAGCGATCGCCCGCGTGATGGACGCGCGGGAGCTGGCCCAGGGCAATGTGAACCCGCAGCTCGTTACCGCCGTATTGGCGGAGGACCTCGCGGGGGCTGAGAGTGCATGAAGCTGTCGCATCTGGATCAGGCGGGCCGAGCGCGGATGGTGGATGTCGGCGACAAGCCGATCAGCGTGCGGACGGCGGTAGCCGCCGGAGCGATCCGGATGTCGACTGACGCGTTCCAGCTCGTCGCCGATCAGACCGTCGCCAAGGGCGACGTGCTGGCGGTGAGCGAAGTGGCCGGAACGCTGGCGGCGAAACGGACGGCGGAGCTGATCCCGCTCTGCCACCCCCTCGGCCTCGACCACGTGGAGGTCGAAGCGAGCCTCGACGCGGGGCTCCCAGGGGTGCGGATCCGGGCCGCGGTGAAGGCGGTGGGCCGCACCGGTGTCGAGATGGAGGCGCTGACCGCCGTGTCGGTCGCGCTGCTCACCGTCTACGACATGGTGAAGGCCGCGGACGCGGCGATGGTAATCGCGGACGTGCATCTGGTGGAGAAGAAAAAGGCACCGCTCGACGCTTGAGCGACGCTTGATGACCGCGCCGCATCCTGGTGCGGGCAGATAGGACTCACAAGAGAGGGGTATGGATACGAAAACTCAACGTCTGATGCTGCGGGGCGGCATGATTCTGGTCGGCGCCCTGCTGGTGAGTACGGTCGGTGGATGGGCCCGCGGCGCCTCGGCGGATGCCGATCGCATGCCGGCCTCCGGCTCCGAGCTGTTGGGCGAGCTGCGCGATTTGCGCCAGCAGCTCGACGCGAAGCAGGGCGAGCTCGACGTCGCCCGGCTGCAGCTCGACCGCGCCAACGCCATCATCCAGTATTCTGGGCACTACCGGATCCCCGCCGATCTCGCCACCGCGATCTACGACGTGGCGTTGAGCGAGGGGATCGACCCGGGGCTGGCCTTCCGGCTGGTCAAGGTCGAGTCGGGCTTCACGCAGCGGGCCAAGAGCCGGGCCGGCGCCCTTGGCTTCACGCAGGTGCTGCCCAGCACCGCCCGCTTGTACGAACCGGGCCTGACCCACGAGCAGCTGTACGACCGCGATACGAATCTGCGGATCGGGTTCCGCTACCTGCGGGACCTGCTCGATCGCTACCCGTCCAACATATCCCTGGCCCTGTTGGCCTACAATCGGGGTCCGGGCAGGGTCGAGGAGCTGCTCGGGAACGGAAAGGACCCGCAGAACGGCTACGCCACTTCGGTCATGAAGGGGTTCAGGCACAGGTAGGACGTCAAGACGCCACGACGCCAAGACGCCACGTTGCACGATCATGCAGCGTGGCGTCTTGGCGTCCTGGCGTCTTACTTAGGGATTCTCAACCACTCCCCAGGCCGTATCACGCTCCCCATCGTCATCCCATTGGCATTGAGCAGCGCCGTCAGGCCGACGCCGTAGCGCCGGGCGATCGCGCTGGCCGTCTCACCGTACCGCACGCGGTGACGGCCCGACGCGCTCCCGCCTCCCGCCACGCGGCGGTAGCGCGGCTCGGGCGGCGTGCTCCACGCGGATGCCGGCACCACCCGCCCGCTCATCGGCACGATGATGCGCTGCCCGACGCGCAGCGCGTTCGCGCGCATGCGCGGGTTGGCGCCCCGGAGCATCGTCACGCTCACGCGGTAGCGCTGGGCGATCTGGGACAGGGTCTGGCCCTGCGAGACATAGTGATCGACGAACGTGATCCGCTCGTTGACCGGCAGCTCGGCGTAGCGCTCCGCCACCCGCACGCCCGCGCCGCGGGGCACCCGCACCACCACGACGCGACCGGGCGGGGTAATCCCCCGCACGAAATGCGGGTTCAGCTCGAGCAGGGCCGCGACGGTGGTGTCGGCGAGGCGGGCCAGGACGTCGAGTCCCGTCGCATCGGACACGTTCACCTCGTCGAAGACGAGGGGGTGGAGCGGCTGGATCTCGGTAAACCCGTATCGCCCGGGCTGCTTGGCGATGAGCGCGGCGGCGATGAGCTTGGGCACGTAGTCGCGGGTTTCGCGCCGCAGGTAGCGGCGATCGGCGATCTGAAAGAACGTCTGATCGCTGATCGAGTCCGGCTCGCCCGGGAGGCGACGGATGCCGCGCTCCACACGGCCCGCGCCCGCGTTGTACGCGGCGGCCGCGAGATAGACGCTGCCGAGGCGCTCGACGAGATCGGCCAGGTGATTCACGGCGGCGTCGGTCGCCTTGAAGGGGTCGCGCCGTTCGTCCACCCACGTGTCGATCTGGAGGTCGTACATCCGGCCGGTGCTCGACATGAACTGCCACATCCCCACCGCGCGGGCGCGGCTCACCGCCGTGTTCGAGAGGCCGCTCTCGATCAGGGTGAGGTATACCAGATCCTCCGGCAGCCCGCGTGACCGTAGCCGCGCGCGGATCATCCCCTCGTAGCGTCCCAGCCGCGACAGCCAGATCTCGAAGCGGTCGCGCGCGTCCAGCTGGAAGAACTCGAGATACTCGAGCACGCGTCGGTTCGCCGAGAAACTCGTGACGTCTATGTCGAAGACGGCACCGCCGACGTCGCTGGCGCCGAGAATCGTCCGGGCCTCCTCCGCGCCGAACAGCCGCTCCGCCTCGCGCTGCACCTCCTCGCCGCGCACCGTCGTGTCGGCCTTTGGAGCGCCTGGGGAGGGGGGGGGGGTCGCGTTTCCAGCCGGCGCCGCGGTAACGGCGGCGGGCGGGGGCTGGGTCCCGCGGCCGTGCAAGCTGTCGAGCGCCGATTGGTCGGCGGCCGAGTCGCGCTCAGCGCCGGCGAGCGCAGCCCCGACCTGCCCCAATGCGGTCGTGTCCGTCGCGACACCCGCTGCTGGAGTGACCGTGGCCCCGAGGACACTACCCGACGAGCGCGCGCCGGCGGAGGCGCAGCCGGTGACCAGCACCGCCGCGCCCATCATCCAGATCCATCTCGTCGTCAGTCGTGTCATCGTGTCGCCAGGTAGTTCCCGAGTAACCGGTTCGTCGCATTGAGTACAGCAAGCGCCGCGCCGCGGGGCGGATCGTTCTCCGTGAGGCACGATCCCACCAGGCGCGTCGCCTCCGCCGGCGCCCGCGCCGAGAGTGAGACGATCACCACCGTCGCATCGAACGCGCGCACCGCCTTCACCCCGAGCAGCTCGAAGGTCAGCTTCGTCTCCACCGACCGCTCCAGGGCCTGCACCGCCGCCACCGCGCAGCAGCGCAGCTCGCCCGTCTGCGACGTCACGCCGTCCGATGCGCCTTCGAAACGCCGCCCGTCTCCCCACGCCAGCACGACCCGGGCGCGGCAGCGGCCGTTCGGCAGTCGCTGAAACGCAAACTCCTCGAAGCGGAGCCGTCCTTCACCCACGGGTGCCCCTCAATCGAAACGCACTTCGATCTGATGTTTCAGCCCGGCGTCCTGCGGCGCGTCCACCACGTCCACCTCGAGCCGCGGCCGGCCCTGCGCGTCGCGCTCCGCCGAGATGACCAGGATCAGGCCGCTCTCGAACTCCACCTTCACATGGCGCACGTCCGACCGGACGGTCAGATCCCGGACGGTCTCCCCGCGCAGCCGCGCAACCGCCACCACGATGCGCCGCAGGTCCTGGAGGTCCACGGGACTCACGTGAGACGCTCGGCCAACACCTGCGAGAGCGCGGCGTCGGGAATGCGCTCGGCCTGGATGAACAGCGACGATTTCGAGGTGGCCTCCAGTGGATACGGCGTCCAAAACGATTGGCGCCGGCTCGGCTCCGACGCGGCTCGAAACGCCAGCACCAGCTGCCACGCCGCTGTGTTGGCGCGCCGCTCGGCTACCGCATCGACATGCCAAACCTGGTCACCGTGGGCGATTACTCGCCATGGCATAGATCACCTCGACCGGGGCCGCCCAAAAGGGGTCCCAATATGTGGCTAACTTCAAGTAGGGTCAATATTTGGGTCCCCGAACCGGGGTCCAGGTACTCGTGCATCCTGCAACGATTGGGGAGGGAGCCTTAGTCGCCTCGCGTTACGTACGCCCGGAAGCGCGCCGCCAGGTCCTTGGTGACCGGCCCGGCGACGCCCGACCCGATGGACCGGCCGTCGAGCTTGGAGACACCTACCACCTCGGCGGCCGTGCCGGTGAGGAAGACCTCGTCGGCGGTGTAGAGGTCGTAGCGGTTGAGGGGAAGTTCTTCGGTGGCGTACCCGGCTTCACGCGCGAGCTCTATCACGGTGTCCCGCGTCACCCCGCGCAGGATCCCGGAGTACGGCGGCGGTGTGCGCACGACGCCGCGGGTCACCGCGAACAGGTTCATTCCGCTGGCCTCCGCCACGTGGCCGCTCGAGTCGAGCATGATGACCTCGTCCACCGCGGCAGCGATGCCTTCGAGCTTCGCGAGGATGTGGGTGAGGTAATTGAGCGACTTGACGCGGGGGGAGAGGCTTTCTCGGTGGTTGATCGGTGTCGCGGCGGTGATCGCCGTCAGCCCCTGCTCATAGCTGGTGGGGGACCACAGTCGGATCGTGTCCGTAATGCAGATGACAGAGGCCTTCGGGCACTTGCGGGGATCGAGCCCGAGGTCGCCGACCCCGCGGGTGACCACCAACCTGATGTACGCCTCCTTGATCCCGCTCTTCGCCACACCCTCCTCGACGATCCGGGTCATCTCGCGCTTGGCGAGGGGGACGTCGAGCCAAATCGCCTTGGCGGATGCGTATAAGCGGTCGACGTGCTCGGCGAGCCGGAAGACGCGGCCACCGTAGGCCCGGATCCCCTCAAACACCCCGTCGCCGTAGAGGAGGCCGTGGTCGAATACGGAAACGACCGCGGTGGCGCGGTCGTACCATTTGCCATCGATCCAGACAGTGGAGGGCATCGGTCCAATCTGCCTCCGATGCTTGCCCCTGACAACCAGGGGGAAAGGGGGAATGAGCCGGCTGGGGATCGAACCCAGGACCTACGGATTAAAAGTCCGTTGCTCTACCAACTGAGCTACCGGCTCGGTGGCCGAAAGATAGTCGGCGGCATTAGGTTTCGCCCCGCACACCTCATTATATGGAGAACGATTCTTGAGAACTCTATCCTTCAGCGGTATGCTGGCCCTCGCGCTCGCCGCCTGCGCCCGGCCCGCCCAGACGCCGGGCGGTCCGATCACGGTGGTCACGATCGTCGCGACCGACTTCGCCTTCTCTGCCCCGGACACAGTCCCCTCCGGGCTCACCACGTTCAAGATGGCCAACCAGGGCCGCGAGCCCCACCAAGCCGTGATCATGGGCGCCCCCGACGGGAAGACGTGGGACGAACTGCGCAGCGCCGTTATGACGCCGGGTCCCATCGCGCCGTGGCTGACGTTCCCCGGGAGTCCGGGCGTTGTGGTGGGCGGGGACACCTCCAACGCGACGGCGCGGCTCGAACCCGGCAACTACTTCATCGTGTGTTTCATCCCGAGCGCCGACGGTGTGCCGCACGTCATGAAGGGCATGGTACGTCGTCTCGTGGTGCGCCCCGCGCCGCTGACGGCGTCGGCTCCGGCCCCGGCCCCGGCGCCCCAGGCCGACATCGTCGTCACGCTCTCGGACTACTCGTTCGGCCTTTCGACGCCGCTCACGGCCGGGACGCACACCATCCGGGTCGAGAACGTCGGCCCGCAGCTGCATGAGGTCGGCATCGAGCGGTTGGAGCCCGGAAAGACCATAGCCGACTGGCAGCAGTGGGCGGCGGCCGGGGCGAAGGGGATGGGACCCGCGCGGCCGATCGGCGGTTTGACCGGCCCCGACAAGGGCAAGGTCGGATGGTTCACGATCACCCTCACGCCCGGGGAGTACCTGTTGGTTTGTTACGTCCCCGACGCGAAGGATAACAAGCCGCACATCGCGCACGGGATGGTGCGGGAGATAACGGTCAACTGAGGCGTCAAGACGCCAAGACGCCAAGCGGCTTCGATCAGCCGCTTGGCGTCCTGGCGTCTTGGCGTCTTAGCGTCTTAGCGTCTTAGAAGAGCCACCTCAACCCCGCCTGCAGCTGGCGCGGGTCGCCGAGGCCGCTGCGGATCGTCCCGTCGAAATTGAAGACCAGGTTGCCGTAGGACGGATCGCGGAAGTTGTCATTCCCCGTGAGGTTGAAGACCTCGAGGATCGCCTCGACCTGCCCCTGCCGTCCGAGATCGAACGGCCGCGACAACCGCACGTCCCACGAGAAATAGGCGTTGTCCTTGCGGAGCGTGTTGCGCGTCAGAATGCTGCCGTTGGGACAGATGCGCTCCGCGCCACTCGCCGCACGCTGCCCGTTCCCGACGTTGCCGACGCCGCACTGCTCCGACACGGGCTGCGCCGAGTAGTAGCTCACCCGGTTGTTCATGAAGATGCCGGCAGGCAGTCTCACGAGGGCCCACGCATTCACACGATGACGCTGATCGCGATCGCTCCAGTTGTACTCGGCCTGTAGGGAGTCGGCGCGAGCGTAGCGGAACGTGAAGGGATCACGCTCGTTGTCATCGTCCGATTTGTCGAACGACAGGGTGTAGTTCACCTGGAACTGGAAGTTCGGATCGAGCACGCGCCGCAGCCCGATCGTGAACCCGTTGTACCGTGACTTGGCGCTCGCCTCCACGACCGTGAGAGTGTTGAGCGCCCGGGGACCCGAGCCCCACGGATTGCCGAACACCGCAGCATTGCGATCGATGAACCGCGTCAGGAAGTCGGTGCTCGCATGCGTGTAGCTCAGTAACAGCCCCAGATCGGAACCGACCTGCCGCTCATACGCGAGCGTCGCATTGAGCGTGCGCGGGTTGCGGAAGTTCTTGTCGAACACGAACACCGAGGCGAACCCCACCGCCGCCGGTGCGATCGTCGACGGCAACAGGTTCGGAAACGAGGGCGGCGGCAGGAACCCGACGGTGCCGCTGGAGCCGAACTGCGTCACGCCCCGATATCCGTCGGTGCTGCGGGTTGACGCCAGATTCAATCCCGGAATTCGCGCATAGTAGAGGCCGGCGTTGAGGCGGAACACTTGGCGTCCGTCCCCCTGCGGATCGTAGGCGATCCCGAGCCGCGGCTGGATCATCTTCTTGTCCGACGGGATCGTGCCGTCCGAGGGGAACGCGTAGGTCCCCGTGCCGTTGGTCACGGTCGAGTCGTAGTACACAGCGTAGAACGTCGAATCCTTGGGCGACAGGATCGACGGCTGGATCTGCGCCTCCCAGCGCAGGCCGTAGTTGATCGTCCAACGCGGGTTCGGCTTCCAGCTGTCCTGGATATAGAAGGCGAGTTCCGTTTGCGGGATCTCCTGCGTGCCCGCCTCGCGGACCGTCCGGCCCACCCCCGCTTGCTGCAGGTACAACAGTACCGGACCAACGATCGTGTCGTTGACGGCGTTACATACTCCGTCAGTGTCCGTGTAGAACGTCGCACCGTTACGGCATTCGATGTAGAGCGAGTCGTTCGCGACGTAGTTCAAGAACCCGGTCACCGAGCTGAAGATGTAGCGGCTGTTGGCGAACCCGATGAACGTTTGCACCGAATTCACGCGGTTGAACTCGCCGCCCACCTTGAAGAGATGGTTCCCCTTGGCGATGGACAGGTTGTCGAGCAGCTGAATCCGCGTGTCGTAGTACTCAACCGGGATGAAGAACGGCATTCCGAAGCGGAAATGATTTCCGAAGTCCATCGCCACGTCGGGAAATGGGCGTGAGGCCGGGGGGTCCGACGGATTGGACCCAATAAGCGGGCTCCGCGCCCCGTCGTAGGGCCGCGGTCGGTCTTCTCGCGAATACTGGAAGCGAAACTCGTTCGACGTGTTGGACGAGAGGTACGATACGAGGCTGCCGTTGACCGCGTTCGAGTGGTCCTGCTCGACGGCGTTGGCACTGCGGGCCCACGTGTCGACGTCGAACGTGCCGTTGTCCTGCTGCGACCAGGTGTAGTTGTACTTGAGCGACAGGTTGTGCCGCTCCGAGAGCCGGAAGTCGAACTTGGCGAGCAGCGCCCGGGCGTCGTTGGTCCGGGCAATCGGCCCGAAGTCGCCGAGCAGCGCGCCCGCGTAGGCCGTGTCCATCCAGGCCCTGAGCGAATCGAATGCCGCGCTCGACGGCCGCGTCTTCTGCTTCACGTCATCGTAGGCCTGCTGATCATATGCGAGGAAGAAGAACGCCCGGTCCCGCTTCAGCGGGCCGCCCAGCGTGAAGCCGAACTGATTCTGCTTGAAGTCCGGTTGGAAGGTGGTCCCACCGTGCGACGGTGTCCCCGACAGCGCGTCCGACTTACCGTAGAAGTGCGCCGAACCGCGCAGCTCGTTGGTGCCCGATTTCGTGATGACGTTCACGAACCCGCCCGACGAGCGCCCGAACTCGGCGTTGGCGCCGCCCGCCACCACGACGATCTCCTGTACCGCGTCGAGGTTGAACGTGAACGCGGGCCGTTGGCCGCCGCGCTGCTCGCCGAAGAACGGGTTGTTGAAGTCGGCCCCGTCGACACTGACGTTGTTGTGAATCCCCTTCTGGCCACCGATCGACAGCTCGTCGCCGTCGGGGCCCTGGACCAGCGCCACGTTCGGGGTGAGGAGCGTCAGGTTCAGGTAGTTGCGGCCGTTGTTGGGCAAGCCGCTGACCGCCTCGGTGGGCAGGCGTGTCGACGTCTCGACCTTGGACGCATCGACGACGGGCTGTGACGCTTCGATGACAACGGCCTGCAGCTCTACCGCCGCCAGGCGCAGGGCCAGATCCACCGTTTCACCCACGCGCAGTGGCACGCCGGTCCGCTTGATCTCGTTGAAGCCGACCGCGCGGGCGGTGACGTCATACGTCCCGAGTGGCAGGAGCGACGCGACGAACACGCCGCGGTCGTTGGTCGTGACCTGGCGCTGGAAGCCCGTTTGCGTCTGGCGCAGGACGACGGTGGCCCCCACCATCGGCGCCCCCGCGGGATCCGACACGACACCGCGAATGTTGCCGGTCGTCTGGGATTGCGCCGCAGCGGCGACGGGGAGGGCAAGCGTGAGAACCAACAGCCCGAGGAACTTGCGCAGCATGAGGAGCAGCCTCCGACTCGGATGGAAAGAGTGTCAGGACGGGCTAGCGTACCACGCCGCCGCGCCCTCCGCAAGGATGGGCTGGCGGGTGCTACTTTTGGGACGTGCAGAACGCCGACATCGCCCGACAGCTCGACGAGGTGGCCGACCTCCTCGAGATTTCCGAGGCGAACCCCTTCAAGGTGCGCGCGTACCGCAATGCGTCCCGCACCGTGCGCGACCACCCCGAGCCGCTCGCCGAGTTGGTGCGCGCCGGCGGCTACGACCTCACCGATCTGCCCAGCATCGGCGAGGGGATCGCCAGCGAGATCGAAGCCCTGGTGGCGACCGGCGACATGCCGCAACGCCAGGCACTCATCAAGAAACTCCCCCCCGGCTTGCTCGACCTGCTGCGCATCCCCGGCCTCGGCCCCAAGCGCGTGAAGCTCCTGCACGAAAAACTCAAAGTGCGGACGATCGCCGATCTCGCGAAAGCGATTGAATCGGGGAACGTCGCCAAGCTGGCGGGTTTCGGCCCCAAGATGGTCGAGAAGATCCGCTCCGGTCTCGGGCAAGCGGAGCGCGCCGAGCGGCGCATGATCCTGCACGAGGCGGAGCCCCACGCGCGGGCGCTCGTCGAGTATATGCGCGCGGGCGGTGGGATTCAGGAGATCGAGGTGGCGGGGAGCTTTCGCCGTCGGCGCGAGACGATCGGCGACCTCGACATCCTGGTGACGAGCACCGCGCCCGAACAGGCGATGGCCCGTTTCATCACGTATCCCGACGTGAAGCGGGTCGCCTCACAGGGACCGACCCGCGCCACCGTGCGCCTTTCGGGCGGACTGCAGGTGGACCTACGCGCGGTGGAGCCCGACGCCTACGGATCGGCGCTGCAATACTTCACCGGTTCACAAGCGCACAGCATCGAGCTGCGCAAGATCGCCCAGGCGAAAAGGTTCAAGTTGAACGAGTACGGCGTCTTCGAGGGGACGCGCCGCGTGGCAGGTCGCACGGAGGAGGAGGTCTACGCCGCTCTGGGCCTCGACTGGATTCCTCCGGAGCTGCGCGAAGCGCGTGGCGAGATCGAGTTGGCTCGGACGCACCGCCTCCCGCGCCTCGTCACCCTCGAGGAGATCCGCGGAGATCTGCAGATGCACAGCGACGCAAGCGACGGCCAGACGCCCGTCACCGCGATGGCCGACGCCGCGCGCGCCCTGGGCTATGCGTACATCGCCATCACCGACCACTCGAAGCGCGTCGCGATGTCAGGGCTCGACGCCGCGAAGTTGCGCGCCCAATGGAAGGCGATCGACAAGCTGAATGCGAACGCCGCCGTGCGGGTGCTAAAGAGCGTCGAGATGGACATCCTCGAGAACGGGCGCCTCGACTTCGAAGACGACGTGCTGGTGGAGGCGGACTACGTGGTGGCGACGATCCACTACGGCCTGAAGCAGAGCGAGCGGCAGATCACCGACCGCCTGCTGACGGCGATCGCCAATCCATATGTCGATGCCATCGGCCATCCCACCGGACGCATCGTCAACGGGCGAGGCCCCTACGCGCTCGACTTCGAGGTGGTCGCGCGTGCTGCCGCGGCAGCAGGGTGTCTCCTCGAGATCAACGGCAGCGAGCGGCTCGACCTTCCGGACACCCTGGCCGCGGCCGCGAAGGGCTATGGCGCGCGGTTCGTCCTGTCGACCGACGCTCGCGGACTTCCTGAAATCGCTAAGGCGCGCGCAGCGCCGCTAGCAGATTCAGCTGTGCCACCGGCTCGAAACTCCAGCGGTGGTGGCGCGTGGGACCGTGCAGCTGCAGCGCATCGAGGTGCTCGGGCGTGGCGTAGCCCTTGTTGCTCGCCCAGCAGTAAGCGGGGTGACGGGCGCCGAGGCGCTCCATCAAGCGGTCGCGGATCGTCTTGGCGATCACCGACGCGGCGGCGATCGAGTGGCAGAGGGCGTCGCCGTCGATAATGGCCTCGTGGCGGCACGCCAGTTCGGGACAGGGCAGGCCATCCACGAGCACGTCGGTGGGTACGATGCCAAGGCGGTCTAGTGCGCGCCGCATGGCGAGGATCGACGCGCGGCGAATGTTCAGGCGGTCGATCTCGCGTACGCTCGCCGCCCCCACCGCCACCGCCAGGGCCCGCTGCCGGATGCGGACGGCGAGGCGGGCGCGCTGACGGGCGGTGAGCACCTTGGAGTCGTCGAGGCCCCGGATCGGCTTCGCCCCGACCGGAAACACGACGGCCGCGGCCACCACTGGTCCAGCCAGGGGGCCGCGGCCGACTTCGTCGAGACCGGCGACGACGCTCCGCCCTTCGCCCCAGAGCGCGACTTCGCGCTCGAGCGATGGGCGGCGGTGCTTCACTCTTTCGGCTGCTCCTGCCCGGCCTGCCCGGCTTGCCCGGCCGCCGCCGCGCTCTGGGTTACGCCCTTCTTCTCCCGAATGCGCGCCGCCTTCCCGGCGAGCCGCCGCAGGAAGTACAGCTTGGCGCGCCGCACCCGTCCCTTGCGAACCAGCTCGATCTCGGCGATCAATGGCGCGTGCAGCGGGAAGATCCGCTCCACGCCCACGCCCGCCGAAATCTTGCGGACGGTGAAGGTCTCGTTGATCCCGCCCCCGCGCCGGGCGATGCACACGCCCTCGAACGCCTGGAGGCGCTCCTTTTCACCCTCGCGCACCCGCACCATCACCCGCACCGTGTCGCCGGGCGTGAAGGCCGGAATGTTGGTCTTCAGCCCCTCACGTTCGATCGCTCGCAGCCTTTGCATACGCTCACCCTCATCCTTCTTCGTAGCGCGACCACAAGTCCGGCCGCCGTTCGCGCGTCAGGCGTTCGGCTTGCGCCGCTCGCCATGCCGCAATCTTGTCGTGATCGCCACTCAACAATACGTCCGGGACGTCCAGGCCGCGATAGCTCGGCGGTCGCGTGTAGCTCGGCGGCGCCAGCAGGCCTTCGTAGTGCGAGTCGCTCGCCGCCGACTCGTGGTCCCCGAGCGCGCCCGGGAGCAACCGCACCACAGCATCCACCACGCACAGCGCGGCCGGCTCACCGCCCGACAGCACGAAGTCCCCAATCGACACTTCCTCGGCGCCGAGCCCATCCGCCACGCGCTGGTCCACATCCTTGTAGTGACCGCACAGCAGGGTCAGCTCGGAGCCGACTGAGTACCGCACGGCAGTGTCGTGCGTGAAGCGCCGCCCCCGGGCCGACAGCAGCACGATCGGCGCCTTCGCCCCGAGATCCTCCACCGCCTCGAAAAACGGCTCGGGTTTCAGGACCATCCCCGCGCCGCCGCCGTACGGTGCGTCGTCCACGGTGTGGTGCTTGTCGTGCGTGTAATCCCGCAGCTGCACGACGCGATACCGTCCCAAGCCCGACGCGGCGGCCCGGCCCAGGATGCTGCCGGCCAACGGTGCCGCGAACCACTCGGGAAACAGCGTGACGACGTTAACCGTCAGCATCGTCGGCGATCGCCACGAGCTGGTCGCGCCAGCCCTCTACGGCCGCCCGCGAGGTGATCCCCTCGAATCCGAGCAGCCACTCCCGGTGATAGGCCCGCCGGCGGGCCAGGACGAGGGGACCCGCCAGAATCTTGCGGTCCTCATCCATCACGTACACGCGCGCCTTGGGGACGAACACGCCCCCCGGATTCTCCACCAGGGGGAACACGGCCACCTCCCCCTGCTGCCCGTGCGGCTTGCGCAGCCGCCCGACTACGCGGGCCGTTTGCCCAGCACGCCGGCCTTCTTGAGGAGCGAGCGCACCGTGTCGGTGGGCAGCGCGCCCTTCGCCAGCCAGGCCAGCGCCTGTTCCGCGTTGACGTTGATGACGGCCGGGTCCGTCCGCGGATTGTAATGGCCGATCGCCGCCACGAAGCGTCCGTCCCGTGGCGACTTGGAATCGGCGACGACGATCCGGAAATACGATTGGCCCTTACGCCCCACCCGCCGTAACCGAATTCGAGTTGCCATACGTTCGCTACATCCTTTTCATGAGCTTGCGCATCTGCTGGAACTGCTCCAGCAGCCGGTTCACTTCCTGCACGGGCCGTCCCGCGCCCTTCGCGATCCGCAGTTTGCGCGACCCGTTCAGAAGCCCCAAGTCGGCGCGCTCCGCCGGGGTCATCGACAACACGATCGCCTCGACGTGCTTCAACCGCTTGTCGTCCGCGGGAATCGCCTGCAACGCTTTCGCATTCACGCCCGGCAGGAGACCCAGCACCTGCTTCATCGGGCCCATCGCCTGCATCTGCTTCAGCGCGACGAGAAAATCCTGCAAGTCCATGCCGCGCTTCGATCGCGCCTTCAGCGCCAGCCGCTCCGCCGCCTTGGCATCGACCGTGGCTGTGGCCTTCTCAACCAGCGCCACCACGTCGCCCTGCCCGAGGATGCGGCCCGCCATGCGCACGGGATCGAACGGCTCGAGCGCGTCGGTCTTCTCTCCCACGCCGACGTACTTGAGTGGGACGCCCGTCACGCCGTGGATCGACAGGGCCGCGCCGCCGCGCGCGTCGCCGTCGAGCTTCGTCAGAATCACGCCCGTCAGGCCGACGCGATCGTGAAACCCGCGCGCGGTTTTGACCGCATCCTGCCCCATCATCCCGTCGGCGACGAGCAACACCTCGCCGGGCGCAACTGCCGCCTTGAGCGCTCGGAGCTCGTCCATCAACTCCGCGTCGATCTGCAGCCGGCCCGCCGTATCGACGATGACCGTCCGGCAGCGCGCCGACTCGGCCTCGCGGAGCGCATGTTGGACCAGCGTCGCGACGTCCTGCTCCGTGCTCCGTGCTCCGAAAACCGGGACGTCGATCTGCTTACCGAGCTGCTCCAGCTGCTCGCGCGCCGCCGGCCGGTACGGGTCCGCCGCTACGAGCCCCGGCGCCTTCTGTTCCAGCTTGAGCCGCCGCGCGAGCTTGGCCGCGGTCGTCGTCTTTCCCGACCCTTGTAACCCGGCGAGCAGAATCACCGTCGGGCCTACGGAGGCGAAATCGAGGCCGCTGCGCCTGCCCCCGAGCAGGACGGCGATCTCGTCATGGACGAGCTTCACGACCTGTTGGCCGGGGCTCACCGACTTGACGAGCAGCGCGCCGACGGCCCGCTCGCGCACGCGCTCGACGAAGCCCCGCGTGACCTCGAAACTGACATCCGCCTCGGTGACGTCGCTCTCCGAGAGCACCCCGCGGCCCGTGAGACGCTTCAGGACGGCGGCGAGCTGCTCGGAAAGGGCCGTAAACATAAGCCTTGCAAGCTAAATGGCGAATCACTCGAATCCAAGTGGGGGTTATCTTGCTCTAATGGGACAGCCAGACCCGGCTCCAGCTCCCCCCCCCGCGACCGCGCCCCCGCCCGTCGGCCCTGCCGCCCCCCAGTGGTCGCGGCCGGACGACGCGACTCGGCAGGCGCAGCTCGATGCGATGAAGTGGCGGGCCACCGGGCTGCTCGGCTTCGCCGGTATCGTGTTCATCGTGGCTCGAGCGTTCGAAGCCCAGTACCCCTGGCTCGGCTACCTCCGGGCGACCGCCGAGGCGTCGCTCGTCGGGGGGCTCGCGGACTGGTTCGCTGTGACCGCCTTGTTTCGTCACCCCCTGGGACTACCGATTCCGCACACCGCCATCGTCGCGACGCGGAAGGATCGGATCGGCCGGATCCTCGGCAACTTCGTCCAGAACCACTTCCTGTCGCGGGAGGTCGTCGCCGCCAACCTGCGCGCGGTCCGCCCCGCGGAGCGCGCCGCCCGCTGGCTGTCGGATCCCAACAACGCGCGGCGCATCGCCCAGCAAGTCGCCGGCGGCCTCGCCAAGGCGTTCGAAGCGTTGCCCGACGACGACGTCCAGGCGCTGGTGCATCGCGTCGTCAGCGCGCGGCTACGCGCCACGCGCGTGGCTCCCGCCCTCGGAAAGACGTTGGCGCTCGTGCTCGGCGACAATCGCCAAGAGGAGCTGCTCAACGTGACGGTGCGGCTCGCGGCGGAAGCCGTGCTGAACAACCGGGAGCTCATCCGCGATCGCGTGAAGGCGGAGACGCCCTGGTGGGTGCCTCCGGTCCTGGACGCCAAAATCTATCAGAAGATCATCGACGCGGTCGAGCGGCTGCTGCGCGACATGGTCAGGGACCCGGCGCATCCGCTCCGCGCCGCCTTCGACGACGCCATCCGCGATTTCATCGAGCGCTTGCAGCACTCGCCGGACGTCATTGCGCGCGTGGAGGCGATGAAGGAAGAATGGCTCGCGGACTCTTCGGTGGCCGACCTATCGGCCCGGTTGTGGGAGACGATCCGGAACGCGGTCCTGACCTACGCCACGAGCGGAGACGCGGCGGCGCCGGGGCCGCTCGATCGCGGTCTCAGCGAGTTCGGGACGGCCGTGCTCGGCAACCCGACGTTGCTCGCCGAGATCGACGACCTCCTGATCGACCTCACGGGTGGCGTGGTGGAGAAGTACCGGCATGAAATCGGCGATCTCATCGCCCAGACCGTGGCGGGCTGGGACCCTGAAGCGACGTCGCGGCGGTTCGAGCTGGCTGTCGGAAGGGACCTGCAGTTCGTGCGGATCAATGGGACGATCGTGGGCGGCCTCGTCGGCCTCGCGATCTACACGATCAGCCGGTTTTGGCCCTGACGCTCACCTGAGGTAGCCGCTGCCAACCTTTCCAGTCCGCCGGCGCGTCCACGAGTCGCACGCCGGGGCGGCCGTCGATATCGAGCCGCTTGATCTCGAAGCGCCGCCCCTGCGCCTCGGCGCCGCGGCGCCGTTGCCAGGCACGCTCGAGGCCGGCCGCGAACCGATCAGCGGCGCGTACGTCATCCCACACGCTGTACCACACCAGCGCCTCGCCCCGCGGACCGAGGACCTGATAGCGGTCGCCGTCCCACCCGGCGGCGAGCAACGCCGCCTCGGTTTCATCGCCCAACTGCTGCTGCAACACCAATCGCGTCTCGAACTCCCCCAGCCCATCCTCGAAGCGCACCGTGTCGGGCGCCGCGGCGAACGCAAGCTCGGTCGGTTCGTCCTGCGCGGCAAAACGCTCGGGGTGGAGAATTTGCTCCGTCGAGATCGGCATCGCGGCGAGGACCGAACCGTCGGGACGATTCTTGCCGAACCACACGACGAAGTCCGCGCCGCCCAGGTACGGGAAGATGAGCCCCTCGCGCAGCCACAGCGGCGCGCGCGCGAATCGCTCCATCTGCGTCGTCTGCAGGCGCGCCATCACGGCCCGCTGCTGCCAGAACCAGCCGACCGGAAACGTGTCGGGGCGCTGCTCGGGCATCAGGACGGAGATCTGTGCGACGGTGGCCTGTCCCTCGAGCACCGCCTGCGCCGCCGAGCGACGGTCGTTGTGGCCCTGCTGCGTGATGATCGAGTCGAGCGACACGTACTGGTCCTGCAACGCGTGCACCAGCTCGTGCGACACGACGACGCGCAG
>Ga0193739_1000067_pt1 | contig 24474 bp, 17 predicted proteins | sample L2a2metaG_FD_144926 | JGI IMG/M metagenome (GOLD analysis project Ga0193739, IMG submission 144926) | Soil microbial communities from a riparian zone of the East river system, Colorado, United States - L2a2 | ecosystem: Environmental > Terrestrial > Soil > Riparian zone | place: USA: East River...
AGGCGCGTTCAAGTTCGCGCGCAAATGGTCGAAGAAAACCGAGATCGTCGCGTTCAGCGGTTCGTTTCACGGCCGGCTGTTCGCCTCGCTGGCGGCGACCGATCGTCCGGACTACCGCCGCCCGTTCGAGCCGCTGCTCGCCGGCGTGCAGATCATTCCGCTAGGGCGTAGGGACGCGGCGACGCGCGCCATCACGGCCGAGACAGCCGCCGTGATCATCGAGCCGGTGCAGGGAGAGGGCGGGGTACGTACGGTGCCCGCGGAGTTTCTCGCATTTCTCCGCGAGCGTTGCAACGCGTGCGGCAGCGCGTTGATCTTTGATGAGGTGCAATGCGGCCTGGGCCGCACCGGAACTCTGTTCGCCGCGGAGCAGTCGGGTGTCGTTCCCGACATGTACACACTGGCCAAGCCACTCGGCGGCGGGCTGCCGATGGGTGCGATTCTCGTGAACGATGCGATTGCCGGCGCGCTCGCTCCGGGCGATCACGCGACCACGTTCGGCGGCGGTCCCTTCGTCGCTACGGTTGCGCTCGATGTCGTGCGCACCATCGCCGAGCCCGACTTCCTCGCCGACGTCAGGGCGAAGGGAGAATGGCTGGGCGAACGGTTGAGCGCGCTCGCGGCACGGAGCCCGCGTGTTCGGGAGCCCCGGGGTCGCGGACTGATGTGGGGACTCGAGTTGAACGAGGTGGCCGCACCGCTGGTCGCCGCAGCGCGCGAGCGTCATTTGCTCGTGCTCACGGCGGGCGCGACGGTGATTCGCATCGTCCCGCCGCTCACCGTGAGCCGCGAGGATCTCGAGCGCGGCGCTACCATTCTCGAAGAGGTGCTCGCGTGACCAGTTTGTCGGTCAAGACCGAAACACGACTTCGTCCGGCCACCCTCGCCGATGTCGCGGCGATGGAAGTATTGATGGCCCCGTTCGTCGCGACCGGCGATCTGCTACCCCGCTCGAACTACGACCTCTGCCGCCACATCAAGGAGTACGTGGTCGCGGAAACGCCCGACGGCAGTATCGTCGGCACGGGGAGTCTCAAGGTCTACAGCACCGGGCTCGCCGAGATCGCCAGCCTCGCCGTGCGCGATGACCAGCAAGGCCGCGGCGTCGGCAAGGCCTTGGTCGAGGCGCTGCTCGTGGACGCCCGCGCGCTCGGTTTGAGCGAACTGTTCGGCCTGACGCGCAAGCCGTTGTTTTTCATGCGGCTCGGATTCCGCGTGGCCGAGAAAGAACAGTTCCCTCTCAAGGTGTGGGCGGATTGTGCCCGTTGCCCGCGCCAGCATGCGTGCGACGAGGTGGCCGTAGCGCTGACGCTGTAGCCTTCTAGATTCTGCACCATGCCTACCTCGCGCGTCATCTTCTGGGATGTCGACACCCAGTACGACTTCATGAAGGCCGACGGCAAGCTGTACGTGCCGGACGCCGAGCAGCTCATCCCCAATCTCCGCAAGCTCACCGATTACGCGCATGGCCACGGCATTCGCATCGTCGCGAGCGCCGATGACCATGTCCGCGAACACCCAGAGATCTCGGCGACCCCCGATTGGAAGGCCACGTTCCCTCCGCACTGTCTGCGGGGGACGCCGGGTCAGAAGAAGATTGCCGAGACGGCTCTGCGCGATCCGCTGGTAATCGAGCCGGAGCCCCCCCCCCAGGACGCCGCGGCGTTGGCGGCGCGAATCCGCAACCATCGGGGCGATATTCTCTTCCACAAACACCGGTTCGATGTCTTCTCCAATCCCAATGTCCTCCCCGTCCTCGATGCCCTGAACCCGCATGACATTGTGCTGTACGGCGTCGCGCTGGACGTCTGCGACAAATACGCGATCGAGGGGCTGCTCCAGCACCGCCCGCAGGTGCGCCTGTTCGCCGTCGTAGACGCGATGAAGCCCATCGATCGCGATGTCGCCGAGCACCTGCTGAAGGAGTGGGGGGAGGAAGGGGTGCGGTTGGTGAAGACGAGCGAGGTCGTGGTGGGAGGATTGGTCGAAGAGCTCGAGCGGGCCGGCGCATGACCTCGACCGCTTCGGTCTCGACTCACGCCGCGACGCCGGTCTTTGGGAAGTTCTTCCTGCCGGGTCCCACCGACGTCCATCCGGAAGTTCTCGAAGCAATGATCCGGCCGATGATCGGGCATCGGTCTTCGGCAATGGAGAAGCTGCTCCAAGGCATGGCCCCGAAGCTGGGCGCCGTAGCCCGCACGGCGCGCCCGGTGTTCATCGGCACGAACTCCGCGACCGGGTTCATGGAAATGGCCGTCCGCAACGGCGTGCGCCGCCGGGCGCTGTCGCTCGTCAACGGTGCCTTCAGTGAGCGTTTCGCCGCCATCGTGAGCACCTGCGGTAAGGAATGCATCCGCCTCGACGTGCCGCTCGGGGCGGCAATCGAGCCGGACATGCTGCGCGACGCGTTGAAGCGTACGCCGGTGGATGCCGTCACCTGCGTGCACTCGGAGACGTCCACGGGCGTGTTACAGGACGTCGCCGGCTACGCCGAGGTGATCAGGGAGTTCGACGACGTGCTGCTGCTCGTCGATGCCGTGACATCGATGGCGGGCCTGCCCGTGGAAACGGATAAGTGGGGCCTGGACTTCGTATTCACCGGCTCGCAAAAAGCGCTGGCACTGCCGCCGGGCCTGGCCCTCGGGGTTGCGTCGGAGCGGTTAGTCGACCGTGCCAAGACGCTCGAGGAGCGCGGCGCGTATTTCGACGTCATCAGCTTCCTCACCGCGACAACGAAGTTCCAACCGACGAACACGCCGGCGGTCTCACTGCTCTACGCGCTCGACGTGCAGCTCGGGCGAATCGAGCGCGAGGGGGGGATCGAAGCGCGCTGGGAACGTCACGACGCCATGCGTCGCCGCGTCGAATCGTGGGGCGCGGAGCACGGAATGAAGTTTCTCCCGCGCGAGGGCCGTCACAGCTGGACCGTGTCCTGTCTGCGGCTTCCTGAAGGGAAACACGCCAAGGACGTCGTGGGCGCGTTGAAGCTGCAGGGATGGACGATTGGCGCCGGCTACGGGGCGTTGAAAGACTCGACGATCCGCATCGGGCACATGGGGGATCACACCGTCGCGGCGCTGGATGAGCTCCTCCCGCTGATCGGCCGGGCGTTGGAATGACGTGGCGCATCGTCGTGGCCGACCGCCTGGCGGGAAGCGGCCTCGACTTGCTCGCCAAGACGCCGGAAGTCGAAGTCATCGACGTCGCGGGAAAGCCGGACGAGCTGGATCGCGCCATGGCGGGCGCGCACGCCCTCATCGTCCGCAGCGAAACCCGGGTCACGGCCAGCCTCATGGCCCGCGCGCCGCATTTGCGGGTCGTCGCGCGCGCGGGCACGGGCGTGGATACGATCGACGTCCATGCCGCCACACGCCGCGGCATCGCCGTCATGAATGCCCCCGGTGCCAATACCGTGAGCGCGGGCGAGCATGCCATGGGCTTGCTGCTCGCGCTCGTGCGGCGCATTTCGGACGCGGCCGCCGCCATGCGGGCCGGCCAATGGGACCGGAAGCGCTTCGAGGGCACCGAGCTGCGCGGCAAGACGATGGGCGTCGTGGGGCTGGGGCGCATTGGCGGCCACGTCGCCCAGCTCGGCCGCGCGTTCGGCATGCAGGTCGTCGGCCACGATCCGTATCTCCTTCCCGAGCGCGCCGCGGAGCTGCACGTCCGGCTGCTGTCGCTGGAAGCCCTGCTGCGCGCGGCGGACGTCGTAACCCTGCACGTCGCGCTCACCGATCAGACGCATCACCTCATCGACGCTGAGCGCCTGAAGCTGATGAAGCCGACGGCCGTGTTGATCAACACGGCGCGTGGCGAGCTGGTGGATGAGACCGCCCTCGCCGACGCCGTGAAGGCAAAGCGCATCGGCGGTGCCGCGATAGATGTCTTCGCGGTCGAGCCGCTGCCCGCGGATTCGCCGCTGCGGGGGCTGGATCGCATGATCCTGACGCCGCATCTCGCCGCGTCCACCGCCGAAGCGCAGGAGCGTGTGGCGATGGAGATCTGCGGCGCCGTTCGGGAGGCGCTGGTCGCGGGCGACTTGTCGTTTGCCATCAACGTGCCGGGTATGGGCGGCGATATCCTGCGGCGGCTGGCGCCGCTGCTCGACCTGGCGCGGCGCCTGGGACGTTTGGCGCTGGCCCTCGCCGATGGTCCGGTGAAGGCGGTCGAAGTCGCCTATGGTGGAAAGGAAGAAGGAGCGCAACGACCCGTGCTCGTGTCGGCGCTCGAGGGACTGCTTTCAGCGATGAATGCCGGGCCCGTCAGTCTCGTGAACGCGCAAGTCCTCGCCGAGGAGAAGGGCATTCAGCTCGCGATGAAAACGGGCGCTCCCGAAGCGGGGTTTGAGACGTCGATCGGCGTCAAAGTCGACACGGCGCGAGGTCGAGTGCGCGTCGCCGGGGCGCTGATCGGCGGCAGCCACGGCCGCGTCATCCGCATCGACGACTATCACGTGGACGTTGCGCCGGATGGCTGGATGCTCGTGGTGCGCAATCGCGATGTTCCAGGGGTGATCGGGAAGGTAGGGTCAGCACTGGGAAGCGCAGGCATCAACATCGCGAGCTATCACCAGGCACGCCGTTCGACGCAGAGTACCGGCGGATCCAGCGATGCGCTCGCCGCCATCAACGTCGATCAGGCGCTCACCAACGGCGTGCTCGACAAGCTGCAGGCGCTGCCGGACATCCTGGACGTCCGGCTCGCCAACTTCGGAGACTAGTCCGCCGCCTGGTGTTGCTGCTGCTCGTCTGCCAGCAATCGGAATGACTTCACGGCGCCCGTGAGCCGATCGGCCGCCTCGGCGAGCTGATTGGCTGACGACGCGATCTCCTCCGTGGATGCACTCTGCTCTTCGCTCGATGCGGCCAGCTCCTCGGCGGACGCGAGCAGAGTGTCGGTCTGGCCGGCCACCGTCCCCAGGCGGTTCACGATCTCCTCCACCAGCGCTTTGAGCTCCCCCGCCGACTGTGCGATCTCGCGGCTCCACGTGTCGTTGGCATCCGCTTCCCCGGCAACCGTCGCCAGACCCTGTGCCGCCGTCTGTGACGCTTCGCGGACTGCGGCCCCGCCTTCCGCGAGCCGCACGAGACGATCACGGGTGGCTTGTACGCGCGCGAGCACACCGCGCACCGTGTCGGCCGTCTCCCCTGCGGCGGCTGCCGCGACGGACGCCAGCTTTCGCACTTCGTCGGCGACGACAGCGAAGCCGCGGCCCTGCGGCCCGGCGCGCGCCGCCTCGATCGCCGCGTTGAGCGCCAGCATGTTGGTTTGTGTCGCGACGGCTTTGGTCTGCGCGACGAACGTCTGAATCCGGGCTGTGGCCTGCGCCAACACCTCCGCTTCCTCGGCGCCTTTTGCGACTTCGTCGGCGAGCTTCGCGAGGCGCACCGTGCTCTGGTCCAGGCCGTCTTTGTGGCGTCGCGCCAGAGCGGAGAGATCGGCGTTGCGCCGGGCCGACTCCTCGGCGCCCTGGGCGAGCTTCACCGCGATCTGGAGAATCCGCGCGGAATCATCCGCTGCTGCTCGGACGAGCGTGGCTTGCTCCCCCGCGCGCTGTGAGAGATGCTGCGACGTGGACGCCATCTCCTGAGTTGACGCGCTCATCTCTTCCGTGGAAGCGGAGATTTCCGTTGCCATGGCGGCCGCCTCGTCGGCGGCGGCGCGGATCGCGCCCACGAGCCGGCGCAGCGCCACGACCATCGAGTGCACCGACGACAACAGCTCGGCGACTTCCGTCGCTTCAGCGCGGTGCGTCGATACGGTGACGGAGAGATCACCGCCCGCCACGCGGCTCGCGATCGCTCCCGCGGCGCGCACGGGCTCCGTGACGAGCCGGCCAAGTCGCTGCGACAGCCAGAACAAAGCCCCAACCGCCACCGCCGCGACGAGCAGCGCGCCGAGCCAGACCGCGCGTTGAGTGCTCCGCGCCGCCGCGAAGGCGCTGGCCGCTGGCTCGCGATACAGCACCCACCATTCGCCCTGATTCGCGGGAACCGAGACGACCAGCTCGTCCTGCGCCCCCACCGTCGTGACGCGCGCGCTCAGGGCTTCCGCGCCCAGCTGAATCCGGTCCTTATCCGGCAGTTCTTGAAGCAGCAGCTCCCGGTTCGTCGAGACCAGGACGATGCTGCGGCCGTCCACCACCTCGAGGTAGGCGTTCCCCGCAAGCTCCTGCGTGCCGAGCAGGGAGGTGAGCCGGTCGAGCGCAAAGACCGCCTTCAGCACGCCCACGGGCTGCTGGAGGCGCGGTGCCCGGATTGCGACGTCGAACTCGAGCGACGCAGCGCTGGCGGAGGAGTCGTAGCGCGCGTCGCCCTCGAACAATCCATCGGCGATTGTGCGCTGCCACCAGGTCTCGTCGCGCTGCACGAAGTCGGAGGGAGGGCCGGAGGTCAGGACGTTGAACCCGTGGCTCTCCGTGACGATGATTTCCGCGAAGTCAGAGATCGTGGTGTAGGCGCGCAGGTAGTCCCGCAGCCCGGCGTCCGTGCCTAATTGCCGCGTCGCGTTGAACATGCGCTCGAGGTCTGGGATCGGCACGCGGTCGAGTCCCCGGCTGGCCGCTGATTGCCCCGCCTCGCGGACCGCCGCGATGAGCTGGGGCTGGCTCGCGAGTGAGACGACTTCGCGCCGACGCTCCTTCAGGTATTGAGTGACTATGGCAGCGACGCGTGTGGCCACATCGCGGCCACGCACGTCAGCCTGCTGCTCGAGGACGCGACCGACCCGATTGCTCGTGAGCCAGGCGACGAAGACGACGAGGAGAACCGCGGCACCGGCCCCCGAAATGAGAAAACTCTGCCAGAGTTGCTGAGACTTTATGGCCATTCCCGAGGGGTTAAGTTTGGGTGCGTATGCGAGACATCCCAAGCTACGATCCGGCCTCGCTCGAGGCAAAGTGGCAAGCCCGCTGGGCTGAGCGCCATACCAACGAGCCCGACCTCGATCGTGCGGAGCGGCCGTTCTACAACCTCATGATGTTTCCCTACCCGTCGGCCGAGGGTCTCCACGTCGGCAACATGTTCGCGTTCACCGGGGCGGACATCTACGGACGGTTCAAGCGACTTCAGGGCTACGACGTGTTCGAGCCGATGGGATTCGATGCCTTCGGGATCCACTCCGAGAACTATGCGCTCAGCATCGGCACGAATCCCGCGAAGCTCATTCCGCAGAACATCGCCACGTTCCGCCGGCAACTCCGGCGCTTCGGCGGGATGTACGATTGGCGGCACGAGCTCTCGACGACTGATCCCGCCTATTACAAGTGGACGCAGTGGCTCTTTCTCCAACTCTTCAAGGCGGGTCTCGCGTACAAGAAGCGCGCGGCGGTGAACTGGTGTCCCAAGGACAAGACCGTGCTCGCCAACGAGCAGGTCATCGATGGGCGCTGCGAGCGGTGTGACACGCCGGTTGAGCAGCGCTTTCTCGACCAATGGTTCTTCCGGATCACGAATTACGCTGAGCGTCTCCTCGAGAACCTCCAGAACCTCGACTGGTCCTCCTCCACCGTCCTGCTTCAGAGGAACTGGATCGGCCGGAGCGAAGGCGCCGAGCTGATCTTCGAGACGCCCAGCGGCCGCAAGATCACGGTCTTCACGACGCGACCCGACACGGTGTTCGGCGCGACCTATCTCGTGCTCGCGCCGGAGCACCCGCTCGTGGACGAGTTGACCGCGGTGGAGCAGCGCTCGGTCGTCAAGGCGTATCAGCGGGAAGTCCAGTCGAAGGACGTCGTGTCGCGGCGCGTCGGTGACAAGACCAAGACCGGTGTCTTCATCGGCTCCTACGCCCGAAACCCGGCAACGGGAGAAGCCATCCCGATCTGGATTGCCGACTATGTCCTCATGGAGTATGGGACCGGCGCAATCATGGCCGTGCCGGCGCACGACAAGCGGGACTTCGAGTTCGCCACGCAGTTCAAGCTTCCGATTCGCCAGGTGATCGCGGTCGAGGGTGAAACGCTGCCCAGCGTCTCGGACGAGGGCACGCTCCTGAACTCGGGAGCATTCGACGGCCTGCCGTGTCGCGAAGGGGCGCGGAAGATCGTCGCCTGGCTGTCGGAGCGGGGGCTCGCGACCGCCCGAGTGCAGTATCGGCTGCATGACTGGTGCATCTCACGGCAGCGCTATTGGGGTCCGCCGATCCCCATCATCTATTGCGAGAAGTGCGGCGTCGTCCCTGTCCCCGAAAAGGATTTGCCCGTCGAGCTTCCGCTCATCGAGGACTTCCGTCCGGACGACACGGGCGTGAGCCCGCTCGCCCGGCACGAAGAGTGGTATTTCGTGAAATGCCCCCAATGTGGCGAACGCGGCCGGCGCGAGACGGACGTCTCCGACACGTTCCTCGATTCGGCGTGGTACCACCTGCGCTATCCCTCGACAGAATTCGACGACCGGCCGTTCGACCCGGCGCGGACAAAGAAGTGGCTTCCGGTCAGTAGCTACATCGGTGGGAACGAGCACGCCGTGCTGCATCTGCTGTACTCCCGGTTCATCTGCATGGTGTTGTTCGATCTGGGGCATGTGCACTTCGACACGCCGTACCCGAAATTCCGGGCGCACGGCCTGATCGTAAAAGACGGCGCGAAGATGTCGAAGTCGCGCGGCAACGTCGTTGTGCCCGACAGGTACATCCAGCAGTGGGGCGCCGACACGTTCCGCATGTACCTGATGTTCCTCGGCCCATTCCAGGAGGGCGGCGACTTCCGGGACGAGGGCATCGTCGGGATCCGCCGGTTTCTGGATAAGGTCTGGGTTTTGGTGCACGAAACGGCGGCGAAGGGCGGCGAAGGGGCGGCGTCTGACTCCGTTCGACAGAAGCTGCATCGCACGATTCGCAAAGTGACCGCCGACACGGAAGGGCTCCAATACAACACCGCGATCGCTGCGATGATGGAATACGTGAATGAACTGAGGGAGCAGGGAGCGGGGAGCAGGGAACTGATCGAGCCCCTCGTGCTCATGTTGGCTCCGTACGCGCCGCACATTGCCGAAGAATTGTGGGAGCTCATGGGTGGTACGGGGTCGGTTTTTCAGGCCGCTTGGCCCAGCTATGACGACCGTTTGGCCTCAGCGGGCGACGTCGAGATCGCCGTCCAGGTAAACGGCAAGCTCCGGTCGCGCCTCACCGTGCCGCGCGGCATGCCGGAGAAGGACGTGCTCGCGCGCGTGCTCGCGGACGACGCCGTCCGCAAATTTGTGAACGGTGCACCGCTGAAGAAGGTCATCTATGTACAGGATCGGTTGGTTAACCTGGTCGTGTAACGGCTGTTTAGAGCACGTTCGCGATCAGGTCGCCGACGACGTAGCCGACCGCCGCAACACCCAGACCGATGACGAACATGTCCAGGCCGCTGCGGATGATGCCGCGTCCCGTGAAGAAGCTGCGAGCGGCGCCCACCGCGAAGTGCGACAGCATCGCGATGGTGAAGGCGGTCCAGATCGCTGCCCGGCCTTCGAGGAAGAGAAACGGCGCGACGGGGATGAATGCGCCGACGGCGGTCGCGGAGCCGGTGATCCAGCCTTCCTTGAACGGGGTCGCGTGCGCCTCGCCGATCTTCAGCTCTTCACGCACCTGCTCCTCCAGCGCGCGCTCCGGATCGCGCATGACCTCTTCCGCCATGCGGCGCGCGGTGCGGGGATCCACGCCCTTCGCCTCATAGAGCAGCGCCAGCTCCTCCTGCTCCACCTCCGGCATCAGCCGGATCTCGTCTTTCTCCATCGCGATCTCGTGGGCGTTCACCTCCTGCTCGCTCTTGGCCGCGAGGTACCCCGAGGCGCCCATCGACAGCGCGTCGGCGATCGAGCCGGCGACGCCGGAGATCAGGATGACGTGTGGAGCGACGGCGGCGCCGATTACGCCGGCGACGAGCCCAAAGTTGGCCGTGAGGCCGTCATTGAAGCCGTAGACCACGTTGCGCAGGAATCCGCCCGAGCCCGTCTTGTGCCACGGTTCACTACCCTTGCCCGCGAGATCCGCGAGCGTGCCCGCGTGCGCCGCCGATTCCTTAGCGAGCTGCAGCGAGACCTCCTGCGCGTCGGGGAGACTGGATTCCTTATAGAGGTTCAGGTAGCCCTTCACCTCCTGACCTTCCTCGCGCAGCAGCACGGGCAACAGATAGCGAGTCCCGAAGCGGCGTCCGAACCACGCCCGCAGGCGCGCGTTCACGGAGGGTTGGGCGTGCTCGACCTGATGACCGTGCTCGGCGAGCAGCTTGCCCCATATCTGGACGTGCCGCTCCTCGACGCCGGCGAGCTTGATGTAGACGTCTTTTCTGTGCGGATCAGTCTCCTGGCCGGCGAGGGCCAGGTACAGGTAGGCGGCGTCTGCTTCGTCCTGCCAGTGATGGAGCCATTCCTTCACGTCAGCGATGGGCATGCTCCAAGATATCGGCGGTAACCTCAAGTTCCTACCCGGTCAATACTTAGGTGGGACGTACGTAGTCCGCGACCATCCATCCCTTTCTGGCATCTAACTTCTCGGACATGACCGTGGCTCTCGCCGTTCCGGACGTCCTCGTCGCCCGTGCGCAAGCTGGAGATGAAGCCGCCCTCGAGGCCCTGTACAGGGCCTTTGAGACGCCGGTCTACAATCTCGTGCGCCGCATGCTGCGCCGGCCGGAGGATGCCGAGGACGTGGTGCAGGAGACGTTTCTCGAGGTCCTGCGGAGCATCAAGCAGTATCGCGGCGAAGGCCATCTCTGGGGTTGGGTTCGCCGCATTGCTTCGACCAAAGCGCTGATGCGGATTCGTCGCGATCATGTGCGCGCGACGGAGTCACTCGACGAAGAACCTGGGAAACCGGGAATGCACGTCGGCGCGAACATCGATCTCGAGCGCGCGTTCGAGCAGCTCTCCGAGACGTCCCGGGCGGTGGTCTGGCTGCACGATGTCGAGGGATACACGCACGAGGAGATCGCGGATCAGATGGGGAAATCGGTGAGCTTTTCAAAGTCGCAGCTGGCGCGCGCCCATGCGCGTCTGCGGCGAATGCTGGATGAGGGAGCGCACGCATGATGCATTGCACGATGGAAGATCTGGGAGCCTTGCGGGCAGGGGAGGCGTCGGTGTGGGCGCGCCGGCACATCACCACCTGCGCGACGTGTCAGGCCGAGCTGGAATTGCTGTACCAGCGCGTCTCACAGCTCAAGGCACTGCCCGCCCTGCGACCGCCGCGGGACCGCTGGCCCGCCGTGCAAGCGACGCTGCGGGCCCAGCGGTCGCGCCGGCGCCGGACCGTGGGCGCATGGAGCGGCAGCCTCGCGCTCGCCGCCGCACTCGCTGGGATTCTGTTGGTCCAGCCGTGGAGTCAGGGAGGCAAGCTCCACGCCGAGCTCAGTCAAGCCAAGCAGCAGTCCGCAACACTCGAAGACTCACTGCAACAGTATGACATCGAAGGTCGCGTTTTGAGCGGTCGCACCGCCGCCGTCGTAGCGGACCTGGAAGACCGCATTTCCGCGATCGACGGCACTTTGGCGCAACGGCAGCTCGAAACGCAGCAAGCCGAACTAGTGAAACTGTGGCAGCAGCGGGTGGACCTGATGCGGGAGCTGAAGCATGCCCGCGCCACTCGCGCTCGCTACGTCGGGCTCTAACGAGGCCCTGGAGGGGGACAAGCAGATGAATCGCAATCTGATGATGGCAGCGCTTGCCGTCTGTTTGATTTGGCCGGCGGTGTCCGTGACGCAAGAAGCACCGCGTGCTCGAACCCGCACTCGGCCGCGTGTGCGCGTCGAGGGACCGCTCGGCTTTTCGTTCAACGACAACCGCGGCCGAATCGGCGTGATCGTTGATACGCGGGCCGATGCGGCGGGCGACAAGGTCGGCGCGCGGATCGAGGGTATCACGCCCAGCGGACCGGCCGAGCAGGCGGGCTTGAAGGCGGGAGACGTGATCACGCGCTTCAACGGCACCGCGCTGGGCGGCGTACGGGCCGAGGACGACGTGGATTCCGGACCCGGCATGAAGCTGATCGAGCTCGCGCGCGAGCTCGAGCCAGGCGACACGGTGCAGGTCGAGTATCGGCGAGGCAACGACGCGCGGAAGGCAACGATCGTCGCCGAAAACCTCGGGGGTGAGTGGGGAGAACCCGGTGCTTTGCGCAGCCAACTGGAACAGCTCAATGAGCTGATGCCCAGGATGCGTGTGGGGCCCGGCAATGATTTTGAGTTCGCATTCGGGCGCGCCTGGGGCGGCATCGAGCTTGTAAAGCTCAACCCCGACCTCGGCGACTACTTCGGGACGCGTGAAGGCGTGCTGGTCGTGAGCGCTCCCGAAGATTCGACACTCGCGCTCAAAGGCGGCGATGTGATTACCGCGATCGGCGGCCGCAAGCCGACGTCACCGATGCAGGCAATGCGCATTCTCCGCTCTTATGATCCGGGCGAAACGGTGACGTTGGACGTGCTGCGCAAGCAGAAGCGCGTAACGGTGGGCTGGAAGGTCCCTGAGAACGACGAGCGGCATTTCCGGATGCTGCCACGGATGCGCGAAGAACCGAGCTGGTTCCGGGTCGCGCCCAAGGTGCGCTCGCAAATCGAAGTCCCTGTCTGGAAGATCCGGGACGTGATTCGGACGACGCGGGCGATCTAGTCCTCACCCCCCCTGACCCCCTCTCCACAATGCGGAGAGGGGGTTTTTCTCTTATCGATTCGGGCCCATCAGAATCGCATTCGTCAGCATGCGCGCCGGTCCTCTCCAAAAGGCCCGAAACAGGGGATCGCTCAAGAACAACACCACCCGCCCGTTGCCCTGATTCTCCACCGCCGCCCACGTCGTGCCCTTCAACAAGCGGGCGGTGTTGTCGGGCCACGTGAATCCGGAAAGCACGAGTGCATCCGCGGGGTCGGTGAATGTGACGGGGTTCGCCCCGCTCTTGGACGGCCGCCAGAACACGTCGCCGTCAATGAAGATCGGCATCCGGTCCCGGTCGTAGCCCATCGTCAGCCAGTGCGTCGTGTCCAGGGTCGCGCGGAAGATGGCACCCGGAATCCATTCCACCCGGTCGCGTGCCGGGGCCGTGGTGGAGATCAAGGCGGGCTCGTTGCCGGGAGCGGTTGTGTCGGCCTTCGCCCCGCTGTCGGGTGCCAGGCTCGCGATGCTCGACAACCCCACGTCCTTGTTCGCGGCGAGGTCACCGGCGCCGCCATAGCCGATCAGGACACCGCCCGAGCGCACCCAGGCTTTCAACTTTTCGATGCCCTCATCGCCCAGCTCGCGGCGCATCCGGCTGCCGTTTCCGTCCGGAATGATGAGCACGTTGAACGTCTGCAGATCGTCCATCCGGCCGATGGCCCGCAGCGGCACGGGTGTGAACCGCGCATTCAGCTCTTTGTCGAGGAAGTACCAGAGCCAGCCGTAGCTCGTCTCGGAGATGCCGTCCCCCACGGCTACCAGAATCGTGGGCGCACGCAACGCGACCACCTCGTCCGAGCCGACGCCGATGTCGCCCGTGTCAGGGAACGCAGTCTGCACGGGCGAAACCGTGACGCCGAATGACGGGCCGAGCGCGGCGATGCGCTCGTGCAATGCAGCGGTATTGCGTTGCGGGCGGGCGACAAAGGTGCCTCGGGGATAGGTGCGGCTGCCCGCCTGAATGGGCCTCGTGGCGACCGCCAACCTGAATCCCTCCGCCTCGAGCGCGTAGGCGAGGCGTGCGGCGCCGGGGCGATCGTTCGGAAAGACGTAGGCGCTGGCGGCACGGCCCGGCGCGGGTGCCGGAGGCAGCAGCGTGTCGCTGACCGCCTCGCCACCGGCGCCGGCGTCCTCTGTCCAGTACGCATCGAGATTGAACGAGTGCGGCAGCGACCAGGCGGTGATGTCGTAGAAGCCGTAGTCCTCTTTGTCGGCGTCCTCGCCGCGTCGCCGGTTGCGTTGGAACTTGGCGCGCTCGCGCTCCACGAACGTGCGCTGCAGCTCGGCTTCCGGCTCGAGTATCGCTTTGGCGAGACGCCGCTGCGGCTGATTTAGGTCGATCACATAGCTGCCCGCGGGAAACGTGCGGTCCGTGGCGGGACTCCGCGCGCTCACATAGGCGTGTGCCGCGCGGGACGCGAGGGGCTGGCGTAGCCGAGTGACCTCGATGCCGTTGCGCAGCAGCAGCCCGACCACGTGCGCGGCGGACTGCGGATCGTTGCCCGGGACGATCACCACACGCTTCAGCCGGTCAGTCGTGGCCTCCGCCAGCGCCGAGCGACGGAACTCGTAGTAGTCGGTCAGCCGGCTCTGCCGGTTCTTGGCCGTGGTTTCCAGGGTCGCGAGCGAGGCGATGAAGTGGTGCGCGATGCCGTCGCGGAACGTGGTGATGGTGCCGTCGTCACGGCGCTTGCGGAACTCCGGGCCGCCGTCGGTTTCGTACGTCATCCCCGTCGCGCCCTGGAAAGTGGCCCACACGTCCCAGTAGCCGAAGTAGAAGAAATCGAAAACCCCGCGCACGAAATACTGCCAGCCGTAGCGGTCGAACGCCGCGGCGTTGCCGCGGCCATACGTCTCGAACCACTTCGTGGCCTGCGGGGGAAGATTCATGTTGACGGCTTGTGCGACGGGTGGGAAAAAGAAGGTCGGCGTCGTGGAGTGGTGATCCACGAACACCTGCGGCCGCCAGCGCAGCACGCCGTCCATCATCACCCGCACCTCTGGCTGGCTCTGCGCGAGCAAGTCGCGATTCATGTCGAAGCGATAGTGGCTGTAGCGACCTGTGATGCTCCACGGCAGGATCTGCTCGAACGCCCACGGGTGGTCCGCGCCGACCGCGACGGAGTTGTACCACGCCGCGAAGCGCTCATGGCCATCGGGATTGGCCGACGGGTTCAGCACCAGCACGACCGACTTGAGGATCTCGAGCGTCTGCGGCTCGTCGGACGCGGCGAGCTGGTAGGCCACCTGCATCGCCGCCTCGAACCCCGCGGGCTCGTCACCGTGCACCGAGTACTGGAACAGAGCCACCGCGGGCTGCTGGGCGGCAATCGCCGCGGCGCGCGCGGCTGATGTCTTTCGGGGGTCGGCGAGCTCAGCGAGGCCGATGCGGATCTGGTCGAGCTTGGCGAGGTTCGCGGGATCGGAGATGATGAGCGCCCGGATGGGCCGATACTCCGTCGTCCGTCCCCACGTCTCGATGCGCACGCGGTCGCCGGCAGTCGCGACGAGGGTGTCGAGGTAGTGCTGCATCACGGCGTACATCGTGTGCTGATCACCGGCGGCGTAGCCGGTGATCGCCTCCGGTCGCGGGACCGCCTGCCGATATGGACCACGCGCGTAGAAATCGAACGGATCCTGGGCGGCAAGAGGCGATGCCAGGAGTAGAGCAATCAGGAGAGGGCGCATGCGTGTCCTTCAGGACAATGTTTGCCGAGCCCACCTGCCGGGGTGGGAATGAGCGGGGAAAATGAACTCTTTTACGCCCGGCGGCGAGCCGCGGGCAGGGCTTGATCGAAAGAGGCGAACTCGAACGGCTTGGGGACGCACGGCCGGCCCGTCCCGTCGAGGAAGCGGCGCATTTGCTCGTTCACGAGGTCGCCCGTCGTGAAGATCACGCGCTCGGCATGGGCGGGATCGTTGCTGCGGAGGCGCTCGAAAAGCTGCTCGCCCGACAGGTCCGGCATGCGCATGTCGACGATGACAGCGTCGTACTTCGATCCCTTGAGACGGGTGAGCGCGTCTTCGCCGCTTGCTGTCGTCTCGACTTCGTGACCCTTGCCGGCCAGATACCGCTGGAGCGATACGCGCACCGACGCTTCGTCGTCCACAACCAACACGCGCAGGTGATCGCTACCCATGGACTGAACGGGTGCGGCAGCCGGGAACTCCCCCGAAGGCCGCGGAGCCGTGATGGGAACCTCCACCACGAACCGGGCGCCGCCCTGCGCGGGGTTCTCCGCCCAGATGCGCCCTTCGTGCTCGCGCACGATGCCCAGCGAGATCGACAACCCGAGTCCCGTCCCTGATCCGGTCGGCTTGGTCGTGAAAAATGGATTGAAGATCCGCTCGATCAGGTTCGGGGGAATGCCGCCGCCGGTGTCCTCGATCTCGATCCGGATCGCCTCGGCGCTGCGGCGCGTGCACACGGTCAGCCGGTGATGATGGCCGTCCCGCTGCTCCATCGCCTGCTCGGCATTGGTGATCAGGTTGAGGAAGACCTGCTGCAGCTGGTGGGCATCCGCCATCGTGTCGGGCAGCGTCTCGTCGTACTCCCGGCGGATGTCGATGCCGCGCACGCGCAGCTCGTAGCCGCGCAGCTCGAGTGTGTCGTCCAGGACCTGGTTGATCGCCGTGGGCACCTTCTCGGCTTTATGCTGCCGCGCGAACGTGAGCAGGTTCTGCACGATCCGGCTCGCGCGCCGCGCTTCGCTGTAGATCGTCTCCGCGGCGGTGCGCTGGTCGGGCGGGAAACGCTTCTCCGCGAGGAGCAGCTGGGCAAAGGCGGAAATGCCCGCGAGCGGATTGTTCAGCTCGTGCGCGACGCCGGAGACCAGCTGGCCGATTGCGGACATTTTTTCCGACTGAATCAGCTGCTCCTGGAGCATCTTCTGGTCGGTCACGTCGCGGATCAAGCAGAGGACTTCCTCGTCCTTTTGCGGCGTCGAATAGGTGACCGAGATGGTGCGGACTTCGCCGTCCTTGCGGTAGAACTGCGACTCGAACAGGCCGGTCTCCCCGGACAACGCCTGCTGGAAATTGGCCAGCGCCCCAGGGAGGTCGTCGTCGGGAATCATTGGCGCGAACCATTGGCCGACCAGTTCCTCGCGCTTGTATCCGGAGATGTTTTCCGCGGCGTGGTTTACCGTGGTGAACCGGCCGTTCGCGTCGAGTGTGACGATGGCGTCCGACGCCGATTCCACCAGGTGGCGGTAGCGGGCCTCAGAACGGGCCAGGGTGTCGGCAGCGCGCTTGGGATCGGTGATATCGCGCAGGGTGGCGACCGTTCCGATCAAGTCGCCATTCACACGGAACGGACCGCTCGACACCGCGACATCGCGCTCTTCGCCGGTCCGGTGATTGATCACGCGCGTCTCGTAGCGCTGGGGCTCACCGGCGAGGACTTTATCTTCGCGCGACGCGACGTGGGCGCGTTCGCCCGGTGAGACCTGGTCCGCAATAGCCTGACCGACGACGTCGCTGGTCCCCCAACCGAGCAATTCCGCCCCGGCCCTATTCGCCGCCAGGACGCGCCGATCCGTTCCCGTCACGACGACGGCATCAGGCAGAGCCGCCACGATGTCGGCGGCCGCCTGCAGCAGGTCCAGCCGCGGGCGCTTCGCAGTGCCGCGGGCCGGCGAGATGCGACGAGCTTTACTCACGCGTGATAAGACGCCTCCATCGAGAACTTCATCAAGCTGAGACTCTCAAGTGCGACATGCGTGACCTTCTCGGGTGTGTCGCTGCCGCCCCGCTTCACACAGTCCTTAATGATCTCGAGCGCGTGGATGGGATGCTCATCGTCGTACTTCGCGTGCTCCTCGAGCCACCAGCGGCCGCGCGGGCCGATTTTCTCGTTCTTGGCGAGCCCCCGGAGCGCTTTCTCCGAGATCTTCTGGGCGACGCCTTCGACCGCATAGTTCGTCGCCGAGACGGCCTGACCGAATTCGGCGTTCCGGCACATGTCGGTCAAGTAGGCGTGGAATTTCTTGACCTCGGGTATCATCGGCTCCGGTTCCTGGAACCGCTTCTTATGAACATTGAAGCCATCCCCCATCGCCCGCCACATGGCGTCGTGCCGGCGCTCCACACGGATGTTGTCGGTGAAGAACTCCCGCCCCATCGCGGGTGAGCGATCCAGCAGCATCTGAAGCCACTGTGGGAAGTCCCGAATGATGGGATAGAACCCGACCAGGAAGTTCTGGATTTGGCCGTCAATCAGCTGATTCTCCGACGCGTCCACGATGACTGGCGTGTCGAGAATCGCCTGGCGGCTCGGCTCCAGCGTCGCGTCCAAATCCGACACCCATGACGGGTGCGGGGTGATTTCGACTGCCATTGCTGCTCCTATCCCGGGCGCGGGTTGGGGCAACCAAGGGGAATACCGGGTCCAGCGTGGCCTCAATGTACGCATGAGCGTCGAACTTGCAAGCTCAAGCCGGATCGTGACTTGGCACACATCCCGGAAAGGGCAGCTTGACAAGATATATCTTCTAAGAATATCGTCACGTAACATCTAACATAGAAGACCAGACATGGGCGGGAAGTTCGGCTGGGAGGCCATTTGGGGCTTCCGGGGCGGCAAAGGGTGGCGGGGCGGAAGGCGTCGCCAGTGGTTCGGCGCCGGTGACATGAAGTACGTGATTCTGAAGCTGCTGCGCGACAAACCACGTCATGGATACGAAGTCATGAAGGAGCTGGAGGAGCGCATGCACGGGTGCTACTCACCGTCGCCCGGCACCGTTTATCCCACGCTCCAATGGCTCGAAGACGAAGGGCTCGTGGTCGGGCGCGACGTGGAAGGCAAGAAGGTCTACGAAATCACCGACACAGGACGGGCTTTTTTGGACGAACACAAAGACATCGTCGAAGACATCTTCGATCGCGTGAGTGAGACCGTCGAGCGCACCGTTGGTGGCTCGATGGTCGAGGTGAACCGGGCGCTGGGACAGCTCGTGAAAACCGTCTACCGCACCGGCTGGAAGGCCGAGACCGACGCGGCGCGTAAGCGAGTCGCGGAGGTGCTTGCGAAGGCCGCAGCGGAGATTGAAGATCTCGCAAAGGCGCCGCAAGGCAGCGCCTGAGACGGCAGATCAGTGACGGGCCCTCAGCTCCTCGAGGGCCCGTTTTACATACACGCGCGTCATCTGCTTCCGCCACGACAAATCGAAGTCGGTGTTGTCCATCGGTTTCGATGGGCGATAGGCTGCGTCGGCGGCCGCCGCGATCGCGTCATCCGACAATTCTGTGTCCTTCAGCGCGGCGCCGGCTTCGGGGACTTCCTGCGGATAACTCGCTACTCCACCCAATACGACGCGCGCATCGACGACCTTCTGGCCGGTCCACTGTACCCAGGCCGCCACGCCGAGCACCGGAAAATCGAATGATCCGCGGCGGCGCAGCTTGTGGTAAACCGCATCCCAGCCATTCGGCGAGGGGAGCCGCACCTCGGCAAGGATCTCATCGGGTTGTTTGGTCAGGTAGTTGATGCCGTCGTTGTGATAGAACCGGCCGGCCGGCACCACGCGCTCACCCTGTGGGCCGACAAGCCGGTAATCGGCGCCGATGGCGACCATCACGGGCGCGACATCAGAGGAGCTGACCGCCCAGCACCGCGGCGACGACGGGGCGACCCAGCAGATATGCCCATCCTTCTTCATGCAGAAGTCGATCGACTTCCGCCATTCATAGCTCTGATTGTAGTAGTTGCAGCGGGTGTCGAGGCACAGGTTACCGCCGAGCGTGCCCATGTTTCTGAGGAGCGGAGTCGAAACCAGTCGCGCCGCGTTGGCAACGGCCGAATAGGAACGTTGGACGGTTGGAAAGTTGGAAAGTGCGGTCAATGTCACACACGTTCCAACATTCCAACCGTCCACCCTGCCGAGCGCAGGGATTCCCATCAGCGAAATGACAGTCTTCGGCTCCTGGTGCCGTCGCTTCATGTTCGGATACAGATCGGTGCCGCCAGCGACGAACATGCCGTCAGGCCCCGCGTCGCTCTTCATGCGAAGCGCTTCGGCCAGTGACTTCGGTTGTAGATAGGTGAACGAAGGGAGCCGCAGCATGACGTGACCTTAAGCTGCGGCTCCCTCTGCGTCCAGACTTCGTGCGTCATGTCCCGCCGGGCCAAGCCTATGCCGCGAACCGCTTCCGCCACGCGGACAAACTCCGCGCGATAACCTTCCCGGTCAGTCCCGCGAGCCTCGCGAGCGGCGGCAATCACCCGGGCCAGATCAGCCTTGCCGCGAAAGTCTGAATTCCGAAGCAACAACCCGAACTCGGCCACCGCCGCCTGGAACTGAAAGTCCAGCGACGGCGCCTGCCTCGTTCCGGCGAGCACCGGCTGGGTGAGCAGGCGGCTCTCGTCTCCATCAGGCTGTTTGTAGCGGACTTTCACGAACAGCAGCTCGGCACCCGCCGCGCGACTCGGCTGCGCGTTTCGGTGCTGGTAGCGCAGCGAGTCGGGCATCCGAATGCTCACGTCCGTATTTACGTCTACCGGCACGACTTCGTAGAGGGCGGTGACGGAGTGCCCCGACCCGACTTCGCCCGCGTCTTTCTTGTCATCGGCGAAGTCTTCGTTGCGGAGCATCCGGTTTTCGTATCCGATGAGGCGATAGGCGCGCACGCGCGCGGGATTCCACTCGACCTGGATCTTCACGTCCTTCGCGACCGTGTAGAGCGTCCCCCCCAGCTCGTGGACGAGGACCTTCTGGGCCTCGGTGATCGTGTCGAGATACGCGTAGTTGCCGTTGCCCCGATCGGCGAGCTTTTCCATCTTGGCGGCCTGCAGGTTGCCCTCGCCGACGCCCAGCACCGTGAGGAAGACGCCGGTGCGGCGCTTCTCCTCGATGAGCTGCACCATCTCGGCATCGCTCGACGCCCCGACGTTGAAATCCCCGTCGGTGGCGAGAATCAGTCGGTTGTTGCCGCCGCGGATGAAGTTGGCGACGGCCTGATCGTACGCGAGCCGGATTCCCGCGCCACCAGCCGTGCTGCCGCCCGCCTCCAACCGCTCGATAGCGTCGAGGATCTTGTCCTTCTGATCGCCCGGCGTGGAGGAAAGCACGAGCCCCGCCGACCCGGCGTACACCACGATCGCGACCCGGTCCTTAGGCCGTAGCTCGTTTACGAGGAGCCGCATCGCCGCCTTCACCAGCGGCAGCTTGTTGGCAGGCCTCATCGAGCCGGAGACGTCGAGCAGGAACACGAAATTCGACGTCGGCAGATTCGCGACGTTGACTCGGCGCGCCTGGAGCCCGATCCGCACCAGCTGGTGCTGCGTTTTCCAGGGCGCGGCGCCCACCTCTGTGTGGATGGCGATGGGCTCGTCGCTGTCGGGATCAGCGTAGTCGTAGGGGAAGTAGTTGATCAGCTCTTCGATCCGCACGGCGTCGCGCGGGGGAAGCTGCCCCTGCTGGGTGATGAAGCGGCGGACGTTGCTGTAGGAGGCGCGGTCCACGTCGATGGAAAACGTGGAGAGTGGGTCGGCTGCGACCGCGATGAAGGCGTTCTCGACGATCTCGTCGTACTGCTCGCGGTTCCCAGGCTGGCGCTGGAAGCGCCACGCCTCGACGCTGTCAAATCGCGCGCCCCCGACCTGCGCGCCGTCCACTTCCATGTAAGCGAGGGCCGGCGACATTCGCCTGGCGCGTTCAAGCTCACGAACACCAGTAACGACTATCTCGCTCAGCGCGACTGCGCCGGGCTGGAGCTTGAGATCCGCTGTGACGACGGCGTTCGCGGTAACCCGCACTCCGGAGATCGTAACAGGGGCATAGCCGATGAACCGCGCTGTCACTTGGTAGGTCCCCACAGGGACCCTCCTGATCACGAAATAGCCACTGCCGTTCGTCGTGGTTCCCAACGAGGTGCCGACAACCACGACGTTGGCGTTCGCGATCGGACTACCCGACGCGGCATCGATGACGTGACCCGAAATGCGTCCGGTCTCGACAATGGCCAGCGATCTTGGCGCGAGGAGCACGCCGGCAAGTACCGCGAGGAAGCGAACGGGTTGGAACTGCATGGTCTCTCCGGGCAGGTGTGTCCAGGAGAGACGCTCAGGCCTTGGCGAGCGACACAGCCTTTCCATCCCCACCTTCCCATGGTGTGGGGACCCGCGTCGGCTCGGGCCAGGGGATATCAGGGAAACGTTCGGGACCAAAGCGTCCGGGCTCGCCTTTCTCCTTCTTCCGCAACGCTTTGAGCACCTTCTCCGGCGTGATCGGCACCTCATCGATCCGCACTCCGACCGCGTCGTACACGGCATTGGCGACGGCGGGCATCACCGGCAGTAAGGGCCCCTGGCCGACCTCCTTCGCGCCGAACGGGCCATTGGGGTCCGGATCCTCGATCAGATACGTGACGACGTCGCACATTTCGAGCGTCGTGGGACTCTTGTACTCGAGCAGGGAAGGGATCTTGTGTACCACCTTGAGATCGCCGCGATACGCCATCTCCTCCATCAACGCTTCGCCGAGCCCCATGTAGATGGACCCTTCCACCTGGCCGATTACGGCGGCGGAGTTGATCGATCGCCCCACGTCGTGCGCGATCCAGATCGTGGGCACCCGCACGATCCCCGTCTCGGGATCGACGTCCACCTCGGCGACGCAGGCGCTGTACGAATACGCGGGAGAAGGGCCCACGCCGGCACCGCGGTATTTGCCGGCACTCTGCGGTGGCGTGTAGGAGCCTACCGTGCCGACCGTACCCTCGGCGGCTTCCGCCCGCTGCACGGCTTCAGCGAATGACATGCCGCGCTTGGGATCCTTCGAATCGAATACTCGGGCGTCGGCGAAGGAAAGCCGCTCGATGGGCACTTCGAGCTTCTTGGCGGCATGGACGGCGAGAATCTGGCGCGCTCGCTCGGCGGCCTGTAGCGCCGCGTTGCCGCTCATGAGTGTCACTCGACTCGAGTAGCTGCCGAGATCGACGGGCGTGAGGTCGGTATCCGCGGTGACCACGGCGACGTCGAACGGATCGACGCCGAGCACTTCGGCGACGATGTAGGCGAGGATGGAATCGGAGCCCTGGCCGATCTCGGTGGAGCCGCAGAACACGGTGACGCCGCCGCCGCGGTCGCATTTCAGCTGCACGCCGGAATGCGGCATGTTGTTCCAGTAGATCGGCAGGCCCGCGCCGGAGATGTAGCTCGAGCACGCGAGACCCACGCCGCGTCCCTGGGGCAGCTTGCGAAACCTCCGCTTCCAGTCCGACCCGTCGACGACCTTCGCGATGCATTTGCCCAACCCCATCGAGCCCACGCGCAGATAATTGGCCGTGAGCGAGTTGGCCGGCACCAGCGTCTTGAGCCGCAGCTCGGCGGGATCGATGCTCAGCTGCTCGGCGATCTTGTCGAGATGGACTTCGAGCGCGAAACGCGGTTGCGGCGTGCCATGGCCGCGCTTGGGACCGCACGGAGCCTTGTTCGTGAACGCGCGCGCGCCCTGGAAATGGTAGCGCGGGATGTGATAGGTGACGGTCTGTAGCGCGCCCGTGTAGTACGTGCTCGCCACGCCGTATGAGCCGTAGGCGCCGCCGTCGAGCAGCGACTTGAAGTGCATCCCGGTGATCGAGCCGTCACGCTTCACGCCGGTACGCACCCACATGAGCGTGGGATGGCGGCCGCGATGGCAGTAGAAGACCTCCTCGCGGGTCAGCGTGATCTTCACCGGCCGGCCCGTCAGCATCGCGAGCTTCGCGACCACGATCTCGTGATTGAAAGGATCGCTCTTCCCCCCAAAGCCGCCGCCGTTCGGGGTGGCAATTACGCGAATGCGGGCAGCCGGCAGCTCCAGGACCTTGGCGAGCGCGCGATGCACGTAATGCGGGGTCTGAGTAGAGGTCCACAGCGTCAGCTTCCCGTCCGGGGCGGGCGCCCAGGTCGCCACGGCAGCGTGCTGCTCCATCGGGAGGTGCGTGTTGCCCTCGAAGAAGAAGAGGTCTTCCCGCACCAGATCACCCTCGGCGATTCCCGCCTCGGCGTCGCCGAACTCCAGATCGATCAGCTTGTGCAGATTGCCGGCGTCACCGTAGTCATGGATCCGCGGCTCGGGATGCTCCACCGCATCTTCGGCGGACGCGAAGGACTTCAGCGGTTCATAGACGACCTTGATGAGGTCGAGCGCCGCGGTTGCTGCTTCTTCCGTCGTGGCCGCCACAGCGGCCACCGGATCCCCGATGAAGCGGACCTTGTCCACGCACAACGCGTGCTCGTCCTGGGAGACGGGCAGAATCCCGAATGGGATCGGAAGGTCTCGCCCCGACAGGACGGCCTGCACGCCCTCGAGCTGCGCCGCCGCGGACGTGTCGACCGAGACAATGCGCGCATGCGGTTCCGTGCTGCGCAGCAGCCTGCAGTAGAGCATGCGCGGAAAGGCGAGATCGTCCGCGAAGCGCGTCGCGCCCGTCACTTTCGCGACGGCGTCGACCTTTCGCAGCGCCTTCCCGATGACTCTATGCTTGCCCATACAGGGTTTCCGGTGCGGGTTCCGCTTTTTCACCGCGCATCCGCGCCGCGGCCAGCTCCACCGCTTCGTAGATCTTGATGTAGCCGGTGCAGCGGCAGAGGTTGCCGGCGAGTGCGTCCTTGATCTCGTCGCGGGTGGGCTTGGGATTGGCGGCGAGCAGCGCTTCAGCGGCAAGCAGGAAGGCGGGTGTGCAGTAGCCACATTGCGCGGCGCCCAAGTCGGCGAACGTCTCTTGCAGGGGATGGAGTTTGCCGCCCTGCGCCATCCCTTCGACGGTGCGCACCTCGTGACCCGCGCATGCCAGGCCAAGGACGAGGCACGAAAGCACCGGCGTGCCATCCAGCAGCACCGTGCACGTGCCGCATTCG
>Ga0193739_1000068_pt1 | contig 24343 bp, 15 predicted proteins | sample L2a2metaG_FD_144926 | JGI IMG/M metagenome (GOLD analysis project Ga0193739, IMG submission 144926) | Soil microbial communities from a riparian zone of the East river system, Colorado, United States - L2a2 | ecosystem: Environmental > Terrestrial > Soil > Riparian zone | place: USA: East River...
GATCGACCGCGCCCTGGCGTCGGCGCGTCAGCGCGGCGAGCATGGCGTCGAGCGTCACGCGCTCAACGCGCGCGGCGCAATCGCCCTCGTCGGCGGTAACCTCACCGAAGCAGCCGACTTTTGCACTCAGGCCCTGATGGCCGCGAGCCGCGACGGCGATCATGCCACGACCGGCCGCGCTTCCAATAACCTGGGCATCGTCAGCCACCTCCGTGGCCGTCACGCGGAAGCGATCTCCTCGTGGGAAATCGCCGCCGCGGCGTTCCACCGCGCCGGCTTGCAGTCGGGCGTCGCTGACTGCCACCACAACCTGGCCAACGCCTATCGCGAGCAGGGAGCGTTGGACAAGGCGCTGACGACCGCCGATCAGGCCGTCGCCGCCGCACAAGCCACGGGCGACGAGGCACTGTATGCGATGACGCTGCGCGGCCGCGCCGAAATTCGCGTCGCCCGCAGCGAGCCGGAGCTGGCCCGCCGCGAGCTCGACCGGATCCGGGTCATCCGCCGCGAGATGCCCGACCCCGTCTCCGAGGCCGAGGACCTGCGCGTCCACGCGCTCATTCACGTCGCCGAGAACAGCCTGCCGCGCGCCGAAAAGGCCCTGCGTGAGGTGATGGGCCGCGCCGAGCTGCACGAGCGGCTCCTGCTCCAGGCCGAGGCCACACGCGATTTGGCGATGCTGTTGCGCCGCGCCGGCCGTCAGGCTGAAGCGCAGGCGGCGGCGCAGAGCGCCAAGGGCATCTTCGCGCGCATCGGCGCCGAAAGTGAAATCCGCAAGCTGGCCGACAAGGGTTGGGACGAGTCGTTCGCCGCCGAGCTGCGCGGTTCGCTCGCGCCGCTGCACGTGGCGCAGCAGTACGCCGACGCCGGCCGCTACGCCGAGTTGCTGACGTACCTCGAGCAGCGCTCGCGGGACGAGCTGGAAGAGTCGGCCATGCTCACCCTGCTGCTGGGCATTGCCCACAGCCGGCTCGGCCGCCTCGAAGTGGGCCAGCAGTGGGCCATGGTCGCCCAGCTGCGCGCCCGGTCGCTGAAGGACCGGATGATGGAAGTGCGGGCGTTGAACGTCTGCGGCGCCATCGCGCTGGAGCGGGGCGGCATCGACGAAGCCACCTACTTCTTCACGCGCGCGCAGGAAGAGGCGACGGACGACAACGACATGGCCACCGTCGGGCGCTGCGCCAACAACCTCGGCATCATCGCGAACATGCAGGGCGACTACCGCCGTGCGGCCATCGCCTACACACGCGCGATCGCCTCGTACGAGCAGGCGCACTTCGCCCGCGGCGTCGCAGAGGCACGCCATAACCTCGGCATCGCCTCCTGCGCGCAGGGACAGCTGGATCGCGCCCTTGAAATCGCGAACCTCGCGATCGAGGAAGCCCAGCGCATCGGTGATCAGCAGCTCATCGCTCAAGCCGTCGCCGGCCTGGCCGAGATTCACGTCGCGCGCGGCGAAACCGACCTCGCGATGTCCGCCGCCGAACGGGCCATCGCGGCGCATCGCGAGCTCAAGGACCCCGTTCGCGAAGCCGAAGACCTGCGCATCAAAGCGGGCGCGCTCGCCCTGGCGGGACGCCACGACGATGCCGAGACGATGCTGCGCCAGGTCATCGATCGCGCGACCGAGCACGGCCGCCCGCTCCTCCTCGCGATGGCGGAGCGCGATCTGGCACACTTGTTGATCAAGACCGGCGACATGGCCTCAGGGAAGGCAGCCGCTCAGCGTGCTCGGTCTACGTTCCAGCGACTCTCGGCACGCGCCGAGATCGACAAGCTCGACACGGTGCTGGAGTCGGCATGACATTCCAGCGCCACCAGCTCTCGAACTATGCGATCGGCTGGTAACCCCGTCGACGAGCGTCGCAGTGGTGCGGACCGCCGCACGGGAGTGGAGCGCCGTCTGCCTCCGGCCGCCGCGGTAGAGGCGGCCGCCCTGCCCTTGCAGCGCGTTTTCCCGCACGCCCGCCTCAGCGAGCCCGAAGCGGCCGCGCGCGCCGCCGCGATCGAAGCGCATCGCCGCGAGCTCGGCTCGCGCCTGGGACGCAATGTCGGCGCCGTCGTAGCAGCCGTGGACTACATGCTCAACGTCAGCGGCGATCTCGTGTCACCCACGATCGTGGAGCACGATGCGCTCGAGCTGCTCGAACACCGCTCCGTCACGGATCCGCTGACCGGGTTGTTCAACCGCTATCACTTCGACGCAACGATGGCGCGGGAGATCGCCCGCTGCCGCCGCTACAGCGCCCCGCTGTCACTCCTACTCGTGGACGTCGACCGGCTGAAGCTGATGAACGACCGGTGGGGCCATCATGCCGGCGATCAGGCGCTCGGCCGCGTCGCCGCGGCGATTCAGAAGAGCCTGCGTGGCACCGACATCGCGGCGCGACTCGGCGGTGATGAGTTCGCCATCATTCTCCCCGATACGGACGCAGTCGCGGGATTGATCGTGGCGACCAGAATTCGCCGCAACCTCGTGGCAAGCACCTCGACCATGGTCACCGTCAGCGGCGGCCTCGTCGAGTTGCCACGCAATGCCGCGCAGGTATCACCCGCCCAGCTCATGCTGGTGGCCGATCATGCGCTGTATGCGGCGAAGAATTCCGGTGGGAATTGCGTGGTCCAACGGGAATATCAGGCGGACTCTACGGGCGACTAGTAGTTGTCTTCGTTTCCCGAGTCCCAGTCCCGAGCCCCGAGTCTCAATGCCCCCAAGGGGAATCGAACCCCTGTTCCCACCTTGAAAGAGTGGTGTCCTAGCCGTTAGACGATGGGGGCAGGAGTCGGGGCGAGAATAGCGGTAACGGGATTCGAACCCGTGTTTGAGCCTTGAGAGGGCTCCGTCCTAGTCCCCTAGACGATACCGCCTCGCCCCCGCCCCCAGGCGCGGTGAATATCGCCAGTCCGCGCGCACGTGGTCAACCCAGCCAGGTAGTCCACACGGGCGCAGTTGACCTTCCGGTTCGAATACGTACCGTTACTGGCCCGATGAAACGGTTCCTCTCTAAATTCGTGCCGGAAGTGCCGATTCTCATCGGCACACTGCTGCTTCTCACCTTGCCGACACTCCGCGGCACCGCATCGGGCCTCGCGACGGTCTTCCCCTTCACCGTTGTCGCCGCGGCGCTGCTCCTCGGCTGGCGCTTCAACCGCTCCCGTTTGGTCTTCGCGATCGCGCTCCTCGCGCTGACGGAATACGTCCTGTGGAACGGACTCGACACGTCCCGCGACCGCCTCTTCTTCTATGCCTTGACGTTCCTGTTGCCGATCAACCTCGCGCTTGTCGCGTTACTCCCCGAGCGCGGAACCCTGACGGCGGCGGGGCTGCTGCGCTGGGTGCTGCTCGCGGTCCAGGTGATCATCGCGGTGTTCCTGGTTCAGACCTTCCCCGACGAAACCCCCAAGTTCCTCACGACTCGCGTGATCCCGGCGCGGTTCACCGCCTGGACGCTTGTGCCACAGCCGTCGATCATCGCGTTCATCACGATCGGCGTGCTGCTGGCGATGGCATGGCTGCGCGAGCCGCAGTCGCCCGTGCGCGGCTACTTCTACGCCCTGCTCGCCGTGTTCGCGGCGCTGTCGTGGCCGTCGGCCGGACCAGGCCAGGAACTGTGGCTCGCCACCGCTGGCTTGATCCTCGTCGTTGCCGTCATCGAAGCCTCGTATCTCATGGCCTATCGCGATGGATTGACCGAGCTCCCGGGACGGCGCGCGCTGAACGAGGCGCTCCCGCGGCTCAGCGGACAGTACAGCGTCGCGATGGTGGACGTGGATCATTTCAAGCGCTTCAACGATACCTACGGGCATGATGCGGGCGACCACGTCCTAAGGCTCGTCGCCGCGCGGTTGGCGCAGGCGCCCGGCGGCGGGACCGCCTATCGCTACGGCGGGGAGGAATTCGCGCTGGTCTTCGCCGGCAAGAGCCAGGACGATTGTCTCCCCCATCTCGAGGAGCTGCGCGAGACGGTCGAGACAAGCCGCTTTACGATGCGGCGCCGATTCCGGCCGCGGGTTAAGCCCAAGAATGATAAAGGAAAGAAGACTCGGCAGGCCATTACGATTACTGTGAGCATTGGCGTGGCGGAACGGAATCACCGCAATGCGACACCAGATCAGGTCGTGCAGGCAGCGGACAAGGCGCTCTACCGAGCCAAGGAAGCAGGACGCAACCGAGTAGCGACATAGCGAGGGTTACCGACGGGCCGTAGTTTCGACCCATGCGGCTTCGGTCTGCCGTCCTCGGCGCCATCGGTTGTCTTGCCGGCCCTTTATGCGCTGCCGTTAGCGCCCAAAGCTCCCCGCCCGCGCCCCTGTTCCAAACCGCTGACCCCCTCGCGCTCCAACTCAGGACCGATCTGCGCGCGCTGTTCCGGGACCGCAGTGAGAAGCGGGTCGAGCACCCTGCGACGCTGCGGTTCTCGAGCGGCAGTGACACCGGCTCGGTCAAGGTCGATCTTCGGACCCGCGGCATCTATCGGCTCAAGCGTTGCTCGTTCCCTCCGATCCGTATCGACCTACCGGCCCGCAAGGTCGAGCACACGCCGTTCGCCGGTCAGGACAAGCTCAAGTTGGTCACGCATTGCCAAGGCGACCGGTCCTCCGAGCGCAATCTGCTGAAAGAGTATGCCCTGTATCGCGCCTTCAACGCGCTTACCGACAGCAGTTTTCGCGTGCGACTCGCGCATATCACGTATCTGGACACGGCACGTGCCGACACGGTGATCCGGTACGGATTCCTGATCGAGTCGGACGAAGCGCTGGCGCGCCGGCTCGGTGCCGCGGTCCTCGTAGCGGATAGAGTGCCCGACTTTGTTACCGACACGTCGTACATGACTTTGGTGGCCGTATTTCAGTACCTCATCGGCAATACCGATTGGTCCGTATGGGGCCGCCACAACATCGTAATCCTGCGCGACACGGCGGGGTCTCACCGCCTGCTCGCGGTGCCGTACGACTTCGATTTCTCCGGCGCCGTCGGGGCACCCTACGCTGTACCGCCTGAACAACTCCCCATCAAGTCCGTACGAGAGCGATTGTATCGCGGCTATTGTCAGCCTGACGCGGTGTTGAGCCCCGTCCTCGCCCGGTTTCGCGCGGCCAAAGACTCGATCTACGCGTCGGTTCGCGCGGTTCCCGATCTGCCCGAGCGCGATATCCGCGGAGTGCTCGGCTACTTCGATGACTTCTTTCGCGCCATCGACGATCGTGGGACCGTGCAGCGGGAGTTCGTCCGCCGGTGCCGGACCATGCCGCAATGAACGAGCGGCGCGCGCTGGGATTGTTCGCGCGGCTGCTGGCGTACTACGCGGCGCTTGCCGTGGTGGCGTGGGTCGTGGCGCGGTTGATGCCGCAGTGGGGTGACTTCTTCTCGCCCCGGGCTCCTGGAGGCGCCGCGGTGGCCATGCTCGGCGCGCTCGCCCTCATGTCTCCCATCGCCTGGATGTACATGCGGACCAAGCCTCAAGCGCGCTACGACTCGTCGCTCGTACAGACCGTGATCGTCCTGCCGATCGTGATCGCCGGGGTGGTGATCATCGTGCGTGACAGCGTGGCGCTGGCGTTCAGCCTCGCCGGCATCGTCGCGGCCGTGCGCTTCCGCAACACGCTGCGCGATACGAAGGACGCCGTATACATCTTTCTCGCCATCGCCGTGGGCCTCGCCGCGGGCGTGCAGGCCTTCGCCGTCGGCTTTGTTGTGTCGGTCATCTACGTTGCCGTCGTCCTCGTGCTGTGGCGCTTTGATGTCGGGACCGCACCGGCGCTCGAGCGGGTGCAGGGCCGGCTGGTGGCAGAAACCGCGATCCCCACCGCCGCGCACCCCACGATCGCCGGCGTGCTCGAGCAGCATGCGCGGCGCTGGAAGCTGATCGGCTCCGAGTCGGCCGCACCGGGGCTGACAGCGCTCACGTTCATCGTGCAACTACGTCCTCAGACGACTGCTGAGTCGCTGCTGGCCGCGCTGCGCCGCGACGCTGCCGCGCAAATCACGGCCGTGCGGTTCGAGCCGGATCTGCGGTAGGAATGACTCCGCGGTGGGACGTCCCCGAAGCGGCGACGCTCGGACAACTCATCGACCACCCTCGCGCCGCTGGCTTCCACGTCTCGGCCCCCCGTTCAACGTGGTTCCGGGACGTCTATTGTGACACGCCGGAAGGAGAGCTCCGACAGCGCGGTGGCCGGTACCGCGTGCGCTTCACCGCGGACGGCAAACAGCAGCTCACGGTTTGGCTTCCTGACGGCACTCGGGTCGAGGAACGGGCGATGGAGAGGCTCCGCGCCCTCGTGGACCCGGAGAGACTCGCGCCCTGGATCGAGTGGGAGGTGTCGCGCCGCTGGCGCACCATCGCGCTGCCGGTCGTGCTGCTGCCGCTGTGTGATGTCGTGGGCGATGCCATTACGGTGCGGCGAGGCGAGTTGCGGGCGCCACTGTGGGAGCTGTCGCTGCGGCCACGGGCGTGGGGGCGGCTGGCGGCCCGGGCGCTCGCGCGGCGCCGTGAGGCCACAATCCGGCTGCGACCTGTGGGCGATGACCCGTTGCAGCGGGCACAGGCGGCGCTGAATGCCGCGGAAGCCCAGGTCCTCGCGCGTGAGCTGCGGGGCGAGCGCGAGCTGGCCTTCCTCGCCGTCGAGCATGGCCGTCTGGGACTATGCCGACTGGGCGCCGAGCTCCGCGTGCCATTGGACCGCGGCAGCGGCGAGGCGGCGTGTCGCGCGGCGCTGCGCCGCATCGTCGGCAGCGGCGAGGGCCAACTCCGATTGCTGGGAATCGTGCCGCCGGCAGGCGACCGCGCCGCGCTGGAAGTCTGGACGGCGCGGCGCCTGCGAGGAAACTCCGCGTTGCAGTGGTTCGCCCCGGCCGAGCTCCTGGACCGCGTGGGGTCGCCGGTGCTGCGCGATCCCGCGACCTTGTCGGCGCTCACCATAGCGGCGCGCTCGCCGCTCATTCCGGAATGGTCCGGGGCGGCGTTCGGGGCCGAGAGCACCGATAGCGGCGATGCCGCACCCGAGGATGTGGCACGCGCGAGTCGTGTCACACTCAGCGAGCTGCGCATTCCCCTACTGACGCCAGACCAGATCGATCCGGCGCGGGCGGTACCCGAGCAGTTCCTCAGTCCGGAGCTCTCGTGGATCGAGTTCAACGCGCGCGTGCTCGCATTGGCCGAGGACCCGCGCATCCCGCCGGCGGCGCGCATTCGCTTCCTCGGCATCTTCTCGACCAATCTGGACGATTTCGTGGCGACCAAGGTGGGCGCGTTGAAACAGCTCGCCGCGCTGAAGCGCGGTGGTCCATCGGGGGACGGACTCCGTCCCCAGGAGACCCTCGACGCCATCACCATCCGGCTCCGTCCACTCATTGCCCGCCAGTATCGCCTCCTGAAGAGTCTCGGCCTCGCCGTCGTCTATTGGGCGGAGCTGACGGAGGACGAGCAGGCAGGCCTGCGCACGCGGTTCGCCGACGACGTGCTACCATTCCTGAGTCCCAAGGCGCTGACGCGCGCCCCCGGTCACCCATTTCCGTTCGTGGCCGATCGGCGCATTGTGCTGCTCGTCGTGCTGCGCGATCGCGCCGCTGCGCCGCCGCACTACGCGCTGGTCGAGATTCCAGAGACGTTGCCGCGCTTCGAAGCCCTCTCCGGTGGGCGCCGGCTGTTGCCCATCGAGGATCTCGTGCGCGCGAACCTCCACCTCCTGTATCCGGGACGGATCGTCGTCGGCGCGCACGCGTTCCGCGTCACCCGCAGCGGAGACCTGCAGCTCGACGAGGCAACCGCCGGAAACTTTCTTCAGGCCATTGAAGAGGAGCTGGCGCGCCGCCAGCTGCAGCCGGTGCTCCGGATCGAGATCGAACCGGGCACGCCGGCACCGTTGCAGGACCTCCTCCAACGCGAGCTCCATTTTGAGGAAAGTGAGCGAGACGGCGGCGTTGGTGCTGCTGACGTGTACGTCGCCGGCGGACCGGTTCATCTCGGGGCGCTGCGCGACGTGTCCACGCCCCTCCCGGACTATCCACCGCATCCGGTGCACGACCCCTTTCTGAGCGACCGTTCCGTGGCGGACCAGCTCGACGAGCACGACGTGCTGGTTCATCACCCATTCGACTCCTTCACCGCGAGCGTCGAGCGGTTCATCACCGAAGCGGCGGACGATCCGGATGTGCAGGCGATCAAACTGACGCTCTACCGGCCCGGCGGCCCGTCGGCAATCGCACAGGCACTCAGTCGGGCGGCGGCAAGCGGCAAAGACGTTTCGGTGCTGGTGGAGTTGAAGGCCCGGTTCGATGAAGCACGGAACATCGCGTGGGCACGGAGCCTGGAACGAGAGGGGATCCACGTGGTGACCGGGCTGGTGAGCTTGAAGACTCACGCCAAGCTCGCGCTGGTCGTTGGCCGGTCACGCGGTCGCGGCGCGCGTCGCTACGCGCACATCGGGAGCGGCAACTACAATCCCGATACCGCACTCGTGTATGCCGACGTCGGTCTGTTCACCGCCGATCCGCGGATTACGGCTGACGTCCATGCGTTGTTCAACGAGCTGACCGGCTCCAGCACGCCGCCTCGCGGGGGACTGCAAAACCTGCTCGTCGCCCCGGCCGATCTCCTGGAGCGGTTGCTGGTAATGATCGAGCGGGAAGCCGCGCAGGCGCGCGCGGGCCGGCCGGCGCGGATCCGCGCCAAATGCAACGGCCTTGCCGACTCGACCGTGGCGCAGGCTCTGTACAAGGCGTCCCAAGCGGGCGTCGACATCGACCTGGTGGTTCGGGGAATTTGCACCCTGCGCCCCGGCGTGCCAGGACTGTCCGAGCGGATCCGCGTCGTCAGCATTCTGGGCCGCTATCTCGAGCATGCCCGGATCTATCATTTTGCAAATGGGGGAGACGGCGGGGGCGAGTACTACATCGGCTCAGCCGATTGGCGGCCGCGCAATCTCCGGCGCCGCGTGGACGTCATGGCTCCGGTGTTCGACCCTGCGGCACGGCGCAAGCTGGATAATCTTCTCACCAAGGAGCTCGCCGATCCCGAGGCCTGGCTGCTCCAGTCTGACGGCCGCTACGATCGTTTGTAGGTGGCCTCCTTCCTTATTAGAATCGTGCGGCGTACACCAGCTTCACGAGGAGCTGATTGGCCTCGAACGCGAACGGTTGCCGGGCGGCGAGCGACCGCACCAAGTTGTGATTGTACACGAGGAACAAGTCGCCCTGCGGGTGGAACGTCCAGCGCAGGCGCGTGTTCGTACCGAACGAGCGGCTCTCGTTGTCGTATTGCAGAAAGCTGCTCGCCTGGAAATCCGCCGACGGCTTGACCTCCAGGCGGCCGCTGTACAGGGCCTGCGTGAAGACGCCGCCCGGCAGATCACCCCGGTTCCGCTCCGTGGCCAGCTCCACGCCGAACAGGGGCCACGGCTTGAGCGCCAGGGTGCCCTCGATCGTCTGCAGGTGGCCGTCGTAGAACGTACCGAAAGCATACGTGAGCTCGCCGCTGACCTTGCGCTTCTCCGCCAGGGTCCCGGTCACGGCGTACCGCGTCCACTGGTACGAGCCCGCCGGAATGATCACCGTGTCCACCTCGGTCTCGAAGACCTCGAAGTCTTCAGGCGGCCGATCGCCTTGCGGCTGGACCTGGAATGCCAGGCGATCACCGCTCTCCAGCAGCCAATCGAACGGCTTGATCGTCCCCTCGTAACTCTCCCACTGGTTGTCCAGGTCCGTGAACAGCACGAGAGACGCCACGTGGTTCAGCTGGCGGACCCAACCCCACGCCGGCCGCGGGTTGTACTCGGCCAGGACGTTCCAGAGACGGATGTCCGTGCGCGGCGCGAAGCCGAGCGCCGGCTGGACGCCTTCGCCGATCGTGATGGAGCTCAGCGCGAAGGTGAACAGGTCGGCGGGATAATCGATCTTGAAACCGTAGGCGTTCTTGTCGCCCGTCAGGCCATCGCGTTGGTTGCGCAATCCCCAGACGCCCACGAGCAGGCGCTTATCGCCCAGGAAGCGTGAGGTGCGGTACGTGAAATCGACCCCGGCCAGCCAGCTGCCGCTCTGACCCTGGGGATCGCCCGCGGTAGCGATCACACCCACCGACGACTCGTCGAGCACGTTTTGCTTGATGCGCACCACGCCCATTGTGGCTGCGGGCACGCTGTCTAGGCGTTCGGTGCGGACGAGCAGCGTAGCCAGGTTCGTGTTGCCGATACGGCCGTTCACCTTGCCACCGAGCAGGATGGGGATCTTCTCGGCGTCGCCCTCTTCGGGATTGAGCAGGCCGATGCGCCGGCTGAAGAACGGCAGCAGACTGGCCTCCTCGTCGTCCGCCAAGCCGAGGCCGAACTCGAAGATGTCGCTGCCTTCGAGGAAGAAGCTGCGTTTTTCGGGGAACAGGATGTCGAAGCGAGTCAGGTTCGGCTGGCGCGCGTCGGCCTCAGTCTCCGCGAAGTCGGTGTTGTACGTAAGCGAGGCGGTGAGATTGGTCCCGAGTCGCTGCGTCACGTCGACGCTTGCATCCCCGGCGAACTCCGACGGCAGGGCCGCTTCCTCGCGGTTGAGATTCCCGATAATCGACGGGCGGATGGTCAGGCCGCGCCCCAGGCTGAACCGCGGCAGATCCGTCAGCAGCCCAGCGCGGCCGGTTTGGAAGACCTCGATGTCCAGGCTCGCGCCCGACCACCGGCTGGTTTCCTGCAGCCGCTGGACGCGACGCTCGATGTTGTATCCCCAGCTCGTCAGGCCCTGCTTGAAGCTGATGCTCCGGATGGGGATGCGGACCTCTGCGCTCCAGCCCTGGTCGTCGCGGCTCGTGCGCGCCTCCCACACCGTATCCCAGTTGCTGTTGACGTCCTCCCCTTCCGCGCTCACGAGGCCGTCGAACCGCGCCCCGTCGGGATTGACCGCGAAGACGTAGCCGGACCGGCCATCCTGGAACGTATCGAGGATGAGCACGATGTGATCTTCCTCGTCGAGCTCGATGTCCCTCGCCTTCGTGTACGATACGATGGCCCGCGGATCGGGGTCGTAGCACCGCACGCCGATGATGATGTCGGCCGGCGTGACGAGCACGCGGACGACCGTCCGTCCTTCGGGCACGCCGCCCTCTTCGGGCTCGATCATCGTGAGGTTCGAGATCGAGTCGACAGTGGTCCACAGCGGCTCGGACAGCACGCCGTCCAGGGAGATCCCGTTCTGGGCGACCGTCCCGACGCGCAGCGCGGGTCGTTCGCCGTTGGGCTGCTGGGCCGGCGCCTCGGCCGCGCAGAGCCCCAGCGCGGCGACGATCGCCCAGCGGCGCAGCACAAGCCTGGTCATGGCTCCACTCCTTGTCACTGGAACTTCCCCCACTTGAGGATCGCGTACACCAGGAAGGTCCCCGCCCCGATCAGGGCCGCGTCGACGCTGGTCGCGGGCGTGTCTAAGGCGCCGGCGTCGTACAGCTCCTTCGCCTGCAGCACCACGAACGCGACGACCGCCACGTTCACGGCGCGGACGGTGACCCCGGTCCAGCCCGTTGGGGCATCGGCGCTGAGCCATTTCATTTGGGCACCACCGGCTCGGCGGGTGGCTTCTCCAGGAATCGGGCGGGGCTGAGCAGGAACTGGTCGAACCCAACTCCTTCCGCGCCTCCCTGCAGGCGCACAGTGACATCAGCGTTGGTCCGGAACCGGACGAGCGGCTCGGACGCTTTGGGGTCCGCCCGGTCGCACGCCACCCACGTCCAGCCCACCTGCGCCGGCCCCTGCGCGGTCAGGTAACTCGCGGAACGCGGCTTCAGGATCTCCTTGTTTGCCTTGTCCACGGCTCCCGTGAATTGCACGAAGAGCTTGTTCGCCTGCGACACGCCTTTGGGCGCTCCCACTTTCATGTGAATCCAGCACCGGTACGGGACGCCGCTGCGAACCGGTACCGTGAACGTCACATGGGGGTCGTTTTCCGGCGGCGGGTCGAGGTCCTCACCGTGGTTCGGCGTACCGACCAGCTTCCCCCCCGGCGAGGCCGGGTCGTTCCAGAAGTCGAACTCGGACAGGGCGCTCGCCGGCAGCTCCGAGGCGTAGACGACGACCTCGGGCGCGGCACCTTGCGGCGTTTCTCCCCTGCCCGGTGCCCCGGCGGAGAGGGCGATGGCTGCCAGGCCGATCAGCAGGATTCGTCTCGTCATGTCCCAACCTCCTAGAACGAAAACATCACGCCGACTTCCGGCGCGAAGTCGGTTGCGTTCGTCGTCAGGCCCACGGCGTTGTTGAACTTGAAGGTGGCGTGGCGGCTGGGCTGCCATTGCAGCTCGGTGATGAGCGACACCTCATCGACCTGATTGCCCTCGATGGCCGCGACGACACGCCACTTGGGCGAAAGGCGCCGCAGGTACTCAATCGCGTACTCGCCGGCGTCGAACTTCGGCTGCGCCGCCGCCGAGTACTCCCCCGCGATGCGCACCGTCAGGGTGCCCCAGCGGAAGCCCCTGACGAGGCCGAGCCCGAAAAAGTGCTCCCAGTGCTGCGTGCCGATGATGTGCTTGTCCTTTTGCAGCGGCAGCACCGTCCCGAAGTAGGTAAACAGCTCCGGCCGGGTCGCGGTCTCGCGCTGAAAGCGCCACCGGATCTGCCCCTCCACGTCGCCGAGCCCGGATTCCCGAACCTGGGGCGGTTTGGCGCTGGACGTATCGTCCGGCGACGTCCTCACCTCGGCCGAGATGACAGCGGCCTCGAATTCGAGGACCACGTCGGCCGTGACGCCGTAGCCGAAGAATAGGATCCCCTCGGACGCACGGTATCGTCCCCGATAGTCCACGATCGAGGGGCCGTATCCTAGCTCGCTCGGCTTGTACTCCAGGTTCTTGTCCGCGTACCACTCGAAGAACGGATAGACGAGCAGCTCGCCCTGGCGGACGTAACTCCCCAGCAGCGACGTGCGGACCCCGGTGCCGCGGTCGCGCAGGTACGGCGGCTCGGCGGCAGGCTCCTGAGCGACCAGCGGCGCCGTCGCCAGCGCCGCCGCCGCCACGCCCGCGAGCATTCGCCATAGGCTCAGAACGTCACCATCGCGTTCAAGCGCAGGCGGGCCTGGTATTGCCGCACGGCTGCTTCGTGCGGACGATAGGCATACAACGTCCCAGTCAGCAGCACGCCGGGGATCGGCATTCCATCCACCGCCAGCGTATGGATCTCGTAGTTGGTCCCGAGTGTCGTGTTGTCCTGGCCGAACGCGGCCAATATGGCATCCGTCTGCGCGACCGCGTAGCCGTAGCGCCAGCGCGTCTCGCCGGGACGCGTTACGCGGCCCACGTACACGTCCGCCTCCCAGCCCGTGTTCAGATCGCTCGCCCCCGAATTGTGCACGTAATCACCCACGACGCGGAGCGGGAAGCGCTCGCCGAACCCCGAGTAATCGACCGTGACCAGCGCGTTCAGCAGATCGAAGTCCGAGAGATACGCCGTATTCCCGGGGACCCGTCGGTTGCCCCGGATGTCACCCGCGTCAGTGTTGACTAGTGAGCGTATGCGATAGTCGTAATAGCCGGCCGCGGCCGTCACCTGCCACTGTGCGCCCGCTTTGGCTTTGAGTGCGAACTGCGCGCCTGCCATGTCGCTGCCGGTATCGCCGACCTGCTGGTCCACCACGAAGTAGAGCGCCGTCAGTGTGCCCGTGACGCCGCCCGGCTTCCCCAGCGTCACGCGTCCGCTCAGCCCTTGCGGGTTCACGTCGCCATCCCACACCAACTCGGTGGAGAGCAGCGGATTGGTGAATTTCCCGGCGACCAGCCCCCAGCGCGGGCGGTTCACCTCGACCGACGCAAGGTCCAGGCTGAAGGCCAAATCATCGACAAACTTTCCCAGCGTGACGTCGGTGGAGTTCGGATCGCCCGGGTCCCCCGTCGCGATCCGCCCGCGGACGACGAGGTACTCGCGCAGCGGGTAGGTGATACCGAGCCGGAGGCGCACAACCTCGCGGTCCAGGTTCGGCGCGCTGTTGCCCTTGCTCGTGTGCTCATAGCGGACACGGAAATCACCGTTGAAGCGAAGCGCGGGCGGCGTCTGTCCCTTTCCCGGTCGGACCACGCACAGACCGGCCGCGACCAGCAAGAGGAACGTCTTGTTCATGCGGATGCCGCCGCCTCCGGGCTGCGCCCGAACCGCAAGTACAGGCTCGGGACCACGAACAAGTTGACCAGCGTGGACGTGACGAGACCACCGAGCACGACGACGGCGAGCGGGTGCTCGATCTCGTGACCCGGAATGCTACCGGCGATCACGAGGGGCACGAGCGCCAGGCCGCAAGCCAGGGTGGTCATCAGGATCGGGAGCAGCCGCTCCCGTGCCCCGCGCAGGACCAGGGCGGGACCGAAGGTTTCGCCTTCCTCCCGCTCGAGATGCTGGAAGTGATTGATCATCATGATCCCGTTGCGAGCGGCGATGCCCAGGATCGTGAGGAATCCGACGAGGGCTCCGAGCGACAGCACGCCGTCGCCCAGGTACGCCGCCAGCACGCCGCCGACCAGCGCCGATGGCAGCGTCAAGAAGGAAAGGATGCCGAGGCGCCAGCTCTTGAACGACGTTTCCAGGAGGAAGAGAATGCCGATCGCCGCGACAATCGACAGGAGCATGAGACCCTTCCCCGCCGCCTGCCGCTCCTGCCACTCGCCCTGGAGCTCCGCGTGGTAGCCGAGCGGGAGCTGGACCCTCGCCAGGGCCGCTTCGACGTCGGTCGCGACAGAACCGAGATCCCGTCCCTCCACGTCGGCCCTCACGTCCATGCGCCGCGCGCCGTTTTCGCGTTGGACCATGTTCGGCGTCGGCTTGACGGTCACACTCGCGACATCCGCCAGACGCACGTGACCGCCCGCCGGCGTGTCGATCAGCATCTCGCGAACGCTGGTGAGATTCTCGCGTGCGGCAGGGATAGACCACACCTGCACGTCGTACACCCACCCGTCGCGGTGAATGTCGCTCACTTCATGGCCCGACATGATCATGTTCGCCGACCGCAGCACATCGCCCGGCTTGAGTCCATAGCGTTGGGCGGCGGCGAGGTCCACCTTGACCTCCACAAAGGGCACCATGGTCTGGAGCTGCACATGCAGGTCGGCGACCCCCTCAATGCCCTTCATGGCGGCTTCCAGCGACTCCGCCGAGCTGCGGAGGAGATCCAGGTCGGGGCCATAGAGACGTACGATGAGGGCGTGCCCGCCTCCCGTCAGCACTTCCCGAATACGCTCCTTCAGATAGGTCTGCACGTCGCGCTGAACGCCGGGGTAGCCCGCGACCGTCGCCTGAATGGCGTGCAGGGTCTGGTCATAGTCGACGCTGGCATCGACGCTGATCCAGTTCTCGGTGAAGTTCACCCCGTAGGGTTCATCCCCGGCCAAGGCGCGCCCGATGTGCGCCCCGAAGTTGCGCACGCCCGGGATGGCGCGCAGCTCTTTGCTCGACTGGACCGTGATCCGGTACATCTCCGGATGCGAGGTGCCGGGCTTGGTCACCCAGTGCATCAGGAAGTCCCGTTCCTTGAACGATGGCAGGAGGGACTTCCCGAGGCGCGGCGCCACCACCGCGCCGGCCAGCGCCATGAGGCCCACCGCCACGTACGCGCCGCGGGGCACCTGGACGATCCGCGCCAACAGTGCCTGATAGCGGGTCTGGAGCCACTGCGCCAGCGGCGACCCGTGCTCCTTGAGCGGCGCGTTGCGCAGCAGCAGCAGCGCCATCGCCGGGGTCACGGTCAGCGCGACTACCAGTGAGGCCAATACCGCGAGCCCGTACGAGATCGCCAGCGGCCGGAAAAACGCGCCGGACAGGCCCTCCATGAAGAACACCGGGAGCAACGCCACCACGTCAATCAGCGTGGCGTAAATGATGGCGCTCCGCACCTCGAGCGAGCCGTCGAGGATGATCCGGGCGGTGGACTTGGTACTGCCCTCCTTCCGATGCTGGCGCAGGCGGCGCACGATGTTCTCGATGTCGATGATCGCGTCGTCCACGACGACCCCGACAGCGATCACGAAGCCCGCCAGCACCATCGTGTTGATCGCCGCCCCGCGGAGGTACAGCACCATCGCGCCAGCTATCAGCGACAGCGGGATCGCGACGACGCTGATCAAGGCCGGACGCCAGTCGAACAAGAAGAAGGCGAGCACCAGGATCACGAGCACGCAGGCGATCAGCAGTGCCCTGTTGAGATTGTGGATCGACAGCTCGATGTACGTGGCCGGCCGGAAGATCTTGGAGTCGATCTCGACTCCGGGAAGCCCGGGCTGGAGCTCAGCGAGCGCCGCTTCCACGCCCCGCGTCACCTCGAGCGTGTTCGCCCACGGGAGCTTCTCGACGATCAACATGAGACCGGGACCGTCGTTGATGACGGCGTCCCCGACCAACGGCCACGTATCCCACACGATGTTGGCCACGTCGCCGAGGTGCACCGTCTTGCCATTGACGGTCTGGATGGGCACGCGGGCCACGTCCTCCGGATCGATCACCGGCTGGACGTGCAGCATCGGGAGCCGCTGATTGGGGGTGTCGATGAACCCCTCGGTCTGCGTCTTCGACGAGCTCGAATACGGCACCAGCCCGAAGTCGAGGGTTTCGGAGGTCACTTCGTGGATGCGGTTCATCGACACGCCGTGCCGGCGCGCCCGCTCCGGATCGACCTGCACCGTGAACATCTTGATCCGCTCGCCCCACATCGGCACGTTGGCCACGCCGGGCACCTGCAGCAGACGGAACTTGATCGTCCAGTAGGCGATCATCGACAGATCCATCAGATCGTACTTCTTCGAGGACAGCCCGATCTTCATCACCCGGCTCGTCGCCGACAGCGGCTGGAGCATCACGGGAGCCGCCGTCGCGGAGGATGGCAGGTTGGCGATCGCCAGATTGAGGCGTTCCTGGACCAGCTGCCGTGCATAGAGGACGTCGGTGCCGCGTTTGAACTGCAGCACGATCTGTGAGAGCCCGTTCACCGACCGGGAGCGCACCACGTCGAGCTCCGGCGTGCCCATGAGCACCAACTCCATCGGGTTGGTGATCTGGTCCTCGACCTCGGCGGACGACATCCCCTGGCCTTCCGTCTGCACTTCCACCTTGGGCGGCGCGAACTCCGGAAAGACGTCGACCGGCATGTGGCGCAGCCGCGCGACGCCGAAGAACACCAGGGCCGTGGCGCTGGCGAGCACGAGGTACCGGAACTTCAGGCTGGACGCAACGATCCAACGCATCATGGCCGCAGGTCTCCCGGTGGACTTAGTGACCGATCTCGAACTCGGCCCCGAACAACTCGGCTGCTCCGACCGTCACCACCGCCGCACCTGCCGGTGGACCCTGCGACAGCACCGCCCGGTCTCCGCGGATGTACTCGACGTGGATGGCGTGGCGCACGAACACGAGCGGCTCGGGGTTGGTGTACACCCACGTCTCGCCGCGCGCGTCATAGAGCACCGCCGCGTAGGGTACGACCTTGCGCTTCGCCCCTCCCACCACCATCTCCTGAACCCGATCGGTCTTGATGTCCAGCCGCTCGGCCGCTCGCGCGGTCAACGTCACCTTGTGGAGCTCCGTGCCGGCGATCAACTCCACCTGGGCGGGTTTGCTCTCAGTGGCTTTCACGCTGGCAGGTTTGCACCCCGCGAGCGTCACACCGCACGCCAGGATCGGTACCACGGCCATCCATCGGTTTCTGCGCGACATCGCTACCTCGACGGTTGAGAGTGAGCGGGTCCAACGTCGTTCGCCTTGCTCAAGAGCCACCTGCATCGATCTGTTTACGCCGGTGCCGGTAGACGAAGAAAATCACGAGCACGAGCACGACGGGTCCGCCGATGGCGAAGGGCAACACGCCGCCGGGATTGAGCCGCGTGTACGGCGTGACCGTCAGGTGGATCGCTGGGCTGCTGACCGGATGGCTCGTCGTTGCCGCATCGCTGGGCGGCGGGACGACGACCATGTACACCATGTAATTGCCATCCAGGATCGCGTTGACTCTCCAGTCGAGCGTCACCGACTGTCCGGGCGCGATCGGTTCAGTGTACTGCGTGCGCTGCGGCGACCAGTCCTCCGGATCGACGATCTCACCCTTGGCGTTGAGGTTGATGATGTTCATCGCCACGATGAGCGCAGGCGTCGGCGTCGCGCCCGTGTTCGTCACAGTCGTCTTATACAGCACCGGAGTGCCGGCCCTCACCGTGGTGGCTCCCAGGTCGATGCCGACGTCGAGCGATGGTGCCGCGACGAGGGCTGTCGCCGCCTGCCCCCGTGGCTGGTCTTGCGCCATGGCCGGAGCCGCGCCGATCGCCAGCAGCGCGGCAACCAACAGCGCGGCGGCGGCTCGGGCTTGCGACGACACTAACCGCAGGGCCCTGCCGCCCTCGAGGCGAAGGCCGGGACTCGCAAACCAGAACAGCAGAGCCATGATGAGAACGGCGAACACGACGGACGACACGCCCCAGGTCCACAGCGGTCCGGGTCCATACGTGTCCATCAGCCCTTTGTTGTTGGTCAGGACTTTGGAGAGAAACACGCGCTCGGCCGCCATTGGATTCACCCACTGCAAGAGGGTTCCCATGAAACCGCCCTGTGCCCGCCCGGGCAGCTGGGTCGGGAGCAGGACGAGGAGATAGGTGCAGAGGCTTACGAACAGGCTGGTCTTGTTGGAGTTGCACCAAAAACTGATGAACATTCCCAGCGCCGTGAAGGCGGGTGCGAGCAGGGCGCCCCAGACCGCCCCCCAGAACACCGCCGGCCCGAAGACGTCGTTGCCCTGGGACAGCACTTTCAGGTAGGGAATGGCGATGACCAGAGCGACGGGCCACGGCGAAAGCGCGGCCAGAAACTTGCCGAACGCAATTTGCCTGCGGCTCACCGGCGACAACAGGAGTCCTTCGAGGGTGGCACGCTCCCGCTCGCCACTGAGGGCGTCCGCGCCGAGGATGAGGCCCACGAATACCGCACCCACCATGGCGGCTTTCAGCAACTCGTAGACCATTTCCTCAGGGGGCACCAGGCTGAGCACGCTGTCTCGCGCCATGAGGTACGAATAGGCGCCCAGCACGACCGTGAGGATGAGGGAGAGGTACATCGCCTTCCCGCCGATCCACAGGTCGCGCAGCTCCTTCTTGAACACGAGCCACCACGTGCCCGACACCGGCCCTGCGGGTGGCGGGGGAACGCTGACCCGTGGCTTGTCGCTCGTGCGGCGGAGCTGCACGCGTGGTTCCGGGACGCGAGCGACCTCCGCAGAGGTCGCGGCCACGGCCGGCCGGGCCCGCGCCGCGGGGCTGCGGGCGGGACGCAAGCGGTCCCAGAATGACCGAACCTTCCGGCCCATCGCCGGTTCAAGGCGCACGCGCGGGCTCGCGTACCAGAACAGGAAACCGAGCAGCACGACCGTGAACAGGACCGGCGCGGCATGCCAGTACCACAGATCGGCGGCCGGCAGTCCGTTTGCCATCGTCTTCCAAAGGAACCGCAGCGGGGCCGCAACCGGGTTGACGATGACGCTCAGCTCCGCCCGGGTCCACTGCTCGGCGCTGCGCTGGATCTTGGCCGGCCCACCCATCAGCTCGGTGGGCAGGAGCAGCACCAGGAAGAGGCACAAACTCACGAGCATGCTGGTTCGGTTGCTGTTGCACCAGATGCTCACCAGCATCCCCATGCCCGCCAGGGCCGGGGCCAGGAGCGTCCCCAGCAGCGGACCCCACACCAGAGCCTGGCCCAGCATTTTCGGGGTGTCGGCCAGCTGGATCCACATTGGGATCGCGATCACGAGCGCCACCGGCCAGGGCGACGTCGCGGCCAGCAGCTTGCCGAGGGCGATTTGGCTCCGACTCGCCGGGCTCAGCAGCAATCCCTCGAGCGTCGAGCGATCGCGCTCCCCGCTGAAGCTGTCCGCACCGATGATCAGGCAGATGAACAGGCCCACGACCATGGAGACCTTGACCATCTCCACCACCATCTCCCGCGTGGGCAACAGCTTCACTTCCGCGTTGCTCGCGAGGACGAACGCGTAGACCCCCAGCAGCAGAGCGTACATGAGGATCAGGTACAGCGCCTTCCCTCCGACCCAGAGGTCGCAGAGCTCGCGCGTGAACACGATCCACCACGTAGGCTTCATTTGGGCTCCTGGGCGGTGAGATCCAGGAACACGTCCTGCAACCGGCCGCCCTGCGGCTCAAGTCCCAGGATCGGTATTCCGGCGTGGATCAGGGCGTCGAGCATGAGGTTGCTGAGGGGATCGTCGTCCGCACCACCCCCCTCGTCCACCTCCACCCGCAGCCAACCGGGCTGGCCGGTGCCCGTGACGACGCGCCGGACGGCCGGCAGCGTTTCCAGTTCCCGCTGAGCGTCCTCCACCGCGGGTACCGGGACGCGGATCCGGATGACGTTGCGCTCGGCTTTGCCCGTGACATCACCCACGGGTCCGATCGCGACGACGTCGCCGGACCTCAGGATGACGACGTCGTCGCAGACGGCTTCCACCTCCGGCAACATGTGGCTGCAGAGGATGACGCCCGCGTTTCGCTCGCGCGCGATCCGTTTGACCAGCTCGTTGAGCTCCTGCTGACCCTTGGGATCGAGCCCCAGCGTCGGCTCGTCGAGGAAGACGACCGATGGATCGTTGACGAGCGCCCGCGCGATCCCGACGCGTTGCCGCATCCCGTGGCTGTACGTCCCGACCAGCGACTTGCCGCGCTGCGCCAGGCCCACCTCCTCGAGCAGTTGCAGCCCGTACGCCCGAGCGTCGCGCGCGCTGCGTCCATAGAGCTGCGCGAAGTACGTCAGGTACTCGATGCCCGTCATCTGCTTCGGGAGCCCGAAGCTCTCGGGCAGCACGCCGATTCTCCGACGGATCTCCTCAGGGTTCCGGTGACTGATGCCGGCCACCGTGAAGGTGCCCCCATCGGGTTCCATGATCGTGGTGAGGATGCGGATCGACGTCGTCTTCCCCGCCCCGTTGGGACCGAGGAAGCCGAGGATGCGACCCGGCTGCAGGGAAAACGATAGGTCGCGCAGGGCGAGCCGCGGCCCGTAGAATTTCTTCAGGTGTTCGGCTACGAGGACGTTCGTCGGCTGGTTCATGACGGCGAGCCTCCCCCTTCAGCAAGGAGTCCAAGGTCGGGTTCGCGCTTTGCCCCAAAGCGCAGGTACAGGGCGGGCACGACGTGGAGGTTGAACACGGTCGCCGTGACGAGCCCACCGAGAATGACCACCGCGATCGGGTGCACGATCTCGAGTCCGGCGAGGTCGCCCAGCACCACCAGGGGCACCATCGCCGCGGCCGTGGTCACGGCCGTGATGACGATGGGCGCGAACCGCTCCCGGGTCCCGCGCAGGACGAGCGCGGGCCCGAACGGTTCGCCTTCCTGCTCCTCGAGACGCTGATAGTGCTTGATCAGCATGATGCCGTGGCGCACCGCGATGGCCAGCACGCCGAGGAACCCGATGATAGTCCCCAGCGAGATGGTGGCGCCGTCGAGCAACGCGCCCACGACGCCCCCCGCCAGTGCCATGGGCAGGGCCAGGAAAAAGAGCCCCGCGACGCGCCAGCTCCGGAACGCGGCCTGAAGCAGCAGGAGGATCCCGACCGCGACGGCGAGCGCGAAGCTGAGCATGCGCTCCTCGGCGGCCTCGCGCTCGACGGCTTCGCCGAGCAGCGCCGGGTAGTACTCGACTGGGAACTCGACATCATCGAGGCGATTCTCGACCGCCTCCACGACGGAGGCAAGGTCCCCCCCACGCACGTCAGCGACGACGTCGATCCGGTTTTGCAGGGCCTCATGGTAGATGACGGTGGGACTCGAAGCGATGCGCACATCGGCCACTTCACCGAGGCGCACGTGACCGCCGCGCGGGGTATCGAGCAGGAGATTGCGAATGTCGCTCACACTGTTGCGCAACTCAGGCGTCCCCCACACCACGACGTCGTACATCTTCTGCGCCTCGAAGAGGAACCCGACGTTCAGGCCTGCGTACATGGTGGCCGCCGCCCGCCGCACGTCGCCCGGCTTGAGCCCATAGGGCTCGGCCGCCGCGAGGTTGACCTGGATCTCCACCTGGGGCTGCTCGACGTACCCGTCCACCCGCAGGTCCGTGATGCCGTCGATCTCCGCCAGCGCCTGCCGCACCTCCTCCGCCTTGGTGCTGAGCACGTCGCGTCGCTTGCCGTAGATGCGGATCACGATCGATTGGCTCCGTCCCGCCAGGACCTCCCGGATGCGATCGGTCAGGTAGCTCTCCACGCGGCGTGCGAGTCCCGGATACCCGTCGACGACCGCCTGAACGCCAGCCACCGTCGAGTCGTAGTCGGCCTTCGGATCGATGCCGACCCAGAGCTGGCCGGCGTTGACAGCCACTACCTGATCGCCCGTCACGGCGCGCCCCACATGGACGTGGGCGCCGCTGACGCCCGGAATGGACTGCACCTCGCGGCTGGCCAGCGTCATCATCCGGACCATGGCCGGATGCGACGTGCCGGGCGCGCCAACCCAGTCGATCCGCAGGTACCGCTCTTTGAAGGACGGCAGCAGGGACTGCTCGAGCCAAGGCCACGCCGCGAGCCCGACCACTGTGATGACGCCCGCCGTGATGAGCGCGGTGCGCGGGGCGTTGATGGTCCGCGCCAGCACCGGGGCGTAACGGTGCTGCAGCCACCGGACGGGCGGGGCCGCGCGCCGGTCGAGCGGTTGGTCACGCAGCAGCAGCAAGCCGAGCGCCGGGGTGACGGTCGTCGCGACCGCCATGGCCGCCAACACGGCGAGGGTGTACGAGAGCGCGAGCGGCGTGAAGAACGCTCCGGCCACGCCCTCCATCAAAAAGACGGGCACCACGGCCAGCAGCAGGATCAGCGTGGCGTAGAGCAAGGGGACGCGGACCTCGAGCGCCGCCTCGACGGCGAGCCTGAAGGTGGACACGCCTTTCCCCTCTTCGCGACGCTTCCGCAGCCGCCGCAGGACGGCATCGACGCTGACGATCGCTTCGTCCACGACGACTCCCAGGGCCATCACCAAACCGGCCAGGACCATCGTGTTGAAAGTGCCCCCCGAGACCCGCACCAGGAGGGTCGCGGCCACGAGCGACAGCGGAACCACGACGAGGCTGATCAGGACAGCACGCCAGTCGTACAGCACCGCGCCGAGAATCAGGACGCCGAGCACGGCGGCGATGAACAGCGCCTTGGTGAGATTACCGAACGCCATCTCGATGAAGCTCGCCGATCGATAGACGGACGCATCGAGCTGCACGCCGGGCAACCCCGGCCGCAGCTCGGCCAGCGCTGCCTCCACCCCTCGCGTCACCTCCAGCGTGTTGGCCCCCGGAAGTTTTTCAACCACGAGGAGGAGACCGGGGCCGCCGGTGAGCAGCGCGTCCCCGATGAGCGGCGGATGCCCTTCCACGACTTGGGCCACGTCGCCGAGCCGCAGCGATGGGTGACCCACGAGGGTCACCTTGGCCAGGTCTGCCGGCGTGGACAGGGGCAGCACATGGCGCACCTCGAGCCGCTGCTGGGGGCCATCGATCCAACCTCCCGAACCGGGGAAGGATGCTTCGAGGAAGGTCAAGGGGGAGATCCACAGGGCGTTCCCGGCGGTCTGGATGATCTGGCTCTGGGTCACGCCGCGCGCGCGCAGGCGCTGCGGGTCGATTTGGACCTGCAGCTGCCGGTCCCGGTCGCCCCAGACCGCCACATTGGCCACACCCGGGACGCCCAACAGCCGAGGCTTGATCGTCCAGCGCGTGAGGACGGACAGGTCGATCAGGGATACCTGCGTCGACGACAGCCCGATCATCGCGACCCGGCTCGTCGCCGACAGGGGCTGCATCATGACCGGTGGCTTGGACGCGTTGGGCAGCGCATACGCCAACGTGAGGCGCTCCTGCACCATCTGCCGCGCCCGCATCAGGTCGGTCCCGGGTTGGAAGATCATGACGACGGACGACAGTCCGGGCACCGACCTGGAGCGCATCGTTTGCAGCCACGGCACTCCCGCGACCATCTCCTCCACGTTCAGCGTGACGAGGTCCTCCACCTCGTTCGCAGACAGCCCCAGCGCTTCGGTCTGAATCTCGACGTACGGCGGCGCGAACTCGGGGAGGACGTCGATCGGCATACGCCGGAGCTCCCCGACGCCGACGACCATGATCACCGCGGCGGCGGCGATCAGCAGGACCCGAAGCCTCAGGCTCGATTCAACGATCTGACGCATCATGGCTGGGAAACCTCCGCCGGTGGCGTGTGACCGTACACGGTCTTGCTGCGCTGATAGGCGCTCCGCTCGAGCTCGAGCGCCCGGGTGCGCGCCTCGGCCAGGGCCGCTGCGTCGAGCTGTTCGACCCGCACCAGCTCCAGCGTCTCCTTCGTTTTCTCTCCCGCGCC